>Ga0194048_10001575_pt1 | contig 11373 bp, 22 predicted proteins | sample JunL225m_MetaG_FD_161685 | JGI IMG/M metagenome (GOLD analysis project Ga0194048, IMG submission 161685) | Anoxic zone freshwater microbial communities from boreal shield lake in IISD Experimental Lakes Area, Ontario, Canada - Jun2016-L222-5m | ecosystem: Environmental > Aquatic > Freshwater >...
GCCCATCATCTCCCCCACAAATAGGGGATTGAGTTGGGAAGTGTAGCCAGTTGCTTGATGGACTTGCATTGCTAAATCCTCTTGTCTGCCCTTCGATATTCGATTGTTCCAATATGCTTCCTTGTGAGAATGCTTTACTATTTGAGCCGTTGGGGTTGCCATCATTGAGTTTGCCCATCTGCTCAATATCACCGAGTGCATTGATCCTTCCTTTACTTGTGTTGACTTCATATTCGCCGTTGCTCCCGTTGAATCCATTGCAGTTACGGTAGGCAATAAACCAAACCCTGTCCCTTCGATGGGGAGCGTTAACGGCACAAGCTGGAAGTACATACGGCCAAACTTTGTACCCCGCAGTTTCCAAGTCAGTTTGCACTTCGTGGAATACCAATCCGTTTGACCAATTAACAAGGCCGAAAACGTTTTCACCCACGACGAAACGTGGTTGAATTTCTCTAATTGCTCTAAGCATTTCGGGCCACAAATGGCGTTCATCTTCTTTTCCTTTTCGTTTTCCCGCAGTTGAGTAGGGTTGACAAGGGAATCCGCCTGTAAGTATGTCGATTGTTCCTCGGTGAATAGTGAAGTCTGTTTTAGTAATGTCATTGTAACTAATTGATTTTGGAAAGTGATGTTTTAATACTTTTTGTCCAAATGGATTCCACTCGCAATGAAAGATGTTATTCCAACCCATCCATTGCGCTGCTAAATCAAATCCACCTATTCCGCTAAATAAACTTCCGTGAGTCATAATGTAAATATAAAACACCCCGACCGAAGCCAGGGTGTGAATGATTAAAAAGGAAGGTCAGTTTTGTCGTCTGCCAAATACGTTCCCGCTTGTGGCTTACCTTCTAATTGCTTAAAATTACCGATGTAAGTTTTCTTTTCTTTTGCTTCGCGTTCTTCTTTAGATTGACGCACGTTGATTGAACCAATGTTTCCGTAGTTATCGGGTTGCTCGTTTACCCAAATGTCAACCGACAAATAAAGTTTTCCGTTCTTGTCTGATTTGGCAATTTTTGTCTTGTCAATATCTGACAAACAAATTGATCCTGTGTAAAGTGTGTTCATAGTATTAAGGCCCGCGTTGACGTAGCGGGCGCACGTTATAAGTTAATGACTTCGTAAGTGTGTTTTACTTCAACGTTTTTTGTGTAAAGCATATAATAAAATCCTTGTTCAATGCCGCCAGTGTAAAAATATTTTTCACCGCCCGATTGTTGGAATTTCAATCCTTTTTCTTCTGAAAACTGCTTTAATTCTTCGTAGTCTATGTCGTTTAAAACATAATTAACGTAAGTCATATTCTCATTCTCTGCAACGATTTTGGCTGCGTTTGCTCTCCAGGTGTTAAGTGTTTCTTGTAGGTTCATTTTAGTTTATTTTATTATTTGTAATTAAATTGAAGGCCATTTGAATTTTTATATCTTTTAGTGCAATAATTAGATATTTGACCTCTTGGCATTTTTAATGATTTAGAAGCCTCGGTTAAATTGTTGAATTTGCCAATCAATATTCCATCGGAATTTAATACTTCAAGCGGTTTTCCTCTTTTTTGCATTGCCTTAAGATGTGATTCTTTATGTTTTTCAGAAAGTTTGTACCCGCTTTTGTAAATAAATCCAATTTTGCTATTACTTATTTTTTGCTTTGTCGATTCTAGCATTACATAAGTTCTTCCAATAGATTTTAATCCTATGTTTTTTTTATGTTCTTCGGTAAGTTTTTTACCTAAATTCCAATTATTACCTAGCATTTTTAATCCTATCTTTTTTTTATGTTCTTCAGATAGTTTTGTTCCTGTTTTTGATATACTTATTTTTTCTTTTGTAAATATGGAATGAGTTCTGCCAGAAAAACCTTCACCGCCTAATGTCATATTTAATCCTTTTTTAAAAGAATTACATTTTTTTATTAATTCAATTTCTTTTAATCCTAATTCAATTTCATTTTCAGATTCAAATACAATTTCAAATTTATGGTTATCATATCCATATTTTTTAAATGAATTATATAATTTGACTTGCAATTTACAATTAAGGGTTTTATAATTGTAAATTCTACCTTTTAGGTCAATAGTCTTGCCTATATAATTTTTATTAGAAGGTGAAGTAAACTTATAAACGCATCCCATATTGATTATTTTAATGACACCGCCACGCTCGTGGTCGATTGCTTTGAAGGTGGATAAATTTTGTAAGTTTCGCCCGTGATTTCGTCCGTGAATAGAACGCCCGATGTAGGTACTACTTTTAAAAAGTCTTGTCGCGCTTTAAGTACTACGTTGGCACGTTCTGAACGTTCTTGTAGTTCTGATAGCATAAAATCACCGCATTGCGAATAGTCGTATTTCGTACCAACTTCGCGGATGCTAAATTTTGCGTTTTGATAGTCGAACGCTTTGCCGTACTTGGTTGCTTCTTCTAGCAAAATATCGCGATAGGTGTTGTCTGCAATCAACGCTTCTGCAATCTCAATCATTGCTTTCGCTTGCAAGTGTACTTCTAAAGGTTTTGCGCTACCTTCTTCAAGTCGCGCGATAATATCTGACACGAATGTTGCACGTTGCGCCTTATCGGTCTGAAATAGGCTTAAAATCGATTGTACTGTTAGTTTATCTGACATAGTCTTTGTTTTATTTCTTCGTAGGCTTCCGTTAGAATTTTATCTTGGCCGTCGAACGCTTGTGATGGTTTAATGTTTGCAAGGGATTTAAACAGGTATATCTTCCATTGTTCGTCGTAGTGTAGAATCTGCATCGCGCCCTCAATCTCGCGATGCAATTTAATTCTATACTCTTGCGCAATGTTAAACATAAGACGCTGCTTTTGCTTTGAACGTTTCGATTAGTTCACTAGCCGCGCGCATTTCCTTCGGTAGTGCTTTCCATAGTGAAGTTAATTCCGCTTTGTCGGCCGCGTTGTTAATTGCTTCAATCACGTCGTCGTAATCGGGCAGCACTTCAACAGGCGCGTCGATTGTAACTTGTTCCATTTCCTCTGGTGTGTACACTGGGCCGCTAAATACATCGGGTGTGTAAAACTTAACACCATTTGAAATAGCGCGAGCAAATAGCATATTCTTTGGAAACTTATCGATGTTCTTGGTACCCGCTTTTTTTGCGTCATCGATTGTGAATGTGCTAATTCCAAGTGATTCTTTGCCTTGAAAGAACTCAATAGAACATATTTTCTCGCTATGATCTACAACGCGAAAGTCATACTTGCCACTCCCTTTGATGCTTGATGCGATAAGACCAGCACCAATCGTCGGTTTGCCCTGGATGATGTGAATGCCACTCATACTTGCGAATGGGGGTATTCCAATTTCTTGACCTGCGATGATTTTGACCATTGCTTGTGCAGCACTTTTAATGTCAGTAAACATTCCGCTCTCGGCGAATGCTTTGCCGATAGACATTATATCGGTTGTGTTGATTTTTTGAAGTTCCATTTTGGTTTAGTTTATGGTATGAAAAAAATATAAATTAAAGAAATTAAAATTAACGCCCATTTTATAGCGCGTTTGTCGATGGTTGGCCTGTCGTAGTTTTTTCCGTAATACATTGGAACATTTTTGTTAATTGATTTGCGTAGCTGCCATACAAACGTTTGCGAATGATAACAACGCGTTTAATTTCGTCCTGGTAGTGTAATTGGGTGACCATATACTCCAATTGCGCGTCGCAATTAGCAATCATACGCATAATAGAGTCAAGGCGTGCGTGTTCTTTTCTCATTATTCGCCTAGTTCATAAAGTGAAAGAATAGCCCAATCTTCTGACAATCGGCGTGCCGTTTCAGAATCTTCAAAGCCGTTTTCTAGTTCTAATTCTTCTTGCTCGGTAGTGAGCGGATCGTTGGGGTAGTTTTCCCGAAGCCAATGCAAATATGCCATTTTTTTAAGTTTTAAAGCGCAGCGTGAATCGCTTTGCGTTGTAAATATACAATAAATTATTATAACAATGCAATTAAAAGTTATCAACATCAAAAAATCCTTCTTTTACCTTTGTCCTGTCTTTACGATACACGTTAAATCTTACGGCTTTGTAGCCTTTTTGTAGCATATACGCGTGAACAGGCGTTAAAGTCAAACATAAAGCGCGCGCCATCACCGTGACGGCTTCTTTGTCGTGGTTGTTGTCGATGTATTGTTTTTGCGCTTCGGTCATTTTAATCGTTTTAAATCTTCAATTAATTTGTTTACGCCTTCTTTGATTTGCCTGTTATCGTCGTCGCTAAACTCGATTTCTTTGCGGCCGTCCCATTCGTTCATTTTATGGTAAAATTGGGTAACACCTGGCGCATACTTGGGGAAGAATCGCGCGGCTTTAAGTAGTTTAAATAGTTGAAATTTGTTCATTTTTAAGTAGGATTACTCCGATTTTTAACAATTTTAAAAAATACTAATAATCTTCTTCGCAATCTTCGCCGTATAGGTGAGAAACAAAAATTATAATGGTAAGCATATAGATAAAAAATAACAATAATTTTAAAGTCATAATTCGTCAAGTTTAATAATAAAAGAGAAATCGCCATACAAATTTTTTACTTCTTTACGCATTGCATCCATTACAATTTTGCGCTGGTATCTATCGCAGAAATACTTAAGTTTCTGAAATTTCCCATCTTTGTATAGTTCTACAAATCCCTTTGATTGAACTATTGTGCGTCCGTAGTTAATCATTTGACAAACATTAAAGCGATGGCAATAATGGTAATAATTGCGACAATGATGTTGTCTTTTGTCGTGTAGATGTGTTTAGGTTCTTGTTGCATTTTGGTTGGTTTAGGATTTAAAACTACTACAAATTATTATAACAACAAAATTTATTTTATTTTTACCCTATGGAAATCGAACAAATCCTTAAAATTTACGTTGCTGAAGCGATGCCGCGCATTACAAAGTGCGTATTTGACGAACAACGTGCGCAGATAAAAAGGGAAAAACTACTTGAAAATTTAATCAATCTATATTATCAAGCGGTGGAAAACGCTCGTCGTACAACTCCATAATAGCCGAATAAATGATTGCGATAGATCGTGAACGTATTAGTTTAATCTTTGATTTCTCTTTGCGTTCTAACATTCCCTCGTCAATTCCTTCAATGGCTGCCATCGCGTAATGGGCCGCAGAAATATAATCGGCGCAAGATGTTGCGTCAATATACTCAAAACCTTCGGGAAGTTCATCTTCCATTCTCAAGTTTTTAAAGTTGCTAAATCGGGCCTGTCTATTTCCTGTGGTTCAAATATCTTGTATTTCCTAGCTTCTTGCGCTACTTTTTTCCATTGCTCATATACATTAAACGCGTTATTCATTTCGCGAATTGCAAATATTATTTGTTCTTCTTTTGAAAGTTTATAGAACTTCTTTGGCGGTATCATTTTACACGATTTTACCCTTAAAAATACGTTTATTTCTAAATTCAAAATTATCGCCATCAACGTCAATCATTGCAAATCCGTGATTCCAACGATTTAACGGCATATAAGCGGGATGCAATTCCGACATACAACCCAATGACCAAGTTGTGACCATTGTGCCCGATAACGTCGGCTCGGTGTGTTCTGACGATTGGTGATTGTGGCCTTGAAAACACGAAACTTTAGACTTTAAAAACAATCCGCGTGCTGGGTTCACAGGCGCAGTTATGCCGCCAATGTACTCGTGTCCGTGAATACCCCACAGGTTACCAAACTTCATCGGCCGTTTGTCGCCTATAATTTCAATGCCTTTCGCACGCGCTTTGATAATATTATTAAAGTCAAATTCTTGCACGCCTATAAGTTCACCCGCTTTTTCTTGTAAAAAATGCTCGTAACGTTCTTCGTGATTACCTATTTTAAAATATATTTTGCATTTTAATTCTTTCTCAAAGACATCAAATAACGCGCGAAACGTGTCTAATTCTAGCGCAAAATTTCTTTTTTTAGGGTCTTTAATAAACCTACTTAACCTATGACAGTCGATTGTGTCGCCATTTAGCAACAACGCATCGGGTTTCTCTTTTTTACAATAATCAAGTGCCGCCGTGATGGTATCAATAGAATGATATGGAACGTGTATGTCTGAAAATATTGCGATTCTTTTATGACCTTTAATTTCAAAAGGTTCGTATTCGGTTTCGTCCGATGCGGGGATTTTGTATGGGTTTTTATCTCTCGATGGGTATGGGTGTGTAATTATAGAACCCTTACATTTTTTGCCTTCAATTTGCCGTAAACAACCTCGCGCGTCTTCGATGCTTTTAAACATCAAATTGTTTTCGTTGTACATTAACCGCGCTAACCTTAATGTCGGCATTTCCATTCCGTACTTGTCGCGATAGTTCCGCGCCATAGCAGTTTTAGGATAAAATAATTTAGGCATTTTAAAAATTTATGCAGTACAAAGCGCGGCTTCATTATGTCGACGCGCAATCAAACCATCTAACCCTTTATTAATCCAAAGACGTTCCATTGATTTTATTGTTGTAGCTATGCCTACATAATTCTTTGCCAAGATTAACGGCGCAAGTTCGCGCATCTCTCTGCGTGATTCCCACGATGGCTGCCCATCAACACCAAACGACGAACCCCGATTAAATACTAGTGACACTATTGCGCCGCGTGTATCTTCGTTTAATTCGTCAAAACCTGAATATGTTTCTTGTGCTAATTTTATGAATCTTGGTAATGTTCTATTCTCAAACACTTCGCGAGCTGCGTTGGGTGTTATACGAAGTATTTTTGTTTGTGTGTTAATACGTTTCTTTGCCGTTTCTCCTTTAACACCGGCACAGGAAACCATAAACGCTAAAACGTTTCCGTTAACGTGTGCTGCCCAATCTCTTTTTATTTGTTCTTCTGAATTGTATCCTAGATCGTATCCGTGTCCGTAAGTAACACCACTTGCACCACCCGACCACGCTGGCGCAATGTCGCAACCTTCTGATTCTAATATCAAATCGATTGCGCGTTTGCTTATCATAACTTTAATTTAAAGTAAATAGTTGAAAGCAATGCAATAATTAACGCTATCATCAATACAAGGTACATTCTAGCGCGTTTACGCTCGTTAATGAGTGTTTGTCCTAGTTCTTGATATTTGCCGTCATAATAGGCTAATTTTTGATTCTGTAATTCAATAGAATCTTCAAGTAAAGTAACTTGCCTTTTATCAACTACAACAACGCGAATTGTGTCGGTGTGCTTAATTGTGTGTGTAATGCGCAAAGTATCGTACGAAAAATTGTAGATTGAATCGTAATGTGTAACGTGTGTAGTGTCGTGAAGAATAACATCAACACCAGGTACAAAAATGCGAACCGAATCATTAGCGCACGGGTGCAAAGTCGACCACAATAAGCCAACTTTGCTGAACGATTGCGGTTGTGTGATTACCGTTTGTTCTGCCCGTTGAACTCGTCGCGCTGGGTTGCAAGAAAATAATAGTATTACTAAAAGCCATCTCATTATTTTGTTCCTGTTACGTCTGAATCTTTAGCCAAATAACCAAATAAGGCGATAATAGCCGCAAGGCCAACTTTTTTGTAATCAATTATACCCGTTTCAATCAATGGTTGAACGGCAATAACAGTTGCTAAAACTGCTCCGATGATTGTTGTTTTAAATGAACGCATAATGTATGTGTTTATGGTTAAAATTATTTTCTATCTTGTTTATTAATTAACGATAAATTAATCGTGTTAACGCTTTCTTGCAGTTTGTCAAGTTTCGCGTTGATAACTTCGCGGTCTTTGTTTTGTTGCTCGGTTATTAGTTCCAATCGTGACAATCGCACATCGGTATTTTTCCAAAACCCTAAAACGGCCGCAACAACTATCACCGCCGCGCTTAACAATTCTATGAGCGTGATGCCTTCTTTTTTAATAGTTGCTTCCATTATTTCAAAGTTAATAAGTATGCAGTTCGATTAGCTATTGCCGTTAATTCGTCCAATATGTTTTGTAAATCTGTGTCGGGTGCTATGCTTCTTACACTCTCGCTAGTCATAAACGATGACACGCGCTTGATATATGGTAACGATGCGCCTTCGCTATACGGAACAACACTACCAGTAAATCCGCCGACAGGACGCGCATACTTGCCCGAATAAGTTTCGATAAAAGTATCGGCCGCATCGAGCCACAAATCATAAAATCCGCCAAGTGCTTTATGCTCTGCGAATGATGTTGTTTGCAAATGCCACAAATGCGCTTGATCGCGGATTTCAAAAAAGTTTTTTACTAATTCGTCAATATTCATTTTGTTTTATTTGGTGCGTATCTCACGAAACGCTTGTTCATATATAAAATATAATCGTCAATAGGTGCGTTAGATGTTCCCCATACGGCCACAACTTCGGCGGGTATTGGTTGCGTAAATGTTGCTATTTGTAAATTGTTTCTATCGCTTAATGCGACATAAGTGTTACAACTTCCGCCCGCTTGATTCAAATCAAATGCCACCCAAGATAATGAGTAAGCCGTATCGCCTTTAGAATTAACAATGACTGGATTAATAACTATTGCGTTGCGTGTGTAATAAACTGTATCACCATTAACAACCGTAGTGTCTTGTGATGACATTACAATTGGTGTGATTGTCGATGTTATTGTTGTTGTCGATGTTATTGTTTGCGATTGTGCTGCGAATGGTAATAGTAAAAATAAAAGGTATTTCATTATTTTATAGTTTTTGGTTTGTCTGCAACGATTTTAGCGTTCTTTTGAATAAAATCTAAAAGTTCTTTGCTTATTTTTTTGCTATCAATATTTTGGTCGATGGTATACAAAATCGCTCTAAACTCGTTAATATTTACGGTTATTGCAATAGTTGTATCTTGTTTTTGTTGCGCTTGACATAAACAAGCGATAAATAGTGCGGTGGTTGTTAGTAGTAATTTCATAGTGTAAAGTTATTGTTTTATTTGATATGTGATATAGATTGACGTATATGAAACATTATAAAATTAAATAAGTATAACTAAAAAAATAATCATAAGGACTTGTTGTCAATGGTGTAAAATCCATATAAACTGTAGTTGTTGAAGCATTCGCAGAAATAACAATTGGTACTGTTGTTCCCCTTCCACCGCCACCACCACCAGCTCTATACGCAAAATCAAAACTAGAACTTACAGGCAATGTCATAGTAATTCTTGTATTTGTTCCTAAAGTTGTAGCCGTTACCGTTGCAATTCCACTTACGGTTACTACATTTCCAACCCTCATATATTGGCAAGTGTAAGCGGTCGAAGATGCTGCGTTAGTTACTAATCCGATTGTAGGTGTATATGTTCCGCTAGTTACGTTATTTGCCGTTCCGTTGATTCCTAGTGTACCGCTAAATGTTGCGTTGCCTGTTGCCCTATTTATTGAAAATGGATTGCCTAAATACGCACCCGCATCGTCATATCTGTATAATGAATAGTTACTTCCTGTATTACTTCCCGATTCTGTTCCATCTGCATCTAATTCCCATCTTAATTTACCCGATACTGCTACTTGTCCGCTTGGGTATAATCTATAGCTATTCGTGTTATAAGCTGCTGCGTTAACAACACTAGATGTTGTAACACTTGAACTAAACGTTCCCGCACCCGCTTTATCTACTTTAAACTGACTAACCCCCCCCACTTGTAAATCCATCAAATTAGATGTACCACCCGATGCCGTGTTGGTCATATTTAATTTAATAGCCGTTGGGTTTCCCGTTGTGTTCCACGTTCCCGCAAGGTCTATTAAAGATTGTGCGTTTGCACCTGTAAGAGAGTAACCACTAGCAACCAAAGAAGATACGTTATTTGTTGCCGTTCCTATTGTTACACCACCCGCAACGGCTAAACCGTTAGTAGGTGCTGCGGTACTTGCTGAATAGCCTATTGCAGCACTTCCGTTTACTTGAAACTTGCTACCTATTGTAGCAGTTCCCAAGCCCAATGACCCACTAGAGTTTAAAGTTAATTGAGCAGTAGAAGATGCACCTGCTGCAAAGTTTATATTACCTGCCGCAACATCATTTAAAATGGTAACATTACCTAAACCACTATTATAAAAATAAATATCATTTGGGTTTATATTTTTATAAACAGGTTGTGTTGATGAAGTTTTTGCAAGATAACCAATTGATGCATCCGAAGTCAATTTTAAATATACTTGTGAAGAAGATAAAGAATTTGTATTGGAAATTTCTAAAAATGTTATTGCATTTTGATTTTTACTTATAGTAACATTATCAGCAAATGTACTTGTTCCTGCAACTATTAATCCATTAGTAGGTGCTGCGGTACTTGCCGAATAACCTATTGCTGCATTGCCATTAACTTGTAAAGATGAACCAACGGCAGTTGGGTTATTTACACCTACTGTACTTGAAAAAAGTTTAGCACCAGCAAAACTTTGCGTTCCCGTTGTAACCACACCACCAAATGAAGTTGATGCTGGTTGCAAGTTTAATACCGCACCTGTTAATGTTGCGCCGTTTGCGTTGGCAGTTGAACCAATAGCCGATAATGATAAATTAGCTTGTTTAATTTGACCAAGTGAATCAATACCTTTTTGAACTCTTAATCTTGTAGCTAAAACAACCGTGTCGGCTGCAAGTGTTCCGCTTGTTGTTATAGTTCCACCCGTAATTCCCGAACCATTATTTGTTGCAATAGATGTAACCGTTCCACTACCACTATACTGCGGCACATTCAATACTCCCGTTGATGGTGTGTAAGTAGCTGCGCCACTTGTTCCCGTTGTTGTTAGCGATATTGCGTTGCGTGGGTAGTATGTTTGATAACCCGATAACATTGTTGCCGTATCCGTATATTTAACCGCACTAAATGACCTTTGATAAGGCGATAGCATTGTTGATGTATCGGTGTACTTTACAACACTATAAGAACGCGCATACGGCGATAACATTGTTGAAGTATCACTTATATTTAATTTTAAAGCAAGCGCAGCCGTAGCCGTTGCCGTTCTATAATACGGGGATAGCATACTAGCCGTATCCGTGTATTTTACTACTGAATAGTTACGCGCGTAAGGCGATAACATCGACGCGGTGTCACCCGATAAAATTACCGTTCCCGATGCGTTTGGAAAGGTATAAGTACGATTGGCCGTATTTGCGGAAGTTGCAAAAACTGATAAATAATTATTACCATTAAGCCAAGACATATCACCCGATGTGTTTGCGTAAATATTACTTTCATTTGCCGTTCCTGTAACCGCAGCCGATTGATGCTTTAAACCAACGTGACCATTGCCCGCCGTTCCTTTTGCGTGTAGTGCTTGTGCGTTTAATATGTGCGTGTCTAAATCTACATCGGCCGTTGCACCCGTGTATGGTACATAGGTAGCCGAACTTTTTGCACCCAACGAATCAATAC
>Ga0194048_10001577_pt1 | contig 11370 bp, 9 predicted proteins | sample JunL225m_MetaG_FD_161685 | JGI IMG/M metagenome (GOLD analysis project Ga0194048, IMG submission 161685) | Anoxic zone freshwater microbial communities from boreal shield lake in IISD Experimental Lakes Area, Ontario, Canada - Jun2016-L222-5m | ecosystem: Environmental > Aquatic > Freshwater >...
AACGTCAGGACGGACCACCACTCAAGGTTGCTGCACGCCGCCGGCAAGGGTTACCCCGACATGCTCGCCATGCGCTCGGGCGCACGAATTCCAGCTCCAGACGCAGTTGTCTTTCCGGCCGACCACGCCGACGTGCGGGCAGTCTTGAAGATCTGTGCAAAGCAGGGCGTCGCCGTCGTGCCGTTCGGTGGCGGCACGAGCGTCGTCGGCGGCGTAAGCCCGCTGCGTGGTTCGTTCGACAGCGTGATTGCTCTCGACCTTCGTCGGATGAGGCAGCTCGTCAACCTTGACGAAGAGTCGCGGCTCGCGACCTTCGCGGCCGGGCTACGCGGCCCCGAACTCGAACATCTCCTTCGCGCACGCGGCTATACGCTCGGCCACTTTCCGCAGAGCTTTGAATATTCAACCGTAGGCGGCTGGGTCGCAACCCGCTCAGCCGGGCAAGCGTCTAGTGGCTATGGACGAATTGACGAGAAGGTGTTCGGCGCGCGGCTCGTCGCACCGGCCGGCGAGCTCGACCTAAGCGCCCGGCCCGCAAGCGCCGCCGGGCCAGATCTACGTGCCCTAGTAGCCGGCTCGGAAGGCGCCTTGGGCGTTATCACCGAGGCCACATTGGCGGTAAGCCCAGCGCCTGAGGTAACGCGCTACGAAGCTTTGATGATGCCGTCGTTCGGCGCCGCCGCGCAGGCGTTGCGCGATCTCGAGCAGGCCGGCCAGGCGCCGGACGTGGCCCGTGCGTCAGACGAGCATGAGACCGAAATGGGACTCGCCTTTGCCGGTATAGAAGGGGCCAAGGGGAAGCTGCTGGAGGGGTATCTGCGCGGACGGGGAGCCGGCTCGGGCGCACTGTTGATTCTTGGCTGGGAAGGCGCGAGCGGTTCTATCGATCAACGACGCCGCGGTGCGCTGTCGCTGGTGAAGGCGCACGGTGCCGTCGGCCTCGGCGCGGGCGCCGGTCGCACCTGGGCCAAGAACCGTTTCAGTACGCCATATCTGCGCGATCACCTACTTGAGCGCGGCGTGATGGTTGAGACGCTCGAAACGTCGACCACCTGGGCCAACCTGATGGTGCTCTATCGCGGAGTCGGCGACGTACTCGCTGCCCACGCACCGGTCGTTGGCTGCCACATCTCTCATCTCTACCAGAGCGGCGCTTCGCTCTACTTCACTTTCGTCGCGCCACAGGACTCAAGCAATCCACATGCGCAGTGGGACGCGGTCAAGCACGACGCCTGCAGGGCGATCGTTAAGCATGGCGGAACGATCACCCACCACCACGCCATTGGCGTGGATCACCGTGATTACCTGAAAGACGAAGACGGTGCGGCCGGCGTTGCGACACTCAAAGCGGTCAAGAAGTCGCTTGATCCAACCGGCCTGATGAACCCCGGCAAGCTGCTTTAGACGTCGCTACTGCGCTGCGAAGCGGAGCGGGCCGACTAGGTAGGTCGTCGACGGGTTGGTCGGCGTAGCAGAGCTCTTCTCGAGCGTCAGCAGTACACCGCCGTAGGCTTTTGGATCACCGTTAAGGGTTCCTTGTAGCCCAACGCCGCCGCTGCTGCCGACGTTTTGCAGGTATCCAAGCCAGACCGCTGGCTTACCGGTCGCCGTAAGCCAAACTCCATACTGGGACCCGCTCGGAGCCGCCGGCAACGACTTCGCGACGACGCTGAGGACGCGCTGCTTGGCCTGAACCGAGATGCCGGCGAAACCCAGCGCCTTTTGTGCCGGAGCGCCAGCTGGCGGCTTCAGTGCAGCCTGCGCAATCGCCGTCGCATTCGCATTCGCTGCGTTCGTAGCTGTGGTTGTAGATGAGCTCGCGGCTGTCGAGCTGCCGCCATCGGTCGCGCGGCCGAGACCAAAGCCAATCCCAAGCGCCACGACCAGCAGCACGCCAGCAATCACGAAGAGGCCGCCGCGCGACCCGCTGGGGCGATCCACGTCGACCGCGCCCTGCGCCACCGGCGGCGACGAAGCAGAGCTTGCCTCGGCCTCTGCGCCAGGGATCGGCGGCAGTGGGGCGTCGGATAGCGCGGCTAGTGGGCCAGCTGCGGCGCGCGCCCAGGCACGGTCGGAGGCAGACCGCATCAGCGAGGAGCGCGTCCGATCGGCGGCATCATTGTCTTGCTGGCCGAGGAGGTAATCGCAGATCTCCGCGCGGCGGCGGTTTGCTGGCGGCTTCTCCGGTTCGGCAAGGCTGCTGAGGGCTGAGTAGGCCCGTTCGCTCACGGCCGCTTCGCTCAGATCAAGCGCCGCGGCGATCTCCGCGTAGCTCTTCTGCTGCGAGAGCAAGAGGTTGAGCACGGCGTTCTGGTCGGCTGGGAGCTGTTCGACTGATGACATCGCGCTCTAGCGTAGAGCAGCGCAGCAGTATCGTGCGCCCCATGACTGAATTCATGCCCGGATCGGACTTCGAGCCCGTTGTGCCGCTGGACCGCACCTTCGACCACTTATACGGCCTTGAGATGCTCGAGCTGACGGCCGATGTCGCCCGCGCCAAAGTAGTTGTCCAGGAGCACCACATGCAGCCAATGGGCCTCGTGCACGGTGGTGTATTCGCATCAATTGCCGAGTCGCTCGCGTCGGCCGCCACTGGAGTGGGGGTGATCGGAGAAGGCAACGCCCCCCAAGGTCTCTCCAACCAGACAAGCTTTCTGCGCCCGATTCTGGCCGGGACGATCCACGCCGTCGCGAGGCCGCGTCACAAGGGCCGCACAACCTGGGTCTGGGAGGTCGAGATCAGCGACGACGAGGAGCGGCTCTGCGCACTGGTGCGGATGACGATCGCCGTGCGGCCGTTTAAGCCGGCCTGAGCGCTAACCCTTGTAGCGGTTGGTGATCGGCATCCGCCTGTCACGGCCGAATGCCTTGCCGGTGACCTTGATTCCCGGTGGCTGCTGGCGCCGCTTGTATTCGGCGCGATCGACGAGCGCAATGATTCGCTCAACTGTCTCGGCATCAAAGCCTTCCTTGATCAGCTGCTCGGCCCCGAGATCGCGCTCGACGTAGCCCTCGAGGAGTGGGTCAAGGACCTCATACGGGGGGAGCGAATCCTGGTCGGCCTGATCAGGGCGCAGCTCTGCCGACGGCGCCCTCGTAAGGATCGATGCGGGGATCGGGCTGTCGCTGCGCCCATTGCGGACAGCGCAAAGCCGATAGACGAGCGTCTTCGGAACGTCCTTGATCACAGCGAAACCACCTGCGCTATCGCCGTAAAGAGTCGAGTAGCCAACTGCCATCTCTGATTTGTTCCCTGTCGTCAGGACTAGCCAGCCAAACTTGTTCGAGAGCGCCATCAGTAGGTTTCCGCGAATTCGTGCTTGGAGGTTCTCCTCAGTCAAATCTGGCTCACGGCCAGCAAAAGGTTCCGCCAGCAACGTTTCGTAACCGGTCATTAGCTCGCCGATCGGGAGTTCGATCAGTTCGACCTTAAGTGCGGCGGCAAGAGAGACAGCGTCGCTGTAGGTGCCTTCCGAACTGAACTGCGACGGCATCGTCACGCAGGTCACCCTCTCGGGGCCGAGCGCATCGCGTGCGATGCAGGCGACAAGCGATGAATCGACACCGCCGGAGAGGCCGAGTACTACACGTTCGAATCCGTTCTTGTTGGCATAGTCTCGCGTGCCGAGTACCAGCGCCGCATAAACCCCCTCGTCGTCGGATTCGACCGCGGCAACCAAGTGATCAAGGCTTGTGTCATCCGAAGGCGGATTGGTCGTGAAACTTCCAAGTAGCTGCACGTCCGCTGACCGCGCGCTATCGAAGCTGGCCGCCTCGGTCGGAACCTCGCAGGTCAATAGCCACTCCTCGAACTGTGGCGCGCGGGCGAGGAGCTCGCCGTTAGCGGCAACAACCAACGAGTGGCCGTCGAAGACAAGTTCATCCTGACCGCCAACTTGACCGCAGAATGCGACCGCTGTGCCGTTCTCGCGCGCACGTTCCGCCAACATCTGCTCGCGCGCAGCGCCCTTACCGGCCTGGTAGGGCGATGCGGAGAGGTTGACGATTAGCGACGCCCCGGCCGCCGCCTCAGAACTCTCAGGCGGCCCCGGACTCCAAATGTCCTCACAGATACTGAGCCCGATAAGCGAGCCGTTGAGCTCGATTACAGCTCCTTGCTGCCCGGCCGCGAAGTAGCGGTGCTCGTCAAAGACGCCATAGTTGGGGAGCAGGTTCTTGCGGTAGCTGGCGGCCACGCGCCCATCTGCCAGCACCGCCGCCGAGTTGAACAGAGCGCCATCCCGCTCGGGGTAGCCGACGATCGCGACGATTCCTGCCGCACCGGCGGCAATCCGGCCGAGCGCTGCAGCTGCGTCATCAATCACATGCTCTTTGAGCAGCAGATCCTCGGGCGGGTAGCCGGTCAGCGCAAGCTCCGGCAGACAGACCAAAGCAGCGCCAGCAGCGCGCGCGTCTTCAATCGCGTTTGCGATCAGCAGCTCGTTACCGGCAATATCGCCGACAACAGGGTTGATCTGCGCCAAGGCGATCCGCACGACGGCTAAACGGTGCTCAGCGTGTCGCCGTCTGGCGTGTGAGCGGAGGAGAGGCTCTCATGGTCAGCGCTATCCCAGCGATGACGGTCTGTCTCGGCCGCACGCGCGAGGTCGAAGAGCGCACCCTTGAAGTCCGACACCACGTCACCCAGATCCGGCAGCGCGTCGTAATCGGCGAGCAGACCGAAACTGAGCCGCCCGCAGTAACTCATCGCAGCCACCCCTAGGGCGGTGTTCTTTGTCAGTGGGACGACGGGGTAGAGGGCCGTCAACTGGCGACCGAGCAGATAGAGCGGCACCTGAGGCCCGGGGACGTTTGTGACGACGAGATTGAAGAGCCGCTGGCGGCTTTGAAGTCGTGCAGCCTGGCTCGCGATCGTCGGTGGGGCAAATCCGGCAAGCTCGGTGAGCGTGTCGGCGCCGACCGCCTGATCAGAGTGCTTTAAGTCGCCCATCTTTTTTGAGATCGACTTGAAAGCGGCAGCGGGGTCCTCTTCATAGACCGGCAGCGGCGCCCAGAGCGCTGAAACGCGGTTGCCGAGCTGGCCCGACTCGCCCTCGGTCCTGACCGAGACCGGCACCATCGCCGTCAGAGTCAATCCGGACGTATCGGTCCCGCGGCGCCGCAGCCAGCGTCCAAGCCCCAGTGAGACAGTCGTCAGTACCGCGTCGTTGATCGTCCCGTCGAGTCCGTTCTTAATCTGCTTGAACGTTGCCAGCGAAGCGTTGACCCAGCCGTAGCGGCGATGCGGGCTAATCGGCTGATTGAGCGGGGTCTGCGGTGCAGACCGGACGCCAGCCCACGCGAGCGCGCCGGTCTGTTCGATCTTTCCACCAAGCTCGGTGATCGCGCGCCTGGGAGAGCGCACAGCAGCCCGCGCGGCGCGCGCGAGCTCCGCCGGATCCGAGAAACGCTCAAGCAGCGCGTCACCGACGAGGTCGGCCGTCGTTGGCAGCGGCCTCGGGACCCACTCTGGAGATTTCTCGACCTGATCCTCGTCGGGACTGACGGAGAAGAGCACCGATGTGATGTCAACTCCCGACACCCCATCCACGAGTGCGTGGTGGGTTTTGACGATCACCGCGAAGCGCGGCTCGCCATCGCTGCCGTCTGAAAGTCCTTCGACGAGATTCATCTCCCAGAGCGGCTTATCGCGGTCGAGCCGATCGGCGAAGAGGCGCCCTGCGAGCGCTGCCAGCTGTGCGTCCTCGCCCGGGCTCGGTAGCGCAGAGTGGCGCAGGTGGTAGCGAAGGTTGAAGTGAGGATCGTCGACCCAGACCGGACGGCCTTGCTCGAAGGGCACGAACGCCAAGCGCTGGCGATAGCGCGGAACGCGGTCGAGGCGAGACTCGAGGAATCGCGCGAAGTCGTCGTACGGGGGCGCCTGCCCAGCGAAGACCATGATCGACGCGACATGCATGTGCGCGCCGCCTCGCTCAAGGTGGAGAAAGGCCGAGTCGAGGCCAGAAAGACGGTCCGGATTGGTCATAGGCCCAGTCTAATGGACTCTGTGACCAACCTTACACAAGTGATTGCCAAACCTTCCACAAAGCGTGTATAGTGCTGTTTCTGGATATCGACCCCCGAGGCCCCAAATGGACATCAGCGACCCGACGGTTTACACGACGATCTACGAGCAACACCGGCGCGGAGTCTTCGCCGCCGCTTACAGAATTCTCGGCAACGAGGCTCAAGCCGACGATGTCGTGCAGGACACCTTCATCAAGGTCTGGCGCAAGCCTGCGTCGTTTGATTCCAAGCGGGGCGAGCTTGGCAGCTACCTCCGTTTGATGGCTCGTAGCCGTGCGCTCGACCTTTGGCGCGAAGGCCAAGCCGCAGGCCGTGCCAGTGACCGTCTCAAGGCGGTCGTAGCGATCGGCGGCGGGCAGAGCGAAGATCGGCCCGACGATCGCGCTGAACAGGCAGAGGCGACCGATACGGTCGTCGAGGCACTGCGGACGCTGCCCGAAAACCAGCGCGAAGCAGTGGTCCTCGCCTACTGGGGTGGACTAACCGCGGAAGAGGTCGCCAGGCGCGCCGCTGTACCGCTCGGTACGGCAAAGAGTCGCATCCGCCTAGGCCTAGCGAAGCTTCGTGACGAGTTCGGCGACGGCTACCTCGCCGTAAGCGCCGCTTAGTAGCCCCGCAGCGCAGCGCGAGCAGCCCGCAGGGTCGCTGTGCTGTGCCGTCGGAGGTCGGCCGTAGCCTGAACAAGTGGCCGGGCCTATCGCGCATCTCGATCTCGACGCCTTCTTTGCCTCCGTTGAACTCTTAGCTAGCCCTGAACTGAAGGGCAAGCCGGTGATTGTCGCCGGCAGTGGCCCTCGCGCCGTCGTCACTACGGCCTCATACGAAGCGCGCCTATTCGGGATCGGCTCGGCGATGTCGGCTGCACAGGCGATCCGCCTCTGTCCTCAGGCGATCGTTGTTCCGCCGAACTCCGCCGCCTATCGCGAAACGTCGCGAGCCGTGATGGCGATCATCCGCGACCACATCAACCGCGTTGAGCAGCTCGGCATCGACGAAGCGTTCCTCGACCTCGAAGGGCTCCATTCACCGAAGTCTGCGATGCGCCGTCTCGTCGCTGAGATCTACGAACAGACTTCTATGCGCGCCTCGGTCGGGATTGGTCCTAACCGATTGGTCGCCAAGGTCGCCTCCGACGCTGAGAAACCGAATGGCTTCCTTGTGCTCACCGTCGAAGAGGCTCAGCAACGGTTCGCAGACGCGCCTGTGGGATTAGTGCCAGGAATCGGACCGCGCACAAGCGACCGGCTGGGGGAGATGGGAATCACAACGCTCTCGCAGCTCCGGCAGGCCGATGAAGCTGTACTGACTGCCCGCTTTGGAGCGCGACTAGGCCCGGGGCTTGTCGCGCTCGCTTCTTTCGAGGGCTCGGCCGAGATAGTTACCGACCGTGAGGCGGTCAGCGAATCGCGTGAGACGACCTTCGACGAGGACATAACTTCAGGTGACGAGCTCGAGCTTGCCCTTGGGAGGCTTGCCACGGAGCTCTCTGAAGCGCTGCAGCGCAATCAGCGCAGCGGCCGCACTATCCGCATCAAGGTGCGCCTTGACGACTGGACGACAGTCACCCGCGCTAAAACGATTGATTCCGCGGTTGACGATTACGACACGATCATCAGGGTTGCGGTTGCGCTCCTGCGCGAGTACGCGCCGCAGCGGCCTGTGCGACTAATCGGCGTCGGAGTGACCGGCTTCCCCTCGTCCGCAGAACAGAGCCAGCTCGTACTTCCGCTCGAGCTGCCCGCGGCTTAGAGAACCTTCGAGAGGAAGGCCTGCGTGCGGGCGTGCTGAGGATTCTCGAAAACTGAGGCCGGGTCGCCCGACTCGACTACGACACCGTCATCCATGAAAACCACCGTGTCGCCAACCTCTTTCGCGAAGCCGGTCTCGTGCGTTACAACGACCATCGTCATACCGTCGGCGGCGAGGGCGCGCATAACGTCGAGCACCTCGCCAACGAGCTCTGGATCAAGCGCCGACGTTGGCTCATCGAAGAGCATTAGCTTCGGCTTCATCGCGAGCGCGCGGGCGATCGCCACTCGCTGCTGCTGGCCGCCGGAGAGCTGAGCCGGATAGGCATCAAGACGATCGCCGAGCCCGACGCGGTCCATCAGTACCTTCGCTTCGGCGCGGGCTGCGTCGGCCTTCATACCCGAGACACGGATCGGCGCCTCGATGATGTTCTGCTCTGCAGTCATGTGGCCGAAAAGGTTGAAGCGCTGGAAGACCATGCCGATCTGCTCTCGCTCCTGCGCTACGTCGCGCTCCGAGATCTCATGCAGCACGTCGCCCTTCTGGCGGTAGCCGACGAGGTTGCCGTCAACCCAGATACGCCCGGAGTTGATCTTCTCCAGATGGTTTATGCAGCGCAGGAACGTCGACTTGCCTGACCCAGAAGGTCCGAGTAGGCACATCACTTCGCCGGGATCCACGTCGAGCGTGATTCCCTTCAACACTTCGTTGCGGCCAAAACGCTTGTGTACGCCCTCAGCCCTAATCATCGGCCCGCTCATAGCCCGTGCCTCGTAGGTTCGGGAATCTCAACCTTCGTGTGGCGCCAGGTGCTGAAGCTCTGCCAGATCCGCATGAGCAGCGTAGGGGGCACAGCGCGGGCGGTTCCGCGGCCGTAGTGGCGCTCGATGAAGTACTGACCAATCGAGAGAATCGTCGTCAGTACGAGATACCAGATAGAAGCCACAATCAAGAGTGGAATCTGCTTGTAGTTAGTGGCGTAGATCAACTGGACTGCATAGAGAAGCTCGGTATACGCAAGCACGCTGACGAGCGAGGTTGTCTTCAGCATGCCGATCGTTTCGTTGCCAGTAGGAGGAATGATCACGCGCATCGCTTGCGGCAAGATCACGCGGCGCATTGTCATCATGCGCCGCATCCCGAGCGCCTTCGCGGCCTCTTCCTGCCCCTCATCGACTGAGAGCAAGCCAGCGCGAACGATCTCCGACATGTAGGCGCCTTCATTGAGCCCTAGCCCGAGCAGCACTGCCACAAAGGGCGTGATCCATGTGTTCGCGTCGAGGTTGACGAGCGCCGGCCCGAATGGCACGCCGAGCGAGATGACGGGGTAGAGGGCCGCGATGAAGGCCCAGAAAAGCAGCTGAACAAGGACTGGTGTGCCGCGGAAGAGCCAGATGTAAAACCCGCTAGCCGCGACGACGATCGGATTGGGTGATAGACGCATCACGGCAAGCAAGACACCGATTGCTATCCCGATGATCATCGAGAGGAAGGTCAGCTCGATCGTCTTCACGAGCCCTTCCATAACGGTTGGGGCAAAGAGGTAGTGCCCAACCGTGCCCCAACCGAAGCGCGGGTTCGTAGCGACCGATTTAATCAGCGCCGCCGCGACGATGATGATCAGGACGCCAGCGACCCACCGTCCCGGCCTTCTGACCGGGACGGCTTTGATCTCTACGGGTGTTGCCGGCGCTGAAGCCGGCTCGGACGCTTGGTCCGCGTCAGCCACCGATGTACCGCTTAGTTGATTGCTCCGTTGATCACCGGATCGGTGATTGCGCCTTCTTCAAGGCCCCACTTCTTGAGAATCGCTGTGTACTGACCTCCGGCGATCAGGTTCTTCATCGCAGCTAGCACTGGATCGGCGAGGCCGCTGTTCTTAGGAATCGCGATGCCGTAAGGCACCGTGCCGTAAGGCGTTCCAACTAGAACTAGCTGACCGTTGCTCTGCGTGACCTGGTAAGCGGCTACTGGCGAGTCGGCCATGCTGACCTGCGCGCGCCCGCTGATGATCGCGCTGTTGGCACCATTCTGGTCAGGGAAGACAAGAACTGTGAGCTTCTTGTCAGAGGCGCACTTCGCGGCCTGAGCGTTGGCGTCGTCAGCCTGAATCGTTCCCTTCTCGACCGCAACAGTCAGCCCGCAAAGACCTGCAAGGTTGGCCGGCGCTGGGCCGCCCTTCTTGCCGAAGAATGAGGTGCCCGCTTCGTAGTACGTCACGAAGTCGACGGTCTGTTCACGCTCCTTGTTATCGCTGAACGATGACATCCCCATGTCGTACTTACCTGAGGCGAGCCCCGGAATAATCGCATCGAAGCCGGCGTTCTGAACGTCGGTCTTGAGGCCCATTACCTGGCCGAGGGCGTTTGCTAGGTCAACGTCTGCGCCGATGATCTCCTTGCTGCCGTCTTTGACGTACTCCATTGGTGCGTAGCTGGCGTCGGTCGCAACCGAGAGCGTCCCAGCCGAGCTGTACTTCGACGGCACCGTGGCGGCAATCGTCGCGTCCTTGGAGGCGGTGGTGCTGGTATTTGCGGCAGTGCTCGTTGTAGTGCTCGAACTACTGCTGCCGCAGGCCGAAACGGCGAGTGCGGCGGCGATGACCGCGGCAACTGCGAATGACGTGCGGGTCGTAATAGAACTCATAAGAAATATCCCCCAAGGAACGTTGGTTGCTTAGCCCGGCAAACTATCACCGATCCAGCAAGCCTGCAGAGAAATCGCAAATTGGGATTTTTCGGGAGCGCGTCAGCCGCGCCGGATTAGCCGGTCGACCAGGGAAGGCCAGCCGGCATGTCCGCGCCCCTCGAGACAACCGCACGGGCCAGGCAATCGGCAACGTAAGGAGCGAACTTGAAACCGTGGCCCGAGAACCCTCCAGCGGCAACGACACGGCCGTCGCCAGCACTGCGAGCGAAGAACCATTCGTCTGGGCTGAAGTCATACGTGCAAGGCACGATCTCAGCACCCATGAGTTCGCCGCCACCGACAAAGGTCTCGGACGCGTAGCTGCGCAGGACGGTCTCGAGATCCTCCGGGCACTCAGCGGTGTCTGCTTGCGAAGCGTCAACCGCAAGTCCGGTCGCGAACGCGCCGACCTTCATGCGCCCGGGGGCGCTCGGCAGCCAGAAGTACGACTCACCTGGGATCGGCGGTTGGCGGTAGTCGCAGCCGACGGGGAAAGGCCCGCCGGCCGGCTCGCAGTCAAAGGTGAGCGTGAACTCCCTAGTGACACGCACAGGCGGCAGATCAATGATCCCCGCGCAGAGGACGTTGGTACCGCCTCCGGCGCAAACAACGACCCGGGAGAACTCTTTCCGTTCTCCACCGGCGACGAGATCCACAGCGCCGGAACTAAGAGCGAGCTCGGTGACGCTCGTCTGTTCGTTGATCGGCACGTCGTGAGCCCGGAGGTAGTCGACCAACGCTGTCAGTACGCGCTCGGAATGAATAAGCGCGCCATCTCCCTGCATCAGTACGCGGCCGTCGAGCTTGAGGTCGGGCCATGTAGCGCGAGCCTCTGCCTCGTCGACCAGATCGAAGGGAACCTCACAGACCGTGAGCGCGTCGGCAAAGGATCCGATCAGCTCATCG
>Ga0194048_10001578_pt1 | contig 11368 bp, 11 predicted proteins | sample JunL225m_MetaG_FD_161685 | JGI IMG/M metagenome (GOLD analysis project Ga0194048, IMG submission 161685) | Anoxic zone freshwater microbial communities from boreal shield lake in IISD Experimental Lakes Area, Ontario, Canada - Jun2016-L222-5m | ecosystem: Environmental > Aquatic > Freshwater >...
CAGCTGGATCGTCCCACGCTGGTGGCGCAGTCGATGGGGGGGCGTGTGGCCTTCGAGGTCGCGTTGGCTGGCCGCGTCGAGCGATTAGCCCTCTTTGGGGCAGTGGGATTCGGCCAGGTGCGGCCGGCGCGGGAACTCGTCCCCTTCATTCCCGACATTCGCGGCGATCTCCTCTCGATCTTCTTTCCGCGGAGCGCGGCGGAGCTCATGCAACACCGCGTGTATGGGACGCTTGGCCGGTTTTCCGAGCGCGACATCGACGAATACTGGGCCCCCTCGCAGTTTCCGGCTGTGCTGCGCGCGCAGCTGCAGATGTTGCGGGAGTTCACCTGGACCGCGCTCGACCCCGCGGTGGTGGCGCGCTGTGCCGTGCCGACACTCGTGGTATTCGGCACGAACGATCGCACCGTGCGCCCGGATGCGACCGCGGCGCTGGTGGCCGCCATGCCGCAGGGGCGCTTCGCGCTGATTGAGGGGGGAGGGCATGTGGTGATGGAAGAGGCCCCCGAACAGATCAATGCGCTGTTGCTGGAGTTCTTCGCCGCCTGAGGGTGGGCGGGGAACCTTGCCCCCGGTCCAGCGGAGCCCCTCACGGGAGATTAGCTTTCAGCAACTTGAAAAAGACTACGACCGCAACGCCCGAAGCGCTCCCGACGGAAGAGGAACGCGCCACGCTCGCCGCCGCTGAGGCCGCGACCGTCACCGTCACATTCGCCGATCTTGGACTCTCCGAGCCGATGCTCGAAGCGCTCCGAGATGCCGGATACAAGCATCCCACGCCGATTCAGGCCCAAGCCGTTCCGCTCGCGCTCAAGGGGCGCGACCTGATCGGCCTGGCGCAGACCGGCACCGGGAAGACCGCCGCCTTCACCATTCCGATCATCGAGCGCCTGCTCGGCGGACCGCACCGGACCCGTGCGCTCATTCTCACCCCCACGCGCGAGTTGTGCGTGCAGGTCGAGGAGAGCTTTGCGCGGTACGGCAAGCACTCGGGACTCGATGTGATTCCGGTGTATGGCGGCGTGGGCTACGAGCCGCAGGTGAAGGCGCTTCGCGACGGCGTCGATGTGATTGTCGCGACGCCCGGACGCTTGCTGGATCATCTCGAAAAGCAGAATGTGGTGCTCGACGAAGTCGAGGTGCTGGTGCTCGACGAAGCCGACCGCATGCTCGACATGGGATTCGCACCGCAGTTGAATCGCATTGTGGCACAGATGCATTCGTATCGGCAGACGTTGCTGTTCAGTGCGACGATGCCTCCCGAGGTCGAGGCGTTGGCGCGCAAGTATCTGCGTCGTCCGGTCGTGGTGCAGGTGGGGCGGCGCTCCGGCGCGGCGACCACGGTGCAGCACTACGTGTATCCGTGCCCCAAGGAAAAGAAGAGCGCGCTGTTGGTGGAACTGCTCAAGCAGAAGGCCATGGACACGGTGCTGATCTTCACCCGCACCAAGCATGGCGCCGACAAAATCGTGCGGCATCTCGAGGACGCCGGTATTGCGTCCACCGCGATGCATGCCGACAAGACCCAGGGGCAGCGCACCCAGGCGCTCGAGGACTTCAAGTCGGGCAAGGTTCGCGTGCTCGTGGCCACCGACATCGCGCAGCGCGGGCTCGATATCTCGGGCATCACGCACGTCATCAACTACGATGTGCCGCAGCAGGCCGAAGATTACGTGCATCGTATTGGACGCACCGGGCGTGCCGCCTCGACGGGTGACGCCTACACCTTCATGTGCGCCGACGAGATTGCGATGGTCAAGACGATTGAACGGGTCATTCAGCAGTCGATCCCGCGCGTCTCGGTCGCGGGTTACGATTTCGGGACCTGACCAGGCGTCGCACGCTCCTCACCGCACGCTCGTCACCGCACGCGACCGAGTCGCGACACGGTGATGGTATCGGCCGCGCCGCGCCGTGCAACAATGATGGTCGTATTGGCCGCGCCCCAGCCTTGGCCATTCGGGGACCAGGTTATCGAGTCGCGGGTGAGGGCGAGTGTCAGTCCGCGAGCGCCCAGATCGCGGGAGTAGAGGGTGTCGGCGCCACTGACGACGCGGATGCGCCCTCGCGTGGCATCGCCCACCACGGCGACAAACTCGCCCCGCCGCACCGCCTGGATGGGCGCGATGGCGAGGGCGGTCCGCACATCGGACGTACCCGAACGGAGGGTGAGTCGGTTGGTAAAGGCGGAAAAGCGGGGAACCGCAATGGCCGATGTCAGCCCGATCAGGGTGCAAGCGACGGCCAACTCCGGCAGTGTTATCCCTTGGCGATGCTGGCTTCTGACGTAGCGCATAGTGCCTCCCGTAGCGTGAGGGAGGGAGATACGTTCCGACGCGAGTGACTGCCGCATCGTTTGGTTGCTCGACGCATCACTTTTACGCGCCGCCCTGCGCGGCGCTCCTCCTTCAGGAGCAGAGCATGATTCGTGGTGACACGGTGCAATCCTCGCGGTCGGCCGCGTGCCGAGTGGTGGTGTTGGCCGCCGTCCTGGTGGTCGGCGCGTCGTCCTGCAGCACCCCGCAGTCAGAGGCTGCGCGCGCGCAGCAGGTGCTCGAGATTGGCGACGCGGTGAACGCGACCAAGAACGAAATTTCCGAAATGCGAGGCACGCTCGACTCGCTCCGGGTGGTGGTCGCCAAGCAAGACACCACGATCGCGCGACTCGCAAATGTGACCGGTGTGGTGGTGCTCAAGTAGCGGCACTGAAGCGCACGCGTGCGCACCTGTGCTCATATTTCAGAGACCGCCCAACAATGACCATGCATATCAACATCGAATACTGCACCGTCTGAAACTACGAACCTCGAGCTGTCGGTCTGGCAGCTGCGATTCGTGAGAGCTATCCCGATATCGACCTGTCAATGGAACCCTCGCGCGGTGGGCGGTTCGAAGTCAGTGTCGATGCGGTGCCGATCTTTGAGAAATCAAAACTCGGACGACACGCCAAGCCCGGTGAAGTGTTAGCGCTCATAGAGGAGCTCCGAAACAGGTGAGGATTGCGATTTCTACCGGCGGTGGCGACGCCCCCGGACTCAATGCCGTGATCCGCGCCGCGGTGCTCTCGGCGATCGATCGGGGCTGGCATGTGCTCGGCATCAAGCGTGGCTATGCCGGACTCCTCGGTGAAGAGGATGTCGTGCCGCTCACCCGCGAATCCGTGCGAGGCATTGGGCATCTCGGTGGGACCATCCTCCACACCACGAACCGTGGGAATCCGTTCCACTACCCGGTGAAGCAGCCCGACGGGAGCTACACGGAGATCGACCGCTCCGACGAGTTGATGGAGAATGCCCGCAACCTCGGCATCAACGCCCTCATCTCGATCGGCGGCGACGGCTCGCTCGCGATCGCGCAACAGCTCGAGCAGAAGGGGATGCGGGTGGTCTGCGTGCCGAAGACCATCGACAACGATGTCAGCGCGACGATCACCACCTTCGGCTTTGACACGGCGGTGAATACCGCCATGGAAGCGATCGACAAGTTGCACACCACCGCCGAAAGCCATGATCGGGTGATCGTCATGGAGGTGATGGGGCGCAACGCGGGGTTTATTGCGTTGCATTCCGGCGTCTCGGGCGCAGCGCATGTGATTCTGATTCCGGAGATCCCGTACGACGTCGACGTGGTGTGTCGATCGATTATGGCGCGCGATGCGCGCGGGCGTCATTTCGCGATCGTGGTGGTCGCCGAGGGCGCCTTTGAGCGTGGCGGGAGCGAGTCCACGCTCGGGGCCTCACTGCCGGGGCAGGCCAAGCGTGTGGGTGGGGTCGCAGAGCGGCTCGCCCAGCGGATTCAGGAGCGGACCGGGAAAGAGTGCCGGTCGCTGGTGCTGGGGCACCTGCAACGCGGGGGGATGCCCACGGGGTACGACCGCATGCTGGCGACCCGGTTCGGCGCGGCGGCGGTGCAGGCCGTCGAGGACGGAAAGTGGGGGCATATGGTGGCGCTGCAGTCGCCAGATATCGTGACGGTCCCCATCGCCCAGGTGCTCGGGCATCCCAAACGGGTGGACCCGAACCACGACATCGTGCGAACGGCGCGGCGCCTCGGAATCAGTTTTGGGGATCAGGGGTAGTACCAGATGCCCCTGACGACCGGCAGATTGTGTCTGGTGGGGTTGATGGGTCGTCCTCGGTATGTACCGGGAAACCGAAGGGAGGTTGTTGTGTCGCGAGGAATTATGCCGTTGCAACAGTTGGCGCCGATGACGGCGCTTCTGATCGCGCTCCCACTCGGGGCGCAGGATCGGGGCGTGTCAGAACGCGCGCAGCCGTTGATTCCGCGGTCCGCGATGCCCCCGGCGGGCATGTGTCGTATCTGGTTGAAGGATGTGGCGGCCTCGCAGCAGCCCGCGCCCACCGATTGTGCCGCCGCGATCCGCGCTCGCCCTCAGGGTGCATCGGTGCTGTTTGGTGGGGAGGTCAAAAACACCCCCGTCGATGCGCGCGCCAATGGCCGCTCCAGAGCCGCACAGCCGGTGAACGTGTGGGAGCTCCCCACGGACCCCGATGCACGCCAGCGTGAGTTGGCGCGCCGCGCCCTGCAGGAGCAGACGATTCGGGCTGCGTTGCAGCCGCCGGACCGCGCGGTCACGGTGAAAATCGTGACCGAGCTGCCGCCGGCCAAGACGCCGACGGGGCCCCAGGTCACCGTTCCGTCGTCAGGCACGAAGGTTCCCTGAGGGGCCGGCCTCCGAGCCCCGTGTTACGCGACGTCCGCGACCCGTATCTCCCGCCCGATCACGACGCCTTTGTCGGATCGGGGGAGACGCGCCGTATCATCATCATCGCGCCCACACGCGCCGCGTGCGAGACAATCGAGCTCGCCTTCGCGCTCGACATCGAGACGGTGTTGTGGAAAGCCCGCGGCGTCGAGCTCCGCGAACTCGCCGAACGGTTCCGCACGCATGACCTCGAAGCGCCCATCACCGAGCCGCGCCGTGGCTTTGGGATCGTCGCGGGCACCGGCACCGGCAAGACGCTCAGCGTAAAACCAATCGCGCAGGAACTGCTCGGCACCAAAGACCTGCGCGTGGGCGTCATCAATCGCGAGCGCGAAGCGACGCCCGAATCGCCGAGTTGGAATGTGGTGATTGTGACCACGGGGATCGCGCGGCGCTGGTTTCAGGACGGGGATATTCGCCGCCAGGACACGCTCGTGGTGGACGAAATCCATCAGACGAGCGCGGAACTTGAGCTCTGCCTCGCACTGGGTAAGCGCGTGGGCTGCCGCTTTATCTGGTTGTCGGCCACCGTCGATCCGGAATTTTATCGTCGGTATCTCGATGCCGATGCGGTGGTGGAATCGAGCGCGTTTGATCCCACAAAAGCGGCGACTGTTGAAGTGGTGCGCGCCAATCCGCAGCATTTCATTGACGACAAATTCCTCGCGAAGGTAGTGAAGGAAAAGCGTGGGGTTGGGGTGTTCCTTCCGACGCGCGCCGGTGTTGAGCAAGTCGCGGCCAGTGTGCAGGCGCGGTTCCGGGGGATCACCGCACAGTTCTATCATGGCGGCGAACCCATTCGCGTGATTCGGCCGTTCTTGGACGGCACGGTGGAGAAGCCGTACGTGCTCGCGATGACCGCTGCGGGCCAGAGTGCGCTCAATGTGCAGGGGCTCGACACGGTGGTGATCGACGACACCCGCTTTGCCAACGTGATTGATCGCGGCAAGAATGTGTTGACGCGTGTGCACTTGGGTGCGAACGAGATTTTGCAGATGGCGGGGCGTGTGCACGGTCGCGTGGCCGGTGGGCGCGTGTTCATTCTGAGCGATCGCGATATCGTCTTCGGCGCGCTGCGGCCAACGCCGCCGGAGTTCCAGCTCGCGGGCGACAGTGAGCGTGTGGCGCTGACCTGTGCGGATTTGGGCGTGCGCGCGGATGAGCTCGACCTGCCGGTGCCGCTCGACAAGTTGTCGTACCGCAAGGCGATGTATCATCTCGAAGCGCGCGGCATTGTTGAGAACGGGCGCCTGACCAAGTATGGCAAGGCTGTCGAGGCGATGCCGGTGGATCGTCCGTGGGCGGAGATGCTCGTGCATTGCGACGACACCATGCTGCCCTACGTGGCCGTGATGGCGGGCATTGAGTCGCTGCACCGGATGACGCGTGAGGACCGCGACCTGGCCGGACTCATCATCCGCGGGAGCGATAATCTCACGGCGTACAATGTGTATGCAGAGGCGTTCCACAAGTGTGGGTATGTGGGCGAGGTGTACGGGTTGGCGCGCCATCTGTTTGATGCCTCGCTAGAGCGGTGGGCCGAGCGTCGCGGTGTGCTGATGAAGAGCATGGAGGATGCCGCGCTCGCGATGGCGTCGATCTACCGTGCGGTGCGTCTGCCATTGCCCGATGTGATGCCGATGGTGACCGAGTCGGTGGAGCGGCAGTTCGTGGATCTACTCGCGCGGTATCAGCCGTTTGACTTGGTGATTGACGAGCACACGGCGGACGGGCACGAAGCGCGCGTGAGCAAGACGAGTGTTGCCGGAACGTGGGGTGGGGTGAGCGGCACGTTGCGCTACTTCGCCGACGCGCACGGCAATTCACGGGCGGCGATTGAAGGGACGAACGTTCCGCAGCAGTTGATTCGGAAGTACGCCACCTCGAGCGCGGCGAAGCTGGTGTTTGACGCGCGGCACAAGAGCAATCCGCTCGCGATGGAGCGGCGGGTGGAGTACTTCGGCTTCGAGTTGCAGCGCGAGCGCGAGCCGTTGATGGAGTTCCCGGTGGGCATGGAGGCCGACGCGCGGCGCGTGTTGGCCGAGGCGATGGCGCGCGAGGAGGCGCATCATGCGGCGGTGCAGCGCAATCGGCAGGGGATCGCCGAGGTGCGTGAGGCGTATCGTCGCAGTGGTGGAAAGACCCCGAAGATGGGGCTGATGGAGCTCACCGCGTGGTATGCGTCGCAGCTTGCGACGGTGACGACGATCCAGGGGTTCCGCGCTGCGCCGATGCGGTTCCGTGCCGACGATTTTGTGAGCGCGGCGGAGCGCGCCCAGTTGAACACGCTTCCCGGTGCGGCGGAGGTGCGGGAGCGCACCGTGCCGATGCACTATGAGGTGGAGGAGGTCGGCGACGGGAAGGTGCAGGGGGTGGTGCGACTTGTGCTCCCCGAGAAGGTGGCGCGTGGGCTGGTGTTTGAGGAGTTGCCGTTGCTAGATCGTCCGGCGCGTTTCACGATTACGCGCGGTGCGCGTGGCAATGTGAAGGCGAACAGCGTGGAGGAGATTCAGGACGCGCTGGACAAGCCGTTCACCGACGATGAGGTCAGGCGTGAGGAACGTTGTCCGGAGCGTGGTGGGCGTGGCGGGCCGGACAAGTCGCCTTGGGGGCGCGGCGGTGGGCGCGGCGGAGACTCGCGTGGCGGGTCGCGCGGCGGCGGTGGCGGTCGTGATGATCGCGGTGGTTCGGCGCGCGGCGGTGGGCGCGACAAGGGCGGGTTCCGGCCCGGGTCACCGGCGGGGAAGGGGAAGCGGCGGGGGAAGTAGAATCGAGAGAGTCTGGCGGGAGAGTTCGTTGTCCACTGCTGGGCGGGTGGGAGACCCGGGTGATGTGCTGGCCTGGCTCAGGGCGTCGGTGGAGGCTGGGAGGCAGTAGGTCATGCTCGGATGTTGCACAAACGGTCAAGGTGACTTATCTTACAGAATATTCGGTAATCGCGAATAGCGAATGATTCGAGGTAAGTCATGCTTTCACAAGTAGATATACCGATCGCACTAGCCTTGGTTGAGCTGCCCGATGCCACCTATCAGCAGATTGCCCACGCACTGGGAATCAGCACGAGTACCGCCCACGACGGAGTCAATCGGCTCCGCGAGGCCGGCTTGGTGGCCGAGGAGGGTCGTCGCGTAAACCACTTGGCCTTGCTGGAGTTGCTGGAGCACGCGGCCAAGTACCTGTTTCGTACCAAGCCGGGGGCGGTGCGGCTCGGCGTGCCGACCGCGCATTCGGGTCCCGATCTCGCGCCGATCTTCGATGTGCCACACGACGCGTACGTCTGGCCTTCGCCGAACGGAACCGTGCGCGGTCGTGCCGTGGAGCCGCTAGTGCCGCGAGCTACGGAGATCGCCGAACGATCGCCAGGGTTGTACGCGACGCTCGCGTTGGTTGACGCCCTGCGTGTCGGACGTGCGCGTGAGCGGAACCAAGCGATGATTGCATTGCGCCGCCGCCTCGGACGGAGCGAGGGGCCTGTTCTCTCGTGGTGATCCGAGATCCCTCACTGCAGCGGCTGGTCAGCGTCGCGAGCGCGCTCGGCTCGCTCCGAGAGCGAGTCGTCTTCATTGGCGGCGCGATCGCTCCGATCCTGCATTCGGAGACGGTGCTCCCCTATTCGCGTCCCACGCACGACGTCGATGCGGTGTTGGCGACCCACCGGTACTCCGACAGCGCGGACGTCGGGGCAGAGTTGCGGAGCCTGGGGTTTCATCAGCGCGCCATTCCGACCGCTCATGTGCATCGGTGGCTGAGCGCCGACGGTATATCCTTCGATCTCGTGCCGACCGGGGACCATCTCGGCGGCATCGGAGGCCCGTGGGATGACTTCACGGTGAACTCCAGCCAACGGTCCTTCGTCGATGGCGTCGAGTTGCGACACGCGTCCTCCGTGGCGTTTCTCGTGATGAAGATTGCTGCATTCGCCGACCGCGGCGGAGACGATCCGCGAATGAGCCACGACGTGGAGGACATCGTGGCACTCAGCGCCTCGCGTGGAAGCCTTGTGGTCGAGGTTGCGCACGCGGAAAATTCCGCAAGGCGGGAGGTCGTGAACTTCACCCGTTCCTTGGTTCACTCCGATGCGTTCGACGAGATCCTCGCCGCCCACCTCAACAATGCAATCGACCCCGCCGAGGCCGAGCGGCTCGCCCGCGAGCGATTCACCGAAATCGCGGCACTTCGATAACCGCGGTCGCGCGTCGGAACGCACCCCGCTGGACGCCCCCGCTCCCCTCGCGTAGCTTCGCCATATCCTCCTGCTCCGAGGCAGTTCGTATGGACCGTCGCGATCTTCTGCGCGCAGTTGGCGCCGCCGCCGCTTTCACGATGTTGCCGAGCACGGCCGAGGCCGCGTGGGCCTCGCTCGCCGCTGCACCCACTGCAGGGCTGCAGCTGCTCTCCGCCACCGATGCCGCCACACTCGGCGCGCTCGCCGACACCTGGTTCCCGCGGACGGACACGCCGAGCGCGACCGACGTTGGTGTTGTGGCGTGGATCGACGTCGTGGTGAACGAGTACTACTCCGAGGCTGAGCGCAAGCAGTTCAATGACGGTCTCGCGGCGATTGATGCCGTGGTGCAAAGCGGCACCGTGCCAGGGCCTGCGTACTCGCCCGCGTCGAACGCGGCGCTCTTTGATGTGCTCGAGAAGAAACCCCGCAGCGATATGGCCGCGCGCGGCTACTGGCGGTTGAAGGGGCTCGTGGTGCACGGCTACTTCACGAGCGAGCGGGTGCAGAAAGAGGTCCTGAAGAACGAGATCATGCCCGGGCGGTACGTGGGCGATGCTCCTCATATCGTGCCGACGAGGTAACGGACCATGACCCCGAAAAAACAGGTATACGACGCGATCGTCGTGGGCAGTGGCATTAGCGGTGGCTGGGCGGCCAAGGAGCTCACCGAGCGCGGGCTGCGCACGCTGGTGCTCGAGGCTGGTGGCCCCGTGGACGCGAGCGATTTCACGGAGCATGTGCAGCCGTGGGAGATGCATTTTCGCGGCTGGGGCGATCGCAAAATTCTCGCCGCCGAACATCCCGTGCAGCGCGAGTGCTACGCCTGCGACGAGGCCGGACACAAGTTCTTTGTGAACGACAACGACAATCCGTACACCACCCCGGCGGACGCGCCCTTCAAGTTTTTCCGCGGGCGGCAGGTGGGTGGCCGGTCGATCATGTGGGGACGTCAGGTGTATCGCTGGAGCGACCTGGACTTCGAGGCGAACGCCAAGGACGGGCATGGCAACGATTGGCCGATTCGCTACAAGGACATCGCGCCGTGGTATTCGCACGTCGAGAAGTTCATCGGTGTGACCGGGGCGAAAGAGGGGCTCAGTCAGCTCCCCGACGGCGAGTTTCTGCCACCGATGGCCATGAGCGCGAGTGAGCGCCACGGCCGCGAGCAGATCCTCAAGAAGTTCGGTGGCGAGCGCGTGATGACAATTGGACGTGCCGCAATTCTCACGCAAAATCACAACGGTCGGCTCGCCTGTCATTACTGCGGACCGTGCGAACGCGGCTGCGTGACGCACTCGTATTTCAACTCGATCGGCTCCACGCTGCCGGCGGCACGCAAGACGGGACGTCTCACGTTGCGTCCGTGGAGTGTGGTGGCCGAAGTCTTGTACGACGCCAAGAAGGGGAAGGCGCGTGGCGTCCGCGTGATCGATGCGAAGTCGATGGAGAGCCTCGAGTTCGAGGCCAAGGTCGTCTTTCTCTGCGCGAGCACGATCGAGAGTGTGCGTCTCCTGCTCAACAGCAAAAGCAATCACTTTCCCGATGGGATGGGCAACGCGAGTGGCACGTTGGGGAAGTATGTGATGGACCATCACTACGGGTCCGGCGCGAGTGGGCGGATGCCTGGGTTCCTCGACAAGAAGACCATCGGGCATCGTCCCAACGGCATCTACATCGCGCGGTTCACGAATGTGAAGCGTGAGGAGAAAGATTTTCTCCGCGGGTATGGGATGCAGGGGGGCGGTGGTCGCGGTGGATGGGGGCGTGGCAGTTCGATGCCCGGCTACGGCGCCTCGTTCAAGAACACGCTCATCGACGACCTCGGACCGTGGGGGCTCTCGGCGAGTGGCTGGGGCGAAACGTTGCCGCACGAGGCGAACCGGATCACGCTCGATCCCACGGTGAAGGACAAGTGGGGGATTCCCGCGGCGCATATCGACGTGCGGTGGCGCGACAACGAGAAGGCCATGGACCAGCACATGAAGACGGCCATGGTGGAGATGCTTGAGGCGGCCGGTTGTGAAGACATCAGTGCGCACGGATCGAGTAATCCGCCGGGACACTGCATTCACGAGATGGGCGGTGCGCGCATGAGCAAGACGCCGCAGGATGGCGTCCTCAATCAGTGGAACCAGGCGTGGGAGGTGAAGAACCTCTTCGTGACGGACGGGGCCGCGATGGCGAGTAATGGCTGTCAGAATCCGAGCATCACGTACATGGCACTCACGGCGCGCGCCGCCGCACATGCAGCGGCTGAGATGAAGCGGGGTGCGTTGTGAAGCGGCGCGACGCGTTGAGTGCGCTCGCGGGCGCGGCGGCGATGGGCGCGTTGCCCGCGGCGGCGCGAGCTAGCACGAGTGCTGCCACGCGCACGTCCGTGCGGACGGACGTGCGCACGGACGTGCGGACGGACG
>Ga0194048_10001580_pt1 | contig 11365 bp, 7 predicted proteins | sample JunL225m_MetaG_FD_161685 | JGI IMG/M metagenome (GOLD analysis project Ga0194048, IMG submission 161685) | Anoxic zone freshwater microbial communities from boreal shield lake in IISD Experimental Lakes Area, Ontario, Canada - Jun2016-L222-5m | ecosystem: Environmental > Aquatic > Freshwater >...
GTCCTTTGTCAGTGGAGCGGTCGACAACGCGACCCTGCGGGCGATCGTCGATTCCAACATCGGCTTAGCCCACGCGCTCGGCATGAGTGTCGTGGCCGAGGGGGCAGAGAGCGAAGCGGATTGTGCCCTGCTCCGCTCCCTTGCCTGCGACGAAGTGCAGGGCTTTTACTACTGCCGCCCGGTCCCCAGCGAGCAACTGATCGCGTGGAAGACCGAGTGGGAAGCCGCGCACGTTCGAGACTAGTTAGCTCGCCAGTGTGCGCAATGCGCGCACGAATGTGTCGAGTTCGGACGTGGACGTATAGACCTGCGGGGTCACACGAACGCCGTGGACCCCGGCCCCATCGATAGCGACGGTCCACACCTTGAATCGATCCAAGAGCGTCTTGGCCAGATCGCCGGGGGCGATCCCCTGGATGCCCACGTTCGCGATTGCACAGGAACGTGCGGGATCCGCCGGCGTGTTGAGCACAATGCGCGGGAGCCCACGCACCTTGTCGCTCCAGTAGCGCTGCAGGTAGCGTAGCCGAGCTTCCTTGCGGGCCACGCCAATGGCCTCGTGAAAGACAATGGCGTTTTCGATGCCAAGATCCGTGTGCGGCGGGTGCGTCCCGGTGTGATTCAACCGCGCGATGTCGTCCTGCTGTGGCCCTTCGTCACCGTAAATCGGCCAGAGGCGCCCAATCTTCTCCCGCTTCACGTAGAGGATCCCCGCGCCGATGGGCGTGGAGAGCCATTTATGTAAGCTCGCGCCGTAGTAGTCGCAGTGGAGATCCGGAATTTTGAAGTCGAGCTGCGCAAAGGCGTGGGCGCCGTCGACCATGACGTCCACTCCTCGGGCGTGCGCCATGTCGCAGATGGCGCGCACGGGGAGCAGATGTCCCGTGATGTTCACCATGTGCGGGATCATCAGTAACCGTGTGCGCGGCGTGATGGCCTTGGCGTAGCTCTGCACCACGACGTCATCCGATGCGGGATCCATCGGGATATCCACGAACACATTGACCATGCCATGTCGCTTGGCCTGGAGCTTGAACATGTCAATCATGGCGCCATAATCCTGATTCGCCATCACCGCTTCGTCGCCGGGCTTCCAGTCGTAGCCGTTGATCACGGTATCTAACGACTCCGTGGTGTTCCGCGTGATGACCAACTCCTCCGCAGAGCACCCCGCCATGGCGGCCAGCTTGGTACGCACGCGGAGCTTGTCCGTGTCCTTCACCGTCCGCATGTAGTGCGACGCTTCCAGATTGATCGCACGCACATGCCCGATGAACGCCTCAAGGACCTCTTCTGGCTGAAAGCAGAAAAAGCCGTTCTCGAGGTTGATATAGTTTGGCGTCAGCTTGAACTTGGAGCGGATCCCCGCCCAGAACGGCTCGTCTTCCGCGAGCGCATGGACTGGCATGGCCGCGTACCGCTGCAGGATGTCCGGGGCAAAGAGCATGCCCATCGACGCACCGCCCATCGTCCGCAGGAACTCTCGCTTGTCCATTCCGCCCTCCTTGGGGTCGAACTCCAGGTCCTGCGTGACTCAGTTCGTGACGATCTGCGCGGATTCGTCCACGGTGGCAGTGGCACGCTTGGTACGGCGCACCAGATCGTCAAAGTACGTGTAGATCACTGGCGTCACGTACAGCGTGATCAGCTGCGAGAAGGCGAGGCCGCCAACCACCGCAATCCCCAATGGGCGACGCGACTCAGCGCCAGCACCAGCGCCGAGCGCAATCGGAAGCGTTCCCACCAGTGCGGCCATAGTCGTCATGGTGATCGGGCGGAAGCGCACTAAGCAGGCTTCGTAGATCGCATCGAACGGCGCTTTGCCATGCTTCTCCGCGTCCACCGCAAAGTCGATCATCATAATGGCGTTCTTCTTGACCAACCCCACCAACATGATAATACCCACCCACGCGTACACGGTGAGTTCGGTTTTGGTGAGCAACAGCGCGAGCAACGCGCCGAACGCCGCGAAGGGAATGCCGGAGAGAATCGTCAGCGGGTGGATAAAGCTCTCGTAGAGCACGCCGAGTACGATGTAGATCACGAAGATGGCAATGACGAAGAGCGCCAGAAGCCCCTTCTGTGTGTCTTGAAAGACTTGCGCGGCTCCGTAGAAGCCCGTCGCGATGCCCTCGGGGAGCACCGCCTTCACCTCTTTTTCGATCTCATCCGTCGCCTGACCAAGCGCGTAGCCCGGCTTGAGGTTGAAGGAGATCGTCACACTGGGTTGCTGCGAGGTGTGGTTCACGAGCATCGGGCCCACATTGCGCTCGACCTTCGTCACCGACGAGAGCGGCACCAACTTACCGGTTTTGCCGCGCACATAGAGGAGCTCAAGCGCGCTGAGGTCACGCTGGAACTCGGGCAGGAGCTCCATCACCACCCAGTACTCGTTGTTGGCGGTGTAAATCGTGGAAACCTGACGCGCACCGTAGGCGTTGTAGAGCGCCGTTTCGATCTGTTCCGGCGTGATTCCAAAGAGCGCCGCACGATCACGATCGAGTTTCAGCGAGGCCTGCGGATTGGCAATCTGCAGGTCGGTTGTGATGTCCACGGTGGACTGCAGCGTCTTGAACTTGGCTTCTGCCGTTTGCGCCGCCGCATACAGCGTCGCGAGATCGGGCGAGGTGAGGGTGTACTGATAGCTCCCCTTGGAGGTGCGCCCGCCCACGTTGATCACCGGCTCGTTGCGCAGATACACGGCAACGCCCGGCACCACGCGGAGCTTCTTGGACAGAATCGGAATAAGTTCGTCGGCCGTCAGCTTGCGCTGTTCACGCGGGCGCAGCCGCAGGGTGAAACGCCCTTGGTTTGCGGTTGATGCACCGCCGCCCTGCGAGGTGCCGACATTCGAGATCAGGGCTTCAATATTCTCCGTATCCTGCAGCGCGATCGCGACCACCTTCTTCTGATGCGCGACCATGTCGGCGAAGCTCGTGCCTTGCGCCGTCTCGGTGGACACGGTGAGGCGGTTCTGATCCTCCGACGGGAAAAATCCTTTGGGGATGATCTGATACGCGACCCCCGTGAGCAGGAGCGCAAGCGCCGAGGCCACGAGCGCCACGGGGCGATGCGCCATCACCCACGTGAGGGTCCGGCCGTAGAAGCGGGCCGTGGCCTGATACATCCGCTCGAACCCATCGAGAATAAAGTTGCGGTGTCCGTGAATCCCTTCGGCGGTCAGAAACCGACTGGCGAGCATCGGCGTGAGCGAGAGCGACACGAACCCTGACACGAGAATCGCGACGGCGATAGTGACGGCGAACTCGCGGAACAAGCGGCCGACAATCCCGCTCATAAAGAGCAGCGGAATGAACACCGCCACGAGCGAGAGGGTCATCGAGAGAATCGTAAACCCAATTTCTGCCGCGCCTTCGAGGGCCGCCTGCATGGGCTTTTTTCCCATCTCCATGTGGCGCACGATGTTCTCGAGCATCACAATGGCATCGTCCACCACGAACCCCACCGCCAGCGTGAGCGCCATCAACGACAAGTTGTCGAGGCTGAAGTCGAGCGCGTACATGACGCCAAATGTGCCCACGAGCGACATCGGCAACGCCAGCGACGGAATCACCGTAGCCGACACATTGCGCAGGAACAGGAAGATCACCATCACCACCAGGGCGATCGTGAGCCCCAGCGTGACCTTCACGTCGTGCACCGACTCGCGGATCCCCTGCGAGCGATCATAGAACAGGGTGAACTCGATCGCCGCCGGAATCTGTGCGCGCAGCGTCGGGAGCATCGCCTGGATGGCATCCGCGACTTCCACGGTATTTGTGCCGGGCTGCTTTTGCACGCCGAGTGAAATCGCACGCGTGTCCTTGTACCAGCCGGCGATCTTGTCATTCTGAACACCGTCGACCACCTGCCCGAGATCCTTCAGTCGAACAGGTGCTCCGTTGCGATACGCGGCGATCACTTCACCAAACTGCGCGGCGTTCGCCAACTGCCCATTGGCGCTCACGGTGTAGGCCTTGTTGGCCCCCCAGAGTACACCCGTTGGGAGATTCACATTCTGTTGGGCGACCGCACTGGCCACCTCGTCAATGCCGATGCCGCGACTCGCCAGCTTGCGTGGATCAAGTTGCACGCGGGCCGCGTACTTCTGCGTGCCAAGCACCTGCACCTGCGCCACACCACCGATGGTCGACAGTCGCTGCGCGATGCTCGTCTGGATGTACTCATCCAGCTGCGACAGTGGCATCGTCTTGGAGCGGAAACTCAAGTACAGAATCGGCTGGTCGGCCGGATTCGACTTGCTCATCGACGGCGGCACAATACCCGGCGGCAACTCCCGCAGGGTCTTACTGATCGACGACTGCACATCTTGCGCCGCCGCGTCAATGTTGCGGTCGAGCGAGAACTGCAGCGTAATGGACGTGCTCCCAAGCGAGCTTGTCGACGTCATGTTGTCGACGCCCGCGATGGTCGTGAACTGCTTTTCGAGCGGTGTGGCCACGGCGCTCGCCATCGTTTCCGGGCTGGCACCCGGCAGCGCCGAGGTCACGGTGATGGTCGGATAATCGACGACCGGCAGATCGCTCACGGCGAGCTTCTGGTACGAGAGCGTGCCGAACACCAGGAACCCGACCATGACCAAGGTGGTCATGACCGGACGACGAATGAAAATCGCGGTGATGTTCATGGAGCGTTCCGACCGCCCCGTCCGTCAGCTGGTGCGGTGGCCTTTCCGCCGGCCTTCCCGGCAGTCTTCGCATCGGCCTTCCCGGCAGTCTTCGCATCGGACTTCCCGGCACTCTTCGCGTCGGCACCAGGCGTCTTGATGTCCGCCGTTGCGCCAACGGTCAGTCGTGACTGGCCGTCGACCACCACCCGCTCGCCGGCACTGAGCCCTGAGGCGATCACCGACTTTTCGCCGACCGCACGTGCCACCTTCACCGGTCGGAGCTGCGCCTTACCCGCCTCGTCCAAGATCCAGACAAACAACCCCTCCTGGCCGGTCTGCACTGCCACCGAGGGCACCAGCACCGCGCCGCGCTCCACAAAAAGGTCGAGCGTCACCGGCATGAACTGCCCGGGCCAGAGACGATTGTCGTCGTTCGGAAACCGGGCCTTCAACGTCACCGTGCCGGTCGTTGTGTCGACCCCATTGTCCACAAAACTCAACACGCCAACCGAGGCCACACCCACCGAGGCCACACCCACCGAGGCTGCCGCGTCTTGCGTCGGGCGGGTGGTCGCGCGGAGCGACGCCCCCGCGCGCGAGTACTGCTGCACCAACTGGAGCTCCTTCTCCGGTACGGCAAAGCGCACAAGAATCGGATGAATCTGATTGATTTGCACGAGCGGCGCGGTGGCATTTGGCCGCACGAGGTTTCCCTGCCGCACGAGCAGCGCGCCCGTCTTTCCCGCCACGGGTGCACGAATGGAGGCGTTGTCGAGATTGAACTGCGCCGTCGCTAGGCTCGCTTTGTCGGCGTCAACCACCGCCTTGAGCGCAGTCGCGTTGGCCATGGCCTGATCGGCCTGCGACCGCGTGACAAAATCCCGCTTCGCCAACGCCGCGTACCGATCGGCGTCGCGCTGCGCATTGGCAAACTGCGCTTCGTCCCGCGCCAGCACGGCCTGCGCCTGCTGCAGTGCGGCACGGTACGGGACCGGGTCGATCTCAAACAGAATCTGTCCGGCCTGTACCTCATCCCCTTCCTTGAACTTGACCGCCGTCAACACACCGCCAACCTGCGATTGCACCGCCACCGACTGTAGCGGCTCGACAATCCCGTTGGCCGTCACCTGATACGGCGCATCCCCGAGCTCGGAGAGGGTCACGGTTACCGGCACCGTGGTCTTGGCGGGCTTCGCCGGCTTCGCGCATGCGGCCGCGAGCAGGAGCGCCGCACCGAAAAGCGTCGCCCCGACACGCGTCGAAACGCGCGTCGGAAAGACGAGCGGCAGTGACCTGGGACGAACACGAGCGGACCGCAGAGTATTCGAAGTCATTCGGGGCTCCCCGGAACTGCAGGGGTGAGTTTGAGGTGCGTCTCGCCGGCGGTACCAAGCACGCCAGCATCACGCGAGAGTTGAGCGAGCGCGGTAAACCAAGTCCAGCGGCTTTGAACGGCCTGCGCGCGCGCATCCGCAAGCGCGTTTTGTGCCGATAACAAATCGAGAATGCTGCCGACCCCTTCTGCATACCGACCGCGCGCAACTTCCTCCGACTGCGTCGCGCTCGCGAGCAAGTTCGCTGCGGTGGTCACGCGCTGCGCGGCCGTCCGCAACGCCCAATACGATGTAAAGACCTGCGCCACCGCCTGCAGCCGCGCCTGATCGGCACGCGCCACCGCCGCCGCAAAATTTTCCTGGGCCGCCACCAGATCGAGCTCGCGGCCGAACCCATTGAACAATGGCACCGACAATCCCAAGGTGATCGCAAAAGTGCGTCCCTCGAGCGCGGGCGCATTGGACATCGCCTTTCCGCTGTTCGCCCCGAAGGTCACCGACGGGAGCGCCGCCGACCGTACCACACGAATCTGTTGCTCGCTCTGACGCGCCAGCGCGCGCGCGGCCGCCACATCGGGGCGATCGCGCACCGCGCGCTCAATGAGCGAGTCGACATTCTCGGCGACGGTCACCGCACCGATCGCCGCCGTATCGGGCGCGACGTCAAAGGCGGCATTCGCGGGCATCCCAAGGGCGAGCGCCAGCTGCGCGCGCGCGCCCTGCACATTCCCTTCCGCTGTTTGCGCCGCCAACTGCGACTGCGCCAACGCCGTGCGGGCCTGCAGCACATCCGCAATCGTGGCAAGCCCCACATCGTGGCGCCGTTCGGCGGCCGCGAGATTGGTCTCTGCGGTCTGCACCGTGGCACGCGCGGCGTCGAGCAGGCCTCGGCTCGACTGATACGTGAAGTACGCCCCCTCGGCCTGCAACACCACCGACTGCACAGCCGCGTTGTGATTCAATCCCGCGGCATAGAGCGCCTCGTGGGCGGCACCGATCGTGCCCCCGCGCGCGCCGAAATCCCAGAGGAGATACTGCAGCGAGAGCGTGGCCGTCGTGAGTGTGCGTTCTGCTGGAACACGGGCCGGATTCTGCGATACACTCTGCGATGGCCCCCCCGTGACGTCAAAACTCGCCGACGGTACCAACCGCCCCCGCGATGATCCATAGGACGCCGAGGCCGCGCGCGCCTGCGCCCACGAGGCACGGGTCTGCGGACTGTTCGAGAGCGCGAGCTCTACGATGTCACCGAGTAGCAAGGCGCCCATCTTGGACGCATTGAGCGGTGCAGGTGCGGCAAAGCGGGACGTGCGGCCTGGGGCCGGGAGTGGCTGCACCGCGTCACGCGGCGCTTGCCACACCGCCGAGGGCGTTGGAGGCGCGCCTGCGGTCCCACCAACCATGGCAGGCGGCGTACAGGCGGCGAGCGCGCCACCGACCAGCGCCACCGACATCCGGTATCCCTTCGGCCCGAGCACTCGGGACCAGTTCAATGCGTTCATTCTGAGTGGGTCAGTGCCAACTACGATTCCGGGACCGCGTCGCTCCGGAAGGGCCTACACTGCGCGTTCTGAAAGCTAACGCACAGTGTGCCTCCACCGTTATTTCCACTCCGCTGGGCGAACGCGCTCAATGGCCGCCAGCAGATCGGAGACCTCGTAGGGCTTCTCCAACACCTCAACCTGCGTCCGCCGGAGGAACTCCACGAACTCGGCGCCGGTGGCATCGCCCGTACAGAGAATCATGCGGCCTGCGAGTGCCGGCTGCGCCGCCTGTAGCCGCTCGTGCAGCTGCTGCCCCGACAACTTGGGCATCCGCAAATCGCAGATGATCGCGTCATAGCGCTCCAGCGCTTCCGGGGTGCACAGCACCTCCCAGGCACGGAGCCCATCCTCGGCCAGTTCAACCTCCCACCCCCGACGCTTCAGCGGGTAGGCGAGCGACAGGCGAACGGCGGGCTCGTCATCGACCACCATCACTGTGGGCGTCCGCGCAGGTTTTGCAGCGGAGGCAGCGGCGGTGGCGGCGGTGGCCGCAACCGCAGACGCAACCGCAGGCGCAACCGCGGGCGCAACGTCCGGAGTCGACGCAACCGGCGCGGGCGCCACCGGCAACGACAGGGTGAACCGTGCCCCATGCGCGGGCGCGGCCAAGTTCTCCACGGTAAGATCGCCCCCGAACGACTGCGCGAGCCCGCGCGACACGCTGAGTCCAAGCCCCATCCCGCGCCCGGGCTCCTTGGTCGTAAAGAACGGTTCAAAAATCGCGGCCATGTGCTGCGCAGGAACGCCCGTTCCGCTGTCCTCAACCTCCACCACGAACCGGTCGCCCGCGCGACGCGAACGGATCGTCACCGTCCCACCCGCTCCAGCAGCATCCGACGCATTCTCCAGCAAGTTGGAGACAATTTGCTCAAAACCTGATCGGTCCAGCTTCAACGCCACCTCGAGGTCGTCAAGCGACTCGGTGAGCGTCACCTGGTGGCCAATCATTTCCGTCTGTGAGGCGAGGAGCACCGGCGCCAGCATCGCGCCCGCAAGCTGCAACGAGAAGGGCCGCGGCGCCCCTTCTCGCACGTAGGTCAGCAGATCGCGGACAATCGTCCGCGAGCGCTGCGCCTGCGCGCGAACCACCGCCAACGCCACCCGCTCCCGCTCGCCATCGGCCAGCGCCGTCAGTTCGTCGGTGAAATTCATGATGGCGGTCAGCGGGTTGTTCAACTCGTGCGCCACCCCAGACACCAGACGGCCGAGCGACTCCGCGCGCTCCGCCTCGCTGAGGCGCCGCTGCAACTTTGCCGTCTCCGCCTCGGCCTCTTTCGCCGCGGTAATATCGGTCCACAGCCCTACCGCACCCACCACCTCCCCCACCTCGTTGGGGATGGGCGCGAGAAACGTCCGGTACGTACGCTTCACGCGGTCCGGGTCGGTGCGGCCGGTGAACTCAAACTGCGCCGACTGCCCCGCCAGTGCCTGATCAAGACCGCGGTCGAGCAGTTGGGCGAGCCGCGGGGCCACAAAATCGTCCGATCGTTTCCCTAAAAACTGCAAGCCCTCAAGGGCCTGGCTCCGCGCCCACATTCCCTCGGCTGCCGTAACGCGACGCTCCGCGTCCACCGTGAAAAACCCGAGATTGAGCGACGTGAGCATGAGCCGTAACCGCGCTTCAGACACCCGCAGCTGCTCCGTTTTTTCACGGACTTCGGTGATGTCGCGCGCCACTACCAGCACCTTCGCCGTCTCACCTTCCGTGAAGAGTGGCGCAACCGTCGCATCGAGCCAGCGCACCACGCCATCCTTCCGCGGGAACCGGAACTGAAAGCTCTGCGTCGACCTGCCCTGCATCGCTTGGCGGAAATTGGTGTGCACGGACTCCCACTCTTCCGGTAGGAAAAAGAACTCGTTTTTCCGTCCCCGCATTTCGTCGAGGGTGAAGCCCGACCCAATAACCGCGGCAGGATTCGCCTCCACCACTTTCCCCGTCACGTCAAAGGTGACAATCAGGTCTGGCGCCGCCTGCACCAGGTTCGCATACCGCGCCTCCGAGGCGCGAATGGCCTGCATCACCCCATTCTGTACGGTCCAGGCAAAGAAGAACATGATGGTGGCACTCAACACGGTCGCAAGCCCCCACGCCTTGTTCCCTTCCATGGACACGGAACCAATCAGGTTCGTGGGATGCACCCAGCCGTAGACGGTCGCGGCCACCACGAGACCATACATGGCCAACAAGAACCCCATCATAGGGACAATCGCACGCCTCGGCATGGTCGCGCTCACCACCATCGCGGTGTACACATAGAACAACGGACCCACCCACTGGGCACCATCGGCAATGAGGTACACCAGGCTGAGCATGACCGTGTCAGTCACCAGCCCTATCGCGTACCGGCGCGCCTGCTCAGGGGACCCGCTCGCCAGGGGCGCACGCGACGACAGATACAGGTGCAGGCCGACCCAAAACGCCATCACCGCGTACACCATCGGCGAGAGCGTCGGGACGAACGTGACGTTCGCGATCGCGATGAAGAGGGTGGAGGAGAGGAGCGTCACCAAGTGACGCTTCTTCGCCGAGTTCATCCAGCGAGCGCTCGCCGTGAGCCCCAAGAGCGAATCGGTTGGCGCGTGCTCGGCGGGCGCTTGCGAGGAACCAGTCTGGGTGTTGGGCACAGATGCAGCGCGACGAGGGGGAGTGGTGGTGGGACTACCTTATTGAATCTAGTCCTCCCAATCGGGCTCCACAGCCCCCTGGGCCTAACGCAAACCTCCCCCCAGCGGTCATCATACTGTCCGTGTCGACTCCAGCCCCCATTCCCTCCGACGCCGACCTCGTCACGCAGTGCTTGCGTGGAGACGGCGACGCGTTCGATGCGCTGGTGCGACGACACTATCGCACCGCGTACGTGGTGGCGTTCGGCGTCTTGGTCCACCAGCAGGACGCAGAAGAGGTCTGTCAGGATTCGTTTGTGAAGGCGCTGGAACGGCTCGACGACTGCCGCGATCCGGATCGGTTTGTGCCCTGGCTGATGACGATTGTTCGGAACCGCGCGCTGAGCTACCGCAGCTACCGCAAGGTGCGCGAGACCTCCGAGCTTGTACCGGAAATCGCCGAGGCGCGGGACTCCCCGTTTCGGGACGTGGCGCAGGCAGAACTGGCGGATCGTTTGACCGCCGCGCTCGCAACACTGAGCGAGGTGCAACGGCAGGTGGTACTGATGCATGACCTCGACGGATGGTCGCACAAGGAGATCGCCGAGGAGCTGGAGATGACGGAGGTGCGCTCGCGCCAACACCTGTTTGTGGCGCGGAAGGCCCTTCGTGAGCGACTGGGCGGATCCCTTTTCCGGGAGTACACGAAGAATGACTGACGACAATCCGATGGACCTGAGTGCCCTCGACCCTACGCAGCCACCGGCGGCGTTCGCGCGGCGCGTCGCCAACGTGCGGCACGCCGCCCAGGGGGCCCTCTGGCAGCGGCGTCAGGCGGCCACACGCGCGGTGTCCCGGGTCCCCGCGAGCCCGCTGGGACTCGTGGCGCGCTGGCGCCTGCCGTTGATGGCGGCCATGTTGCTGGTGATGCTGGCGTCGCTGGCCACCCTGCGCGCGTTGAGCGGCGAGAGTGGGAGCACCGCGGACTCGGTGTCGGTGGGCGACGATATCGCGGACGCGCTCGGGGTGTCCGGTTCGGTCGGTGCGGCCCTCACGGGCGAGAGCATGTCCACCGTTGCGCTTATGGGGAGATTCGACCAATGACCGGCAGTCACGAGGCCGCGGGCGGCGTTCGCACGCAAGCGTTGTTGATGATCGTGGTGGTCTTTCTGGTGGGCGCCTTTGCTGGTGGCGCCTTCGAGCGGATGTCACATCGCGGCGCGCGCGGAGGACTCGGCGGCAGCGGTCGGATG
>Ga0194048_10001581_pt1 | contig 11365 bp, 10 predicted proteins | sample JunL225m_MetaG_FD_161685 | JGI IMG/M metagenome (GOLD analysis project Ga0194048, IMG submission 161685) | Anoxic zone freshwater microbial communities from boreal shield lake in IISD Experimental Lakes Area, Ontario, Canada - Jun2016-L222-5m | ecosystem: Environmental > Aquatic > Freshwater >...
ACACTATATCGAGCTGGTCCGTCAGGGTCAGTCACTGGATCGTCCTACCGAAAGATTGCGACAGGAACGAGACCACATCGTCAACGAATACCGCAGCCTGCTCGGCAGCGATGAGGAAAAGGCAGCCTTCGACCAGATGCTGAGTGTATGCCACCTGGTGTTTCCGTATGTGGAAAACCACAAGTTCTACTGTGAACACTGGCTTACCACCAGTTTCTTCAACAAGGTGCGAGAATTCGGCAGTTTGCTCAGCCGCTTTGGTGTGATTGACCAGAAGGAAGACGTATTTCATCTGCAACACACGGAAGTGGAGCAGGCGCTGGCGGCAGTGATGAACAGCTGGGCCGCGGGTTCACCACCGGCCAATCCCAACCATTGGAAAGTCATCGTCAAGGAACGCCGTGCGATGCTGAAGGTGCTGGCTGACTGCCAGGCGCCACCGGCCATCGGCCCAATGCCTGACAATATCGAAGACCCCGCGCTGCAAATGCTGTGGGGCATCACTACCGAAACCCTGCACCGCTGGGCCTTGCCGCCCGGCACTGATACCGGCGAACTCAAAGGCTATGCCGCCTCGTCCGGCGTGGTGGAAGGCATTGCACGCGTGCTGCGCAGCATCAACGATTTCGGCGAAGTACAGGAAGGCGACATCCTGGTGTGTCCGGTGACGCATCCCAGCTGGAGTCCGTTGTTCAGCAAGCTCAAGGCCGCTGTATCCGATATCGGTGGCACCATGTCGCATATGGCGATCGTGGCGCGCGAATATGGCATGCCAGCGGTGGTGGGCACAGGTGATGCCACCAAACGCATCAAGAACGGTCAACGCATCCGTGTTGATGGTGATCGTGGCATTGTGACCATTCTCGACGACGTCGCCTGAGCAGTGGCTTAAACAGAAACAGGTTAGGACAGGACAGGAAGCAGTTCATGACAGCAGTAACTACTATCCAGGCACTGGCATGGTTTAGCGAAATCGATTTGCACTCGGTGGCAAGCGTGGGTGGCAAAGGTGCCAGTCTAGGCGAATTGCGGCGGGCCGGTATCAGCATACCCGACGGCTTTGTGCTCACCACCGATGCGTTCCGTTTGTTTGTTGCAACGCTGCGCACAGCCCTGCAACTGGATCAGCGCATCGACGCACTGCGAGGCCAGGATAATGCCACTCTCAATGCTGAATGCGCCCGGATCCGTGCAGCGCTGATGCAGCAGCAGAGTCCTCCCGAGCTGCAGTCTGCCGTCAGTGCTGCTTATCAGCTGTTGAGCGAACAAGGCCAGCATGCAGTGGCAGTACGCTCCAGCGCCACCAGTGAAGACAGTGCCGATGCCAGTTTCGCCGGCCTGCAGGACACCTATCTGTGGGTACGCAGCGAAGCGGCGATGCTGGAAGCCGTCAAATTGTGCTGGGCCTCGTTGTATAACGCCGAATCGGTCAGCTACCGCTTGCGGCTCGGACTGCCGGAAGCACAACTGGCGATGGCGGTGGTCATCCAGCGCATGGTCAATTCGCACTGTTCCGGGGTGATGTTCACGCGCAGTCCTACCACCGGCGATCGCTCGGTGATCACGCTGGAAGGCAGCTGGGGCCTGGGATCCGCCATCGTCAGTGGTGAAGTCACGCCCGACAAATTTGTCATCAACAAGATCACACGCGAAATCACCCGGCGTGACATCGGCTGCAAACTGATGGCACATGTGCCATCGCCCGACGGCGGCATACTCGAACAGGAGGTGGATGCAGAGCGGCAACAGCAACCGTGTCTGCAGGACGCGCAGATTCTGGCGCTGGCGGACATCGCCAAACAAGTGGAACTCCACTATGGCAAACCGCAGGACATCGAGTGGGCACTGGACCAGGACGGCAACATTTTGCTGCTGCAAAGCCGGCCGGAAACAGTGTGGGCCAACAAGGACAAGGCCCCGGTGGCCAAACCCACTGCCAAACCTTTCGATCACATCTTCAAGGTGATGGGAGGCAAGCGCTGACATGAATCTCAATCATAAGGACATCCAGGCCATTGTGCGCACGCTAGACGATTCCCCCTACGATGAGCTGCAGCTGGAGAATGCCGAGTTCAGTTTGTATCTGAAGCGGACTGCGGCGGGCTGGACCCAGCAGCAGCAGACCCTGCAAGCAGCCACACCGCTGCACCTGACCACTGCTGCCGGTGCAGTGCCAGCGGCCTTGCTGCCCGTCAGTGAAGCCGCGCCCACCGAAGCCGGCCTGGTCGACATCCGCTCGCCAATGGTCGGCACTTTTTACCGCGCCCCGCAACCGGGTACGGCACCTTATGTTGAAATCGGTGCGCCAGTCGCATCCAACACCATCATCGCCATCATTGAAGTGATGAAGCTGATGTGTTCGATCCCGGCGCTGACTGCCGGCACGGTCCATGAAATCCTGGTACAGGACGCACAACTGGTAGAGAAGGGTCAGTTGCTGATGCGGGTCAAACCCGGTCCAGTATGAACATTAATCGTCTTTTCATTGCCAACCGTGGCGAGATTGCGCTGCGCATCATTCGCACCTGCCGGCAGCTAGGCATCGAAACTGTGCTGGGAGTATCAGCCGCTGATCAGGATTCGGTACCGGCACGTATGGCCGATCATACCGTGCTGCTGGGGCCGGCACCGGCTTCACAAAGTTATCTGGATGTGGAGCGCGTAGTGGCCGCCGCCAAGCTCTCGGCAGCAGATGCTTTGCATCCGGGCTATGGCTTCCTGTCGGAAAATGCTGCGTTGGCCGAGGCTTGTGCTTTGCAAGGCATCATCTTCGTCGGACCGACACCGGCGCAGCTGATGGCGATTGGTGACAAGCTGCGCGCACGTGAGGCTGCACTCGCTGCCGGTTTGCCGCTGATCACAGGGGCGGCAGTGGCAACGGCTGCTGCCGCGCTGGCATTGGCAACGGAACTTGGCTTGCCAGTGCTGCTAAAAGCTGTGGCCGGGGGTGGTGGCCGCGGCATGAAGGTGGTGCGCACACTCGAAGAAGTACCGGCTTTGTTTGAGCTCGCCAGCGCCGAAGCCCAGGCCTCATTTGGTTCTGCGCGTCTGTATCTCGAGCGCTATGTTGAACACGGCCGCCACATCGAAGTGCAGGTACTGGGTGATGGCATGGATGTAATCCACCTGGGCACACGCGATTGTTCGATCCAGCGTCGCTACCAGAAACTGGTGGAAGAAGCGCCGGCCCCCAACTTGCCGGATTCCTTGCGCAGTGCCATTGAAACTGCCGGGGTTACTTTTGCGCGGCATCTGGCTTATCGCGGTGCCGGCACCATCGAATTCCTGCTCGATTGCGCGCGCGGCGACTTCTATTTTCTGGAAATGAACGCGCGTATCCAGGTTGAACATCCGGTCACCGAACAAATTACCGGCATCGATCTGGTGGCACAGCAAATACGTATAGCTGAAGGCAGCCCGCTGGGGCTGCAGCAGCACGAAGTAAGGTTCAGTGGCCACAGTATTGAATGCCGTCTCAATGCGGAAGATCCAATGCAGGAGTTTCGGCCCAGTCCCGGCCGCATCACACTGGCACAGTTTGCTGCCGGCGCGGCGGTGCGTGTGGATTCGCATATTGAAACCGGCGCGGTGGTGCCGCCTTACTATGATTCCTTGCTGGGCAAACTGATCGTGCATGGCGCGGATCGCGCCACGGCGCTGGCCAGTTTGCAACAGGCGCTGGCTTTATGTCGCATTGAAGGTGTCAGCACCAATCTGGCGCTGTTGCAGCGTATTGCCGCCGAAGCTGCTTTTGGCGAGGGCGGCATTACCACCAGTTTCCTGCCAGCCTTGCTGGCGCGGGGAGAGTAGCAAGATGAAAGCGATCAAACTGGTCGATGTCAGTGTGCGCGATGGCAACCAGAGCCTGTGGAGCATGACCGGGCTCAACTCGGCGCAAATGCTGCAAGCGGCGCCACTGATGGAGCGGGCCGGCTTCAGTGCCATCGACTTTACCTCCAGTACTCATATGGCCGTGGGCGTGCGTTATCACCAGGACGATCCGTGGGAGCGCATCCGCCGCATGAAGCAGGCGTTGCCAACCATTCCGTTGCAGTTCATTTCCACCGGCTTCCGTTTCATCTCATGGGAAACTGCCGACCATGATTTCATGCGGCTGGCCTATCGCAAACTGATGCAGGCCGGCATCGGCCGCTTTGTGCTGCTGGATCCGATGCACGATATGGAGGCCATCATCGAAGTGGCGCGCATCATCAAGGAGGAAGGCGATGCTGACAACATGCTGGCATTGACCTACACCCTCAGTGATGTGCATACCGACGCCTTCTACGCCAACTGCGCGCGACAGGCCACGGCGTCAGGCAAATTCGACCTCGTCTACATCAAGGATCCTTCCGGCCTGTTAACGCCGGAGCGTGCACGCACGCTGATTCCGGCGGTAAAAGCCCAGATCGGCCAGCTGCCACTGGAGCTGCACTCGCACTGCACGATCGGCCTGTCGCAATTCAATTACATGGTGGGTGCCGAGCTCGGCATTGACGCTTTGCATGTAGCCATCGGTCCGCTCGCCCACGGTTCGTCGCTGCCCTGTGCCAGCCAGACCATTGCCAATCTGCGCACGCACGGTTTCGAAGTTGACATCAATGAAAAAGCCATCAAGACGCTGGAACAATATTACTTTGCCCATGCGGCAGCCGAAGGTTTGCCGATCGGCACGCCACAGGCCTATGACGCCGCCTTCACCCGCCACCAGGTCGCCGGTGGTGTGCTGACGACCACACGACGCCAGTTGGCCGAGCTGGGACTTGAACACAAATTTGAAGCAGTGATGGCGGAAGTGGAAAGAGTGCGCAACGAGCTTGGCTCGCCGATCATGGTGACCCCGTTTCCGCAAATCGTCAGCACGCAAGCACTGTTCAATGTCATTGGTGACCAGCGCTATGGCAACATTCCCGATCAGGTGATTCGGTACGTGCTGGGTCGTTTTGGCCGCCCGACCGCGCCAGTGGATCAAAATGTGCTGGATCGCATCATGTCGTTGGCTCGCACCGCGGAAATCCAGCGCGAACCGGTCACCATGACACTGAAAGACAAGCGCAAGCAGTTTCCGGCCTCGATGTCGGATGAAGAATTTTTGCTGCGTGCCGTGATGCCGACCGACCAGATTGATGCCATGCTGCGCAACCACGCGCGTGGTTATTATTACAATCCGGCGGTGCAGCCAGTGTTGAAGCTGCTGGCAGAGCTTAAGGCGCGGCCAGCGGTCAAGCAGTTTCAGGTCAGCAAAGGCGGTTTCAAATTGAGCCTGACCAGCAGCGGGGATAACGCATGAGCGCGGGCAGAACCCTCGTCATCGGCGATATCCATGGCGGTTTGCGTGCGCTCCAGCAAGTGCTGGTGCGGGCGGAAGTCACAGCCACTGATCTTTTGGTGTTTCTCGGCGACTATGTCGATGGCTGGAGCCAGTCGGCAGCGGTGCTGGATTTCCTGCTGGCATTCAAGCAACGACAACCCTGTATTTTCCTGCGTGGCAACCATGATGTGCTGCTGCTCGACTGGTTGCGGCAGGGCATCGAAAATCCCAACTGGCTCAAGCACGGCGGACGCAGTACTTTGCTTGCCTATCAATCAGTGTCGTCTGAGGTGCGCGAGCAGCACGCCGCCTTCATCGAAAACGACCTGGTAGACTTTTATCAGGATGAACAACAACGGCTGTTCGTGCATGCCGGCTTCACCCACATCCGCGGCTTTCGTCACGAATATTTCAAACCCATGTTGTACTGGGATCGTTCCCTGTGGGAAACCGCGCTGGCGCTGGATCCGGCCTTGCCCAAAGCCAGTCCCCGCTATCCGTCGCGCCTGAAGTTGTATCCGGAAGTGTTCATCGGCCACACTCCCACCATCCAGGTTGGCAGCAAACAGCCGCTGCAGGCAGCCTGCGTGTGGAATATCGATACCGGCGCCGGCTTCACGGGGCCGTTGACACTGATGGATGTGGACAGCAAACGTTACTGGCAAAGTGACGATGTGCAAACGCTCTATCCGGGTGAAGAGCCCCGAATGGTGTAGTGATATGCTCACAGTTTTTCAACCCTGGAAGGAGACACCCATGCTGCGCTTGCTCAAGTACACAGCCATTGCCGTTTTCGCGGTGGCCACCGTTGCCATTTCCCCGCAATCCTTGTTTGCCGCCGAGTCCATGACAGATGCGCGCGCGCAGGATACCGTAGCCATTCAGCAACTGATCGTCAAATATGCCCATGTCTACGATTCACTTGATGTGGAAGGCTATGTCAGTGTCTTTGCTGAAGATGCGCAATTCACTTTTACCGGCAACACCTTAAACGGGCGGGAAGAGATCCGCAAATTCATCACGGGTGCCAAACAGCGCAAAGCCAGTACTCCGGCTGCTGCACCCGCCATAAAAAGCTATCACTCAATTTCGAATACCCTGATTGAGTTTGACAGCGCCAGTGTTGCGCATCAGAGCTCGTATTGGCAGGTCCTTAGCGGTCCGGCAGCCGGACCTTTCACTGTCACCGGCATGGGTATTTACGAAGATGTCCTCACCAAGCGCAACGGCCAGTGGCTGATCCAGAAGCGCAATATTTCGCAGTAAACAGGCTGCTGCGGTCCCGGATGTGCCATGACCTGGTGCCAGGCGCCGCCGAACCGCGCAAGAGTGCGTGTGCCTCCAGCCTGGCATTTGGCGGTGATGATGCCAAAACGTTGTATATTGCCGCGTGTGAACATATCTACGCAGTCCGGTTGCGGGCACCGGGCCTCCTGCAAGGTCCCGCAGCAGCCAAGGGGAATTGATACCATGAATACACTGGTTTTTCGCAGTAGCCTGATCGTTTCGATGATTTGGTGTACGTTGGCACAGGCGCAACAACCGGCCTCCGCCTTTGCGCGTGGTAATGGCCTGCAGAACTGGCAACATCCTGACCACAAGGCATTGGCCGCCAATTGCAAGCAGCCACCGGCTCCCTTTGCGATTCCAGTGAATGCCAGCGCCATTGCCGAACCCCCGGCGCCAACTTTGCCGGCGGTGCCGGCGATTCCCGGCATAGTGGCCGCTGATGCTGTCTGGCGCGTGATTTGGGCCTGGCAGGGCAACAATGCTGACGGCCCCATTGCCGGTGACAATGACACTTTGTTGTTTGCCAACAATGATGCCGGCAATGTCATGCAACTGGATCCAGCCACCGGTTTGGCCAAAGTGTTGTACGACAAGACCAATACCGGTGGCGCAGTTTCCCGCAGCAAAAATGGTGCTTTGTTCCTGGCTATGCGCGGCCTGCATGCCGGCGTGGAGCAACTGCAGCCGCAGCGCAAAACATTCGCAGTCTCCCTCGATGGTGAGCCGCTCGACTGCGCCGGCGGTGTCGTCAACGATATAAGTGCCGACAGCAAGGGCGGTGTCTACATTGCGATCTCTGGCGGTGGTGTGTTCTATGCCGATTCGCACGGGGTCATCAAGGGCTATGGCAAGGATGTAAGCGGCGCCAATGGCATCATCCTGAGTCCGGATGAAAGCAAACTCTATGTCACCAACGGACCCAAGCTGGTGGTATTCGACGTACAAGCCGATGGTGCGCTCAATAACCAGCGTGACTTTGCACCGTTGAGTGGCAGCGGTGACGGTTCGGCAGTGGATCAGGATGGGCGTATCTATGTCGCCACTGGCGCTGGCGCCGATGTGATTGCGCCGGATGGCAAGGTATTAGGCACCATCCCTGGCCCGCGCGGCATGCATGGCGTAGCGTTTGGCGGCAAGGACAAACGCACGCTGTTCGGGATTGTGTTTTACGGCAGCTGGGGCACGGCCAGTGCGCGCAACCAGATTGTCGCGCTGCCGATGCTGTCGTCAGGTTATCAAGGACGGGCGAAATAGCGCGGCAGGCAGGCCGCGCTATGTGCTCAGCTCAGGCCAAGCATTGTCGCGGCGTTGTCCTTCATGATCAGCGGTAATACTTCTTCCTTGAAGCCGACTTCCTTTGCTTGTGCCAGCCAGGCTTCCGGCTTGATCAGCGGGAAATCGGAACCGAACAGCATTTTCTTCTTCAGCAAGCTGTTGGCGTAGTGCACCACCTGCTTCGGGAAATACTTTGGCATCCAGCCTGACAGGTCGATGTAGACGTTGTCCTTGTGCAGCGCCATTGACAGACTCTCGTCGGTCCACGGCCAGGACGGATGGGCGAGTATCACTTTCATGTCGGGGAATTCTGCCGCCACTTCATCGACCAGCATCGGCTGGCCCCACTTCAATTTGACGCCACCACCACCGGGCATGCCGGTGCCCATGCCGGAATGCCCGGTGTGGAAGATGGCAGGCAGTTTGTGCTCGGCTATCACTTCATAGATGGGCCAGGCCATGCGGTCGGCCGGGTCACAGTTCTGCATGATGTGATGGAACTTGAAGCCGCGCACGCCGTAATTTTCGATCAGGTCGCGTGCTTCCCGCGCTCCCATCTTGCCCTTGTGCGGATCAATAGACGCGAACGGGATGACGATGTCCTTGTGGTCTGCAGCCAGTTCGGCAATCTCGTAGTTGCTGACACGCTTGGCACCCAGTGCTGCTTCGCAATCTACCGTAAACAGACAAAAAGCGATGTCGCGTTCACGATAGAAGGCAATGGTCTCGGCAATGGTGGGGCGACGGCGCTCAGCATGGAAATAAGCGCTGGCAGCATCGAAGAATTCAGACATCACCGGGTCTTCCGGATCGTGACAGGAGACTTCCGCGTGTACATGTACGTCGATGGCTTTGATTTTCTTCAGGTCGATTGTCATTGGCATCTTCAATGGGTTACCAGAATCAAGGGTTGTAATTGTAAATGATTATGTCGGCAGAACTGGCGCCAACTGATTCGCTTTTCTGCAGTGCGACGAGGCATTGGCACGTCATCTGAAACAGCTGAATCTTCTGAAAAAGTTGCTTGGGCGTGTAAACCACTGGCTTGCCTGGCTGTAGCAACGATTGGGTTCAGCGCAAGTCGCTGCGAAAACTGGTGCCGGAGGCCGGACTTGAACCGGCACGCTTTTAAGGGCAATGGATTTTGAGTCCACCGTGTCTGCCATTTCACCACTCCGGCATAGGGGAGGGGGGTAAAGCGGCGCGAATTATAACCATGCAGATAGCCACTGCCTACCTTTAATTTGCACGATACAATAGCGGGATGCAGCTCAGTGATTTTCATTTCGACCTCCCCTCCAAACTCATCGCGCACCATCCGCCGGCCCGGCGCAGTGCCAGCCGGCTTTTGTGCCTGCATCGCCATACTGGTGCACTGCAACATCGGCTCTTCGCCGATTTGCCAGGCCTGCTGGATCCGCGCGATTTGCTGGTATTCAATGACACCCGCGTCATTCCGGCCCGTTTGTTCGCGCACAAAAGCACGGGTGGCAAACTGGAAGTGTTGCTGGAACGGGTGATGACCGACAACCGGGTGCTGGCCCAGGTGCGCGGCAGCAAATCCCTGCCCAATGGCGGGACCTTCCTGCTGCCTGACAGCGATGGCAGTGAGGTGAGCATCCATATTGAGGGCCGGGAAGGTGAGTTCCTGGTGCTGCAGTTTCCGCCTGCATTGAATCTGATGGCCTTGCTGGAGCGGGTCGGCCATATGCCATTGCCCCCCTATATCAAACGCGTGGATGCGGCTTCCGATCGTGAACGTTATCAAACTGTGTTTGCCAACAAGGCCGGAGCTGTGGCTGCGCCCACGGCAGGCCTGCATTTCGACCACGAGTTACTGACAGCCATCCGCAGCCGGGGTGTGCAGACTGCCACCGTGACCTTGCATGTTGGTGCCGGCACCTTCCAGCCGGTGCGTGTCGACAACATCACTGATCACCGCATGCATGCCGAATATCTGGAAGTGGGTGAGGACGTGTGTGAAAAGGTGCGCGCCTGTAGAGCCCGCGGCGGACGCGTGGTAGCCGTGGGTACTACCACGGTACGTTGTCTGGAAACCGCCAGTCACAGCGGTGAGCTGCAAGCATTCAGCGGGGATACCCGTATTTTTATCTATCCCGGCTATGAATTCCGCAGTGTCGATGCGCTGATCACCAATTTTCATCTGCCCGAATCCACCTTGCTGATGCTGGTGAGTGCGTTCAGTACACGTGAGCAGGTGATGGCGGCATATCAGGCCGCGATTGCAGAAAACTACCGGTTTTTCAGCTATGGCGATGCGATGTTTATTGCTCGCTAGTACGGAGTCCAGCGCATAATTGAGAAGTTGTGAGCGTAAGAAAATCATGCAAGCCTGTGGCAATCCCCAGGTTTCTGCGGCCGTCTGAGGCCAGGGATGGCCGAAGCGAGCCTATATGGATGTATTCACGGCGTGTCGCAGGGGCCTGGGGATTGCCACAGGCTAAGCGCAGAATTCCTTCTTTCAAGCCGCACAAAGGGTCAGAAGAGGATATCAAGCCCGCCGGCGAAACAACGGAGTCGGTTCTTCCACAGTGGCCTGATAGTTGGTGGTGAAATCGTGCAATGCCTTCTGTGCATCTTCCAGCTTCACACTGTCGCGCAGATCAAAGGTGTTGAAACCGCAGCGTCGCATATAGAACAGCTGATCGCGCAGCACATCACCAATCGCGCGGATTTCACCGGCATAACCCAATTGCTGACGCAGCACTCCCGCAGTTGAATAAGCGCGGCCATCCATAAAAGTCGGGAAGTTGAGTGCGACCAAGGGCAGCGTAGCCAGATCTGCTTGGAGCAGCTCGGCGGTTTCATTGCTGTCCAGCCACACACCAAAAGTCTGGCCGGTACCCAACAGCGCTGCTTTTTCGTCATTCCACAGCCGGGCTGGCACCAGCACCAGTTTGGCTGTGCTGTGTTGCACCTGCTCAAGCGTGGCATCCTTGGCGAACAGGGCCCAGGGGTTTTCCATCAAATGGCCAAGACTATCAATCAGCTTTGGCATAAACATGCTCCTGGAACGGTTCGATACCGATGCGGTTGTAGGTGTCGATGAAGCGTTCTTTGCCTTCACGTTTTTGCAGATAGACCTGCAGCACCTTGTCGATTACTTCCGGCATATCGTCCTGGGCAAACGAGGGCCCCAGCACTTTGCCGAGTGCAGCCTGGCGATCCGAAGAACCACCAAGTGCCACTTGATAAAACTCTTCGCCTTTTTTGTCGACACCCAATACGCCGATATTGCCGACATGATGATGGCCGCAGGCATTCATGCAGCCACTGATGTTAAGCGTGATTTCACCTATGTTTTTCTGTACGGCGAAATCATCGAAACGGCGCTGGATGGCTTCGGCGATCGGAATGGATTTGGCATTGGCCAGTGAGCAGAAATCGCCACCGGGGCAGCAGATCATGTCGTTGAGCAGGCCGGTATAAGGTGTGGCCAGATGTTCATGTTGCAACGCGCTATAGAGC
>Ga0194048_10001582_pt1 | contig 11365 bp, 3 predicted proteins | sample JunL225m_MetaG_FD_161685 | JGI IMG/M metagenome (GOLD analysis project Ga0194048, IMG submission 161685) | Anoxic zone freshwater microbial communities from boreal shield lake in IISD Experimental Lakes Area, Ontario, Canada - Jun2016-L222-5m | ecosystem: Environmental > Aquatic > Freshwater >...
CGAATTGCAATTATATCGCCAGGGACAAGAGGTACAGTTATAGTCAGAGTAGGAGAGTCTGCGCTTACAACATATTCATAATTGATAGTTAGCAAGCGTCCGTTTAAATAAACTGACAGGGCTTGATAATTTGACGATGTAAAATTATATGTGGTTAATAAATCAAATACAGATGAACTAATATTTGTATAAGTCGTTGTAGTTGTGGTATAAACTTCGCCACTTGGTAACATGTCAGACCAGTAGAACGGACTAATGTCGCTGCGTCCTAAGCTGATTTCTTGAAGAACTTCATCTAATACTTCAGTTGGTGTTTGATTTTCAAAGTCACCATTGGCAGCCAGATCCAATAACAATGCTTTATATTTGTTGTATTCTCTGCTGTTGTATCCAATTGACTTAAACAAGTCAAATTGTTGTTGACGTAAAAATGTACCAGTTAGTGCTAACGGTGCAGAGTGTTGTACAATAACATCTCCGTATTTGACAATATCACCAAGATCGCGTGTATTATTAGCACCAATGATTGGGCCTTGAATCTTTCTCAGATTTTGTCCAATGCTTTGATAATGTGTACGAATTGTACCTAACGTAAATATATTGCTGTTTTCGTTTAACGGATTGTTTGTTAAATTCAACGGCACCTGATAGTAGCCAACGGTGCTTGCCTGATTACTAATAGCTTCTACTTCGATTATTGTGCCATCAACTAATGAGTTAGATATAGCAATAGTTGTAGAGTTTTCTCCAACTGTATAGCTGTAGGTTGTTGGATCTAAATATATGCCTTCGACAAACATCTGCAATGGAGGATAAACGCTATCAGCATTGATAGCAATATCTAATACCAATGGCTCATTGGCATAGACAAATCTAAAGACCTGTCGGCTTAAATTTGGTGCAGCAGCAACTTGCCATCCTATTAGATCACTAAAGCTAACACGGTCAATATATTGACGCACAAATCCTTCACTAATCATTTGAGTTTGGCTAACATTATCTTGTACATAAAGGAAGGTGTCGGCGTACAAGAAGTTTTCAAATACAATGTCTCCGATATTGTTAATGTTTAAATAACGTAAAGAGAATCCAAGATAAAGATCGCGAGTAGATGTAGTCCCCGGGGCGTATCCAAATAATTTGCTACCAGCAAATGTGCTGCTAGGATACACAGCTGGATTACTGAAACTAATGCCATTGGCATTGTATACATCAAATAATGGTGGTTGATTGACTCGTGTTTTTTGCTGTGCAGTTACCCAGTATAGTCCATCAAACCAATAACTTGTACCTTGTTGAGTATTTCCACTTAATGTAACTATAGTTTGATTAACTAAAATTTCACCGTCGAGTGTAGGGATCAAGTCAATGACATAATGCCCTGTATTTGTAGGGTCAATGAACTGAACTTCCCAGATATTGTTACGAACCTCAGGATCGGTGTCAGCAGCAAAAATAACTCTGCTGCCGTTGATTAATGGGTATCCATCTGTGGTATAACTTATTTGTCCGTTGATTTGACTAAACGCATCAGTTAGAGTAAAGTCAACTATGTTAACTGGAGTCTTTCCTTGTGTACCAAAATTGAATAGATTTAAATTAGCACGGAACTCAATGATAGGACGTTTTGCTCTAAGATTATTATCTACAAAAATGTCTTGATTATTGTATCTTGCTGTTGCTTGTATAACGTCGACGTGAAACCAACGATTGCTGCGAGACCAGGCATTGCGATCTTGACTTGCACGATTGATAGTGATATAGTCTGGCACCATTGGCGCATTTAAAGTAGCATCAAACGGTTTTGAATCGTAGCTGGTACTATCGTAAGGAATACTTTCGCTTTTAGTATAAGTTTCGGGCGTTACAAAATCTGTAACTGGTAATAGCTTAATACCATTACCTAATGTGGCACCAATTACACCTGTTGTTGCCAATGGTGCTCCGGCTGGTCCACCGGCACCTTCATTTAATAAACTTTCTGCTATAGTATCGTAAATGTATTGCTGGAAAGTTGTTGTTGAGTGTACTGCGCCGGTCATCTTTTGACCGTTATACACATGAAATTTACCAAAGTAAGCTTCGCCGTCAATGAAGCCTACTCTAGCATCAAGACCTAGTCCTGTACCAACTCCTTCGATGTAATATTCAAGATTTTGAAATTGTGGAGGATTAGAAGTGCCGCGGAATTGTACTTTAAGTCCGTTTGTAAAAACAACTCCGTTAGGGCTGGTATAGTTTTTAGCACCAATAATTTCGTCAACGTCAATAGCAATATCTGCCCCTTGATTAATTAATTTGATACGCCCATACAAGGCAGGGTTTGTACTGTCTTGGTAATACAATGTATCTAGTACTGCTGTTAGCAAAGGAACTTGCTGAAAATACCCCGAGGCATTTTTGTACCATTGTGTACTAGAATATACATTACCAAAACTAATAGTACACTTGCTGAGATTTGATACAGTTAAAATGTTGTTTAACTGAATAATTGGATCTAACGGGTTGGTATAGTCATACTGAATTTGCCAAACATTATAAAGATTTACAGGATCAAAACTGGTATTTGTAAAGATTAACGTGCGACCATCAAGATCAGTTATGCCATCAATGCCAGCGGGATATGTATTTAGAAAGTCTGCAACGGTGACTCCGTTGATCTGTCCAAATATTAAATTGGTTATTAAATCTACTGTTCCAAAGCTAGGTAAAGAATAATAAAAATCTTGAGCAGTACTCTCAGGTACATCAAATGTAACAGTTCCTTGATCTTCGCCGTTATTAGATACACCAAGCACATCTCTACTACTAATGTTCGGAGTGCCCGGCATTACTCCTCTGATTCCAGGTGCTGCTTGAATCCAGAAATTAAAACCAACTTGATTCACATCAAATGTATAGTTGCCGCCACGAACTAATATGATGGTTGGGTTTTCGCCCGGTATATCACTAAATGTATAAGAAAGATCATTGCGTGTAACTGCCCAACTGTCAGATGTCGGAACTGTGGTTCCAAAAATGTCAACAGATTCTGGGCCTTGAGCTAACCAATAATACTGACTATAGTTGGTAAATTTATCTAAGTCACAGAATGGATCCCAGGAATAATATTCGCTTTCAAATAAACGATCTTGTCTTGCAGTTATTGCTCCTTGCAGATTAAGAGCATCAATTATACCCGGGTATGTAATAGCATCTAAGACTGTGTTGTTTCCGGGTTTAAGGAAAGCAACACTAGGATCAAGCTGATAGTCCGTTCTTACAGCAGTAGGTTCGGTTACATAATTGTCAGAAGGGTTTACACCAGGACCATAACGTTGTCCCACGTAACCATGTGTACGCTTAAGACTGGGTTCTTGTGTAAGTTGATCAAGAGTGGCCCCGAGAAACTGACGATTAGTATCAGTACGAAATATCTCGGGTAGTAGGTCTACGGTGCGTCTTGTAGCCATTGTTAGTATTCACCTGTTTGACTTAAACTGCTGCCAAAACTTAGCCCTGGATAAATTCCAGACACTGGGGTTTGACTGCGGATATTACTTTGAGTTAATGCTGTAATAACTTCGATGTCGGCTACTGTAGCAGCACTGACAAAAATTTCATTTGGGGCCGAACGAATTTCATACAAGTCACCAAATGTCTTAAGCGGATTATAAGGAACAATAACTACCGAGCTAATAATACTTCCTAAATTTTTGTGTAGGTAAGCAGCTAGTTCAGAGAAGAAGAAGCTGTCACCAAAGTCCCACTTATCAATAGTAAAATAATCATTTATGTAGGTAACAATTTGACTCTTAATTTCGCTAGTTGATGCAGTAGTCTTAGGAGCAGGCACGACTTTAATTGCAGCTCTCAATTCTGGTGCGGCCTTTGCACCAAATAAGGGCTTAAACACCACCGAGTTAAGTACCATGTTGTCTGATACCATTTTATAATCATTTAGTCCGCTGTAAGCTGCTGACAATTCACTGATTGTTGGAGGACTCGGCTCTGGTACTGTACCTGTAGTGTCTTTAATATAATTCTGATATGCCGAATAGTATTCTTGATTGACAACGTAAACGTCAATGATATTAGTAACTCCGGGATCAATAACATTAGTTAAAGGACTATTATGTCGATATTGGAAGTATAATTGCTGACGACCAACACGGCTAATAAAATCAAAACGCTCTACTAGGCTACGTGTTAATATACCGTCAATAATTTGAATTACCAATTCCCAAAATGTTTGTTGGCTATAAGCATAAAATACTTGTCCGTTAACAAACTCGCTCTTAACTAATTCAAGAGCATCTTTAGTTGGATAACTGCTGTTAACAATTCCAGCAGCAAGAGGCAAGTAGCGTTCCAGGTCATCAAAGTCTGTTAGCAATTGCAGGAATACTAGCTTCGAATTTGGATTTACATTTGGCGCAACAATTCCATCAAAGAAATCTGGATTGTCTGCTACGCCGTCACCGTCGCTGTCGCGATAACTAACAACAACCTGATAGTCATTGACATATCCATCGCTTTCGATAGGCTGTGCGATTATTTCCATTGGCACATCGCCAGGCAGAGGATAATTAGAATCTGGTAAACTATTAGTTTTTAATACATTTATAAAATCGCTGATTACTTTACCAGTGCGGCTGTCGTAAACTTTTTCGCTACCATCAAAGAAGAAACGTGTTTCAATGACACTAGCAAAGATATACTCAAGGCTTCGGGAAACTACTGTATAACTTGCTGGATCTGTCGGCGTGTAAAAACTAATTAACCAAGACGCATCTAGATTTAATCCTGCTGTACTTTGTGCATTTGTTAGGCTAAACTGTCCCGTTGGATCTAAATTAGTGCTAGTAATCAAATACCAGGTACTAGTTAAGTTATTGTATCCGATACCAAAATCGCGGGACAATTCGATTTGTTGTAACATCTGTTGTTCAAGACTAAGCGGAATATTGTCAACAAACGTAGGAATCACTTGTTGTGCAATTGCTCCGGTAGGGACAAAGGTATTAATGATAACTGGCCCAGTTCCGTCTGTTAAGTTTCCAAGTCCTGCATTAGTACCGTCAAGTACTACAGCAGAAATTGTGGCCCATAGTTCAAGTTTTTCGTCTGCACGAGTAGGTACTCCTGCTACCAGGCGATTATTTGCATCAAAGAAATAACCAGCCGGAGGAACAAATTTTGTTAAGCTGCCCTGTGTAATGTACTTGGCATTGTTACTTGCATAGCTGCCGATAAATTGAGGGGCGCCGTTTAATATATTGTAGAAATAACCAGAAGTCTCATTGACCATTGTAGTACTCTGATGCCAGGCTAGATCAACGACTAATAAATTAGGACGAGGAAAATTAGCATAATAGAACTGCAACATGCCTCGGCTAGTCAACAATGGCTCTACGCTGTTAGTAATAATATCTACAATGTCATTACGATTAAACCAGTCAAACTGGAAACTAGGTAACAAGTTTTCGCGATATAATAAACCGTCGCTAGCAAAGATATTAGTACTGGAGTACTTTCCTGTAACGTCATTTAGGTCAAGATATCGGCTAGTACCAGTTGCGCTACGAGCAAGTGCCTTGCTCTTAAGAATATTGTTATATTTGGTAAAAGGAAAAAGATTATAATCTTCGCCGTTAACCATACGATTCTGTGTATAGTAGCGGGCAGGAGCACGTTGCTTAATCTCTTGAATTGATTCGCGCGGTTGGGCATTACTAACCGGATTAGTAATACCACATGTAAATGTAGCAGTCTCAAGGCGTCCGTATCTGCTAATGTAACTAATTGGAATAACTACTGACTGCATTTCTGTTGTATTAATGATGTATTGCAGTCCGTTACTTGCACGAACATAATTACGGAAGGTGCCTACTGGAGTTTCTGCAAATACACCATCACCAAATGTTAAAGTAATTTGATCGTTTACACGACTAGCAATACTGTAAATCTTACGTTGATTTGGAGCCAACTGCTCAACAGCAGCAGAATAAATGCTTTCCGCATATAGCCACTCGCTGGCAATAGATCCTACATCGTCTAATTGATATAACCAATAGTCTTCATTATTGACACCTTCAATGTTAATGTTAACTGTGCGATTAGGAACAGCTTCTGCTAAGTTAAAGTCTTGATTCTGCAATACACCTTGTTTAAACAAGAAAAAGTATCCAGTATCACCTGAGCCAAATCCTAATTGGTCACTGCGATACAAAATGTTAAATGCACCGCTAGGCTTTGGTGGTGGTTCGTACACATAGTCTCTGCCCTGGCTTGTTCCGCTTACAGCTTCGAATGGCATACTAATACCATCAATGTTTGACGTATAAGGAATTACTGGCAAGTATCCTGGGATAAAGTTAATAGTATATTCGTCTGTACGAACACCTAAGATATCTTGTCTATTTCCTGGGCGTCCTACTTTCTGACTGTCAATAAGTGCAGAATTAATAATGTAGGTAAATTGTTCTTGCCAATTTGGATTAGTTGGATCATTCCAATTAACGGTGACGTTAGACAAGCTAACACCATTATAATCTGTAATATTTTCTGTTGTTTGAACTGCAAATACTTTTAAGAAACCCTGTGCTGCTTGGTTACGCTTAGGAGTATAGCTAACAAGATTAGCCAAACGTACTACCGAATCACGGCGCTCTGCTGTGTCTAAAAAGTTCTCTCGTGCATTTAAATCATTGCGGAAGGCTAGTGCTTGACCCATAAAGGCCATAACGTCTAAGATAGCAATAAATTCTGACGATTCAATATAGTCATTGAATGTTTCTGGATAGTAAAGACGCAAATAATCTACGAAACTCTTACGCAGGGTTTCAAAATCGTAGCTTTGGAAATCAGCTTCTCTGTATGTTTGATACAGACGCTTCCAATCTTCTACTCCAAATATTGCTGTTTGTCGTGCAGTCTTAGCCATAGTATCTCTTGTAGTTTATTATTTATGGTGTTTAATAACCACGTACTTTTAGATGTAACTGGCTTTGCGAGATACTTGATCAAAAAATATTGCTAAACGTTCTGCTGTGCTACTACCTACTACTTGCACAAACATTTCTATTCTAATACCGTTATCTTGGGGATATATTTGTATGTCTTGTACAAAAATTCTAGGGTCGCCGCCAGCTACACGCTGTAATTCGGCTATCATAGATTGTTCTGTTTCCGTACTTTGGTTTTCAAATACATAACTCCAGATCTTAGTGCCATATTCAGGACGTCCAGGAAGTTCACCTTGCTGTATATTCAAAGCATTAGATAAGTCACGCTTGATAAGATCAAAGTCTATCAAGGTAAACTTTTTGTACTGATTAATGGTATTAAATCCGATAAATGTGGTCATAACAATACTTATTCCTATTTCAACGGTATTTTACCAGCAGCTACAGCATCAGGATTGGCTGCCCAAAAAGCTGCTCTCTTGACTTCGCGTTCTGCTTCTAGTTTGTCTAGTGCTGGATTTGAATATGCATCACGTTGAGTCAATAATGCAGCTTCGGCTTTATCGGCTGCTGTAGGCGTAGCATTGGGGCCGAGATTAATTTTAGCTAATTCGGCTGCACCCACTTCGTTCCCGGCTGCTGAACCAATATTTTCAGCCTGTGCTTCTGTTTTACCTTCTGATAAAGCTTGGTTAAATGCTGCTATCTTTGCTTCTTGCTGTTTTGCTCTTACATCAATTGATATTATTTTATAATCCGGCGGCTGCACTTTAGCATTGCCGATTACACTGGCCAGCGCAGAAGTAATAGGAGAACGGTTAAAGGTATCGTTAATGCCAGCAATAGTCACCGGTCGTTGTCCAGTTACACCAACAAATATATTTGCAGCAGTACTTAAAACGCTGGCAAATTGACTGTTCTTAAAGACTTTACTGATTTGATTAACAATAGCAGCACTAGCTTGTCCTTTTGCCCAGTTAGTTATAGCGGCCGGTCCAAATTGTGCAGTAGAATTAATTAGTCCAGCTAATTGCGGAACTGATTCAAGTCCGTTCACTATACCAGTTTTACGTAATTGCGTAAGTCCTTGCTGCATTAGATCTTGTTGTACACGAGTTTGTAAATTGGGGTTGTTCAATAACCCAGTTAAATTATTCACTCCGTCTTTACCTGTCCAGATTGTCGGACTTGCTAAGAAGCTAGTTAAGTTTGGAGCGGCTGCGCCAAACTTAGCAATAGTGCCAGGCTTGATTAATCCCACTTGTTCTAGTTGTGCAGGATTAAATCCAAACAGACCTAAGCCTTTGTTGTTGCTAATTTGATTTGCACTTTGCCCTATATCAAATGCAGTAGAGGCTAACATACCAGTTACTTGGGTAGTATTTAAACTACCGATGCTTCTGATAGCTGGGATTTGTTTTAGTAACATACCTACGTTAATAGGAGAGCCTACTACCTGACTAACCAATCCGTTTGCTGCATTAGTAATAGGCGCAAGTGCTGCTCCAACACTACCAACAACTCCCCCAACTGCACTACTAATGCCGCCAGTCACTTCTCCAATTGCACCACTAACGCTGCCAACTACTCCACTAACCGCAGACGATACTCCAGCGACCGCAGATCCAACAGATTGAGTAATACCGTTTACTGTAGTACTGATTGATTGAGATGCTGAAGCAAGAGAAGCACTTAATGCGGTTGTTGTATCATTAAGTGCAGTCCCTGCTGAACTTATTGCTGTGCCGAGCGACCCTGAGATAGCCGGAGGAACAATAGCAGGAATACTAGGTATACCGCTAAATCCACCAAATCCTGCTGAACTAGCGGTGCCGCCTTCGGCACCCTGTTCACCTGTGAACTCAGTTGCAGATGCCTTTACTTCCACACCTTTATTATGATATGGGTACGGTTCGTGTGTCGGCGCACGAGTCGCAATTGTTTTTAGTTTTTTTGGTTCAACTTTCCAGCCAGTTCCGTCGACCCAGGCTACGTCTGGCAGTTCCAAATCTTTAAGCAAAGTTGGTTTAGTAAAGGAAGCTGCACCACCTTGACCATTGAGATTAATAGTGCCGCCCTTAAAGGCAAGACTATCACCACCATTCCAAGCGCCAGACTTGCTGTTTAAATTCAAAATGCCGTCAGCACCAATACCGATATCGCTTTCGCTGTAAATTGACAGTTTAGTTTTACTAGCTAGTTCAAATGATTCAACAGCATTAATTTTAATAGATTTACTCTTGAAATTAATACTATCGTCTGAGTACATGTTAATAGCTTTATCAGCATGAAAGTTAATTTCGCCTTGTGTGCGGATGTTAACTGAGTTAGTGCTGAACATATCAATAGTACCTTCGCCACCTAGCTCAATCCATGTTTGTCCATTGGCGTGTACAATGTAGAAGAAGTTACCGTCATCACTCATGGTAATCTGATGACCTTTGCTAGTACGAATACGTACTAGATTATCATTACCTTCAAGATTACCGTCATCCATGACAATACTATGACCACCGCGTCGTGCTGTAACTTTAACATCTGTAAGTTTAGAACCTTGTCCGTTGCCAGCAGATACCTTTTGTTTGATGTCAGTGTCGGTTAATCCAGCAGCATAAACTGGACGACCAGGTGTACTAATTCCGTACGTGGCACTAGGGCTTTCGCGTTGGCTATTACTGGTAATTGGGCCACGTTCCCGATCGTCAATGAGACCTTGCTGTAACATAACCCCTGCTACATAGCCATGAACTGGCTTTTTCTGATCAAAATATTTTGGATTTTCTTCAATAGCCGAATTGTCAGCATTAATTTCTGTCACTGGAAGTTGTTTGGCATTCTTATAATATTCTTTTTGCTTATCATTGCCTAGTTCAAATTCTTTAGCTGCACCAATAGCAGGAACCATATGACTAATGCCTGGGTCTGGTACGCAGCCCATGTAGTAACCTTGATTTGGATCGCCTGCTACAAAGAAGCAAATAACTTGTGTGCCGATGTCAGGAGGAGTAAACCACATGCCGTAACTTTGTGGATTGCCTACATAAGTTCCTGAGCCTTGATTTGTACCAGTCTGACTGACTGCCCCGTAGAACGGTGGCACATAACTAACTGTGCGCCATAAACTTTTATCTGCTGGATTATCACCACCAAATTGTTCGATGTAAACTTGTAAGCGACCAGCACGAGTCACGTCCACATTATTCATTACCTCGCCAATAAATGGACCAAATTCTGTAGGATTGCCACCGCGATCAAATTTATATCCTTTACCACGTCCTCGGCTTCGTTGTACATTATCTGCCATTATCTTTCAACTGCTCCATTTTGATTAGCTCTTGGTGTGGGTGTAACTGGTGTTCCCGACCCAGGTTGTGCATTAGGTGATCCAACTGCCTGTGTGCCGCTTGTCGGCGCAGCAGTTTTTAATTGTCCTGTTGTCGTGGCATTGACTCCTTGTCTAGTAGGTGATGTGTTTGGTGTTGTGGTAGGTCGAGAATTGGTGTTCACAGGAGGAGTCACTGCTTTAGCACCATTAATTAATTGAGCAGGATTCTGAGTGGTGCCAGGATAGTTTCCAGGAAGTACGCGGCCAGTAGTTGTTCCACCAGTCGGAACCTTCTCTGGATCATTATCTTTTGGTATCGATTGTTCTACATCTTTATCTGGAGCAGCCTCTTGATTTTTCTTAATAGAAGTTACTGGGAATTGTACTATTACTCCTTCGAGATCTTGTGTAAATTTTCCTTGATTAAAGTTACTAGTCACACTAATAGCACGATAAATGTAGCTTTGTGTAGGACCTGGGCCTAATGTTTCGATCGCATTAGCACCAGCTTTACGTTGGTTGGGGTTCATAAGACCGGTAGATAAATTATAGTCCACTGGTTTGTTCCACGCAATCTCAAAAAGTGGTTCCTCTGCTTCTGTATTAATGGTACCGTCTGGAAAAAATGGGCCAGCTGTTAAATTCTGACCGGCGATCCCTGACCATGTTTCTCCTTGTGCAATCCAACCTGGATCACCAACAATGCTTATTTTTGCACGAGCCAAGTCAGTAGGACTGTATAAGATATCGGCTGCATTGGCAGCAGGTTCGTTTGTTTTTCCTTCTTGCCCTTGGTCACTCTCGTTACTCCTGGTTTGGAACGCACGTTTAGCTTCTTCTCGTTGATCTAGATCATTAACACCTTTTGGAGGACTATTTGAGTTCATTACTATGTAATACAAGTAATTGAAGTCTTGTTCAAAGTTCAATACTTCTACATTCTCACCGGTAAACCAATAGCTATACTTTTTGTGTGTACCTCTAAATTTAGTCTGCGGAAAATAATTGCTTTTAAGATCGTTAACCAAATACGGCGCAACGCTGTAGGTGATCTTATAAGCATAATCTTTGCGTTTAAGATCATATTTAATTG
>Ga0194048_10001583_pt1 | contig 11362 bp, 10 predicted proteins | sample JunL225m_MetaG_FD_161685 | JGI IMG/M metagenome (GOLD analysis project Ga0194048, IMG submission 161685) | Anoxic zone freshwater microbial communities from boreal shield lake in IISD Experimental Lakes Area, Ontario, Canada - Jun2016-L222-5m | ecosystem: Environmental > Aquatic > Freshwater >...
CCGCGTGACCGCCGCGAACTCGGCTTCAAGTTTTCCGCCCCCGAGCGTTCGGCCCGCGTCGTCTTCGAACTTGAGGACGGTCGCCTAGAGGTGCCCGGTCGCACGCTGCTCCACGACGCCGCACTCTGGCTTGAGCGCGGCGAGCACGTCTCACTCGTTGGGCCGAACGGTTCCGGCAAGACGACGCTGGTGCGCGCCCTTACCGGTGAGCAGGAGCTGACTGCAGGCCAGCTGAGAACGGGCCACAAGGTGACCGTCGGCTACCTGAGCCAGCATGGTGAAGAGCTCGAATGGGGTGGCGCGCGGACCGTGCTCGAGGCGGCGGTAAAGCGAACCGGCCTAACGCCGAATGAGGCGCGCGCGCTGCTCGGCCGCTTTCTCTTCTCCGGCGAGGACGCCGAGAAGCCGCTCGACGGACTCAGCGGCGGCGAACGCAAACGGCTCGGGCTGGCGGTTCTTGTCTCAGGCAAGTCCAACGTGCTGATCCTCGACGAGCCGACCAACCACCTTGACCTAGAAAGCCGCGAGTCGCTCGAGGACGCGCTGCGCAGCTACGAAGGCTCACTGCTGCTTGTAACCCACGACCGCGCGCTGCTCGACGCCGTCGGAACGCGAACCGTTGCCGTAGAGCAGCACACTCTCCACTCCTACGCAGGCGGCTGGGCCGAGTACGCGCGGCTGCGCGAGGAGCGCGGCCCGCTGCCGCAGATCGAATCGCCGCCGACCCTGGCCGAGAACGGTGGCGGCAAGCCAGCCGCGGCTGAGGTCGCAGTCAGCAGTGAGGCGAGAGCGCCTGAGCCGAAAGCCACCAGCACCAAGCCTGCAGTTTCAAAGAACCGCAGGCGCGAGCAGCAGAAGCTGGAGCAGAAGGTTGCCGACGCAGAGCAGCAGCTCGCTGCGCTCGAAGACGAGCTAGCCGACCCTGCCGCGTGGGCCAGCGAATACGAGTCGGCGAAGTCGCAGGCGCGCCACACCGCTGCGACTCGGGCAGTTGAGGCGGCCTACGAGGAACTTGAGCTGTTCGAGGCTGGCGCGCCGGCCGTTACGGCTGACGGACCTTGACGCGAACCTTGACCGAGTAACGGCTCGGCGTCATCGAGACGTCGGGGTTCTCGATCGAGTTGAGGCGGCCAACAAGGCGGCCCCACTGTGAAGGTGCAAGGACTGCCGCTGCGCTGGCGGCTGTCGTGCCTGTCGCACCGATCCCCGGCTGGAAGCCAACGTGGATGTGGTCGTAGTGATCGGCAAGGGCGAGCGTGTTGTCGGTCCCGGCGTACTGCATCAGCGTGATGATCTGGTGCGGCTTGATCGTTCCCTGCAGCGTCAGCAGCTTGCGAACGGTCTGGTCTGTGATTGAGCCGGCGCCCTGGTGCCCCACAATCGGGGTCCCGTTAACCGCCGCGATATCCATCGCGTTACCTGAAGAGTGCTCGGAGACGTTGCCGCTGGCGGTGAAGAAGCCGTGGCCGCAGTGGAGGCTGGTGATTGCGAGCTTGTCCCCAGAGGAGACAAGGAACTCCATCGTCGCCAGCACGCGGCGATCGATCACGCCGGCCTGAATGTCCTGACGGCCGCAGCCGTAAATGTCGAGTGCTGGGTCGGCGAGCACGCGGCGTTCGAGCGCCTCCTTGCTCATCAGCAGGATCTGGCCAATAGTTGCCTTGCCTGCGGTCGAGCCGAGCATCGGGCTTGATGCGCGGTAGACGTCGCTCGTCGTCAGCAGCTTCCAGCCGTCGAGGATCGGAGTTGGATCTATCCTCGGTGCGCCGGTGCCGGCGGGGCGAATCTCAAAACGGAGGTGGGGCGGCTGCGCGAGGCCGAGCTTCTTTACGGCCTGCTGTGTGGCGCTGTCGTTCTTGTCGTAGGCGAGAGAAGCTGCGCCTACGCGACCAAGGATTGTTCCCGCGATTACCTGCGAGCCCTTGCGCAGCGGACGCAGCGCAACTTGGTCCCGGCGCAACGAGTACGGCGCGGCGAGGTAGAGGCCGAGCTCCCCGGAGCCGACATTGGTTGCCGCAGCTGCGTCGGCAACGGCGCCGGTCGCGGCTACCTGAGCAGATCCACCAGCGCTGTAGGAGGCTGGGCGCTGGGGCTCGGCGAAGAGTCGCTCCTTGCCTGCTGCTGAGCTGCTCTGGGCTGCGTTCGTCTGCGCCGGAACAGCAACGGCGGAGGATTCACTCTTCACCGGAGTCGTCGTCGCATCGGTCCGCGGAACAACATGCTTGGCGGCGATCGAATCGAGCTGGCCGTAGGTGTAAGTGTTGCCGTAGACGTCGCGCAGCCGGATGAAGTTGCCGAGCTTCTTGTTGCGACCAATCTCGACGATCTGGCCGTCTTGGACAGCGACAGCAGCGGCGCCCGACTGGCCGTAGATCGCTACGCCAGTGGAGCCGCCCTTGCTGTAAGTGCTAGTTCCGGTGATCGGCGAGCGGCCCATCGTCAGTCCGGTGAGGGCGCTGATCAGGTCTGCCGGTAGTGCGGCGAGCTCCTTGGCACGCTTGAGTACATCTGCGACATACCAGTCGGCGTGGTTGTAGGAGAAGATCGCCTTCTCGATGCTTGTGTTTCCGCCTGAAGCTTTGAGGTAGCGAGCAGCGGCGAAGATCGCGTCGACAGGGTTGTTCGGATCCTTGACGCCATCGTGGTTAGCGTCAACGCCGTACGTCTCCCAAGTTCCAGGCATGAACTGCATCCAGCCCATTGCGCCGGCGGTCGATGTTGAGAGGTTGCGGCCGTAGTCGGTTTCGATCTCGTTGATCGCCGCCAGCACTTCCCAACGGATTCCGTACTCAACGCCAGCAGCCTGGTAGATCGGAAGAAGGAATGGCGGAACGCGGAAGCTGTCGAGAGCAGCGTTGGAGACATTCGCCAGCGGCGCCGTCATCAGCGGCGAGCCAAGGCCGGCGAAGGGCGAGGAGGCGATGTCGAGCTTCGTCTGCGCGCTCAGCTTCTGGCTTGCCTTGCGGCGTTCGATCAGGAACAGCCTCGCCGCCTCACGGCGCTTGTCGGCGGCGGTCTGCTTCGGCTTCTTCACCTTCGGTGGCGTCGTTACTTCAACCGTGCCGGGGATCGTGCCTAAGTCACCAGGGGTGGTCGTCGTCGGCGTTGTCGTGGGGGTGGTCGTCGTCGGCGAAGTGGCTGGCGTTGTCTCCGTTGAGGTCGCCGTATCGGCGGCTCCTGCCGGCCCGGCGATCGCGGCTGCGACCGCTATTGCGGCTGCAGATACCGTCGCTGCGTTTGTCGAGCGTCCCACTACCACTAGTTATACGGCAATCGAGCCCGGAAAGCACGCAATTGCTGTGAACATCATGTGTTAGTTGGGTGGGTTTATGCCCGCGCCGAAAGCGGCTTCAGCTGCGGCCTGCGCGGAGCAGGATTCCCTCAAGCCGGTGCGCGACCTGCTCGCATGAATCGATGCTGCCTTCGATCCAGCTAAAGATGTCCTTCCAGCGAATCACGACCATTGGGTCGATGCCGCCGGTGAAAAGGGCCGCTAGTGCTTCGCGGTGGAGCGTGTCACCTTCGTTCTCAAGCCGGTGAATCTCAACGAGGGCGGGGCTAATGTCCACTCCTGAACGGAGCGAGCGCAGCGCGATTGCGACCTGCTCGGAGGCGCCGACCAAGACTTCGGACATCTGCACTGCCTGCTCCATCGGAGCTTCTACGCCGTATACGCCGAGCATGTCGCCGGTCTGTTCTGCGTAGTCAACGATGTCGTCGAGTGTCGTCGCCAGCGCATAGCCGTCTTCGGCCGTCACAACGGCTGTTTTCTTCTGGCTGCCAAGTTGCACGATTAGGTCGTGCGTGATCCGGTCGCCCTCGTGTTCGAGCACGACCAGCTCACGCGCTAGCTCGGCGTGAACTGGGTAATCGGCGATCAGGTCGCGCAGCACGACCGCCGTGCGCTCGATGTTGCGACCCGACTCCTCGAGCAGCTCGAGTACGGCGTCGTCGCTTGATCCGACTCGAAGAGGCATCGGAGCAAGTTACCGGTTTCGGCGACGTGGCAGCGATTGAGCAGGCTTTCTTCACCACTCATTTACAGCGACTTCACCTCTCGTTAAAGAGTCGCAACCGGGCAGCGATCAATATGGCGTTCGTGACTTTGCATCAATCTGAAGGAGCTGATGGGCAACTCTCAAGCGGCGTCTTCAGCTTTGGCCCGCTCGAGCTGCACCCGAGAGAGGGATTGGCTGCGGCCGGTGGAGTTGCGCTGCACCTTTCGGTTCGTGAGTTTGGCCTGCTGGTCGAACTAGCACGCAACGATGGCCGGATCGTCCGCCGCGAGGAGCTTTACGAGAGCGTTTGGGGTGAGGCGCTGCGCCCCGGCGATCGCACCGTTGACGTTTATGTTCGGCGTCTGCGCGTCAAGCTAACTGAGGCGCTTCCCGACTGGTCTTTCATTCACACCCATGTCGGATTCGGCTACCGCTTCGCGCCGTCGCTCACGCCGAGCCCTTAAGGTGAAGGGCTCGACACTGCCCTGCAGGTGAGGTCCGCCGCGGCTCGAATACTCTTCGCCTACAAGGCGACCTAGGGGTATCCACGTGCAGCGGAGGTTTATTGGGCTAGTTATCTGTGCAGCGCTCGTGCTCACGCTCGGCGCCTGCGGCGCCGACTCATCAGCCAACCTGCAGCGTGTTACTGGCCGCGTGATCGTCGATGGCTCGCAATCGATGAAGCCGTTCAATGAAAAAGCGGTGAAGGCCTTCCACGAACTGACTGGCGACTCGATGACCTCGGTGCTGGCGTCGGGCGACAGCGCCGCGCTGCAGCGCCTCTGCTCGGGAAAGGTCGACATCGCTGCCGTGACGAGGCCGATCAGTTCAAGCGAGCGGAGCGCCTGTGCCAAGAACGGCGTCGACTATCAACGCCTGATGGTCGCCCACCAAGCTGCGGTCGTCGTGGCCAACAGGTCGCTTGATGCAACTTGTCTGAAGAGCTCTCAGCTCGATTCGCTCTGGAAGAGTGGTTCCAAGGTCGATAATTACGGCCAGCTCGGAAGCGGCTTGTCGCCGGCGCCGGTGTCGCTCTTTGGGCCGACCGCAAGCTCGGCCGCGTTCGAGCTGTTTACTTCAACGATCACCGGCGCGGCGGGTGATTCGCGCAGCGACTACAAGAGCTTCGAAGCCGCGCAGGGCCCCGCATTTATCTCAGACGTGGTGGCCGAAAAGGATGCGCTCGGCTACTTCGACTACGCCTGGGTCCGCGATCAACTCGCACAGGTCAGCACCGTCGCGGTCGATGACGGCAGCGGCTGCGTGGCGCCGACGCTGGCTACAATCCAGGATCACAGCTACCAGCCTTCCGGGCCGCTCTACTACTACTTCGACCGCGCGACTTCGGGGCCGGCGACGGCGGTTGGAACCTTTGTCGAGGTGACGATGTCCAACGCAGCTGCTTTCGCCAGCAATTATTGGCTCGTGCCTCTAACGGCGAGCCAGATCATCGACGAGCGAGTTAGGTGGCTGCGCGAGACCGACAGGCTGCGCGCGACTGAACGGTACAAGCAGAACAAAGGCTGACCACGCCCGCAACATCTTGACTTGCCTTTGGCGTTAGCATCGCTTCAGCAAATTACGATGAGCACGATCGAGCCTGTGGCAAATCCTTCCCAATTCAATGAGCGCCTCGCGCTGCTAGAAGAGCAGGCGCTCGGCGCGCTCGACATCGTCGTCGAGCAGCTCGACCGCGTGATGGAGGCGCTCGAGAACCAGGACGTCGAGCTCGCGACCTTCGTGATCGCCGACGATGATCGAATCGACGGCCGCTATCTAGAAGTTCATCAAGGGATCCTCTCGCTGCTGGCGCTGCAGGCGCCGGTAGCAACCGACCTGCGGCTGGTTGCTGCGCTGCTGCACCTGATCAAGCACGCCGAGCGGATGGGTGATCAGTGCGTCAACATCGCGAAGCTGATTCCAATCGTTGGCAACGAGCCGCCGATCGTGCCGGAGTTGCTCGACCGCGTGCTGCAGATGGGTACCGCTGCGCGGGCTGAGGTGCAGGAGTCACGGCTTGCATTCCGCGGCCGCGACGTTGAGCTTGCGAACGACCTTTTCCGTCAGGATCGCGAGGTCAACAGGCTCAACAAGGAGGTCTTCCAATTCGCCGTTAGCGTTGGTGATGAAGTTGATCGGCGTGAATGGGCGATGACTTTGACGCTGATGGCACGCGCAATTGAGCGGATTGGCGACAATGCCGTGGGCGTTGGAGAGCAAATTATCTTCGTTGAAACCGGGCTTTTCAAGGAATTTCCGTCGGACTAGCTGTGAACATTTGGTTATCGGTGGAGAATTACTGTCGCTTCCTCCCTTAAGAGTCTCTAAACTTTTGTTTACATGAACGAGCTTCCGAACGCCCGGCCCGAAACCGATTCGCAAGGAGCAGCTTCACTGGCTCTTCGGATCGCTGTAATCGATAACGACTCCGGCTTCCTTCAGGTGCTCGATAAGCGCCTCGACCGCCTCGGCTGGGAGCACCGCACGCTCGCAGGTCCGGCGCCGGTTGACGAGATCGTTGCGATGCGCCTCAGCGCGATCGTGATCGACCTTGCGATCCTCGGGCCACAGGCTTGGGAATATCTAGAACGGCTCTGTGAAGCGATGCCTGGCCTCGGTGTCGTTGTCTGCACCGGCCGCTCAAGCGTTGCGCAGCGCGTCCGCGGACTCCGGCTCGGCGCCGATGATTGGCTGACAAAGCCATGTCACCCGGAAGAGTTGATCGCCCGGATTGAAGCTGTCGTTCGTCGTCGCCGCGAGGTAGATGAGCGTCGCAATGCAGGCCCGCTTGAGGCCGGCGAACTGGTTATCCGCAACGATCACTTCCAAGCATTCGTCAATGATCGCTCGGTCGCCCTCACGCGCCGTGAATTTGAGCTGATCGAGTTGCTCGCCAACGCTGATGGCCGCGTGCTTGAGCGCGAGGACATCTACCAGCGCGTTTGGGGTTACGCAATGGTTCGCGGCGACCGCTCGGTTGACGTCTTTGTCCGCAAGCTTCGTCACAAGCTCGAGGCGGCTTCGCCCGACTGGCGTTACATCCACACGCACTTCGGCGTCGGTTACCGCTTTGCCGCTGAACTGCGTGAGGGTGCCGACATCGTGCCCGACGCGCCGCCCGCCGACTTCGTGGCTGAAGAGGCCAACGAAGAGGCTCGGCTCGAAGCCTGAGCCTTTAGCTCCTTCTGCTGTAGGCGCTGGCGGCAGCTAGGCCGCGTAGGATTAGTTGATGCGCAACGCCGTTAACGTCGGGATCATCTTGCTCGCTGCCGCGGCGCTGGCGTTCCTGCCGGCTGGCAGCGAAGTTGGCGCCGTCGCCGGCCGGGCGCTGTCATTGGCCTTCATCCTCGTCTTCGCGCTTGGCTTCTCGTTCGCTTACCGCCGCTTCGGCTCTGACTTTGAGCGGCTGCCTGGTGGCTTCCGGGCGCTTGGTCTGGGGGCGGTTGGCGTGCTCGTCTTGACGTTCGCCGGCTGGTCGCGGCTGCTCACCGGCCCCGGCGGGCTGCTGACTGCGCTTTTGCTTCTGGGCGTCTCTGGCGCGGCGCTGTTCATCGTTTGGCAGCGCTACCGCGCGATCGCCTAATGCGCGGCGCCGTTGCGGCGCCGTAACAGAGCGGTGCTAGCGGCGTGACGGGCGCGAGGTGACGATTGCCGCGTGGCCGATCTGCGCGAGACGAGTGGGCAAGCAACAGTTGAGCTGGTCGCGCTACTGCCGCTAATCGCGGCGCTCGCGGTAGGCGCCTGGCAGGCGGTCGTAGTTGGCCAATCGTGGTGGCTTGCGGGCATCGCGGCGAGAGCCGCGGCTCGGGCGCAGGTCGTTGGCGGTGACCCCGGTCACGCCGCGCGGCGCGCACTGCCACGCGGCGCGCGCGAGCGGCTTGTGGTCTCGCGCCGGACTGGCGGCGGGCTCACTCTGCGGCTCGCCGTGCCGGCCGTTGTCGGTGGGCTGAGGCTGGGCAGCGCGACCGCCCGGGTTGGCGGGCCAGCGGGGGAAAACTGATGGAGAGCGCCGAGCTAATCGTGCTTGGTTGCCAGGCCGAGGTCGAACTGCTGGCCCCGGTTGAGGCCGTGGCGCTAGCTGGTGACTGCGCTGAGCGCGCGGTGCTCGTGATCATGCTCCTGGGTGCCGTGCGTCCGCGGCGGCGTTTGGCTGCTCCGGCCTCGGCCGCTGCGGCCGGCTACTGCGAGCAGCTTCGTGAGCAGGGAGTAGTCGCCAACGCGCGAGGGCGGCTGGTGATCGCAGAGTGCGATGGGGATGACGCGGTAGCGGCGGCGGACCGCTTGATCGCGGCAGCTCTGTTGCCGGTAGTCGTAGTCGCGCTGCGCCCGCGCGACGCTGAGCTCGACGCGCTGATTAGCGCTGCCGGGCGGGTTGTGCTCGCTCGCTCTAGCGACGACCGCGTGGACGAACTGGCGATCGCGGAGCTTACGCAGCTCGGCGCCAAAGCTGAGCTGCGCGATCCGCTGTCTTCAGCGTCGGCTCGGCTCGCCGCGGCGGGGATCAGCTGGGGCTTGCTGAAGCGCAGCGAAGGGCAGGCGTCTGTCGAGCTCGTCTCGGCGATCCCAATTCTGCTCGCCGTTACGCTGGCCGCCGCGCAGCTGCTCGCGGCCGGGCTCTGCCGCGAGCTCGCTGCCGACGCTGCTGGCGCCGGCGCTGCTGCGCTGCTGCAGGGCCGCGACCCGCAAGCCGCCGCGAGGCGCGCTCTACCCGGCTGGTCGCGCAGTCAGCTCCGTGTAACGCGCAGCGGCCGCGAGGTTCGCGTGGCGATCAAGCCGCCGAGTTTGGTGCCAGGAGTAGCACGCTTGCTCGGCGCCGAGGCCCGCGCCAGCGCTGGGCCGCCGGCGTGAGGCGAGGCGGGGACGATGGTCAGGCGCTAGTACTCGTCGTTGGTGCCCTCGCTGCGCTGCTAGTGGGTGCAGGCGGGCTGGGGATGCTGGCGCGCGGGCTCGGCGCCCATGCCGATCATCAGCGCGCCGCCGACCTTGCCGCGCTGGCCGGAGCGCGGGCCCTAGTTGACGCCTTTCCACGCGCGCTTGAGCCTCCGGATTCGAGCCGCCACCTCGGTGCAAGCGCCTACCTTGAGCTGGCCCGGTCGGTCGCGCGGCGGACGGCCGGCCGCAACGGAGCCCGCCGCGTGGCTGTGCGCTTCGCTGTCGGCCCGCTGCCGGATCGCGTCACGGTGACCGTCAGCGACCCAATCCGCGTTCCCGGCGGTGGCCTAGTTTCAGGCCCAGTCACTGCCGAGGCGCAGCTAGCGGCGTTCGCTGTTCCGATCGGAGATGGCGAGTACCCCGGCCCTTACGCCTACCGCCAGGGCAAACCGATGCGACCCGACACGGCGATCGCCTTCGACAGGATGGCCGCCGCGGCGCGGCGCAGTGGCCTTGCGCTGACCGTTAACAGCGGCTACCGCTCCAACGCCGAGCAGGCGCAGCTCTTCGCCGCCCACCCCGACCCGAAGTGGGTCGCCCCGCCGGGCCAGTCGCTGCACCGGCTTGGAACCGAGCTCGATCTCGGCCCGCCCGCGGCGTACGGCTGGCTGGCGGCTAACGCGAAGCGTTTCGGTTTCGTCAAGCGCTACTCCTGGGAGGCTTGGCATTACGGCCTAATCTCAAATCCCGGGAGCGCCTCTGTGGGCTTTGCGCCGCCCGGCGGCGGCGCTGCCAGCGCAGTCCCAAGCTTCGTTCCGGCTGCCTACCGCGAGCCGCTGCGCCTAGCTGCGTCGCGCTGGTCGGTTGGTGCGGCGCTACTAGCGGCGCAGCTTCAGCAGGAGTCGGGCTTCAATCCACGATCTGTCTCCAGCGCCGGTGCGCAGGGGATAGCGCAGTTCATGCCGGGAACAGCCCGCAGCTACGGCCTTAGGGACCCTTTCGACGCGGCGGCCGCGATCAACGCGCAAGCGCACCTGATGCACGACCTGCTGCGCCGCTTCGCCTCGGTGCCGCTCGCGCTCGCCGCTTACAACGCTGGCCCGGGCCGCGTAGCGGAATGCTGGTGTGTGCCACAGATCACTGAGACGCAGGCCTATGTAGCGCGGATCGTGGCGATCGCGCGCGGCGCTGGCGTGACGAGCGGCAGCGGTGAGCCCCCGGTGCGCCTGATCCGCTGAGCTTTGCGGCAGACTAGGTAGCCGATGGCACCATTCACCTACAAGCTGCGCGTGCGGTTCAACGAGTGTGACCCGCAGAGCGTTGCCTTCAACGCCAACTATCTCGCTTACATAGACGTAGCGATCACCGATCTCTACCGCCAGCACTTCGACGGCTCTTTCGCCGAGGTGATGGAGAGCAACGGCGTTGACGTCGTCGTTGCTGAGGCCAAACTCAAGTTCCTCGCGCCAGCGCGCTTTGATGAAGAGATTGAGATTGCGATCACGGTCGAACGGCTCGGCAGTACGTCGATGGCAGTCTCATCGCTGATCTGCCGCGACGGAGAGACGCTCGTGACAGCTGAGCTTCGTTACGTCTTTGTTGACATCGAGACTTGGGAGAAGACGCCGATTCCTGACCCGATACGCGAGACGATGGCTCAGTTTGGGCCGGCCTAGCAGGGCGAGACGGTTAAGCCGAACGGTTTGATCTGGCGCGGAGCTGCGTATCGGAGTGGTAGCTTGCCGCCGGAGGGTTCGATCGTCGCCTGCTGAGCAGGCGCAAAAGGGGGAGTCGTGAAGAAGCTCGTCGTCGTAATCGCAGTTGCCGCTTGCAGTTTGATCGCGCTCACCAGCGTCGCCGCAGCGAAGTCAACCTGCGACCCGCTCGACAAGCGCGACTGCCTGCTGCCATGGCCGAGCAACCACTTCACGGTCAAGGACTCCCGCACGGCAACAGGGCTGCGGCTTGACCTCAGCGGCCCGCTGATGCCAAAGAACACGGCCGGCGTTCCCGCCTTCCCGGCCGACATCAACCACAGCGACGGCTTCGGCCCGGGCAGCGGCATGCTGACCTACGTTGAGGGCTTGAACTTGGCCAAGACCGGCGCCGTGCCTATCACCAACATCGGTGCCTACACGGCAAAGAATGCTCCGATCGTCGTGATCGATGCGCTGACTGGCAAGCGCCAAATGATTTGGGCTGAGCTCGATTCGAATCCCGACAATGAGGCTCGAACCAGCGGCCTTTTGATGATCCACCCTGCCGTCAACCTGCCGGAGGGGCGCCGCTACATCGTCGCTCTGCGCAACCTCAAGAACTCAGCCGGCGCCACGATCCCTGCCGCTGCAGAGTTCAAGTCGCTCCGCGATGGCAAGGCGCGCGGCGAGCTCGCGGGCCGCGCGAAGGACTACAGCTCGATCTTCGCTTCGCTGAAAAAAGCTGGCATCGATCGCAAGTCGCTCTACCTAGCTTGGGACTTCACCGTCGCAAGC
>Ga0194048_10001586_pt1 | contig 11352 bp, 25 predicted proteins | sample JunL225m_MetaG_FD_161685 | JGI IMG/M metagenome (GOLD analysis project Ga0194048, IMG submission 161685) | Anoxic zone freshwater microbial communities from boreal shield lake in IISD Experimental Lakes Area, Ontario, Canada - Jun2016-L222-5m | ecosystem: Environmental > Aquatic > Freshwater >...
GCGTTGAGCAGATTCTAATTTGCTAAGTTCTTCTTTCATGGCCTCAATTTTTGCTATCTTTGACTTAACAACTTTGACATCCAGCGGCTTCTTCTCACCTGGCTTCAGTGACATCTTAGGCGCTTTTACAGCAGCCTTCTTTACTGGTGCTTTTGCTGCGGGTTTCTTTACGGGCGCCTTAGCCATTTTGTGTTCCTTGTGTTCTTGCTGCTTTCTGTTGCTTTACCCATTCTGCTGCTGCCGGGCGTCGAGGTGGCGCAGCAAGCCATGCTCTCATTGCCTTATCAACATAGCCTATATTGGGAGTTTCGTTATTGTCAATGATGTAAAACTGTTGCCCAAATGTTCCCTGTAGCTTACCAAGTCCATTTTGAACCTGTTGCCAAGTACTTGAAACAAACTCAGAATCAACTGTACGCCCCTGATCTTTGCCGGGAGCACCTGCTCGATGCACTGTGCGCTGTAGTGCTGTATCCAATGATGTATTAACAAACACCATGGCACAATCATAACCCATGCTTTCAAGATGTGCTTTAACGTCTGCCATCTTCTCAGGATTGCGAGCAGTACCATCTATAAGCAACCCTAAACGGCCAGCAAGATAATTGCCTTCCTGCTTCTTATACATCTGCCAGAACTTTTCATAATCGCCCGTCTTACCCATTTGATTATACAATTGCCAAAAGGTATCAACATTAAGACTCTTTAGTCCTGTACCACCAAATAGCTTGTTGGCAATAGTGCTTTTACCAGCACCAGGAGCTCCTGCCATGAATACTGCTTTAAAGATATGAGGGTCATTGACACCTTCTGGCATAGTTTGGAAAAGTTCAAATACTCTCATTTTGGTAACCCTATGCCTAATTTTTTAGATAGATATTCGCCATATATGTTATATTTTAGTGCGTAGTATTGTCCATTAATACAAATTTCTACACTGTGATCAATGGCAACTGCAAGGTCTTTATTTTTTGGATTAAAATCATCAATGAATACTCTTGTATCATTGCTGTCCATCCATTCATTACCCAATGTACCTCTCGAAGTAGGATCAAATGTTAAGTCACCGAAAGAAGTATATGTATAATTGAATCCATTAATTGGAAATATTATGTAAGGTGTTCCAAAATACATGGCTGTTCTAAAAGCAGATGTGACAAATATGCTGTTACTTCTTAATGCTTTGAATCCCAATGCTTTTAACATGTTGTCAAAATGTCTGCTGAGTTTATCATCACTGTCTACTGGAATTCTATTATCCCAACTTCTGCCTCTGACAATGGGTTGATTACTACTGAATCCACGATACATGAATTTTTCTGCTGATTTACAAGCAGCAATTGATTCACTACAATTTGGAACAATGAGTTTATCCCAAATTTTATCCAAGTCTATTTTAGGATCGTGTGGACCAATCTTTCGTTTTTGACCAGGTTCAATTTCACTCAGACGCATGTGATATTTATTCGTAATAAGTATTGACAATCCAGAAGTATTCGTGTATTATAAGACAATAAGCAGTGCGCCAGTAGCCCAACAGGTAGAGGCAAAGGACTTAAAATCCTTACAGCGTCGGTTCGAATCCGACCTGGCGTACCAAAAATCAATTTAGGTTAAAATGGTAATCGCAAGTATAAATACTATCAAGGAGATAGATTTATGCTGGGGTTTATATATGAATGGACTGATAATCAAACTGGATTAAAATATATCGGCAGGCATGAAGGTAATCCATCAGACGGTTATATAGGCAGCGGAACCAAATTTTTAAGGGAATATAATAAACGCCCTGAAGATTTTACGAGAGAAATTGTATGGAGCACTAACACTTCAGTCACTGAGTTAGTTGCTAAAGAAGAAGAATTTTTATCTTTAATACCAGATGATGAATTGTATCACGGATCTAATAGAAAATTTTACAATCAAGTTAGAAATTCTTCGGGTTATACATCCATAGATAATCCAATGAAGAACCCCGTAGTTGTTGCTCAAATGTTAGAAACAAGGAAAGATACTCATAAGAATCCTTGGCAAAATACGGTTGAAAAATACGGGTTAGAAGAAGCACGAAGAATGAATGCCAAAAACGGAAATCCTTCTAAAGCAGGTAAAGGTAATTTTGGTAAAAATAAAACTGAAGAGCATAGAAGAAAAATTGCTCTAAATCATCGAGGTGGAATACCCCGAGTAAATTTAGAAGAAACTATGAAAGTTTTTAATGAATATGGTCTCAAAGGCGGGTCAGAATTTTTAGGAATACATTATGCTACTTTTAAATCTCGTGTTTTGTTAGCTAAAAAAAATCTTGACATTTTGCCTAAAGAAAGTTAGTATAAAAATATGGAGTTCAAACCTTTTGCGATACATGTAGGTTACGACACTAGAGTAACTGAATATGAGCAGGGTAAGCGTGGCAAAGGTCCTAGTGCTGCTGTCATGAACTGGTTAGCTGAATCAGACATCAAATGGCAGTTTGATTGGAAGTATCCAGAAGTAACTGATCCTGGTAGCGTGTTTGAAATGGTAGAATATATTGATATAGTTCATAAAAGTACAGTAACTGGTGGCGGAATGTTTTATTTTGACACCGAAGAGGATAGACTGCTATTCTGTTTAAAGTGGCTTTCCAATAAAGAAGAAACTATAATGTGGCATCCGGTATAGGAGATTTATATGAAAATTACAAAAATTGAACTTACATTAAGCAAGTATCTACCATGGTGTATCATTGCAATCTGTATCATGCAGGCTTTGTTTGCTTGGTTGTTGGGACATCAAAACGAAGCATTTGCTTGGATCATCGCTACTGTTGGTTGGATTGCTTATAAAATTGAGACATAAAAGTTTTCAGACTGTGTGGTTGATTATATAAAATAAAATAGAAATTAATACTGTAGAAAATAAAAAACATTAGAAAGTTCATGCAGTCTGAGATAGCCCACTATAAACACATTGCTTATAGTGGGTTTTAATTTAAAAGGTTAGGTTAATGGTTGCTGACAATAGATTCATTACAATATCCGCCAACTACATCAATAATGGTGAGAGCTGGATGCTGGTGTGTGACTATCGTTGGTGGAATGAATATGAACGTGAAATACAAACATGGGCTAAAGAATGCTTGGATGGATTTTCAACTGAAGGCATGGTTGTTAAATTTAAAAGCGAGGAGGAAAGAAACTTCTTCCTTATGAGATGGGCAAATGGGTAGAAAATATAAATTGGAAGTTATAACAGATCAGCTGAAGTCAGATGGATTTTTGCCACGAGTACGTGTTATTGAGGATTACTCTCATGAGCACTATATCAACACATTTGCTGATCTCAGTGAAGACGACAAGCAGGTTATTCCCCGTATGACAGAATGGTGTGCAGAGAATGAGTGCGGATATCGCACAAGTTATGACACGTTTAAGTTTCGCAATCAGGAGCAACTAACAATGTTTATCCTGAGGTGGTCATGAGCAGCTACGATGTTAAAGTTTGGTCATCTGAAGAAGATATTAAGAACGGTAGGATGAACGTAGAAATTACCCCTAAACCAATTTCAAAAGTAGCAAGGCTTCAATGGTATTATTACGATCCAGACGGTAGAGGAAGGGCATCTCAACTATGGAAGAACTTTATGGGGTATATTCACACATATACAAAAACTCCAGATGGTGTTTGGAACATGGCTTATGCTATATTGGCAGAATATAATGCTCACATTGTTGAAGCGGACTATATTGAATTTGAAAACGAAGAAGACAGAACACTGTTTATATTGAGATGGGCATGATTGAAATTTGGAAATGGATTCAAGAAGATTGGCGTAATAATCCTGTACGTTTCTGCTTGGAAGTTTTATGTTGGCTGGATAGCCTTGTCTGTGCTATTATTGTGAATACAACTGTGCCAAACTTGCCATTCCTCGTGCTTTATCCATTATGGGTAACTGGAACTTTGGCTTATGCTTGGTGTGCTTGGAGCAGAGGTAGTTTTGGTATGTTAGCAACTTTCCTTATGATTGCCAGCATGGATATATTTGGCTGGAGCAAGGTACTGCTAGGATGATTTTAAAATCTGGCATAGTAGAAAAAATATTTGAATATAACAGCCCAGGGCCGTGGCATTATGCTGTATTGGATAGTCATTGTCAACTTTATTTGACGGTTGCGGACTGGTGTTTAGATAACTTTGGCGTTGATGGATTTCATAATTGGGTCACTAGTGTAGATAAAAGTGCTTACTTCTTCCAGAAAAAAGAAGATCTTATTCTGTTTATACTGAGGTGGTCATGAAGGTATTTAAATTGGATTATCGTAAGAGGAACGAGATAAAAGATTGGCTCACTCTAAATGTCAGTCCTGACGGCTATCGTTGGTGGTTTAGTTCAGTCCACAACGAAGAGGGAACACGCGATCTCTTAGTTAATCTTGATCTCACTGAACAAGAGGAAGATGAATTCCTTACAGTATTCCTATTGAGTAACGTATAATGAAAATAGTTAAAACTAAAGTCAAAGCAACATCACGAAAACTCGGTCATAGCTATACTGTAGAACAAATTCAATCGCTAAAGCTAATGGGAACACTGTCAGATGAAGTATACGATGATTTTGCCAAGATCCTCCAAGAGGAAATCGACAGGGAGATTATTCTTGAACTTAAAGCACATCAATTAGTTAACGAAGGATGGATTACGATTCCATTCACAGTTAAAATTTCACTTGACTGGTTTAAAGAAAACATACAAGATGAGTATGCGATGATACTGGGCAAAATGTATTTCAAAAGTCATGAGGATGCTGTACTATACACTTTAACATGGTCAAATTGGGAAACAGAATATGGCTGAGATAAGTGACGAAAACTTGGTTAGGGTTTTATCAGGAGAGAAGATGATAATGAATTGGCGTTGTCGTATTGGGTGGCATCGTTGGACCACTTGGACACATGATAAGAAGACATTAAATCCAATGACATTTGACTCAAATGGCACAGGCTATATGCATAGTAACTGTGTGGATTGTAATATGCTGCGTGTTGAACGACCAGTAAGTAAGACTGTAACTGTTCCATCATGAAGTTAGCACTAAACAGCGACGCATGGAGAATGATATATCCTAATCTGCGTGAGGAACTTTATAGAGTTAAACTTGGCGGCCCTGACAGCAGGCAAGAGCTTGTAGAGTTCTTCAAAAGCCATGGTGTTATAATAAAGACTGATACAGATGGTCGTTGGGAAGAAGTTGAGATTGTGTTGGATGAAGAAGAGCTTACTTTATTCTTGTTGACTTGGGCATGAAAGCAAGGATCTCAAAAGCATATCGTGTTCCAAGGAAGAATCGAATGAAGCGAACTTGGGTATATCATTCAAAAATTCGAACATTCTTCTGGGACCGTGATCATTATAGTCGTATGCTTAATCACACTCTGGAACGAGACGAAGAATTAATGGCCTGGTGCGAAGAGTATAGTTGTAATGTGGAACATACTTGGGTTGAATGTCCAGACGATGAAACTGTAACAATGTTTATCCTGAGGTGGTCATGATACGGATAATAGTCGACGGCCATCTAAAATCTAGCCAGGCTAAAGCGTGGTGCCATGAAAACATCGGTAAAGATTGGTGGAAGGATGAGACCGATGGCCTTTGGTCTTGGCAGGTGGGGAAAGATCTCACTACTGAATTTCATTTTAAAAATGAGCAGGATGCTGTTCTATTCGCATTGAGGTGGGCATGAGTAGATATGTAATACTACACAAACTTAATCGTGGGTTTAAAGAATGGGAATTTAACGGAAATTATGATCCTATGTTACGTGGAACATCGCCGACTATGACCGAAGAATTTCGTGATTGGTACATAGAAAATCAGCATCTTGTTAAGACGGTTCATACTCAAAGAATGGTAGATTTAGACCGAACCCAGATTGCTTTTGAATTCCATAATGAGGAAGACGCACTGCTCTGTATGCTAACTTTCGGTTGACACCCCTGCATAATATGCTATTATAACAATATGAAACACTATTACTTTGCCTATGGCATGAACACTAATCTGGACTCAATGGCACAGCGTTGCCCTGGAGCTCTTTGTTTGGGCGCTGGACAATTGGAAGGATATAAGTTCGAATTTCGAAAACATGCAGATGTTGAACTGGGCAACCCTGATGACAGGGTTGACGGTGTAGTTTGGCAACTAAGCGATGATGACATGGATAGTCTGGATGCTTTTGAGGGCTTTCCAACCTATTACCTGCGCTGTAAGGCATGGGTACACAGTGATGAAGTTGGATGGGTCAAGGCTTGGATCTATACTATGGCAGATCAGGACTATGTTGCCGAGCCCAATGCATCGTATGTGAGTATGTGTCGTGAAGGTTATCTTCAGAATAGAGTGAGTACCAAGCAAATTGACGAAGCACTGGAAAAATTAGGGATCAACAATGAAATTGACTACTTGGGTTTCAAACAAATATGAGGACTTTGCATTTTGGTGGAATGATAACCCATTTACTAAGATTTGGCGCGGAACAAAGGATAGATTCGACGCCGCAGTCTTTTGTTTGCTATTATTAGCCGTTGGGATCTACAGTCCAAAAGCATTGAGGAAAATTATGGTTGACTCATTGAGGGATGTACAGTGAATAGTAAAACTGAATGGTGTATGGAATGGGGCAGCACTCTTTTACTCCTTGTGGGTGTTGCCCTCACTGCTTTTAATATATTCCCTCTTAACCTATGGGTATGTTTGGCTGCAAATGCAGGTTGGACGGTAATGGGTATTCTTTGGAAGAAGTGGAGTCTACTAATTGTACAGGCTGTAGTCAGTGCAATTTATATTGTGGGAATTGTTAACCACTATATGGCTCCATAATAAATATTGGCATAGAAAGGATCAACTATGTCAATTACACGAGAGCAATTTGCCACCGCACTTTATGAAGATTCAACTGATGAGGATATCAATAAGGTATATCCCGCTCTTGCAGCAGCAATGAAGGAATTTGAAATTGATAGCCCCAAGCGTATTGCTATGTTTCTAGCACAATGCGCTCATGAAAGTGCTTATTTTGGCACAACACGAGAAAACCTAAACTATAGTGCAGACGGTCTCAAGAAGATCTTCCCCAAGTATTTTAAAGATAGAGATGCTCAGGATTATCATCGCCAGCCCGAAAAGATTGCCAACGTGGTATACTCAGGGCGCATGGGCAATGGTGACGAGGATTCAGGTGACGGTTGGAGATACTGCGGACGTGGATTTATTCAGCTGACTGGTAAAAGCAATTACGATGCCTGTGGTAAAGCACTTGGTGTTGATCTGTCAGAAAATCCACAGTATCTTGAGACACCAGAAGGTGCTGCTCGCAGTGCTGCTTGGTTCTGGAAGAAGAACGGATTAAATCAATTTGCTGATGCTGGCGACATCAAGGGTGCAACCAAGCGTATCAATGGTGGATTTATTGGGCTTGAAGATCGTACAGAAATCTATGAAGAGGTTCTCGAAGAACTTTCTTAATGCTAATAAACGGTAGAAAAATTAATCGCATAGTAGCGAGCGGTTGTAGTTTTACATATGGAGATGAGCTGGCTGATAGGCAAACCGAGACTTGGCTTGCCCAGTTAGCTCAGCTTTGTAATGTGGAATATGTTAACCTTGCATTCTGTGGCATGGGTAATGAGCATATATCCAGAACCTTAATTGATTACTTTGCACTTAATCCTACGCATATGACAGACTCATTTGTTATTCCCTGCTTTACTAAATTTAGCAGGGTTGAATTTCCGCATCAGAATCCCTTTGATAAACCCTGGGCAACTCTTCCAATGTCAATTATTGAACCTGAATTCACACAACTGTTTTTGGAAAGATTTTATAATAGTAATTGGGAATATTACTATACAAGATACCTTAGAATTATTATTGGCTTACAACACACATTTAAAGCCTGGGATGTACCGTATCTCATGTGTGAGGGAGTAAGCGGTAATGATCATTGGCAACGTAAACAAACAGAGACAGTGGTTGCATTGAAAAATCAAATTGATAAATCAACTTGGTTTCATTTTTTTACAAACAATATTGATACTTTGACAGATCCCAAGGATAGAGCACCACGTGGTCATCCCACCGCCAAAGCATACAGTGATTTTTCAGCATTGCTACATCAGCATCTAATAAATAACTACAACGCGGAGATATAGATGGACGAACAAATGATTGAAACAGCCAAAGTAGTAATGGCTGACACTTTTAAATTCTATATCCGTGCCCATGGTTATCACTGGAATGTTGAAGGTCCAGACTTCTATCAATATCACTTACTGCTTGAAGGCATCTATGAAGAAGTATTTGCGGCGGTAGATACAATTGCAGAACAAATTCGTGCAATGGGAAGTCATGTGCCCGGTAGTTTAGGACGTCTATCTGAACTCAGTGAACTTCGTGACGAGCGTGAACAAACAGATGCACTCACTATGCTTGCTAGACTATACCAAGACAATCAAACTGTTTTGTCACATATAAAAACAGCATATGATGCAGCCGAAGCAGCAGGTAATCATGGTTGGAGTAATTTTCTGGCGGACCGACAGTCAGCGCATAAGAAGCATGGTTGGATGCTTAGAGCTACGTTAGCGCAGTAACATGCTCTATAAAAACGATCCTAGTAAATTTGGATACTATCAGGTTGATGGTCATAAAACCTTTAGCAAGCTGGAAGCTGTTGAATTACAAAATAGCACTGGACATTGGCCACAGTGGAACTTCAATGATGAAGTATTTGGTACAATGGATTGGAAAACAGATCCCACTATTGACTTATGGGAGATGTATAAAGCTCGTGCTAGGCAGATTAGAGCAGCATATGATTACGTCGTATTGTTCTATAGTGGTGGCAGCGACAGTGTAAACATACTGACTGCGTGGATGGATGCTGGGCTCAAGATAGATGAGATCGCCACAGTTTGGAATCTTGAAGGTGCAAAAGATCCCAATGATTACATGAACGCTGAAGTCAGCCGTGTGGTGTTGCCCGGTATACAGCGTCTTAAAGATAAAGGACTGGAGTTCAAGTTCCGTTTAATTGATATCACTGAGCATACAGTTGACTTTGTTAATAGAGTGCAATCAGACTACATTTATTATGTCAGTAATCACTTTAGTCCCAACAACATCATTAAAAGTCAATTCAGAGAACGTATACAGGACTATGTTGATATAATTGACAGTGGTAAGACCATGTGTTTTGTTTGGGGCAGTGAGAAACCACAGCTATTTCCAGACGGTGACAAGCATTACCTACAGTTTTTTGATTTAGTGGACAACTGTGTTAATCCATATACCCAAGCTCGTGTAAAAGATGGATGGTATGATGAGTTGTTTTACTGGACGCCTGACCTACCAGAGTTGGTGGTTAAGCAAGCGCATACCTTATTGAAGTTTACGGAAACTTGTCATATACCACAGTACTATCAGGATAAACCAAATCGTTATGGTTACAATCACAAGCTCAAGCAGTATGTAACCAGCAATGCAGCCAAAATAATACTGTATCCACGTTGGGATCCATATACCTTTAACAATGGCAAACCAACCAATGTAGTATTCAGTGAACGTGACAGTTGGTTTTGGAATGGCAATACTGACGGCGTTGACATGATGCGCAGTTTGAGTGACACGTTCTTTAAGACCTTGGGTACAAATTGGATGAACGATGGTGCTAATCCCCGCAGCGGAATTAAATGCCATGGCAGTCCAAAATATTACTTAAATTAATTGACATGTTTAACAAAAGCATATATAGTAATAATACTAAACGGAAGGTTGGCCGAGAGGCTTAAGGCACACGTTTGCTAAATGTGCGAACCCTAACAGGTTCCGTGAGTTCGAATCTCACACCTTCCGCCATCATTTTTGGAGGTTCAATGAACAAGATAATTGTAGTCTCAATGTTAGCACTAACACTCGCTGGCTGTCAGAATACTGGTCCCAACCAAGCTATTGGTACTGGTGTAGGCGCTGTTGGCGGCTATGCTATTGGTAGATCACTAGGCGGTGGTGCTGCTGGTTCAGCATTAGGTGCTGTTGCAGGTGCTGTGATTGGAAGTGAAGTTGGTCGTAGTATGGATCAACAACCACAAGGTTATCCGCAGCCTCGTGAGCGTGTAATTGTTCAGGAACGCCCTGTGTATTATGAACGTCGTCGTCCAGTAGAACAGTGTGACTATGTCAGGCAGTATGATCATCGCATTGGCGGCTACCGTGATATCAGAGTATGCCGCTAAATGAAGAAACTTGCAGTCAGTCTCATTGGATTGTCATTAGCAGGTTGTGCTGCTGAAACTACCAGAACTTTACCAGTATTGGTATGGGAAGATAAGCCACTGGTGTACCAGGAACGGGCACCAATTGTTCTTCCTCCTGATTATCGTAACCCAACATTGCATCAACCAAAAGAAGATACAGTGCTAATGGATTATAAGAAGAACAACTTCATTGGCTCTGCTACCTTGCCTCCACCTAGGCCCAGTGACTTAACAAAGCCTCCCGTGCCTCCTCGTAAACCATGTTCAATTGACAATAAACCAGGTTGTGTGAAATAATGAAGCAGATTTATATTCCATGGCGTCAAATGGAAAAGATGACTACACGCATTGGTATTGATATCCTGCGTGGAGATTGGCGTCCCTCTTTTATTGTGGGGATTAATCGTGGTGGATTAACTCCTGCTGTTATGCTAAGTCATTTACTTAACGTACCCCTGTATACGCTCAGAGTCTCATTGCGTGATGGTGTCGAGGATGACTGTGATCATAATCTTTGGATGAGTGAGCGAGCATATGGATACGGCCAGATGGGCTGCTTGGAAGATCTACCTGAAAATATTCTCATTGTGGATGACATTAACGACAGTGGTGCCACGTTTGAATGGATTCAGAAGGATTGGCGCAGTAGTTGCCTTCCCAATAGTCCTGAATGGGATAAGGTTTGGCACAACAATGTCAAGCTTGCAGTTTTGGTTAACAACCTAGCAAGCAATCAAACGGCAGATTTCTCTGCTATGGAGATCAATAAGGCAGAGGAACCAAGTTGGGTTACTTTTCCTTGGGAATATGAATGACCACAGTACTCGTACTGTCACACGATTTAGATCTTGCAAAAGATTGGCTACTGTGTCAAAACGTAGCCAATCTTTATGTCATTGACGAGCGGCAAGTGATTGATTCCAATCCGGCAAAGTTCAGCAGAGGCTTTGCCAATCCCAAATACAGTGCTGAAATGGTTGAATTGCTACGTATCAAGCAATTTGGGTACAAGGCAGCTCGCCCACTTGCTATTTTGATGGATATGCGTCACCAA
>Ga0194048_10001588_pt1 | contig 11340 bp, 11 predicted proteins | sample JunL225m_MetaG_FD_161685 | JGI IMG/M metagenome (GOLD analysis project Ga0194048, IMG submission 161685) | Anoxic zone freshwater microbial communities from boreal shield lake in IISD Experimental Lakes Area, Ontario, Canada - Jun2016-L222-5m | ecosystem: Environmental > Aquatic > Freshwater >...
ATGTAAGCATAATCAACACTGTAAAGGGGATCTTTACAAGTGATGGTTCTATGAACACCCTATTGGATTTTGAGCGTGTACTAGACGAATCTGATATTTATGCGTATAGAAACTGGGAATTAGGAGAGTTAGTCCAGGGTCCTGACGTGAAACGATATACAGTAAGTTGTATATTCATGTGGCCCTATCATCTTATGCCAGATCCTAGCGGTGCTAAAAGATTAGTATCGATTGGCTGTACTGTAAAGTTCGCTAAGACTAAGATCAAAGTTCCTGTAGAAATAAAAAACTATGACGATTATGTTCCAGGAACAAGATATCCTAAAATGTCTTCCAAAAAGGTATGGTTGGTATTTGTTCAAATACCTAAAGAATTGCTAGATGATGTCAAACAAGGATTTATTGACCTAGCCGGTTCTACTATTGATTTAGAAGACCTAGAAGATGCATATGATGATGACTTAGATAAAGAAGGCCTAGATCAAGATGAGGATCAGGCAAACATAGACGCACAAGAAGCACAACCTGCAGCCGCTCCCGCTGTTCCACTGGCATAATGATATGACTTCTAAAATACTCAATGAAGGATTAGATTATTTGGATATGGTAGGGCAAATTGATCCTAAAATATCAGTGGATGAATACGAAGCTAAAAACGGTAAAGATAGTGATATAGTTACTATAGCCTTTACTGTAAATAGCGAGGCTGCTGGCAATGACTTAGTAGATTGGTTTGAGCGAGGATATGATTGGATAGTAGATGCTAGTCTCAGTGAGGGTGAGGTATCTCCTGGTAAAAGCCTAGTGTTTGTCGAGTTAAATCGTAGAAGCACCGTTCCTCTAAAGATAGTAGAACTATTGACTGATCTAAAGACATTAACTGATTTTGATATCTCCGATTGGTCTATAAAGCTAGATAGTAAGACTTATAAACCTGAGGTTGATATCTTGAAACAAGTAATCATTACTTCCCCGCATGACTATCGCATGGATGAAGAAAAAGAAAAAGAGATTAACGAGATGCGTGAAGTTGCAGGCATCCCTACCAAAGATATATACAAACAAGATGCCGAGATAAGGGCGTTCAAAGCTATGGCAGGGTTGTAACATGGCAGCAACGATCCTTCCTAAAAAGTCTACTACAGAAACTCCAATAGCAACAGATGACGATCATCATGCCGCTTTAGCGGCTGATCCTACAATAAGTCAATTCCCAGTTAACAGTACTTTTGGGTCAATCAGTTCACCCTCTAATAGTTTTGGAAGTTCATCATTTAGTAGCGGTAGTTCAGGATTTGGATCAGGCTCTTCTACTAGTACAGGATCAGTTGGTACTGGTAACATGAATGTAAATTCAGGTACGCAGCCGGTTCTTACTGCGGCCGGTTCTAATGCAGCACAAGGTGCAGAAGTATTAGTAGAGAATACTAATACTGATTGGATCAACAAGAAATGGCGCCCCATGATGGGTTGGATGTATATGGTTACATGTACTGCTGACTTTGTAATATTTCCAGTATTATGGAGTATCCTACAAGCATTAAGTCACGGTAGCGTAACAAGTCAATGGCAACCCCTAACCTTACAAGGTGCTGGGCTATATCATTTGGCTATGGGTGCAGTGCTTGGTATTGCAGCATATGGACGTACCAAAGAAAAGATTGAAGGTAAGTCCTAAACATTTGACTTTAATTTTGTAATCTGCTATACTTAGTTATATGGACCATTATCAAATATTAGGTGTAGGCAAAACTGCTACCCCTGAAGAAATCAAACATGCATATCGTAAGCTAGCTAGCAAACATCATCCTGATAAAGGAGGTGATACCGCTATGTTTCAAAAGATCCAAACCGCTTACGATACATTGAACGACCCAAACAAAAGAGTGGAATACGATAACCCACATAGAGGTTTCAATGCCCAACCTGGTGCAGGTTCTCACTTCAATTTTGGCGGCGACTTCAATGACTTGTTCAGCAATATGTTTGGACAAATGCATGGTAGACAACAACAACGAGCACCACAGGTATTTAGGACTTCAATTGGAGTAACTCTACAACAGGCATATCTTGGAGATCAACCAACTTTACAGTTGCAAACTCCTACTGGAATACAAACAGTAAAAATTCAAGTACCCAAAGGAGTTCATAACGGTAATAATTTTAAGTTAGACGGGATTATCGAGGGTGCAAGTCTTATGGTAGAATTTAGGATAGCCAAAGACTTGACATTCGACAGACAAGGTGATGATTTGATTTGTAATCATCCTATATCTGTGTTAGACTTGATCGTTGGTAATTCATTTGAATTCACTACAATATCAGGGAAAACTTTGGAAGTAACCATAAAACCTAAAACACAACCGTTCTCACAGTTGAAAATGGCAGGACAGGGTATGCCCATATATAATACTGATAAGTACGGAGACCAAATCATCTTGCTTAAACCCTATATTCCTGATAATATAGATCAATCGATTATAGATAGTATAAACCTAATAAAGGAGCAGAAATAATGACTAACTCGCCTGAAATTGAAAGCATCATCGAATCAGCAATTGAAAGTTCTAAACAACGAAAACAACAATATGTAACTGTAGAACATTTGCTATTAGCACTAATCACATATAAACCATTCACTAAATGTTTGGATAGCTTTGGTGTGGATACTGAAACTATGGCACAAGAAGTAGGATCATATCTTGACGGACTTCATGCGATTATCACTACTGATCCAGAAACAGTTCCTAGAAAAACTAACTCATTAGAACGAGTTATGAATCGCAGTGTTACTCAAGTACTGTTTACCGGGCGTAATCAAGTCACTACTATCGATCTATATCTTAGTATCTCATCTGAGGGTAACAGTCACGCTCATTATTTCTTGCTAAAGTATGGTATCAATAAGAATGAATTCGTAACACATTGGCAACACAACTACAAAGGTGTTATGTTTGCTAATTCATTGACTGAAAAACAAGCTGATGATATTTTGGAAGAATTCACTACTAACTTGACTACTTTAGCAGGTCAAGGAAAGCTAGAACCTCTTATTGGTCGTAGCAAAGAACTTGATGATATTGTGAATGTGTTAGCTAAACGATTTAAGTCTAATGTGCTTATGGTTGGTGATCCTGGCGTGGGTAAAACTGCAATCGCTGAAGGAATCGCACAGATGATCATCAATAAAGAAGTCCCTGACTTCCTACAAGATCATCAGCTATATTCATTAGAGATTGGTTCATTACTAGCAGGTAGCAAGTATAGAGGAGACTTTGAAGAAAAAGTCAAAGCGGTACTTGATGCGTTGAATACTAAGAAAAAGGCTATTCTATTCATTGACGAAGCACATACAATGCAAGGCGCAGGAGCATCAAGCAGCGGCAGCGTAGACTTTGCTAACATGATCAAGCCGGCTATCACTAAAGGAACATTGAAGGTGATTGCTAGTACTACTTGGGAAGAATACTACGAATCATTTGAAAAAGATCGGGCCTTGATGCGTAGATTCTATCGGATCAGCATTGATGAACCTGCGTATGATAGCACTATCCGCATCTTGTCCGGTCTATCACAACGGCTAAATGACTTCCATGACGTAGTTATCACAGAAGAAGCTATCAAAGCAGCAGTGGATAGTTCTGCACGGTATATTCATGATCGCAAGAATCCTGACAAGTCTATTGATCTACTTGATGCTGCGTGTGCTAAACAACGAGTATTAGGTAATAAGGGTATTGAGATTACCAAAGATTTAGTATTTGATCAAGTAGAAAAGTTTACTGGTGTACCTGCTGATAAACTAAAGGGTGATAACCGTGAACTGATTGGTAATTTGGAAGTTAATATCAAGAGTAAACTATATGGGCAAGACGAGACTGTAGAGAAAGTATTAGAACGGGTATATGTAAGTTTTGCTGGTATTGGTAATGATACTAAACCTACAGCTAGCTTCTTGTTCTTAGGACCTACTGGTACAGGTAAAACTGAACTTGCTAAACTACTCAGCAAGAATCTTGATATGCCGTTGTTGAAGTATGATATGAGCGAATATAGCGAAAAGCATAGCGTATCAAGTTTGATTGGGCCGCCCCCTGGCTATGTTGGGTTTAATGATAGTCAAGTATCCGGTGGTAGATTGATAACTGACTTGAGCAAGAATCCGCATTCTATCATGTTGTTTGATGAAGTAGAAAAGGCTCATCCGGATATCTTCAATATCTTCTTGCAGATGCTGGATGAGGGTAGGATCACTGGTTCAAATGGTAAGGTGGTTAGTTGTAAAAACACTATCATTATCATGACCAGTAATCTTGGTAGTGCAGATAGTGAACGCAATAATATTGGATTTGGTGAGCAAGAAAAGACCGGAGAAGATGATCGTGCATTTAAGGAATTCTTCAAGCCAGAATTTAGAAATAGGTTGGACATGGTCTGTAAGTTTACTAAACTGGATATGTTGGCTATCAAGAAGATCGTAGTCAAGTTTGCTGATGAACTTAAAAAGAGCCTTATTGATAAGCATAATATCACATTGATATTGAGTGAGGCTGCTATTGACCATTTAGCTGATAAGGGCTATGATAATAAGATGGGTGCTAGACCGTTATCTAGAAAGATTGATGAGTTGATTCGTGTTCCGCTAAGCAAGAAGATTTTGTTTGAACATATCAAGAACTCTACAATCACGGTAAATATGAACAGTGAAGATATTGAGTTTGTGGTTGCACAAAAATTGACAGGAAAGGTAAATTCAGATGGGGTTATTGAGGTCAGTTGATTATTTGCCCGGTATTGATCAAGTTGAATATAGGGAACAATATTATTTCAACAAATATATGTACCGCGCCAATTTGACTATGGCTGGAATCAGAAAAACTTCCTACATAGATGATTTTGAAGAATTCAAAAGTAGATTTAGTAATGAGGTTAATACTTATAATACAGTAAATTTAGATACTAAAAAGGAAATCCTAAAAAATTTCCCCTTTATCAAACGGTATATTAAATGGAAAAAAGAACATAGAGAGAACAAAGATATAACCATCAGACAAGAATGGGATACTGTTAGTGTGTTTAGTAATGATCTATCTTTTTTACAAGGATTACGGAAATTAGGAACTAAAGTAGCGATAGAATTCACTAAAGTAGAATGCCAATCTGAGGTTGGAGTGAAATATTTTATGCAAGAACCTAAACATAAGTATAGGGTTTATATTAAATCCAGGAGAATATCAGACGAAGTTCTTAACGAATTACGAAGATTACTTATATCAACCGACTTATTTCCAAGCAATGCATTGAGAATTTGGTTAGAAACCGATGAGTGGACTACTAATACGCCGATTCGCGTACCGTTTAGATCACCATGGACTAGCCAAACACATTTTATCGAATATGATAATGAAAGCAGTTTAAGCTATTTGGCTTTATTATACGGGAATTTATTGTCAAAACGATATAAGTTAGAAAAGCGTCCAGAACCTGTCTAGAATGATAAATACTCTATAATGGAGTATTTTCATGGCAAAGATAATTGAGGATGCAATAGTAGTCAGATTCAGCAAAATCGTCAAAGATAGTGAGACTGATACCGGTGGATTAGTCAATACTGATATTCAACAAGCCTTAGAGCAGGTTGCTCAGGAATTGGTTGGTAGCAGTGTTGTAGTTGAAGTGGTGAGAGCAGAATGAGTCAGTCTACTACACTAATCCTACTACCACAAACTGCCTATGATAATCCAGGTAATGGTGCATCTTATACTGTGGTTGGGAATTCCCAACCCGCAGCCGCTTTTTATTTAGGTAATAGGAATTTACAAACCGTAAACATCAACTTGTCAGGGGTCACGGGAAACATAGTTGTCCAAGCTAGTTTAGCAACTACTCCCGTCGATGCTGATTGGTTCAAAGTATATGAATTAGAAGCCAATGCTAATGCCGCTGCTAACTCAGCTCCGCAGATCGCTAGTAATGCATCAGTATATACTAACATTCAGGGAAATTTCGTATATATGCGGGCAAAGATTGATGCTTTTGAAGGCGGTACGGTTAACTTTGTTAAACTCAGCTATTAAGGATTAACATGAATATACTTACTGAAGGTGGTAATGTAGTTCCTAATGCTGTTCCTATAAAGAAAAGCAATTTCTCTGCGGCCATGAATAACTTAACAAAAGTATTACCTAAGGGAATGAATTTGTATCCTATAGGTAGTGCAGGCAAAAAAGAGATAAGCAGCGATATTGATGCATTGATCGATTCTAGTGAATTGATGAAAGCGTTCCCGACAAAGGAACTAAAGCTAAGCCGCAAAGCATTAGAAGATTATTTAAAGGCAAAGGGTTTATTTGCTGCACGTACAGGTGTAAGTATACATGTAGGTATTCCAACTGGTGCTGGTGATGAGATTGTTCAAGTCGATCTGATGGCAGTTGATAACGCTAAAGAGGCTCAACCGTTACATACTCACGACTATACTGATCCTACCATGAAAGGCGGAACCCTTCATGCGATGTGGGCTGATTTAGCAAACTTGAGCAGTATTGAAGGTCACCCTAGCTTGATGATGAGCCCTTATAAAGGATTGGTTGATAGAGAAACAAAAGAGGTACTCACAATTAATAAAGATGCTATCGCTAAAATCATTATAGGTCCAACTGCAACAGCAGATGATATGGGAAATCCTACAAAGATGATGAAAGCATTACAACAATATCCTGAAAAATACCGTGCTATCAAAGAAAAGTATTTTAGTGATGCTATACGAGAAGGTAGTTTAGAATGGTTCCGTAAGACATTGGATATAATCAAATGAGATCCAATGAGTTTTTAACTGAAGCAGCTAAACCTACAGTAGGTCGTAAATATCAGCACATTGAAGATTTAGTATTAAGCAATGGTTATACTGGTGCTATGCATGCCATAGAACGTATGCGTCATATGGGTGAAGAAGGTGGGACTATCGAATTAAAGTGGGATGGTATGCCAGTAGTATATTGGGGGCGTGATGATAACGGTGTGTTTAGTATGATACCTAAAAACGCTTGGGCATATCTAAAAAGCGGTAAGACACAAACAGCAAGCGGTGCACCAACAGTAATGACCAGCCCTAAAGATGTACAAGCATTCATCTTAGGCACAGGCTCCGGTGATCCAAAAGAACGTCAACAATTCGCTAATCAGTTCGCTAATTTATGGCCCTACTTTGAACAGATAAGTCCTAAAAAGGGATATCTGGAAGGTGGGTTATTATTCTATCCAGGTACTAAACCAAATGGTGAAAGTGCTATGCCTGTTTATAATAAGTCAACTGATACATATGATTTTACACCAAACATCACTACATTCCATGTTCCGGTAAATAGCGAGTTAGGTAAAAAGATAAAGACAGCTAAATTGATGGTTGCTGCTACCGGGTATTTTGCTACATTAGGTAGTACAGATGAGCAACGTTATCCAGATGCACAAAAACTAAGCAAGCCGGGTATACTAGTCCAAGGTACTACTTATGTACAAGAACCGTTAGAGTTAGACAAACGTGGATTAGATGCATTAGAAAAGTTTATACAAGCTAACAAAACAAATATAGATCGATACTTAGTTCCCAAATCAGGAATGAAAAGTCCAGGTGGAGAGTTATATACATATCTGAATCAACATTTACGCACTAAAGGTCTATTGAAAGATTTTCCAGCATGGGCTAAAGCTAATCTAAGTACAGGGAAGCAAGAGATATTGTTTGCTGATCCAGAAGGATTGAAAGCTACATTGGGTGCGGTAGAAGCCTTAGGAAATGAAAAGCAACAACTGATAAATCTGTTAAGCCAAGGAACACACGGTGGGATAAAACAGACTAAACCTGAAGGATATGCACAAGCACATCCAGGCAAACCTTTCTCGCATGATATACCAGGTCAATTTATCAAAACGATTGATCAAACTAATTGGACACCTAGGAAATGACACAAGGCAAAGCTATAGTAATAGGATGGGGAAGGGGAATGGGACATACTGGTCACGATGCCCTAGTATCTGCTGTAATACATCAAGCAGAACAAACCGGTTCTACCCCGTTGTTTGTAGTATCACGTAGTTTTGGAAAAGATGATCCGATACCACCTGAGAAAAAAATAGAGATGTATCAAAAGAAGTTTCCTAAATATGCTAAAATGTTTAGATTACCTCCAGCAGACAAACCCACACTTAACGATGTACTTACTGATTTAGCCGCAAAAGGATACACTGATGTTACGTTAGTAGTTGGTGCAGATCAAAAAGAGGCATTTGGCTATCTGACGCGTCCAGATAAGTCCGGCGTAGAACCCTACAAGAAATTTGGATTGAATAGTTTAAATGTGATGAGTAGACAAGACACTAACGCTCCAAGCAGTGATCCAAAGAGTCCTGACTATCATGAAGGTCCACGTGCTACACCAATGCGTGAAGTATTACTGGACCCTACAAAAAGTGAGGAAGAACAGTTTGCTGTCTGGCGTCAATCAATGAGTCCTGCATTAAATGATAAAGAAGTATTAGATATGATGCATATTGCTAAAGATAACCTAGTTAAGTTCAATGCACCAAAGGTAAAAGCAAGGAAACTTAAAGAACAGATAACTAAAATCAGGCCCTTGATAAAAGAAGCAAGTATTAAACAAAAGATCACATTACTAAAATTGATGAAGGAATCCTTTATTGCTAGGAAAAAGTTATTAGAAAATAATTTAGATATTGAAGTGCAATCTATGGCACACGATATGGGAGATGATTTTGGTGATGAAGAAAGCACAATAGAATTGATTTCTAAATATTTTGGTATATCGATTGACCAAGCTAGGGCTATTCTAAATAACACTATTGTATCCGAAACTAATGTTCCCGAAAGTGCAGATTATCTAGAAGAAAAATAATTCCATGTGGTCCATCTGACGTAAATATGTATATCTTTAAAGAGGATAACATGGCAACAAAGAAACCAAAAAAGACTGAAGAAAAAACTGTTCCTGTAGAGCAATTGCAGGAAATAGTAGATCAAGCCGCACAACAAGCACCTCAGCAAGCACCTGCTGAGCAAGCTCCGCAAGCAGGACAGGTTCAAGTAAACGTAGATTTTTTGCGTACAACTAGGGTTCATATATCTATGCCCTGTTATGGTGGTATGTTAACTGAATCTACATTTATGAGTTTTATCAAATGGGCCAATACTGCCCGTCAACTGAACATCGATTGGACTCTAGAAACCATGGTCAATGAATCATTGATCAGTCGGGCTAGAAATACACTAACAGCTAAGTTCTTAGACATGCCAGAAGCCACTCATTTGTTCTTTGTGGATGCTGATATTGGCTGGGAACCTTGGCATTTACTAGTATTACTCAATCGCGATAAGGATGTTATCGGTGGACTATATCCAATGAAAACTATGCCTATCAAGTGGGTGGTTAACGGATTTGAGGGTGCAGCAGAAGGCCCTGATGGCTTGCAAGAAGTAAGTAAAGCAGGTACTGGTTTCTTACTAATGAAGAAACATGTATTTGAAAAATTGAATGCTCATCCTGCTGTAAAGCAATATAAAAATGATATCGGATTAGATCCAAAGTATGATAAGCATCTAAAGACTTACTTTGACACAGCGGTAAGGCAGAATCGTTATTACTCAGAAGATTGGACTTTCTGTGAAAACTGGCGTGATATGGGTGGTCAAATATGGGTAGATAAGCGAGTGTTACTACGCCATAGCGGTTCTTATGTATTCTGTCAAGAAAATCAAGAACATTTGATGAACTCAATTGGGCCTATGTTCATTGAAAGACAACAAAGTATGGGATTGAAACTAGTTGACAAAGACGGGAATGAAGTTAAATCAGTAAAAGCGCAATAAAGTAAGTGATACAGATAAAGCCCCGCAAGGGGCTTTATCTTTTGATAAATACAGTATGAATTTCACAGACCTAACCGATTTTAATATATCCGACGCAGTTACTTTCCATGATAAATTGAATCCAAAATTATGGCAAGGACAACACCTACGACCTGAAGTCAAAGATCAACTTGAGATAATAGCACAAGATTTCCTACAAGAATTAGGTGTAAAGGATCTAGATGTCAAAGACATCACTGTTTCCGGAAGCAATGCAGCATATAGTTATACTCCGCATAGTGACTTAGACCTACACATTTTAGTTGATATGTCTGGAATGTCAGATGATGCTATATACAAAGAACTATTCAATGCAAAAAAGACCATATACAATGATACACATGATATCAAAATACACGGTGTTCCAGTAGAGTTATATGTACAGGACGCTAAACAACCGGTTATAAGTTTAGGGGAATACAGTCTCAAAAAAGATAAATGGCTTAGGATCCCAACTAAACGTAGAGCAAATTTCGATCAAAATTCTACTAAAGCAAAATATGAAAAACTATTGAGTCTGATTGAGATTGCACTCAAATCAAAAAAGTATAGTAAAGTAAAGCATATAGCAGATACTATAAAAAGATATAGACAAGCAGGGCTAGACAAAGGTGGGGAGTTTGGCCCTGAAAATATAGCATATAAAGCATTACGTAGTCAAGGTTACATCACACAGTTATATAGTTTACGTGACAAGTTACATAGCGAAAAGCTAACGATAGAAACAATGTATGATGAAAGTAAGTTATTAGATAAACCTACACCAACAGTTGAAGAATTGATGGCTAAACATCGTGTAACTAAAGAGTATGTCCTTAAACAACTTGACAAAGGTATTAAAGTAGAAAAGGAACATACAGGTGATAGATTGCTTGCAAGAGAAATTGCGCTTGATCATCTAAGTGAAGATCCTAACTATTACACCAAACTTGATAATGCTAATCTAGAAGAAGATGATGAGTTTATTAGCGAGATAGCAAAAAAGCCAATAGTATTACCTCCCTTAACAGCAGATCGTGATCATCTAATATATGTTATTATAAATGATATTACTAATCAGAGATATGTTGGTATTACCGCAATGAGATATGGTGGTGATGTATATCTTACACTTAGACGTAGAATGCAAAAGCATTTACAACGTGCCAGATGTGAGACAAAAGATTGGGGATTGTGTAAGAGTTTGCGAGAATATGGTCCGGAAGCGTTTTCATTTGGATTGCTTGAAGTTATTCCAGGCAAGAAACCTGCTCATGGTAGAGAGACAGAGTTGATTAACCAACATAGTCCTGAACTGAACACATTCAAAGCCGGAAGAACTATTCCATTAGAAAAGATGTTAGAGCAAGATACAAGTACATATACCAACTTAGCTGAAGTAGATTCAGATGAAGGGGTGGCGGAAGGCACATTAAATG
>Ga0194048_10001591_pt1 | contig 11332 bp, 12 predicted proteins | sample JunL225m_MetaG_FD_161685 | JGI IMG/M metagenome (GOLD analysis project Ga0194048, IMG submission 161685) | Anoxic zone freshwater microbial communities from boreal shield lake in IISD Experimental Lakes Area, Ontario, Canada - Jun2016-L222-5m | ecosystem: Environmental > Aquatic > Freshwater >...
GACGCCGGACTCAAAAGCGACGGGCCGCATCGGTACGCTGCGCGTTGGCGAGTCGCGCGACCTGCGGTTCAGCGCCTTCTCGAACTCACGGGCATCCGGATTCCCGGTCGAGATTGCTCTGCACGAAGAACGCGTGCGCTACGACACGACGCTCGCGCTCCCGTTGGGGCTCGACCGTCCGGTGAATGAGCTTCCCTCGCTCGTGGTGCGCGGTCGCAAGGTCGTTGCGTCGGCAGCGCCGTCGCTGGTGTCGCCGGTCGACACCGGGATCCCTCGGGCCCCCCGACGCGGCAATGTCGTGGCCGCGGTGTTCGGCGCTGAGCGGTACGAGCACGCTCCGGAGACGCCACTCGCGCGTCGTGATGCGGCGGTGTTTCGCGAATATGTGCGCAACGTGTTCGGCGTGGGCGACGACGACTCCCGTTTGCTCTTCCGCACCGATGACGAAGTCTCTGGTACGGAACTGCGGCGCACCTTCGGCGAGGGCGGCTGGCTCGCGCGGCGCGTCTCCGCGGAGACCGACGTGGTGGTGTACTGGGCCGGTCACGGTGTAACCGATCCCAAGACGCACAAAGCCTATCTGTTGCCGAACGACGGGGATCCGTCGTATCCCGCGCAGACCGGATACGCGCTCGACGAACTCTACGATCGCCTCGCCGCGCTTGGCGCTCGCTCGGTGACCGTCTTTGTGGATGCCTGCTTCAGCGGGCGCGCGCGCGACGGCGCCGCTATGGTAGCGGGCGCGCGAGGCGTGGTGGTCAGCCTCGAGAACCCTGCGTTGCGGGCAAAAAACATGTCCGTCTTCTCCGCGGCGCGCGGCGACCAACTCGCCAACTCGTGGCCTGAGGGGCAGCACGGGGTGTTCACCTATGCACTGCTCGCGGGGCTTCGCGGTGCCGCCGACGCGAATCACGACGGCACGATCAGTGCCGCGGAGCTTGCCGCGTACATCGCGCGCGAGGTACCGCGCACCGCCGCCCGCATTGATCGGGAGCAGACCCCGGAGTTCGTCTCGCGCGATCCTGCGCGCGCGGTGGTGATTCTCAAGTGATGACGGCGCGCACGCGATTCCAACAGCCCAGCGGCTATCGATGGCTCCGCTCCCACCCGTTGGGGGTGTTGCGGCTCGCGTTGCCGTTCGCGTTGCCGTTCGCGTTGCCGTTCGCGTTGCTGCTGTCTTTGCTGCTCGCGCTGATGGTCCTCACCCCGCGGGTGGGACGTGCGCAGGCGTCCACCTGGGTGGAGGTCGAGCGTCGGGTGTCCCTCACCGACGGTCGCACGGCAGCCGAGGTGAAAGCGATTGCCGTGCAAGAAGCCCTCGCCGAGGCGGTTCGTCGCGTGACGGGAGTCCGCGTGCAGGCCACGCAGTCCGCGACCTCAGGCGATTCCGCCGGCACGCGCATCGACCGCTTTGAGCAGGCGGTCCGGCTCGACCTCTCCGGCCGCGCCACGCGGTGGGAAACCGTGCGCGAAGAATGGCAGTCGGCCAAGAACAGCGCCGGAGCGCCTCCGGTGCTCGTGCTGACGCTTCGCGTTGAGGTCACGCCCGAAATCGGCCAGCGCGATGCAGGCTTCGGGGTAACCCTCGGTGCGCGGACCACGCGCCTGATCGTCCGGGGCGAAACGCCTTCGGCGAACGACGAAATCATTGCCACGGTGCGCGCGACGACCGAAGCGTACATCACGCTCGTCAGCGTTGCGGGTGATTCCGTCTTTGTGCTCGCCCCCAATATGGTGACGCCGAGTGTTGTCGCCGGGCCGAGCGGCACGATCGAGATTCCGGACGCGGAGACACGGAGGATTGGCCTCCACCTTCGCGTGACGCTCCCCACAGGCGTAAGTGTGCGCGGCGAACGGCTGGTGGCGGTGGCTACCCGAACGCCTGTCACTGCCCCTGGTGGCGCGGGAACTGGAGAGGCTCGGGATACCGGCGTGTTGACCCTCGCCGCCTTCAACCAGTGGTTGGTTGGAATCCCGCTGGACCAGCGGGCGATTGCCGAACTTCCCATCGAAGTACGGAGAACGCCTTAACCTGCCGATACTCTTGGTATCGAGGAGGCATCACTATGAAGAAACTGATTCTTGCTGCTGGTCTGTTCGCCCTGTCGGCGTGCGCCAGCCAGCGACCAAAGATGGACCAGCAGGCGTCTCCGGAGACGCTTCGGAATATGCCAGGATGGTACAAGAAGCCGCCGAAGTCAGATGACCGGTGGATCATTGCACCGGCCACGGGCGAGTCACGTGACTTGCAGGTGGCGCTGAACAAGGCTGAGCTCGAGGGGCGCACCGCGCTCGCCTCGCAGCTCGAGGTCAAGTTGGGCGGCCTGCAGCGCCGCTTCGTCGAAGAAACCGGGCTCGGCGCGGATGCAACGGCGCTCGGTGAGTATGAGCAGACCGCGAAGGCTGTGATCAGTCAGGTGCTGATCGGGAGCCACACGCGCGAACAGCAGTTCTCGATGGGCGCCGGTACGTACCGCGCCTGGGTGCTGATGGAACTGCCGGTTGGTGAGGCCAGCAAAGCGCTGCTGGAGCGCCTGAAGCAGCAGGAAGCGATCGTCACGCGCATTCGTGCCTCGGAAGCATTCAAGGAATTGAATGCAGAGGTCGAGAAATATGAGAAGCGGAAGGATGCTGGACGGCCGTAAGTAACGCGATGCATTTCGGTGCCGGTGCGTAAGCCTGGGGGATTACGCACCGGCACAGACGGGTACCAACACGAAGGGGGCGACGGTCATACCGTCGCCCCCTTCGTGCAGTGCAGAAACCGACGATCGCCTAGTGGCTGTCGTCCAGCGCCTTGATCTCCTTCACGAGCGAGCCGAGGACGTTCTTGGCATCGCCGTACAGCATCAGGGTGTTGTCCTTGAAGAACAGCGGGTTCTCAACACCAGAGAAGCCCGTCCCCTTGCCGCGCTTGATCACGTACACCGTTTTTGCCGTCCACGGACGGAAGATCGGCATGCCGTAGAGCGGGCTCGACTTGTCTTCTTCGGCGTCCGGGTTCACGATGTCGTTGGCGCCAATGATCACCGCCACGTCGGCGGTCTGGAGCACGCGGTTGGCATCATCGACGTCGGTCAACAGGGCGCCGTAATCGATCCCTGCCTCGGAGAGGATGACGTTCAAGTGCCCCGGCATACGTCCGGCCACGGGGTGAATGGCGTACTTCACCTCGCCGCCCTTCTTGGCAATCAGCTCCATCAGTTCACGGCAAATGTGCTGCGCCTGCGCGACCGCCATGCCGTAACCGGGCACAATCACCACCGAGCCAGCATACGCCAACTGAACGGCGGCATCTTCCGCGGAGATGGTCTTGGATTCCTTGACCTCACCCTTGGCCTTGGCCGCGGCCGGCGCGCCAGAACCGAAGGCGCCAAAGATCACATTGGCGAACGACCGGTTCATGGCCTTCGACATCATGACCGACAGAATGAATCCGCCCGCGCCTTCGAGCGCGCCCGCAATGATGAGCACGTTGTTGCCGATCGCGAATCCCGTCGCCGCCGCCGCAAGTCCGGCGTACGAGTTGAGCAGCGACACGACCACCGGCATGTCGCCGCCGCCGATCGGGAGCACCATCGAGATACCGAGGAACAACGACAGGGCAACCATCGAGTAGAACGCCCACGCCGTCTCCGGCTGGTAGATCAGCATGCCAAAGCAGCCGAACGCCACCGCCATCAGTCCCAAGTTCACCGCGTTCTGCCCGCGGAACGTGATCGGGCGACCGGTGATCAACTCCTGCAGCTTGCCGAACGCCATGAACGAGCCGGTCACAGTCAGTGCGCCAAACAGCACTTCAAAGCCGAGTGCCGCCGCCACACCGTGCGAGAGCCCCGGGGCTCCCATCTGCGGGTCGTAGGCGTGGTGATACTCCACGATGCCCACCAGCGTCGCCGCAATCGCGCCGAACGCGTGCGAGAAGGCGATAAACTGCGGCATCGCCGTCATCGGGATCTTCATGGCCATCGGGTAACCGGCAATCGCGCCGATCACGAGGCCAATCACAATCCACTGATACGTTAGGATCCCGGAGTTGAGTAGCGTGCCGACCACGGCAAACAACATGCCGCCGGCCGCCTGCTGCATACCGCGGCGCGCGGTGTCCGGACGCGTGAGCGACCGCAGTCCAAGAATGAACAGGATGCTGGCTGCCAGATACGACGCCTGCACGATCAGGTCGCGCGTGCCGTTGATCTGCGGCCCTTCCTCAAGCAGGCGGACGAATGCGAAGAGGTGGCTCACTTGCCCGCCTCCGGCGCTGTCTCAGGCTTCTTCTTCGGGCCGCCGAACATCGCGAGCATGCGGTCGGTGATAAGGAAGCCGGCCACCACGTTCGTCGCCGCACAGATCACGGCAATGAAGCCGAGGATTTTGGCGACGTTGCCGTACTGGCCACCGGCGGCCACAATCGCGCCGACAATCGAGATCCCCGAGATCGCATTCGTCGCGGACATCAGCGGCGTATGCAGCAGGGGCGGAACCTTCTGGATGATCTGGAAGCCGATAAAGCCGGCGAGGATAAAGACGTACAGTTGAAAGATCTGGGTCATGGGAGTTTCGCGTGGTCCCTGGGGATCGGGCGCGCCGTTAGGCGCGCACCTGGCCGTCCAACGCGACGAGCATCGCGCCGGTGATCTCGTCGCTCGCATCGAGCACGAGTGCGTTGTCCTTCGTGAGGTGCGTGATCAACGTCAAGAAGTTGCGGCTGAGCATCTGCGACGCATGGAACGACGCCTGCGACGGCAGATTGAGCGGTCCAATGATCGACACGTCGTGCGCGACGACCGTCTCGCCGGGCTTGGTGAACGCGGCGTTGCCACCGGTCTCGCACGCCAGATCAATGATCACCGAACCAGGCTTCATTCCCTTGATCGCGTCTTCGGTAATCAGCAGCGGCGCCTTCCGGCCCGGAATGGCCGCGGTCGTGATAATCAGGTCCACCTGCTCCACGTGCTTCGCGATCGCGTGCTGTGTCTTGATCGCATCATCCTCCGCCTGTTCCTTGGCATACCCACCGGACCCCTCGGCGCTGTGGCCGAGGTCAATCTTGAGTGGGGTGCCGCCAAGCGAGGCAATCTGCTCCTGCGCGGCGGGGCGCACGTCAAAGCCGCTCACGATACCGCCGAGTCGCTTGGCCGTCGCGATCGCCTGAAGCCCTGCGACACCGGCGCCGATCACGAAGATCTTGGCCGGGGCCAGTGTGCCGGCCGCGGTGGTGAGCATCGGGAGCATTTTCGGCAGGGCCGTCGCGCCGATCAGCACGGCCTTGTAGCCCGACACCGTGGCCTGCGACGACAGCACGTCCATCGACTGGGCACGCGTGATACGCGGGACCTTCTCCAGTGCGAGGGCGTTCACCTTGCGACCGGCAAGCGCCGTGATCGTCTCGGCGCTCCCCGCCTGTGCGAGGTAGCAAATCAACGTCGCGGCCGCTGGGAGCGCGGCGACTTCGGATGCGGAGGGGGGCTGCACCTTACAGACGAGCGTCGCGTCGGTGAGGACGGCGGCAAGGTCAGCGGCGATGGTGGCGCCGGCGGTCACGTAGTTGGCGTCAGTGAAGCCGGCGGCGAGCCCGGCGTCACGCTCGACGCTGACGGTGGCGCCACTCTTGACGAGCTTGGCCACACTTTCCGGGACGAGCGCAACGCGAGCCTCGCGCGCTGCGCGCTCCTTCGGAACGGCGATGCGGATCACGAGATGGTATGGGATAGGGTGAGCGTTCGAGTACCCGTCTATCTCTGTACGGGAGCGGCTCGGCAGGTACTCGCCGATTTACCCCCAGCCCCTAAAGGTACGGGCGGGACGCGGAGCGTCAACGCGTCCCGCCGGCGGCGTCCGGTGGCGTCCGGTGCTACTTGGCCTTGAACGAGCCGATCGCGTTCCGGGTGAAGTCGGAGAGCACCAGCCGGCCGCTCATCCCCGCCCGGGTGTTGAGGAGGGTATCCCAGCTGCGCGTACCCTCCCAGAACACCTGCTTGAGCAGCTCCATGGCTTCGGGGTTCGAGGCCGCGAGCGTCTTGGCCAAGGCGTCGACCCCCGCGTCGAGCGCCGCCAAGTCGTCAAACACTCGGGAATAGAGGGCCTGGCGCTCACACCAGGCGGCGTCACGCCAGTCGGCGTCAACGGTCATGGCGCTAAAGGCGGCCAACCCAATCTTTTTCTCGATCACGGGCCCCACCACGAACGGACCAATCCCGACCGCGAGCTCGCTGAGCTTGGCCGAGGCCGTCTTCACGGCGAGGGAGTAGTCGCTGGCGGCCACCAGTCCGACCCCGCCGCCGGCCGTCTTTCCGTGGACACGGGTGAGCACGAACTTCGGCGCGCGGATCATCGCGAGGATGACTTTGGCGAAGCCGCTGAAGAACTGTTGCCCGCTGTCCAGATCCTGGATCGCCACGAGCTCGTCAAACGAGGCCCCGGCGCAGAAGGGGCCGGTGCCTTCGCTTCGCATCACAATCACGCGGGCGGCGGAATCCTCCCCCAGCTCACGGACCGCCCCGGCCAGTTCGTTGAGCAGCCTTCCGGGAAGCGAGTTCCCCTTGGGATGATGAAAGCTGACGGTGCCGACGCCGTCGGTGATGCTCGTCTGGACGGAGCCTTCGGGGGTGCTGGGCGGGGTGGAAGTCATACCGAAAGTTAGCGATTCGCGCAGATTGTCCAATGGCGGGCGAGTGCCGTAGATTTGACAAATGGCAAATACCACGACCACTCCTCACGACGATCCGGCACTCGTCGCCGCCTTTGAGGCTCGTATCGCCGCCGGCGAAAGCATTGAGCCCAAGGACTGGATGCCGGAGCGCTATCGCCGGCAGCTCACCCGCATGATGTCGCAGCACGCCCACTCAGAAATCGTGGGGATGTTGCCCGAAGGCAACTGGATCACGCGCGCGCCCAGCCTGCGACGCAAGCTGTCGCTGATCGCGAAGGTTCAGGACGAAGCGGGCCACGGGCTGTACATCTATTGCGGCACCGAGACGCTTGGTGTGGATCGCCACGAGCTCGTGAATCAACTGCTCGACGGCAAGGCGAAGTACTCGAGCATTTTCAACTATCCCACACTGAGCTTCTCCGATGTGGGCGTGATCGGCTGGCTTGTCGACGGCGCGGCAATCGTGAACCAGACGATTCTGGCCAAGACCTCGTACGGCCCGTACGCCCGCGCGATGATTCGTATCTGCAAGGAAGAGAACTTTCATAAACGTCAGGGCTTCGAGCTGTGCGCGCACCTCGCCAAGGGGACGCCCGCACAGCAGGCCATGGTCCAGGAGTCGCTCAATCGCTTCTGGTGGCCCTCCCTGATGATGTTTGGCCCGAGCGACACCGACTCGCCGAACTCTGGCGAGCTCCTGCGCTGGAAGGTCAAGCGCAAGACGAACGACGAACTCCGCCAGCGGTTCGTGAATCTGACCGTGCCGCAGGTGCAGGCCCTGGGACTCACCCTCCCGGATCCCGACCTCACCTTCGACGAAGCCACGGGGAACTGGACCTTCGGCGCGATTGACTGGGACGAGTTCCAGCAAGTGATCAGCGGCAATGGTCCGTGCAATCACGAGCGCCTCGCCGCGCGCCGTAAAGCGCACAACGACGGCGAGTGGGTGCGCGCCGCCGCCACCGCCTACGCCGCCAAGCGCACGAGTGCCAGCACGGAGGCCGCATGACCGCCGACAGCCAGTGGCCCCTGTGGGAAGTGTTTACCCAGGGCTCCAAGGGGCTTCCGTTTGCGCACGCCGGAAGTGTGCACGCCGTCGATGCAGAAAATGCCCTGCTGAACGCGCGTGACGTGTACGCGCGCCGCGGCGAAGCGGTGAATCTCTGGGTCGTCCCCTCGAGCGCGATTGTCGCGTCGGCGCCGAGCGATGCAGGGCCGTTCTTTGATCCCGGCAACGACAAAGCCTACCGGCATCCGCAGTTCTACAAAGTGCCGCGCGGCGTGGTGGTCTTTTGACGCGCCCCAGCGTCGCCGGAGACCGCACGAGCGGCGCGGTGAATCCGCTCGTGGACTACCTCCTGCGGATTGCCGACGATCGCTTAGTCCTCGGACATCGTCTCTCGGAGTGGTGCGGCCACGGGCCGATCCTCGAAGAAGACATTGCGCTCTCGAACATGGCGCTCGATCTCATCGGCGCGGCCAGCGCGTTGCTGGCGCTGGCGGGCACGGTGGAAGGGAAGGGACGCGACGCTGATGCGCTCGCCTTCTTCCGCGATGAGACGGCGTTCCGGAATGCGCTGCTCGTCGAGCAGCCGAACGGCGACTTTGCAGTCACGATCGTACGGCAGTTCTTATTCGACGCCTACTCTGTTCTGCAGCTCGACGCACTCTCGCGATGCGGACACGCCGACCTCGCGGCGATCGCCGCCAAGTCGCTCAAAGAAGACAAGTATCACCTTCGGCATAGCAGCGACTGGATGCTCAAGCTCGGTGACGGTACCCCAGAGAGCCATGCGCGCACGCAGCGCGCCCTCGACACGCTCTGGCGCTACACCGACGAGCTGTTCGTGCCGGACGCCGTCGATCACGCCACGGCGGCCCTCGGCGTGTCGATCGACCTCGACGCGATCCGTGCGCAGTGGCACCAGCTGGTAGCCGATGTGGTCGGCCGCGCAACCCTGACCCTCCCGGCGTCGACCGTTCGCGCCACCGGCGGGCGCAGAGGTCGCCACACCGAACACCTCGGGCACATGCTCGCCGAGATGCAGATTGTCGCGCGCTCGCACCCCGGAGCGACGTGGTAGCCCCAGCGGTCATCACCCCCGACGCGGTCTATGAGATCCTCGGGAGCGTGATGGACCCCGAGGTCCCGGTGATCAGCGTGGTCGAGCTCGGTATCGTGCGACAGGTCACGGTGGACGGCGCGCACGTGGCGATCACCATCACCCCGACCTACAGTGGCTGCCCCGCCATGCGCGAGATGGAACGCGACATGGCCGCCGCACTCGGTGCACACGGAGTGACAGACGTCGCCTTCGCGACGGTCTACGCGCCCGCCTGGACCACCGATTGGATGGGCCCCGAGGCGCGTGAAAAACTCCGGAAGTTCGGGATTGCGCCGCCAAGTCCCGCCGAGCGCGATGGGCTGATCACACTCACGCGCGCGCGCGCGGCCGTGCCATGCCCGTATTGCGGCGCCAAGGACACGCAGCTCAAGAGCGAGTTTGGGAGTACGGCCTGTAAGGCCATCCACGTCTGCAACAGCTGCCAGCAACCCTTCGACGAGTTCAAGCCGCTGTGACGCCAACCTCTGGCGCGCCGCGCGGGGGATTGTTCTCCTGGTGGGGGGATGGAACGCCCGCCGCCCGTCGTTCACTCATCGCGGCCGGACTCGGCTGGGCGCTCGACGCCTTTGACGTCATGCTCTACGCGCTCGTGCTTGCGAGCGTCATCGGTGATCTGCATCTCACGAAACAGCAAGCCGGCATGCTCGGCTCTGTCGCGCTGCTCGCGGCGGCCGGCGGCGGCATAGTGTTCGGGATTATTGCCGACCGCTTTGGCCGCACCAAAGCGCTCATGGGGAGTGTCCTGATTTATTCGGTTGCGACGGCGCTGTGCGGAACCGCCACCAACTTGTGGCAGTTCGCGGCGTTCCGGATTCTGCTCGGGCTCGGCATGGGCGGTGAGTGGGCCAGTGGTGCCGCGCTCGTCAGTGAGACCTGGCCGGTGCATCATCGCGGGAAGGCGCTGGGATTGATGCAGAGCGCGTGGGCGATCGGGTATGGCACCGCGGCACTCGTGGTGAAACTCGTGTTGCCGACGTACGGATGGCGCGCGGTGTTTTTCGTGGGGATTCTGCCTGCGCTCTTGGTGCTCTGGGTGCGTCGGAACGTTGAGGAGCCGGAGCTATGGCGGGCGCGTGTCGGACAGCGCGACGCCGAACGTGTGGCGTCGAAAGGACGATCCGCATTCGCCGAGATTTTTAGCGGCCCCATTGCGCGCACCACGATTGCCGTGACGTTGATGAACGCCTGCACCCTGTTTGGCTGGTGGGGGCTGAACTCCTGGATCCCCGCCTATCTGTCGTTGCCGACCACGCAGGGGGGCATTGGGCTGAGCACCGGCACGATGTCGAATCTCGTGCTCACGATGCAGGTCGGTATGTGGTTCGGCTACGTGACCTTCGGGTACGTCGGCGATGCTATCGGCCGGAAGCGCGCGTATGTGATTTATCTGCTCTGCGCGAGCGTTCTCCTGCCCACGTATGGCGCGCTGCACAATCCGTGGCTGCTGCTCGCGCTCGGACCACTCGTCGCCTTCTTTGGGACTGGCTATTACAGCGGATTCGGTGCGGTGACGGCGGAGTTGTACCCAACGCGCATCCGTGCCACGGCGCAGGGCTTCACCTACAACTTAGGGCGCATCGCGAGTGCCGCGGCGCCCTTCACGGTGGGCTCGCTGGCGGCGACACAGGGATTCGCGATCGCCTTTACGATTACCGGTGCGGCGTTCCTCCTGGCCGCGGTGGCGTGGGTCTGGATCCCCGAGACGCAGGGGCGGGAGCTGGCCTAGCGCCCGCTCAATCAAGGGTCAGCGCGCCGAGAACTGGGCGTGCCAGGCCGCGATCTGTGCGTGGTGTGCGGACCAGGCGCCCCACACCGATTCCGCCCACGCACGCGCAGCGGCGTTGATGTGCTCGCGTGGGCCATCGACTGGCACGCTGAGGACGGTGCGCGTCCCCGCGAAGTCCGGCGGCGTGAGCCAGTGGAATGCCCCTTTGTGCCCCGCGAATCGCGGAACCCCCGGCGCGTGTCCGAGCACGAGATATTCGTACAGGTTCAGCAGGTGAATGGCCACCGACTGAATGGCTTGCGGCCCCGGCGTGCCGGGATGCTGTGCCGCAAAGGCGTCCACCGCGTAGGGACGCGCCTCGAACACGGCAACATCCACAGCCATCATCCCGACGAGTTCGCCATAACGTTCCCAGCACGCGGGTGACGACACCATGTAGCGATGGCTGATCCCCTCGACGGGAGCATACTCCCCGCCGCATCCCACGCAACGCTCAGTCATTAGGGGACTCGTGTATACAGGTACACGCCGTCGGGCTGCGTGACGCTGAGTTTTGTGCCGTTCCACACGGCCGGCATCACAGCACCCAGGGCGGGCGTCAGCGTGACCGTCGGGCTCCCGTTGGTCGTCGTCCAGTTGCCCGATGTGCGATCCACGTAGGGCGTGGTCGCGCCGGCGAATGTCTCGGTGCTCGTTGTCGCGATGTCAAAATGCCGCGACGTCGCGAGCGACAGGGTGCCGCCCGTGACGACGACGCTGTAGCCGGTGTCGGCATACATGGTGTAGGGAAGCGACTTCCCGGCAATCGACGTGAGCGTGTAGTTGCCG
>Ga0194048_10001594_pt1 | contig 11328 bp, 8 predicted proteins | sample JunL225m_MetaG_FD_161685 | JGI IMG/M metagenome (GOLD analysis project Ga0194048, IMG submission 161685) | Anoxic zone freshwater microbial communities from boreal shield lake in IISD Experimental Lakes Area, Ontario, Canada - Jun2016-L222-5m | ecosystem: Environmental > Aquatic > Freshwater >...
AAGTTTTAGACTCTGTCGTTAACGTTGAGAAAGCCTCGGATGCTTCTGCTCCGCAACTTCATTCACAAGCGCCAAATAATCTTTGTGTAAGGTTTCACCGTGGCTCCAAAGAGCCTGTTGATGCGGCCTTTGCAAAGGCTGCTCATCAGATTCGCGTTGAAATTAAAAATCATCGGATTGTTTGTGCTGCAATCGAACCAAGAGCTGTTGTTGCCCAAGTATCGCCTTCACTTGGCGATGATGGACATGAGCTCACGATTTGGTCAGCAACTCAGGTTCCACATCACATTCGTAAGTTGACATCAGAGCAATTGAATTTACCGGAAAACTCTATACGTGTGATTGCACCAGATGTGGGCGGTGGTTTTGGCACGAAGGGTAAGTTATATCCTGAAGAAACGATTTTGGCATGGGCTTGTAAGAAATTAAAAGCAACCGTAAAGTGGACCTCAACTCGCAGTGAGGCATTTATTAGTGACTATCAAGCGCGTGATCATATGACCACTGCTGAAATGGCTCTCGATGCCAATGGTTACATTTTAGGGGTTCGCGTTAAAACCTATGCTGCGGTTGGAGCATACATATCGACTGTAGGTGCAGCAGTTCCAACAACGGTTTATACCGCGGTTTTATCTGGACCTTATAAGATCCCAGCTGTTTTTGCTGAAGTCGATGCAATGTTTACCAATACGGTGCCAACAGATGCGTATCGTGGTGCAGGTCGTCCTGAAGCGTGCTTCGTTCTAGAAAGATTAATTGAAGAAGCCGCCGTTCAAACTGGTATGGACCGCATGGAATTACGTCGTAAAAATTTCATAAAATCTAGTGAGATGCCTTACTCAACACCACTTGGGCCAATTTATGACAGCGGCGATTTTCAACGTCTTTTCGACAGAGCTCTCGTTGTTTCAGACTTTGCGGGTTTTGAAAAGCGTCGCGCACTTTCTAAAGCAAATGGGATGATCCGCGGGTTTGGTATTTGTTATTTCTTGGAAAGCTCTGGTGTTGCTCCTTCTAAATATGCTGGAATGTTTGGTGCACGGGCAGGATTTTTTGATTCAGCCGATATTCGTGTCTCCGCAGATGGCAGTATTCTTTTGATGTGTGGTACACATAGTCATGGTCAGGCACATGCAACGACATTTCCGCAAGTCATTGCTTCACATATAGGTCTACCTTTATCGATGATTGAGTTGGTAGAGGGAGATACGGGAAGAGTTCCTTATGGAACTGGAACCTTTGGATCAAGATCAATGGTGATTGCTGGTGGCGCTATCACGATGGCTTGCAATAAGATTATTGATAAATCAAAACTATTAGCAGCCCATCTTCTTGCTTGTGATGTTACTGATGTGAAACATGAAATCATTGCTAACCTTGGCTATTTTATTTGTCAAAAAACAAAAGAAAAATTAGATTGGTATCAAATTGCCCGCGCCGCTACTTATGCGCACGATTTACCTCCTGGAATGGAGCCTGTTCTTCACGAAAATGCTTTCTTTGACCCACCAAATTTAACCTGGTCAAATGGCGCCCAAGCTTGTGAAATAGAAATTGATCCTCAAACTGGTGTGACGAAATTACTATCCTATATAGCGATCGATGATGTCGGTACTGTTATTAATCCGATGATTGTTGAAGGTCAGGTTCATGGAGCTATTGCTCAGGGGATTGGACAAGCTTTATTTGAAAGTGCTGTTTATGAACCTGACTCTGGTCAAATCATGACGGGTTCTTTTATGGATTATGCGATGCCAAGAGCGGATATATTGCCTGACTTTATTTCTGAAGCAGATGAATCTCAGCCTTGTACGCATAACCCTTTAGGGGTTAAGGGTTGTGGTGAATCAGGAACTATTGGCGCACCCGCAGCAATCACGAGTGCCATGATCGATGCTCTAGGCTCCCTTGGAATTAGGGGTGTTGAAATGCCATTTACCTCGAATAAAATTTGGCACGCCCTTAGAAAAGACTAATCATGGATGCGGTGAATCAAGTAGATGTTAAAAATAGTGTTGCTGACAATTTATTAAAGTTATCTGATTGGGCAGCGAATCTTCGCTACGAGGATATTCCCAATAAAGTTTTACAACAGGCAGTTTTGATTCTGGGCGATAACATCGCGGCAACTATATCAGCGTCCAATGAACCTGAAGTAAACACTTATCACAATCAGTTGCTGAGTCAGCAGAGTGCTTCCTCTGCGACTGTTTTTCGCGAAGGTGGGCCAAAGACTTCTTTAATGAATGCTGCTCTTGCGAACGGTTTAGCCATTACTTGGAATGAATTAGATGATGGCTATACCAGAACCGCAGTTCATCCGGGGGCGCTCAGCCAACCTCTTATTTTGGCAACTGCACAGGCAAATGATTTGTCTATTCAAGAAATGTTAAAGGCTGTGGTTGTTGCTTATGAGATCGGAACACGATTTGCGAGATCTTGGCCTGAAACTTTGCCTAGACTCCATCCGCACGGCGTATTTAATACGGTATGTTCTGCGGCAGGGTATGCCAGTCTCATGAAATTTGATACAACACTTTTCATGAATGCTTTAACCGGTGCTTGTACGATGGTTTCTCCTGGTCCTTATAGTCATCCTATTCAAGGTGCCTTAATACGAAATGCATGGCCTGCAGCTGGTGCCTGGTTGGGTCACTTTGCTTGCGATATGGCTCAAGCTAATATTTTTGGGACACCAAGTGGTCCCTATGATGTTTACCAAATGGGTTTTGGCGCCACCTCAAAACCAGAGAATCTATGTATGGATTTAGGTTCAGATTGGACGATTACGGCTGGCTACCATAAACTTTATGGCTCTTGTCATCATGCACACGCCTCTATGGAAGCAATAGAAACAATCTTAACTGCACATCCAACGCTTCGAGGGGGAGATGCGATTCATGCGATTCATATTGAAGTTTCAAAAATGGCAATGAATTTTAATAATGTAAATCCTTCCACAACCTTGGCTGCAAAGTTTTCAATACCTCATGCAGTTGCTGCCACCATTATTAACGGTGCTAGCGCTACTGAAAACTTTCTACATGAAAGTATGTCTAATAAAGAAATAGCTGCCATTAGAAGTAAGGTGAAGATGCAAGAATTAAGTGATGTGCGCCCTTGGCCTTATGATCGCCCTGCAAAAGTGACTATTGAGTTGAAAAATGGCGACAAGATCTCAGAGTTTTGTGAAGCTGCTTTAGGGAGTTCCGCAAGGCCCCTAGAGCATCAAACTGTGCTGGAAAAGATCAATCATTTATCGAAATCTATTGCCCCCAATTTAGAGTCAGCGGTAGTTTCATTACGTCAACAAATACAAAACAATCCTAGCTTTTCTCTCAAAACGAATGCATGGATTAACTCTTTTTTTTAATTAAGTAAATCAAACTATTCGCAATGTAACTGATTTAAATGTTTATTAAGCATTTGAAATATTTTCGGCAGTAAAAGGCATGTCCCTTACACGAACACCTAAGGCGTCATGAATTGCATTAGCCAATGCGGCTACTGTAGGCCCAGTCGAACACTCACCTACACCCAATGGTGAAAGATGCTGATTATTTATAAATGAAGTCTGAACTTCCGGGACTTCATCAAATTTAAGAATTGGATATGCGTCCCAATTGTCCGATAGAATCTTTTCAGAATTAAATTGAACAGATTCTTTTAAAGCAAAACTACAGGCCTGGATTGCCCCCCCCTCGACTTGATTAGCGGCACCATCAGGGTTAATCACTTCACCACAATCCGTTGCGATCCATAATTTTTTAACAAGTATAGATCTGCCAGCTTCAATCATTGCTACCACAGCGCAATAAGCTCCTATACCTTTATAGCGTGCGAAACCGATTCCCCACCCATATCCGTCTGAGACATGCCGACTTTTGTAGTCGCTCATTTCAACTACTTTTTGAATTACTGCTTTAGCCCGTGCATCTGTAAGATGATCTAATCTAAACGCAATCGAATCTTTATTAGCAATAATTGCTAATTCCTCCATGACACTTTCTATTGCAAATACATTCACCATTGCACCTAGCCCTCTAAGCGATGATGTTCGAATAGGCATTTCTAACAAGCGATTCATCTGCACGCAAACATTTTTAATTGCATATAGTGGTAAAGCATTCCTATCAGCTCCACCACCGGAAGCAAGCGGTGGATTCCGTGAGATCGGAATATCAAAGGAATTAGAGATGTGGGAAGCAGCAAGTAGGCCTGGATTTTGATCTCCATGAGGTCTATTTTCATGCCCATTACTATTAATTTCCTGGGCCCAATGTGCTATTTTTCCATGTTTATCTAGACTTGCTTTAATGTTGACAAGCATCGCAGAAGAGGAAGGCCCCCATGAAAGTTCGTCAGCACGACTCCATTGAACTCGTATTGGTTTTTCTGGATATTTCTTGGCTATTAAAGCCGCATCTAATGCAACATCATCTGCACCATTGTGACCATAACATCCGGCACCTTCTGCATGATGAATAGTAATATTTTCAACCGGAATAGCCAAAACAACTGCTAAATCAGCTCGCAACCGAAAAATACTTTGGGAATGCGACCATACTTCTAAAAACTCATTTGAAAATCGGGCTATTGCACAACATAAACCAATTGAGGCATGGGTAAGATAAGGTCTATAAAAATCCACCTGTAAATCCCAATGTTCCTTATTCTCATCTCCATCTTGAAAGACGATACTCTGATCCCGCTTAGCATTTTTTAAGAACCCCTTAATATCTGTTGGAAAAGATTCTTGAATTTTCCACTGGACTGTTTTGGACAAATAAGCAGCTACTTTATTAGATTCAAACTCACTTTTTGCAACTACTGCTATAAAATTACCATCAATAAAAACCTCTTCATCAGATCGGGGAATAGGTTTTTTTTCTAATCTAGCACCCGGCGATGGGGGGCGAACAATACTAGCAAATAGCATTTCTGGCAATCTAATATCATGTATAAAGCGAGGCTTTCCATACACTTTATCTGGGAGATCTACTCGTAAAGATGATTCGCCAACAATGGATCGGTGCTGAGTTTTTTTCAACTCCACATTCATCCACGCTTCACAATCTAGTAATTGGGATTTATATAAACTCCAATAATTCCCAATGGGCCCATGTGGGCCAATAAAAACGCCTTGTTCAACAACGATATCCTTTGCATGAGTATTAGCTACCTGAGCCGCTTGGTCTCGATAAAGAGAACGTACGCACGCACAGGCATGTCTTATTGCAAGGCCACTCTCTTGAACTGAACGGCTTCCAGAAGTAACGGCTTCATCAAGGCCAGCAGAAGTCGTTGCACTAATAATTTCAATTTGCTCTAAGGTAATACATAATTCATCTGCAGCTATTTGTCTCAATGCTGTCAAAATTCCCTGGCCAATCTCTACCTTACCAGTGTGGAGCTTAATGATTCCTTCCGGAACTATCTCTACCCAAGATGACAAACGTTTATTTAATTCTAGGCTACCAGGTAGGCTCATTGATGATCCGCCTTATCTATGACCCCTTTAGATCGTAAATCCTTAGCCGCTGCAAGTACCGCTCGAATAATTCGATTATGAACACCGCAACGACATAAATTATCTTTTAAAGCAGTTCGAATATCTGATTCATTTGGATTTGAGTTTGCGTTTAATAATGCAGCACTTTTAATTAACATCCCAGAGAGGCAAAAACCACATTGGCCCGCCTGCTCATCTAAAAAAGCTTTTTGTAAAGGATGTGGACTATCAGGGTTTCCTAGCCCCTCTACGGTCTGAACTGAACATGATTTAAGGTCATCCACGATGACAGTGCAAGCATAAGATGGTTTGCCGTCTATCAAAACCATACAAGCACCACATGCTTCCTGACCACAACCGTAGCGAGTTCCAAACAAGCCGAAATAATCTCTTAAGACATTTATTAATGGGGTTTGACCTTCTAATTCAACTTCAACGGGTTGTCCGTTTAAACTAAAATGGATCATTTTTAAATCTCGTCATCTGGTGCATTATTAAATCCAAGCTCCTCTAGTATTATCCGCATGGAATTTCTCTCTTCTTCTAAATGTGCTTTTAAGGGGGCGGCAAATTTAAAAGTATCTATGGATAAAGTTTCTGTTAAGGAATCCTTCCACACCTGTGTAGTAATAGTTTTTTTCAATAGCTCTTGCCAATAAATCTGTTTGTCACGAGATAAATTGGGAGTGCCAGATACACCCCTCCATGCCCCAATCCGACAATCAACAGATTGCTCTACCCATGAAGGAGTGCCCGCATAAACACCGGATAGGCGATTCGGTGCAGAAACGGCAATGGCATTGATTTGTCTAGCACTCAACGCCTTAACTGCACTAGCTGCCGTAATAATTCCTACATCCGCATTTCCCTCAATAACATCAGAAACAACATCTAATGCTGTATCAAAAACTCTCACTTGAGGACCATTCAAATCACCACCTACATTTTTAATAAGTTGGGCGAGCGCAATATGATTCGGATTCCCGCGCGCTGTTGATAGTCCTATATTAATTTGGGTGGTAGGGGTTCTTAATTGCACTAAAAAATCTTGTGCTGTTCTGATATTTGAATTTACGGATGTAATAAAAGCGAGATATTCTGTGGCGAGTATAGCCAATGGGGGATAAGTCCACTCATTAAAAGTAGCTATTCCAGTTAAAGAGTCTGTCAATAAGTTGGATGAGCTAATCGCGATGACATGACCATTGTCTGGGTGTTGATCAAGATATTTCCAGGCCTTTCGTGCTCCATCACCGGGAATATTAATTATCTCAATTGGTACAGGCAGCAAATTAGACTGCTCAATCGCATTGGCTAGAGCGCGAGCAGTTCGATCTAATCCCCCTCCAATGGGAGTTCCTGCAATTAATTGAATAGGCCTATCAGGCCTCCACTCGATCACATTGTCCCCGCTATTAATCAATTTGCGCTCCAGAAATCTTAACAACACTTGCCCATTTTGAACGCTCAATACCCAAATAATGAGCAAACTGCATAGGTGTCATGATAACTGGATCAGCACCTTGGTCAATCATCTGCTTGCGAATCTCGGGAGTTCTTAATATTCGCGTTAAAGCGGCGCTCAGTTTCTCGATGACTCCAGAAGGCATTCCAGCCGGCCCAACTAAGCCATTCCAACCCGCCGATTCGTAGCCTACTACCCCAGATTCAGCCACAGTAGGTACATCAGGTAGAGCTGCAATCCGTTTTAATGTTGTTACTGCAATTGCACGTGCCTGACCACTCCGAACCACCGGGACGGCTGATGGTGCCGTGGCAAATGTAAGTGAAACCTGTCCAGCAATTAAATCTGTAATCGCTGGGGGAGCTCCTTTATAGGGGATATGTACCATATTGGCTCCAGTCATTGATTTAAACAATTCAGCAGATAAATGAGGTTGGCTTCCATTACCGGCAGAGCTATAGTTGAGGGCCTTAGGGTGCTCTTTTGCATAATCGATTAACTCTTGAATAGATTTAATTGGTAACGAAGGATGAACTAATACTACCTGTGAAGTTTCAGCAATCATTCCAATAGGTGCGAAATCTTTAATTGGGTCAAAAGTTAAATTTTTATATAGGCTAGGGTTAATCATGTGAATAGTCGACAATATGAGCAACGTGTAACCATCTGGGGAGGACTTTGCAACCGCGTCAGCACCAATATTTGCTCCAGCGCCAGGACGATTTTCAATAATCACTGGCTGCCCCCATTCTTGAAAAAGTTTCTGACCAATAGTTCTAGCAAGAATGTCAGATGTTCCGCCAGGAGGAAACGGAACAACAATTTTGATAGGTTTTGAGGGGTATGCATCTTGCGCATATGCAGAAAAAGAAGTTAGTAATAGAACGCCACAAATAAATGAATGTAAAGTTCTCATCGCCTACCCTTTATGTTAAAAATTATTAATTAAACCCACCAATTTCAAGTCCGATTTCATCTCCTCAGACTCTTGACGTAAAAAATCAACCGTTTGGAGATGATCTAGGTAAGTATTTGCCCAGTAATGTTGTGCTAACTCATCTTTCCATTCGTTTGTCTGACTAGCGCTTACTAAAGCCTGATTCCAAAAATTGATTTGGGGTTGCGTTAAACCCGCACTTCCAATCACCCCCCTCCAAGTACCAGCTATACAACGTATTCCACTCTCTAACCAAGTTGGCACTTGCTCAAAAAGACCTTGAAGACGTTCAGGTGCAGAAATGGCAATCACCCTCAATTCGCCACTTGTGATTTCAGGTACAGCACTGACTGCCGTAATAGCACCAAGCTGCGCCTCTCCACTTAATACATTAGCAATCGCATAGCGTGCAGAGTCAAATACATTAAGGTCCAGTTTGTCTACATCGCCACCGATATGCTGAGTAAGTTTTGCTAAGGCTATATGGTTTACGTTTCCGCGGGCAGTAGCCAAGGCAATCTTGAATTTACCAACTTCACCTCTAAGATGATCTAAGATATCTTCGGGTGAGTTAATCTTTGAATCCGATTTAACCACAAAAGAAATATATTCGGTATATAAGTTTGCTAATGGACATAACTCTGTATACAGAGGCGACACAACTCCTAACAATGGGTTAGTAATAATTGTGGGGGAGTTTATAGCAATGGTATGCGGATTTGATGAATTTTTTTCAAGAAATTTCCACGCATTACCACCACCTATTCCAGGAATATTAATAACCGTAATAGGCACATCAATTAAACCAACAGCCTCAAGAACGCGAGCTAGTGACCTAGCCGGCCTATCTTGACCTCCACCAGGGGGCGTTCCGGCAATAATCTCGATTGGACAGGTAGGTCGCCAACTCAGGTCGCTATCATCCAAGGGTTTTAGAGTCATGCGAGCTTAGTTATTTGATTGATGTAATTCATTAAAATCGACAGAGTATTTTCATGCGAAACTCCCGTGGAATCTAAAAACAACTGGTGTTGTGTTGCGCAATATAGTGGATATCATTTAATAAAGCGTTACCTCAACATGGTTGTAGCTAATTTATTATCATTTATTATTACGTTCAAATGTATCACATTAAGATCTTTAAATAATTATGGGATACCCTTACCAATTAGCAAAAAATATAAAAAATATTAATTCATGCTAAATTAAGAAAAAATCATAAGGATAGGGACAGCTATGATCAATAAAATTGCTCTAAAAATTGCAGTAACAATTGGTATTTCTTTTTTATTTATTTATCAAAATGTTAATGCTCAAACAAATTACCCCAACAAAACTATAAAGATTATTGTTCCATTTGGCGCCGGGGGTACCGGAGATATTTTGGCCAGGATCTTTGGTCAATACTTAGAGGGGCAAACTAAGCAAAGTGTCTTCATAGAAAATAAGCCTGGTGCAAGTGGGATTTTGGGCACTGAAGCCGCAAAAAATGCGGATCCGGATGGCTATACTTTGCTTTTATCAACAAATACCACCCATGCTGCCAATGTAAGTCTATTTAAAAAATTACCATATGACCCAGTGAAGGATTTTGTAAATATTGGCTCTTTCGGATATGTTTCCATGGTTGGCACTATCCCACCAGGATCCCCATTTAACTCAATCAGTTCATTAGTAACTTATTCCAAAAATAATCCTGGTAAAGTTTTTTTTGGTTACTATAACTCCGCATCTTTAATGTCTGCCGAGCAATTAAAGGTTAGGTCTGGAGCTGACTTAACTGGTGTTTCATATAAAACGATTGGCAATGCTATTACTGATTTAATGGGCGGACAAATACAATTACTCTTTTTAGAGACTGCTTCTGGAGCAAGCTTTGTCGATGGCGGTAAAATTCTTCCAATTGGAGTGACTAGCCTTCAACGCTATAAAAAATGGCCTAAAGTTCCTGCAATAGCAGAAACATATCCAGAGTTTGAGTTAACAGCATACCTAGCACTGAGTGCGCCTGCAAAAACCCCGCCTGAAATAACCAACAGCCTGAATAACTGGGTCAACAAATCTCTTAGCGATCCAACCGTCAAAACTAAATTTGATAGTCTAGGCATCTACTCTCAACCCATGAATCTTGAGGAAATGAAAAAATATGTCCAGTCTGAAATTGACCGTTGGATTACTTATACAAAAAATTCTGGAGTTGAAGCACAATAATTTTTAAACTCTGTAGAATTTAACTGCATTTTCATAAAGAATTTTTTTCTGCTCGTGGTCATGGAACTCAGATAAAACTTTTTTATACCCAAAAAATAAATCCGCATAACTTGAGTGTAATTTTTCAAGCGGAAAATTACTTCCATAAATTGTTCTATCTACCCCAAAAATTTGAATGGAGTCACGAATGACTTGCCTCAATTGCGGCTGTGTGACACCTAAAGAGAACATTCCTAATCCAGATAATTTCACATGAACGTTCGAATATGCGGCGAGCGCCGTTAATCCAATTCGCCATTGGTCAATCATCAGCTGAGAACGATCTGTCAACATTCCACTATGTAACAAAATAAAGTTAACGTTCGGAAAAGCCTTAACCAGCTCAAGCGCAAAAGGTACCTGTGCAGAAAATATCTGTAACTCAAAGTGCAAATTATATTTTTCTAGGAAAGCAAAGCCTCTTCTAAATTCCGGAGTATTACAAAGATCTGGTCGGCTGACTGTCCTTCGTATTGGATGACTATCCCAATGAAGTTGTTGACGCACTCCTCGCACATTTGGAAATTGAATTTGCGCCTTAATCTTATTTTCGATATCTGGATCTGTTAAATCGGCTTGAAAAGTAATTCCATGAGGGTGTCCATGCTTATCCGCTATAGCCTGTAACCATTTGGTCTCATCTAAGCCCTTGTCTGCACCCCAGTTTGCTGTAACGTGCACAGACTTTGTTACCCCCTCAGGTGTAACATCGTGCAACCATTCTTCAATTGGATAATCCCTTCTTAATCCAAAATAGTCTCCAGCCATCCTTGGTAAGGCGGGATCTTGTAGCCATCCAATATTTTTACGTTCCCATATGTGGTAATGTGTGTCAATTACAGGGCCTTCGTATGCCATATTTGTCTCCAATAATTTTTTATTTGAGAATATTATTGCATAAAAGAATTTGCATATTCATTAAAATATAAAGTATCGATTTTCAAAAGAAAGTAAGAAATGAAATTTCTCTCTTATAGCATCTCTAATAAAATATCGTATGGCGTCCTTATCAAGGATCATGTTATTGATTTAGGCTCCAGAATTCCGAATAGTACACTTTTAAGCATTATTTCAGACGGCTCTTTAGTCAAAATTCAAGATCAAGCTTTGAAATATGATCCTGACTTTTCTGTTTCGGAAATCCAATTTCATAAACCACTCCTG
>Ga0194048_10001596_pt1 | contig 11319 bp, 1 predicted proteins | sample JunL225m_MetaG_FD_161685 | JGI IMG/M metagenome (GOLD analysis project Ga0194048, IMG submission 161685) | Anoxic zone freshwater microbial communities from boreal shield lake in IISD Experimental Lakes Area, Ontario, Canada - Jun2016-L222-5m | ecosystem: Environmental > Aquatic > Freshwater >...
CATGATTGAAGGGCGTGATCCCCAGATGCAGGCAATGGCGCAGAAAACCGGGGCCACGCGAGCGGCACAGCTTGGCCTCACTGGATCAGGGTTTCAGGATCGGATGGCTGACCTGAGCCTCTACGACCGCCGCAACGCCCTCCGCTCCCAAGGGATCGCAGCCTACAACCAGACCATCCCGACGATCAGCAGCACTCAAACAAACGCCCCCGCACTCCAGCAGGCGAACGACACCCAGAACAACATCTGGGCATCTTCGCCCGACCCGGCAGCGGCAATCGCCCAAGCCCTTAACCTTTACCAGAACGGTCTAGGAGCGTTGAATGGGGGTCAACCGGGCATGAACCTTGAGCGCGGTCAGTTCATGGGCGGACAAAATGTTCAATCTCCACCGTCGTATAGTCCATACATGGACTCGAACGCCTACAACCAAGCATTCGGCTGACCTATGATTCCTCCCTGGCTTAACATTGGACCGGATCTGTTCATGGAAGCGGCAAAGGCCGGTGATCAGATGAGCAACGTCGTGGCCGCACGCGAGCAACAGGCTCGAGATACTGCGGCCCAGCGAAACTTCATGTATGACGACCTGCGGCAGAAAGCGTCAGAGGGTGAGGCCGCACGTCAGGTCCAATACGCGGGACTGGCCAACCAGCAGTATGAGGCGAATCTCAGGGCCAACCAGGCATACGCCCAGATGCAGCAGCAGATGCAGATGGAGGACGCCCGTCGCCGTGATCAGGGACACGAGCGAGCAATTATTCGAGAGGATCAACAGCTTCTCCGTGGAGACAGATTGAACCAAAATGCTTTTCAAAACAATTTTGAACTCAAGAAATTGAGAAGTAATCAGGACCGGCAATCGACATTGAATGACCTTAGCAGTGCTAGGAATGATATCTATTCACAGGGAATAAATGTTAGGGAAGGACAACTAAAAGTTGCTCAAGACGCACTTGCCAACAAAGAAGCCAGATTGAATAGGTCTGAAACTTTAGATAACGAATTGCTTGATCAGGTTAAAGATGCTCTGGCTCAAGGAATCTCAGTAACTGAATTGCTAAGATTAGATCCAAGGATTTATGGCTTAAAAGGAGTAAAAGCTCTTTTTGATGCAGAAAACGCCAAAAACAAAAACGATCCTAATGCAAAATTTGACGCTAAATATAAAGGTTTAAATCCTAACCCTTCTCAAAAACCGGATAACTTAAGAAACGCAACTAACAGGTTTAAGGTCGTTCCGACACCAAATTAAGATTGCCTATGCCTAAATACACCATTCAGGACTCGCAGACAGGCCGCACTCTTACGGTTGAAGGAGACTCAGAGCCGACACAGGCTGACATGACGCAGTTGTTTGATGCGAACCCGCCGCCTGAACCGAAATCTAATGTATTGTTTGACTCCGTTCGACGGCTAGGAGAAGGCGCATCAGTAGGGGTTGGCCAAACATTACAAGGATTGGCCAGACTTGGAGACATGTATAACAGAGGAGTTTCAGAAAACTGGCGCACGATTAACAAATACAATCCAATAACAGCAATCCCACATTGGATTTTAGATAGTGCAGCTCCATACGTTCCTGGAGACCTGACGACTTCTCCTTTGGCCGTTTACGGAAAAGACTACGTTGAACAGCCTGCGGCCGATGCTTACGGAGTAGACAGACTTAGGGACGAGACAATAGTAGGCCAATTAAGTTCAAGCGCCGGACAGATGCTGCCCACAATCGCCACTGGAGTTCTTACTGGCCCAATGTCAATTCCTGCTTCAATGGTCCAATACGGCCTTGCATCGGGAGAGCAGCAGGCGCAGGAAGCGGAGAAGGCCATGCCTGGTAACTTGGGCGTCTCCGACAAGGCTTTTACCGGAGGCGCTGCTTCCGGTGCTCTCTCTGAGGGGATTTTGGGTGTAGCTGGAAGACTTGGCAAAATTGCGCTTGGGAAACATGCGGTTCCTAAGATTCTCAAAAGTTTAGCTAAGAAGAGCCCAATACTTGCCCATGGCGTCGAGGGCTTTCTCAGAGAAGCTGGGCAGGAAGGATTGGAGCAAGTTGGACAAAACTTAACTGCCAGCGATTACGCAGGCTACGATCCCACTCGGAAGATCACGAAAGACGTGGGACAATCAATGCTTCTAGGTGGACTCATGGGCGGACCCATGGGAGCTGGTGCCCAGGCATTGCACCAGTTTTCCCAGCGCAACGCAGCTAATCCAGGACAACCCCAGCCCCCGCCTCCAGTTGCTCCAGTTGATCCAGTGAATCCCGTGGATTCCGGTGATCCGGTTGCGGACGCGGAATTCAACGCGGCAGTTCAAGAGATGGGTGGTTCGCCTGCGCCTGTCACCCAACAGTTCGTTGATCCGGCCGAGGCTGAAGGCAGGCCGCAACCTGCTGATTCAGAAACTACCGCCAGGCAGGCGTTCATGATCACTCGGGAGATGGAATCTGATCTTCGCAGCCGTGGTTACACTCAGGAGCAGATCAATAAAATGACTCCGGAAAGGGCTAATGAAATTCTATCTGAGCCTTTTGAACCTACTGAAAGCAAACCCTCTCCTACCAGTGAGTCAACGGAAGACAAGCCGCTTTCAAAACAGGCTAGAATAGCTGAACGAATTCTGGTTCGTGCAGGTTTTGATGCTGGAACGGCTCGGTCATTTGGAAGATTTTATTCCGATAATTTTTTCAATTCCGAGCAAACGGCCGAGGATTTCCGTGACAATCTTCTTAAAGAAGCGCGGTCGGCTGGATTCAGGTTCCCGAAGAACGAACGCACCTTCAGGGAATTTGAAGAGGCCTATGAACTTGACGTCAGGCCTGAAGATCGTCCCCAAATGGTCAGGAACGCCATTGAGGAAAACAACCGGCTTGAGGCGGAGGCCACAGCCCACAATCAGAGGTTGATGGAACGTTTCCCGAAGAATGTTCAGCAGGCTCCCGTATCTGAGACCGCTGCTCCGGTTAGCGAACCAGCGCCTGATTCACAGGGTAAGCCTGCCCCCACTGCCGAGACAGGGGCGGCGGGGGAAACTGCGTCACAGAAGCCGGTCGAGCAGATGACGCCGGAAGAACATGCCAACCATCTTGTTAAGCTCAACAATTTTGACCCGGATCACGTCACAGGATTCTCGCCGGATGGAATGCCAATCATTAAATCCGGCACATCTTCTGCAATAACAATTAGAGGGACCAGAAGCACGCTGAAAGAGGCCATAGAAAACGGAAGACCAATAAATGCCGAGTTGTTTGATGGTTACAATAAATCATCTGAAAGGCCAATCGCACTGCCAGAAGGATGGACGCGCAACGGTGATCTATTGGAACCGCCGGTCAAGCAAACGGCACCTTCCTCTGCACCCGCCGCCGAGACAGGGGCGAAGGGCAAGGATATCACCCAGAAACTTGAAGACTGGGCGGATGGAGTGATTAGGGAGAACCGTGGCAAGTTTCTTTCCCCTTCCCCGACAATCCTTGCTGCCTATGGTGTGAAGGGATCCGCGATCATTGGCAGGGGCATCAAGCAATTTGCCCAGTGGAGCGTCGAGATGATCCGGGAGTATGGAGATGCAATCAGGCCTCACCTTGAAAGCATCTACCAAAAATCGTTGGGTTTTAACCAACCAAATCCTAACACTGCATCCGCCGCGACATTTCGAGGGACAAGCATAGACGAATGGAACGCGGTTAAAAATGGAGAATCGTTCGGAACGACAATCGGACAAACTAAAGACCCAGTTACAGGAAAAGTCGGAGGAGGGCAGAAGGTGGATTCGACGTGGGCAATCGAGGACAGAGAGTATGCCGCTAGATACGCTGGCAGAAATCCGGGCGGTGTCTTGATTGAGTTCAAACCTGAATCGCGCTCGAAGTTTTCTCAAGTGATCGAAGGCAAAGGTGGTGGTGGTGTTGCCGCTGACAATCGTTTGAATGGAAAAGGTATCACGTTGGATGATGTGGCTAAAGTTTATGACCATGAAGGGAAAGTAATTTACGACGCCAGCGAGAGTGGATCCAAGGAGACGGCATCTACCCCCGCCGCGACAGGGGCGAAGGGGAGCAACGTCCTGAACGTGCAATCAAATGGTCCAAACGCAGAGGCACGATACAACGCAAGCCTAGACAAAATGACTTCAATGCTGGAACCAGATGGGGAGCTGGTAGTGAACATGCCGGATAATAATCATATGGCTGATTGGATGACCCCAAAACGACTGCAAGCCGATTTGCTAAAAAGATTTAACCAGGTGGAGAGGACAGGTTTGACGCTTGTAGCTAGTGGACTGAAGACATCTTCCCAAGAGCAACCCGATGTGACGAATGTCGGAGACAGAGTTAGGAAGTTCATCAATGCCGCGAAAAGTATCACGTCGCTGGGCTTTTCATCCGACCGGATCGAGAAGGCTTCTGAAAAGTCGTATCAGATCGAATGGAACAGGCAGAACCAGAAGTGGGAGATAACAACGAATCCCATCGTTGGAAGGAATAATCCGTCTAGGACAATCAGGTTAATAGACCCAAGTAATCCATACATAAAATCCGGAGAATCAGTCGATCTTATTGGGAATTCTCATCTACTTGCCTCGGAATCGCTCAGTGAAGCAAAGGAGGCTTTGCCTAGCTTGCCTGAACCAAGAACTTTTTCAGGCATTCCAGTGAAGGGGCCAGACACTTCAACTCTAAACTTACCTCTATTTAGTAAATACATTGATTACGTCTCAGGCGAAATTACTCCTAAAGAAGTTAAAAACTTACAGCCAAACATTGATTCTTTCATTGATTCCCTGAACCAAAAAAAAGCGACTCAAGCTGGCCTTGGCCAAAAGATCGATGCCGCCATCGAGTCCCTGAAAATCAAACCAGGTGGCCTCTATTCCCTGCCCGACCTTGGGCTTACGGTCACGCTTTGGAACGGAACTTTGAATGCGGTGCAGATCGGGATTCGCGCTGGACAAAAGCTGTCGGAGGCAATCCAAACCAGCATTGACTGGCTTCGCGCCCAGGGCCAGCAGTTCAACGAATCTCGGGTCCGAGCCGAGTTAGATAAAGCCATTCTTCAAAACCCGAGCTTGCGCGTCAAAAGCCAGACCATCGCTGGCCGGACAGTGGGGACAAGCCAGCCAACGACCGTGACCCGGACCGGAGAGGGGACAGATCCAGATCACAACGTCGATCTGTCCCGGCTGCGTGAGTCTAACCCAACTGCGTATCGCAAGAACGCGATCCTGCTCACCCGTTACCCAGTTGTGGCGCGGGACCAACCCCGTATCGCCAAACTCATTCGCAAGATTGATGCGCCTCTCCTTGCGGCTCAAAACGCACTGGCGAAGGCTCAGGCCAGACTTGATGCGCTGAAAAAGGAAGCGGTTGAAGTTATTGCTTCTACCCGAAAGTGGAAAAAGAGCGACGTCAAGGGCAAGCATATCGAGGGATTTCTTGATCGAAACCGCCGGTCTGATCTGGCCGAAAGGTTCAAGATCCAGCGGAAAGAAATCGAGGTGCTTACCCGCTTGGTGGAAGTCGAGTCCGGCAAGTCAAAAGCTGCGATAGCGGAACTGGTCAAGGATCAAGACCAGATCACTTTAAAGGACGCGGACGCGATCTATGAAAGCTATATCAAGGCGGTCGAATCAAACCTCGAGACTCTGGCCGAGCTGTTCCCAAAACGTCTGCGCGACCTTGCCACCTTGTGGTATGACGGCGCGAACCTGATCGGACAGAGGTTCGGCAAGAAATACCGCACGACTTTAGAGCAGGCTTCGGCGGTCTTGGCGGTCTTCAGTCCGCAGAAGGACTGGTTCATGAACGTGAGCCTAGCCGAGCGCATGATGGCGATCTGGCAGGATCAGCAGGACGCGGTCTGGTCCCCGGAGATGACCAGGCAGTTCATCAAGCGATCAGGCGAGCCTAAGCCCAGGATGATGAAGGGCGAGGACGGGACGTTGGTGGAGAAGACAGACCAGGATGGGAACATTCTCTATCAGGGCGGGGCCGTGCCGGTCGAGCAGGAGGATGGATCGATTGTCTGGACCAATTGGGACAACGCAAAAGCGGCCCAGAACATGGCAGAGGCGAAGCAGCTGCTGTTGAAGCTGGAAGGAAAGCGTCTGCGCGACCTGACCGATCCCGCTTTGCAAGCCCGGTTTGTCCGCATGTTTTCCGAGGTCAACCACCCAATCAATTATCAGAAGGTGGCACCGGATGGGGAGTTTGTTGGGAACATGACAAACCCCAAGGGGAAGGAGATGAAGATCGCCTGGGGCGGGTATGGCACGATCGAAAAGGCGATCCGCATCCTGCAATCCGATAAAGCAAGCGAACACGATGCGATCAGCGAAGCACTAGGTGACCAACACAAGGTCCGCAGCTTTTACAACAACATCGTGGACCCGCAGAACAAGAGCGGTCACGTCACGATGGATACCCACGCGGTAGCGGCCCTGCTGTGGTTGCCGCTCTCCGGTGCGAGCGTCGAGGTGACGCAGAACTTTGGTGGTAAGGGAGTCCAGAACGACGGCGCGGCCGGAATCAAGGGAACCTACGCGGCCAATGCCGAGGCGTATCGACGGGCGGCACAAGCCCTCGGATTACTCCCCCGCGAGCTGCAATCCATCACATGGGAAGCGGTCAGGATGCTGTTCCCCGCGAAGTGGAAGGGAAACAAGGAGAATGTTGCAAACGTGCGGGCCGTCTGGGAACGATATTTAAATAATGAACTCACAATCAAACAAGCCAGAGCTGAAATATTCCGACTCGCTACAACCAGCGAGGAGCACCCCCAAGGTCGTGACATTGATCGCGCAATTAAAGATGGTTCGGGAGTGGGAGAGCCTTCCTGGGCAGCAACGATGGGGGACGGCGCATCTCATGTTGGAGACGTTAAAGAAGCCGATGACGCAGGCATCCTTTCTGGAGGTGGAAGGGTTGGGGGATTGGGATCTGGACAACGCACTGGAGACTCTGGAGGAGTCGGTGAACGACAAGGTTCTGCCCCCGTGGTTCGGCCAACTGAAAAGGGGCGTGACGCTGGACGATTAGACAAGGTAGAGACCCTGCTCCAGAAGGCCATCGACAGCCTCAAGAATCCTGGACTCACGAACGACCCGTTCCTAATCAACTCCGCCATTCGACCTGTGGCGAGGCTGGCCCTTAAAGCCGCACTTGCAATCTACCGGACCACTCGGAACGTAGGGTTGGCCATTGCTGAAGGAATGCGGGTGCTTCGGGATTCCGAAGTGGAGTTCGACGAGAAGGAAGGAGAGGACTGGTTGAGGGCCAAAGTCGAGATCGAGCCGAAGACTGCGACAACAGAAGAAGAACTTGAGTCCATTCCCGCCAAGAACCGCAGCGCCGAGCAGGCTGCGCGACTGAAGAAGATCAAAGACTCACGGTCTGTCTTTGAGAAATACACCGACACCAGCAAGAGCGCCCTTGGCGAATACCAGTATCTCAGGGAAGCCCCGAAGGGAGAGTCATCCAACGCCCGTCAGCGGGACTTTGCCAAAAAGCTGGCCGACCACCATGGCGAGAACTTCAATGCCGCCATCGCGGAGATGAACAGCATCGACGTTCCTTCGTTTAGGGAGGTCGTGCGGGCGGAGATCACGGCTAGGGTGGCTGTTAAAATGGGGATGCCTGGAAGTGCTCATTTCATGGAGATGCAGCCTCTTTTAACGCAACTCACATCTGGCATCCTAGACGCCAAGACCGAGGCCGGACAGGCATTGCAGGCCCAGCTGGAGGTGAACAAGGTTTTAGATCCTCACAAGCCGCTTCTTGCTTTCCTGGAACTCCTCAAGATTCGGCAGAAGAAAGCAGTTGATTCCAAGCTCGGTCCCGATGCCGTGGACAAGGTGCGGAAGGCTGTGACCGAGGCGTCCAATAACACTGGGAACCCGATGGAATCTGAAGATTCTAAGGTCTTAAAGATTCTTCGGAAGTTTACAAAGAAGGCAAGGAGTGCTGTCCCTGAGAATCTGGCTGCCAAGATCATGGAATCTCTTGGCCCATTGGCCAACTGGCGGGAGAAGTTTACCCAAAAAGGAACGAAGAGCATTGCTGACACATTCGCCAAGTTGGCAGGCCTTTCTAAAAAGACAGGTGAACCTGGGAATGTCGCCACGTTTGAGTCCCTTGTTTCACGCGAGCTTGGCAGGCTGCTCAAGGAGGCGATGAAGACGGCTGGGTTCGACGTGGATGCGGTCAAGAATGCGAAGAAGGACGTGGCTTCCGAGATCGCCATGTTCATTGGAAAAGATCCGCTTCAATCGGACAAGTTGGAAAAGATCGACAAACTGGTCAGGGAGAAGCTCAAAGAAAATCCTGAGCTGCTTGATTTGTGGGATGAAGTGTCGGGCTACATGGGCCGCAATGCCCCAAGTTCCGCCCTCCTCAAAAAGGCGGTGAACGAAGCCATCAAGGAATTGAAGGTGGACTGGTCCAAGGTGCTGGACCCTGCCTATGTGGCAAAACAGCGCCAGAAGGTAGTGGCTGACATCATTGCAAAGGTTGAGGGAAAGAAGATTCCGGGCCAGACAAGTGGACTTAACATCTCGGAAACACGGGCCGGTCTTGAAAGCGTTTTTGATGGAATCGCCCAAGAGAAACAAAACAAGGCCGAGGCAAATGAAATTTATCGCCGCGCCAAGGCAGCGTTAAGTATCACCGCAGAGCCAGAGCAATCGGCTAACGCCATTCTAAACGCCTACGCAAAGACCCAGTCCGACACCCCGTCATGGACCGTTTCTCAGGGGAACGTGATTAGGAAAATCTTTAGCGAATACCTAAAGTGGAACGAAACTCCGGACAGCTTCCGTTCTAAGATGAAGGATGCAGGGCTTGGCCAGAGTCTGACCGAGCGTCTGCTCAACGTGGCGAACAGGGAGCAGGAGATCCGCCGTGCAATAGATCGGATCAAGGCTGAAGAGAAGTTTACCAAGTGGCTGAATGACGAAGGCGCGGTCCAGTCACTACTAAAGAAAGTCGCTTCTTCTCTAGGGCAAAACTGGCGCGAGTTGTTTCGGGATCTTCCTGAAAACCAGACTGAACGTCGGGCGAAAATATTGGAGAGGGCAAACCAAGATCCGCGCTTTGCAGACCTGTCAGAATCTACCCGCAACGCCGTCGTAAAAGCATTTGATGCGGCTTGGGAACGTCAAAGGCTGGAGATATTCAGGGCTGAGTTCTCCAAGCTGGTGCCACTTCCGAACGTGGACGAAGCCACTAAAGAGAAGGTCAAAGACTCCATCCCTGAGATTTTCAAGATGGCTAACCAAGGATTGCTCGACAATGAGTCGTTCCGAAACGCCCTTGCGAAGTCTCTTGGCATTGAATCACTGGACGGGCCTACAGCTAAAAAGATCGCGGAAATTGGCCAGAGGATTCAAAAAGCCCCAGAAGGCCTTGTTAGGAATAAGTTGCTTGAAGAGGCAAGGACGGTTGTCCAGAACTCCAATGCAATCGACGTAGCGGATCTCCTCAAGTCATTCTGGTATGCGAACGTATTGAGCGGAACTGGAACATGGGCGACGATAGGCATGGGCGGCGGGACTTTCGGAGCGGTCCACACGCTGATGGCTGCCCTTGATGCCGCCTTTGTTCTTCGGCGTCCCGATGTTTCACTTCGCATGATCGGGGAGTTTGTAAAAAGCATCCCGGAAGGGGCAAGAAACCTTTACGACATCGTAACCACGGGTGACTACAGCCGAATCCCTGGGTTTGAGGCGCAATTAAAAGACAGTCTGGAAAGTCGATTCAGGTCCAATTCTTTTGAAAAGTTGCTCAAATCCAAGGGATGGAAGGGGAAGGTGCTTGGCAGTCCAGGTATGGTTCCAAGACTTGTGACTGGGTTGGACCAGATGTTCTCCCCTGGTGTGCGGAATGCCGGTGCATTTTATGCCGCCCTATCCCGTGGCGAGAGGGAGTCCATCGGTCTGCTCATGCAGAAGTCGGACAAGGCCAAGACCGCAGCAGCTAGGGAACAGGCCATCAATGAATTTAAGGCGTCGGGAGTAGACAAGCCAAAAGGGGTTGATCTTTTGGCCCGTCAACGCGAGATACTTGAGCAGGAGGTGAATAGGGACGTGCTCGAAGGTGCGGAAGACCTAGCGCGTGAGGCCAACCTGAACCTGCATCCAAAGGGAATCGGTGGGGAGATTTACAATTTTCTCAGTCCGATGTCGTTCTTTGTGAAGATGCCCCTTGGAGCGACATTTCTTCGGGCGGCAATCAACCTCATGCAGAACGGATCCAACTGGATGCCTGCATCGGGTGCGATCAACTACTTCCGAAGCTCCCCTGCTTTCCGGAAGAATTTGAAAAAGTGGAACGTGTCCGAAGGATGGGTCAACGCCCTATCTCCAGACCTTAAACCCGAACAGCGTCGGATGGTCGCGCTGAAGCAGATCGCTGGTCTGGCGGTCGTCTTGATGGCTGCAAACAAATTCCTCTCTGCCCCGAAAGATGACGATAAAGATGGGTGGGAAATAGCAGGATCAGGGTTTGGTTTGACTCCTAACCAGCTAAAGGCTCGCAATGAAATGGGGATTCGGCCCAATTCGTTCTACAAGATCGACAAGAAGACCGGCAAGATGAAGACCCGGTCCTTTCAAGAATGGCCGATGGCCGCGTCATTGGCGATGATCGCCAACATGAGGGACGCTCAAATTTACAGGGGGGTTAAATGGACTGAGAAATCCGCCTTCGACAAGATCAGGAACGGTTGGCTGATGGGCTTGTCTTATGTCGGCGACCTTCCAATGCTCAAGCAAGCTGCGGATTTGTTTGGAACAAGTGCATCTGAACGCGGCATGGATCCGGAGGAATTCGGGGAGAAGATGAGTCGGCGCACGCAGAAAGCTGTTGGGTCTTTTGTTGCTGGAGCCGTCCCCTTCAGCTCTCTGCTCAAAGACATCGACGTTTGGAGCGACCCAAACACCTACCGTCCGGACAACAAGAACCCAGGGTATGGGATATTCCTCCGAAACCTACCGTTTGCGCGAAGGCTTAGTGCATCCGAACCGGCGCTGAACATCTTGGGCGAACCCATTAAGGATCAGCGCGGACCACTGTCTAAGATCATCAGGGATCAGCAAAACTCGCCCGAGATGAACGCACTTGCGGACAAGTTGGCGGACGGCGTGTTCCCAAGCTGGCCCGGTAAGACTACCAAAGTTGTGGACGCAGCCGGATCATTGCGGGAAATGACCGAAAAGGAATGGAGGGAATTTTCCAAAGCACACGGTCAAAAATTAAAGGAAGTGCTGGCGAACAATCTGGAAGAATTCAAGGACATGCCACAAGAGGCAGCCCTCTTGGAC
>Ga0194048_10001597_pt1 | contig 11318 bp, 26 predicted proteins | sample JunL225m_MetaG_FD_161685 | JGI IMG/M metagenome (GOLD analysis project Ga0194048, IMG submission 161685) | Anoxic zone freshwater microbial communities from boreal shield lake in IISD Experimental Lakes Area, Ontario, Canada - Jun2016-L222-5m | ecosystem: Environmental > Aquatic > Freshwater >...
GTTACACCTAATGCTCTTGAGGCAGATAGGGAGGATTACTCAGGCGGCTGGGGAATCTAGGCGCAAAGCCCCCTCGTTCCGGTCCAGTTGATCCCTGGTCTGATCCCCGTTGTAGGGTAACAGCCTTTTATGTCCACTAGGCCGGACCACTCCCCCAAGACACTTGATCGAGCTTGACCAGGGAGGTAGGGAAGCACAGTCTCTAATGCCAGACATAGATTGCTTTCAGCGGGTGGATGCGTTACAAATAAAAAATATTTTGTAATTGGTGAAGTATCGGGTGACTTATAAACAAATACAGGAGGCTACCGCCTCGCTACGCTCGTTGCTCTACGCCTCGCTTCGCTCGTTGTCGAAATGACGCAAACAGGGTTACCGACAATCCACCCTGAGTGCGTATTTCTTTCTATCAGTCAGCACACAGTTTGAATACAAAATGAGGGCTGTATGTGAGGTACCTATATTAGTGTATTTAGGGGCGGGGCCGAGGCACACACCCGGTCTGTAGTCCTACCTGGTGAGACTTTCTTTCGTTGCGTTGTGTTGTGTGACGTTCTCGGGGGAAGTGACTTAGTTCTTGTGAGAATGGGGATCATTGGCATAGAGCTAATCCACCACTAAAGAATCTTGGAGAATGACTTGACATTCTCAACTATTGCGATTACTATTCTTACTTAGTAGGACATTCCTACACTGAGCAGCTGGGAGGCTGATATGACCAAGGCAGAACTAAGACACAAGAAAACACACAAGCGCAACAAGCGCAAGAGCCGCAGGCGTAGGGCCGCTAGGTGTTGGTCCCGATTAGTGGACTTCATCACATATCTTTAGACAGGGGAGACGTGTCTCCCCATAGCTCTACGGGACTATCTCGCCGGGCTATGGGTGGACATTCCACCTAGTAAATAGCTGGGAGGCTAGACAGTGAAACAAGAAACAATAATAGACATAGGGCATGGCGTAGCCTACGCCTACGGTCCTAATGGCATGACGGCATGGGTGGTGCTCAATGGCAAGAAAGTAGGCAAGACTTACAAGGGTGAGAGCGCACACACTAATGCCGAGCGGGACGCCTTCGATATTGCCAGCGAACGGGCGTTCCAATGATGGCCGGGGAGAAGGTTCTAGCCGCTATCCCGTTCAATGCGGTAACGGGCAACGCCTACGCCGGGGGTAATATCTTGCGCCTAATGATGACTCAAGAAGTAGAGGGTTACGATTCCCGCATGGGCTGGGCAGGGTTCCAACAATGGCGGACTATCGGGCGGACGGTCCGCAAGGGTGAGAAGGGTACGTCCTGCCTTACCGTTATTACGGTAGACCGGGGAGACGGTAAGAATGGTGGCACCCGTAAGGCTAGGGGGTTCTCGGTCTTTCATTATGATCAGACCGAACCCTTGCCAGAATCGGCAGCATAGGCAGAATATCCCCCGCCTAGTGGCTAAGGGTAGGTGCGATTCCTGCCGGGGGAGCTAGAAGTATTGACACGACACGCTAGGAGGCAAGACATGAGCGAACTAATCGAACCAAGCAGGATAAGGGTCTACCGTAACTATCGGGAGCATGATCCCGAGGACGTGGCAGCCCTAGCCACTGATATGCGGGCGAACGGATACCGTGAGAGCTACCCGATAGAGCTATGCCCGGACGGGTTCGGGGACTATCTCATTATCACGGGACACGGGCGACACGCTGCCGCTATTCTGGCGGGGCTTGAGTACGTTCACGCCATGATCTTTCAAGACATTACTCCTGGCGATGCTAGTTTCATGGCTAAACAACTACGAGAGAACATGGCCCGCAAACAATCCTCCCCGCTTGAGGACGGGTTAGCCTTTCAAGCTCAAATAGAATCGGGGCAGACCGCTGCCGATATTGCGAGGATCATAAGTAAGGCTGAATCATGGGTCGCTGATCGCTTGACGCTGGCTAGTTGCGATCCCGTTCTACGTTCGTTCGCTGCCCGTCATGGTATCCGCTACGCTCTCGCCGCCAGCGATCTGCCTGGTGAACTACTTACGCCACTAATCGAAAAGATCAGCAAGGACCCTAAGAAAGTGAATCTTGAATGGTGGACCGAACTAGTGAGAATCACCCGAGAAGGGTGGCAGGAATCTCTACAATCTGACCTATTCAATGCGGATAGTTTTCTCATCACTGAGGAATGGGATAACAGATTAGGGCAATACGTCACCGATTCTGCTAAAGCCGTAGCACCTAAGTCTGAGACGGTGAGAGAATCGCCCCTATCCGTGGAGGACGTGGCGACCATGACCGGACTCTCACGGGCCACCATTCTGAAGTATCTTCAGCGTGGGGCTATCGTCCCGGACGGGCGACTAGGCAACACACCCTACTTTTACACTTCAAGCGTTGAATCTTGGCAGAATGAGCGGGTCAGCTAAAAATGCCCATTGTAAGATTTGTCCAAATATTTCAGGCACGAACTAGACCGAACACCCGTTCGCCGTTGTGCCTAGCTGGTCTCTAGTTTCTGCCGGGGGTACTTGACAGGTGGGCTAGACTAGTAGTTGAAGGGTAGAACTACTGCCCCGAACTAATGAGCTGGGAGGCCCATTATGAAAACGAAAGACATTACCATTGGAACGGCTATCCGGTTCTGGCAAGCCGCCAGGCCGGAGGAGGCCTACCACCGTTACCAGGAGACAGGAACGGTTGTTTCCGTGTGGGAGTGTGGCACGGGTTACACCGCCGAGGCCGGCGATATTGTGTTCAATGTCCCCTTGTCTGCCATAATCGAAACGGTTTAGGGCAAACGGTATCCCGCAACGGTTCTGCCGGGGTTCGATTCCCCGGGCGGGAGCTATGCGCTAACTATTGACAAGGTGAGCGAAGTCTGATTAGAGTAATCAGTAGGGGGAGATTCCCCAAATAATAATAGCTATGGGAGGCTAGACATGGAAAGAGAAACAATACAGGAACGGGCGCAGGAATCTTACGCTGCCTATTTTGGACACGGTAGCGAGTACCTTGGTCTAATCGCCGAGCTTGAACACGCTGACGATTCAGACATCAGCCTATCACGGCAGGACGAAATAAGAGCCGGGCTAGGTGAATCATTGCTATCAGTAGACCAGCTAACGCATGGAATCTATGCCGACGGGGACACGTGGCAGGTGCTACTAACTACGGGAGGACCAGCCGCCCGCGTCGTAATCACTACTGACGCTTACGGGGACCCGACTGAGGCGGTGTTTGAGTTTCAAGATTGGTTTGAGCCTTGGACCGCAGCACCCGAGCAGGACGGTGAACTACTGACCAAATGGGCTGAATCAGTCGCCTACTACTACTGTGAATACTGCGAACATGATGCCCGTAACATCGTGGCAAGGCATACGGTATGAGGCGGGAGACTCGGAAAGAGGCCCTAGCCCGGCGAGCTGGTTTCCTGACGGGGTTAGCGGTAGGCTCAAGCGTGGTGCTGGCGTTGTGGTTCTTGGCAGCGTGGCACATTCTGACCGTGACCGCTGGCCCGTAACCGATTGACAAGGCGAAACGGTAATGGCGGGAGGCCGTGACCGTCTGCGGGTAGGTTGCCCGTACTGATGAGCCTGGGAGGGTTAGAAAAATGGATATTAGGTGCCCGATATGTGGTGAGCCTTGGGATATTCTGTCGCTTCACGACGAAGCCGAATGGAACGATGAGACGTTCGACAAGGTGCGAAAGCGTTTTTACTCGGACGGCTGCGGCAAGGTGTTTGGCGTGTCTTGCGAACGCTCCACCGATAACGCTGCCACCATAGCAGCTCTCGCCTATGACGTCATGGGAGACGATGTTGATGGTATTGCTTCAATGCTAGAGGACGCCGATTTCATGGGCCTAATCTAGCAAACGTCCCGCAACGGTTCTGCCGGGGTTCGATTCCCTGGGCGGGAGCTCTGGCAACAATGCCAGAAATAATGGGAGGAAAGAGATATGTTCCAAGAATGGGCAGAATGGCAAGAAGTACCCGATTACCCGGGTTTTCAGTGGTCTAAGTCGTTTCCGGCGGGTGCTCTAAAGCTGCGCACCCTGGCGAGGGCGATGGACGACACAGATCCGAGCTACGTCGAAACGCCCGCTATTTACTGCGCCGATAGCATTCAGCAGGAGGCGGGGGAGTTTCACGAACGGCTCTGGGCCGAGGGTTACGCATTCGGTGCGGGGGTGGCAGCATGAGCGCAACTATTTACGTCGCCGCCGATGGCAGCTGGGGTAGCGCAGAACCCGGCGAGCTTGTGGTTATCCATAATGTGACGGCAGCAGGAATCGAACAACTTGACACCGTAAGCGACTCTGAACGCTGGGAGCTGGCCCAACAATGGGAAACAGAACAGGAGGAAGAAGTATGAATGACGAGATGAGAGAGGCCGAGGAAGTAGGCGCAGGGGTCTTGGACGCACTGCGAGGGTTCTACCCTGTAGCCGATGATATGCCTTCGGGCTACCATATGGGAGCGACGCTGGCGCAGCGTTATCTTGAGATTGAAGCTGACGATGCCGAACTACTCAAGATAATGCTGAGGCGATAGAAACGATTGACACGGCACGCAAACGTCCCGCAACGGTTTCACCAGGGTTCGATTCCCTGGGCGGGAGCTCTGGCAACAATGCCAGAAATAATGGGAGGAAAGACAAGATGAGTAAAGAAATAATCGAATGTGACCGCTATGCCTGGACACCCGAGTTTTGCGATTGGTCCGGCACCTATGACGAGGCAGGAAGTGATGATGGTGGTGCCATTATCTACTGCCCCAAGTGTGAGTGGATTATTGAGGCTTCAAGTGTGAGCGTATTATTCAGTAACTCCCCGATGAAAAAGAAACCAACAACGGAGAAAACAGAAACGATCAACACCACACGCTAAAAATGTGGTACGATTCCTGGGTCACCTCCCAGCGACAGAGAGAACCCCCGTCGAGTTTATCTCCGGGGGTTTTTCTCTACCTATGGACACGGCACGCAACCGATTGACACCACACGCTAAAAACTTTTAGCCATGAGTTCGACCAGCTCCTTGAGTAAATCTTTTTTACCCTGGCGAACGATTGGCACAGTGCGCTGAGAATCTTCCGACCAAGAGGCATAAGCCTCGTCCTCTAGGCGATCAGCAAGAGATTTCACCCTCCGGCCTGGCGATAACCAGCCGCAAGAGTTCTGAGTCCGTCCAGACGGGCCTGAGATGCCTTCAGAGCCTCTCTAATAGCAGTCATGGAGCCAGAGGCCACAAGGTACGCCCGAAGGCTCTCAGAGGCTTCTAGCGTGGCATGGTCGTCAATCTCCGCTACCGTGACTTTGCCACCGTTCTCGGCAACATGATCCCGAAACTCCATTCGACTGCGAGCGTAGGCGATCTTGTAGTCTGCCTCTGTCTCGGCGCTCATGGCAGAAATGTCGGCACATTCCTCAGCAAGCTGGCCGATCCTACGGCCCTCGGCTTCAATGGCTTCTGATATTTGATTAGCACTTAGCATTATTCCTCCACGATCTCTACGAATGTCTCAAGTGACATTACTACATATCCGTCTTTCGTGGCCTTACCGCGACGCTTGACGATGACGACCCCAAACTTGTTGCCAGCGTTCTTGCGTTCTTCCTCAGCCTGAGCCAACCAATCGGACAAGGCGAACTTGGCATGGTTTTTTGCTTCAATCGTCACGCCAGGGATTCCAACGATGTCACCCTTGTCTAACTTGGCACCAGCACCAAACCTTCTCTCGGCATAGGGAAATCCGTTGGCCTGTAAATAGGCAACCACGTCCCGCTCCCATTGACTACCTTTGGCCTTGTTCGGGTTCGTCATGCTTCCCACGAATGTTTTGATAGTCCAAGCTCAGAAGCAAGGGAGGGGAAGTCCTCGACCCACCCGTTGTGGAAATCGCAGGCCAACATAATGTTGTCGGGGTCAGTGATTGAGCCACCCCTGCTTCGCTTCAGAAGTTCATGACCGTGAATCGCACCCGAGCAGGCTGTGCCGATAATCGCTTGGAGTTCACATGACCAAGTATCGGGCAAGCCGTACTTTTCAATCAAGACCTTTCGGCGTTCAATGTTGGCCTTTGCTCGCTTCTTGGAGACTTGACGTAGGGGTGAGCGTTTCATAAATACTCGTCCCAATCTTTCGGCGTACCTAATCGAACATGATGAGAGCAAGGGTCGTCACCGTCATCCCATGCCCGCATCTCTTTCGGAGTCAGTGGCCCGCCATCATGCGTGTCACAAAACTGCTTAGAGCAGTAACCCTTCTTGAATCCGTATTCCAACCATTTGTCAAAGTTCATAGTAATTCGCTCGTGTCGTTGTCAAGTGGATCAAAGTCGGGCACGTCAGGCTCGTAGTCAGCATGACAGTCACAGTCGCACGTTTCTTCTTTCTCGCAGGAGCAGGCCTCGCACCCGTCCGAGCAGGGGCTTCCGCTACCCGTGTTTCCTCGACAATCCTCGCACCAGTGTCCCATTACTTTGTCCTCCTACAACTTAGGCAAGCTCGGTGGCCTGCTCCATCTGATTCTATTTTGTGCTTCTCGCAAACCAGGGTCATTCGCTTTGGCTTGCTCAAAGAGTTTTTAGGGCAGGGGTGGCTCATCTCGCTCGCCAATGCTTTCGCTTCGGCCCCACACGCCTCACACTTGAAAAGTCTCATTACCATGCGGCACACCCATTCTGATCTGGAATCGGGATTCCGTAAGCCGCTCGAAATCTTTCCGCTACGGCGATCTGTGCTTCAGGGGATACGTCGCTGGTGCCGCCAAAGGCCTGCCAGTTCTGAGCTGTGAGCCCCAAACTATTCGGGTAGACACTTCCCAGCACCACCCATCCTCCGCTTTCGCACGTTGCCACTTTGTCCCATGCCTCTCGATTGCTGATTGGTGCGCTCGGCACCGTTGTTGTCACCGGAATTGTTGTCGGCACCGGAACCGTTGTTGTGGTGGTCGTTGTTGTTGAAGGAGGAAGCGTGACCACCGTTGTCGCTGTTCCTTTGAGATGTGGAGGGTGTTCCAATACTGTTGAACACCCACCGGCCATTAGCCCGATAGCCACCAGTGCTGTGAATAGTCGTTTCATACGTTACTCCTTTTTTCTGCTTGTAGTTCGTTGTGAGCCGCTCGACAGTCGGTACAGATTTCTTCTTTCTTTCTCCGGTGGCGTTCATAGCCAGCGTTCGTTCCGCAAGTGAGCCTGCTGTTCAGCTTTATCTCTCTCATCCTGGCAATCTGCCTACGCTCAATGGGGGTTGTGCCACCCCACACGCCTAGATTTTCTTTTATGCCATAATCCAAGCATTTTCCCTTTACCGGACACCCGACACACACGGCTTTGCCCGCAGTTGGGGTCCAGTCCTTGTCCTCTGTGGGGTAGAAAAGGTTTATGTCGGCATCACGACAGTTGCCCTGCTGCTTCCAATCATCCATTCTGTGCTTTCTTAGCAACCGCTACGGCCTTCTCTGCTTCTTCCAGCACATCCTTGGCGAGTTGGACAGTGGCTTCAATCATGCCAATAAGGTCACGCACGACCTGATCCACGTTAGGTTCCCAGCCACCGTTTTCTAATTTGTGTTGGATTTGCTCAAAGGTGAGTCGTACCCCATCGTCTTGACGTTCGGCCCTTGCGCTCATACCGACGACTCCAACGCCAAACGACCAGCCCGTGTGATCTGACACACAATTTGTTGGTTGCCGGTCTTAGCCATGCGAGTTTGTCCGGTGTCCTCGATGTAGCCCATGTTGCGGAGTTCGGAGATCCGCTTCCAATAGCCAGCACCCTTTTGGGCAAGGCCGGAAAGTTCCCCAGCTTCCTCCGAGGTAAGACCCATAAGCCTTTCATTATACCAAACGAGTAGCCGAAATCGCTGTGAGCCACGCTTGATTACCGTGTTTTCCGCTGCCTGCCTAGAGGTTTTGGGGTCGCTGTTCCGGTACGGTTGGCCCCCATTCATCACCATCATCATGTGCTTCTCACGGGCTTTGGCCCACAGCACCAACAGGTCTACGAAGTACTCCCTGTCTCCTGTCTCAAGAGCACCGGCACGATCCTCAACAAAGTCAATAATGTCTTGACGAAGTTCGGTTGCCTCATCCCGAGTCATGGCTAGCTCGACGCTCCGCCACACTAAGTCAGTGTCCGGCTCATCGGCAATCATCTGTTGCTTTATCATTCCCATAACAAATCCTCCTTGATTTGGTTAGTGTTTTTATCTTTGCCCCTCAACGGGGTGGTGTCAAGTCTTTTTATTTGACGCTTCCCATATCGGTTGTCCATCTTCGTCGCAGTCAGGCTCCCCAGACATATCCATCTTGGAAGTTACAAAACGATCATGGGCTTGTTTCATCCGAATCATTTCTGCGGTTTCAAACTTTTCCATTAGAACGGTTCCTCTCCGCTAGCCCAACCTTCTTCTGTAGCACCAAAGGCTTCAGCGACCTTGGCGATCTGTGGCTCTCCGCCCGAAGGCTTGTCTTGGAGAACCTTTCGAGCAGCATTGAAGCCAGCTCCGAGTTGCTTATCACTCAGAGACTTGTACTTCTTGCCCTTCTCGGCCAGGTCGTTCAGGAAGGTGTTGGTTGGGTCAGCCTGTGCGCCTTGGAGGATTGTCTCCCAGCGTGAGTCTGATTCAACATCCATCTTTGGTGAGGTGGACTTGATCTGTTCCTTGACTTCCGACACCCGATGAGGGGCAGGAGTGTTGTCTTGGCTGTGGGAGTTCACCTTGGACATTTCCTCACGGCTGGGGCGAGTCTCGGCGGTGCTTGAGTACTTCCAGTTCACCAATGCTCGACCAATAGCTGAGGTTTCAGCGTTCTCCAATGGAGAGGTTTCGTTTGGGCCTCGGTCAGCAAAGTGTTCCTCAGCAAGTCCGGTGGACACGGGGCGGTCATCGTCCTTGTGGGCGAAGATTGACGCAATAACAACAAATTGCTTCGTCCCGCCTTCCTTGCCGTAAGAGTTCAGCCACTCGGTAGCGATACGCCCGTCTGGGTGATCCTGCCAAAAGCGGGTGATCCGTGAGGCCACCGTTTCGTAATTGTCTAAGTCAAATCTAGCCATTACACTTTCTCCTTTATCTCAACTCGGACCGGCGGGTTGCCAGGTCCATCTTCCATACAGGCATCAAGGTATGAGCAGTAAGTACACATCCAATGCTGTCTGCTTCCCTCTGGGCTGAGGCTTTCTAGTCCCAAGTCGTCGCCAATGGCAAAACGCTCAGGAAGTAATCCTTCGTTCAGGCTGTCGAGTATCTCAGTCTGTCGGAGTATCTCTTGATCTGCAAGAGGCTCAAACACTTCGGCAGGGATAATCCACTCAGCCACGCAACGCTCTGCTTCTGACAGTCCAGCTCGTTGTGCGAGTCCCTTAGAGACAGCCTCAAGACCAATGTGAATGATCACGATGTAGTGACACTTGTTCGCTACTGCGTTGAGTGCTGCTTGTAGGATTGCCGACGAACGTGGCCCAGCCGGTGTGTCGCTGATCCCCTTGTTGGAAAGGCCAATGCTTTTCTTGAAAGCCGTTCCTCCCATCGTCTTGATCTCTAGCAGGATACGAAACTCACCGTCAATGATGACGCCATCGGCACTACCGCTTGACGTAACGACCTGCGAGGGAACCTCAAAGGAAGCGTCAAAGTAGTTGGAGATGGAGTTCTGTACCTTCTCGTGGATTTCCGTACCGAGAGTGGTGACCATCGTGCCAGCCATATCAAACGGCTCACGGGGGTACTTGAGTGCGGAGTAAGCCAAAGCCCTTCCACATTTCCCACTATCGGAATATCGAAATGGCGTATCAAACGCCTTCGGCTTGTCTCCAAGTTCAGCGTCCTGTGCTTGCTTCTCCTGAAGCCACAAGTGACCGTACTGGGGAGTGACAGGAATCTTCCATGATTCGTTCATGCGTCCTCCTTGGTCAGCTCAGACGTAAGGTAATCAAAATCTGTTTCGGGGTCAGCGTCCCAAGCGACACACACCACCCCAACCTTGACCACTGTTCCTTTGAGTTCGTGGTCGTGGTTCCATGACACACGATCACCAATGTTTAGTTCCATCATCAAATCCTCCTTGTTAGATGGTGACCACATTCTTACAGGAGGTTGTAACGATTGTCAACTATTTCTTTTTGTGGGAGTGATTATGGTAGTAATCAGCCTCAATTTGGGCTTTTCTGGCAAGAGGAACGTGCTCCCACTGGTATTCAGTACCTAATTTTTTGTCACACTTTTCACACTCAAATTTGGTTCGCACTTTTTTCCTTCGTCGCTAGTTGGGGCAAATACCCTTGGTTTGTATTCCGATAACCGTTTGCCCTCATACCTCCGACATAGGAAATCTAGGCTGACCATCATCGGGTCGTATGAGCCAGACTCTACCTGATGTTTGACGATGATGCCTCGCCAATATGCTTGCTGTGGTCCTAAGTAATCTTCATCGTGTAAATAGCAGGCCCCAGCTACCAATCCATTCTGTTGTTGTCCCGCCACATACCGGATTCCATACAACAAAGTTTGCTGGTGACCGTGAGTGAAAGAGTGTCCAATGGTCTTGAGTCGAGACTCAATCATCCCACCAATGGGTCGCCCGTTCATCAAGTTCACGAAGTAGTGGGAGTACCCCACGCCGTCTAGCCAAACGATATGTCTGAAACTATGTACGGTCCAGCCCATGCGTTCATAGTCCAGGTCGTCGGTGGAGATAGTGCCATCGAGCTTGGAGTCAAGTGATATGGCTCGGTTGATCCGATCTTCGTGATTTCCCAGTAGGATGTGTCGCTCAGGTAACCACCGTCGTTCCTTGTACTGCTTACGAATACGGTTGTACTCCACGATTGGTCCATTGAGAATCTTCCATCCATAGTTCGCTGCCTCAATATCTGCTTTATACCTACGACCTTCCATTTCTTTTTTACCTACGTCATAGGAAGAAAGGCTCGGCATATCAGCGTGGTCGCCTAGGTGGATGATCTTGACATTAGGCTTACCGGCCCAGTTGTCCACGATGTACTGCCCTATCCATTTTAGATGATCGAGCGGTACCCCTGGTTTTACCTGGGTGTCGGGGATGACAATGTGGGTTTGGAGTTCCTGCTTTTTCACGGCAGTTGACCCTTTGGTTGCGTGATCCAGGCTAACTCGGCTGGGGTGATCTGGAAGGGATCGCTCGGACACATCCAACCACCATGCTCCCAACTCCTAGCCACAAGAGCTGAGCAGATGAGAGCGTTACCCCGTCTGCGAAAGTCAAAGGCAACGATCTTCGGGGTGAGCAGGGTGAGGGCGATGGAGCAGATGGTGGCTACGGAATATTTGACACCGTTCTGGCGAAGCGCAT
>Ga0194048_10001599_pt1 | contig 11309 bp, 11 predicted proteins | sample JunL225m_MetaG_FD_161685 | JGI IMG/M metagenome (GOLD analysis project Ga0194048, IMG submission 161685) | Anoxic zone freshwater microbial communities from boreal shield lake in IISD Experimental Lakes Area, Ontario, Canada - Jun2016-L222-5m | ecosystem: Environmental > Aquatic > Freshwater >...
CCCGTTGTTCGCCACAATGCCAACGGGCATGCCCTCAATGTGCGCAAAGCCTGTCACCAGCGTCGTACCGAAGCGCGCTTTGAATTCGTCAAATTCAGAGCCATCGACAATGCGCGCAATGATCTCGCGCACATCATAGGGCTTGCGCGTATCGGCCGGCACAATGCCATTCACTTCACTTGGGTCATACAGCGGCGGCACGCTTTTGCGCAACGCCAACTGTTGTGGCTTGATGCGATTTAATCGGCCAACGGCATCGCGTGCCAGTTGCAAGGCATGATGGTCACTGACGGCAAGATGGTCTGCGACGCCAGACAACCGCGTATGCACATCGCCACCACCCAAGTCTTCGGTAGATACGATCTCGCCCGTGGCGGCCTTCACAAGTGGAGGTCCACCTAAAAAAATCGTGCCCTGGTTACGCACAATAATCGACTCGTCACTCATCGCCGGGACATACGCCCCACCGGCAGTGCATGAGCCCATCACAACGGCGATTTGCGCAATCCCTTGCGCCGACATGTTGGCTTGATTAAAAAAGATACGCCCAAAGTGATCGCGATCAGGAAACACCTCTTCTTGCCGAGGCAAATTCGCCCCGCCCGAGTCGACCAGATACACACACGGTAAGTTATTTTGTTGCGCGATCTCTTGCGCACGTAAGTGTTTTTTTACAGTAAGCGGGTAGTAGGTGCCGCCTTTGACCGTCGCATCATTACACACGATCACACACTCAACGCCAGAGATGCGGCCGATGCCCGTGATGAGGCCTGCCCCGGGAGACTCTCCGTTATAAAGCCCAAGCGCAGCAAGCGGCGACAGTTCTAGAAACGGTGTGCCCGGGTCTAACAGTTGCTCGACGCGGTCGCGTGGTAGTAGTTTTCCACGACTGATATGCTTTTGACGCGCCTGCTCTGTGCCACCGAGTGCCGTTTGTGCCAGCTGCTTTTGCAAATCATCGATTTGGACCTGCATCGCCAGCGCATTTTGCGCAAACTCTGGCGAACGCACGTTGATTAGAGATTCGATTTTGGGCATGTCTTTCGACCTTTGATCATTGTTAATGTCTTTACATCGTTTCGTTGAAAAGTTCACGGCCGATGAGCATTCGACGAATTTCACTTGTCCCGGCACCGATCTCATACAGCTTTGCATCACGCCAGTAACGACCAAGCGGGTAGTCGTTGATATAACCGTTTCCACCAAAGATCTGGATACCCTCACCCGCCATCCACGTTGCTTTTTCGGCACAGTACAAAATCACTGCAGCACAATCTTTACGGATTTGACGGACATGTTGAACGCCAAGGCTATCGAGGTTTTTGCCAACCGTATAGCAAAACGCCCGGCACGCTTGTAGCGTCGTGTACATATCGGCGACCTTGCCTTGAATCAGTTGAAACTCACCGATCGATTGACCAAACTGCTTGCGATCATGAATATAGGGAATCACCTGATCCATCACGGCCTGCATAATGCCCAAAGGCCCACCCGACAGCACCGCACGCTCATAATCCAAACCACTCATCAGCACGCGCACACCGCCGTTGACCTCTCCCAACACGTGATCACCAGGAATCAGGCAATTTTCAAACACGAGTTCACCGGTGTGGCTGCCACGCATACCAAGCTTATCGAGTTGTTGCGCAATACTAAAACCGGGCATGCCTTTCTCAACTAAGAAAGCCGTGACGCCGCGCGCATTCGCCTCGGGATCGGTCTTGGCATAGACCACAAGGGTGTCCGCATCCGGTCCGTTCGTGATCCACATCTTGGTACCATTCAACAGATAGTCTGAGCCCTGCGGTGTCGCCCGTAATTTCATGCTGACCACGTCTGAGCCCGCGCTGGGCTCGCTCATGGCAAGTGCACCAATATGTTCACCGCTTAGCAGTTTAGGAAGATATTTTTTCTTCTGCGCGGTGCTACCGTTTCGATGGATCTGATTCACACACAAGTTTGAGTGCGCGCCATACGACAAACCCACCGAAGCGCTTGCACGAGAAATTTCTTCCATTACAACCATGTGAGCAAGGTAGCCCATGTTGGTGCCGCCATACTCTTCGCTGACGGTCATGCCCATCAGCCCGAGCTCGCCCATTTTTTGCCACAAATGCATCGGAAACTGATCGTCACGATCGGTTTGAGCCGCTAACGGTGCGATCTCGTGCTGTGCAAAATCTCGCACAGCCTCACGCAACATATCGATGTCTTCACCTAATTCGAAGTTCAGGCCTGGCAAGTGCATCACCGTCTCCCATATTGGATTCTTAGTTTACGTTTACGTAAACGTAATGTCTTTTAATCAAACCAAGGGTTAACCCTTGGTTTTTTCCTTTAATAAGGTCTCGCAGACTGCTTGTTGCTGAACTATTTCACTCAAGGTCTCTTCTAAATCCTGTCGCTGCTGTTCAAGCATCGTGCGCTGCGCAGAAAGCACAGACATGTAGTGCGCCAGCTGCGGCACGGTGTCGCGCGGGCCCTCATACATGTCAATTAACTGACAAATCTCAGAAAGTTGAAGCCCCAACCGTTTCCCGCGCAAGGCCAGCTTTAAGCGAGTACGATCCCGTGAAACGTACACGCGATTACGACCCTCCCGCGCCGGATTCAAAATGCCATGATCCTCATAAAACCGGATCGTGCGTGGGGTCAGATCAAACTCTTTTGAGAGCTCTGAAATCGTCCAGGTCGGGCTTGTCATAAGGTTAAGTAGTCGCAGTTAACGTAAACGTAAATTATGATGGTCTGATCGCGCCGTCAAGCTTGGAGACAAAGTACCGATGAACCCCCTTGAACATCAACTGCAGTATCCCTTTGCTGAAACGCTGCCAGGCCCTGGCCTGACCCAAGAGGTCGCCCCCGGCGTGCGCTGGCTCAGAATGCCACTGCCCTTCGTTCTTGATCACATCAATTTGTGGCTGCTGCGTGACAACATCGATGGCCAAGACGGATGGACCATCGTTGATTGCGGAATTAGTAGTGATGACGTGAAAGCGCTTTGGGATACCATTTTTAATACGCAGCTTGAGGGCTTACCCGTCTTACGCCTGGTTGTCACCCATATGCATCCGGATCACATCGGTCTGGCCTATTGGTTATGCGAGCGCTGGAACATCCCCATGCACATCAGCATGACCGACTACATGACCGCGCAAACCTGGAGCCAGCGAAAAGGCGGCGGGGCAACGGGCGGAGAAAGCACCGCACGACACCTGATGCGCCATGGCATGATTGATCCTGATTCCATCAAGCAACTTCGTGAGCGTTCATCACACTATCCCGGAATGGTTCCTAATGTGCCCGCCGCGTTTGTGCGCGTCATGCATGGCACTGAGTTAAGCGTCAATGGGCATATCTGGCAAGCCATCGTGGGCTATGGTCACGCCCCAGAACATATGTCGTTCTATTGTGCGGATAAAAAAGTGTTGATCTCTGGTGATATGGTCTTGCCACGCATCTCAACCAATATCAGCGTGTTCGATTACGAGCCCATGGGCAACCCGTTGCCTCTTTATCTAAACTCGCTCGATGCCTATGGGCATCTGCCAGCCGACACCTTGGTGCTGCCCTCTCACGGACGCCCCTTCAAAGGGCTGCATGAGCGCATCGCACAACAACAGTCGCATCACGCAGATCGTTTAGCAGAGGTCTTTGCCGCGTGTGTCGTCCCACAATCAACCACTGATATTTTGCCCCTCATGTTCAAGCGCAAACTTGATCTGCATCAAACCACTTTCGCGATGGGCGAAGCCGCAGCACACTTACATGCCTTGTACTTTGAAGGCAAACTTTCGCGCGAACTATGCGCGGATGGCATCATTCGGTTTACTCAACACGCCTAGACCTCGATCTCGACTCTTATTAAGGATTTATCTTGACCACCCATCATCTAGATACCCGACTTCTTCATATCGGCGCTGCTGAGTTCGATCCTCAAACAGGTACCGCACCGGTCAGTATCCCTGCAATTCGTACCAGCACCGTACGCTTTAAAAATCTCGAGGTGCTTGACCGCGCCTTGGTCAAACGTGCTGCGGGCGAACGCGTCGTCACCTACGGCATCGCCGGGCTCGATACGCACCGTGCACTTGAAGAAGTCTTTATGCAACTTGAGGGCGGCAGCTATTGCGTGTTAGCACCCTCAGGGCTTGCCGCCATTAGCATTGCTTTTTTGGCGCTGCTTAAAACGGGCGATCACATGTTGGTTGCAGATTGTGTCTACGGGCCCGTTCGTACGGTTGAGCAAACCTTGTTAAGTCGTCTAGGGATTACCGTTACCTATTTTTCAAGCCAGGATCAGATTGCTGAATTGGTACAACCCAACACAAAGATGATCTACGTCGAGTCGCCTGGCTCGCTACTCTTTGAAATGCTTGATATGCCCGCGCTCTCAGAAATCGCTCAACGACATAATTTAATTTTGGCGACTGATAACACCTGGGGCTCAGGATATATTTATCGCCCCTTGACCTTGGGCGCAGATGTATCGATCGTTGCAGGCACAAAATATATTGCGGGTCACTCAGATGTCATGCTCGGTGCCATTATCGTCAAAGACGACAAGCTTGCAGCGCGCATTCATGCAACACAGTACGCGTTAGGAAACTCTCTGAGTGCAGACGACGCCTGGCTCTCTTTGCGTGGCGTCAAAACCATGGCGGTACGCATGGCGCAACACGCCCGCAACACCCAAGAGGTCAGTAAATTTTTAGACTCCCGCCCTGAAGTCGTGCGGATCTTCGACCCGGCATGGCACAAAGATCCGGGCCATGCGTTGTGGAAGCGCGACTGCACTGGTGCGAACGGCATGTTGTCGATTGAACTGAACTGCCCGGCGCTCGCTGCCAAGCCCTTTGTCGATGCCTTAACTTTATTTGGTATTGGTTTTTCGTGGGGCGGCTTTGAAAGTCTTGTGCAGTGGGTGAATCCAGCGGTACTCGCCAATCACGTCTACTGGCGTGGCAAAGATCACGCGCTCATCCGCTTGCACATTGGTCTAGAATCGCCACAAGATTTGATTGAAGACCTGACACAGGCCTTCGATAAAATTCGCACTTAATTTTTTTAACTCTTTTAATCAAAGAATATTCAAATGACTTCACCCAAAGGTTACGTATTTGTCGAACTGGTCGTACGCGATCCCGAAAACTTTAAAGAGCACTATCAACCGCGATCAACCGCGGCCGTTGCCGCCTTTAACGGAAAGTTTCTGAGTCGTGGGGGGGATATTTCTATCAAGAGCGGGCCTTCAGACGATCGTCGTCGGGTCATGATTGAATTTGAAACGTATGAAAAAGCACTCGCGTGGTACGACTCACCGCTTTCACAAGAGGCAAAAACCTATCGCGACAAGTATGCGCACGTCATTACTTTTTATATTATTCAAGGGACTTAGGTCGCCGAGCGTGTCACGGCTGCACAACAAGTGCAGCCGTGCTTCCTCTACGACTTATTTATTTAGTACGCACTTGTTTAATCAGGCTGTCGGCGACATCCAGCGTTTCTTGGTACCCACCCGCCTCAGACGGTGAAGTCAAAAAGCGACCTGCAACCGCTACCGAGGGTGTGCCCTGTACTTTATAAGAAGTCACGAGTTGATCTGCACGCCCGCCTTTTGAAACCACGCCAAACGAATCAAAGACGCTTTCAAATTTGGCACGATCAATACCTTGTGCGGCAACCCAGGCAACAATGTCAGGCTTAGTAAATAGTCTTTTTCTCTCTTCATGAATCGCATTAAAAACCTTGGCATGCAAATCAAGTCGGTTCATCGCTTCAAGCGAGTAAAACAATTGTTGCAACGGTTTCATGCTGGCATTAAAGGCAACGGGTACAAGTTTGACCACGACATCTGAGGGTAATTTTTTTACCCATTTTTCAAGCATCGGCTCAAGCACCGCGCAATGCGAACATGCATAAGAAAAAAACTCTAGCACCTCAGTCTTACCAGGTTCGGTCGGCTGCGCAGGATTGACCTCAAGATATTTTGCTTTAGGCGCACCGGTTACGCCTTGTGCAAAGGGTGCGGCCGAAAAAAATACCGTCATCACCAACAGACTTGCCATTCGCATTAACCATGACTGATTCATCTGTGATTCATCCTATTTGTTTAACATTTAAATTTTTTGCTTTACTGACGCACAACCGCTGTCGGAATTTTTTCTTGGCCAAGTCGAGTGCGCGTTTGATTCATGTCATCAATTCGAGCAAAGGGTCCGACCCTGACCCGATTAACTTGTAAACCATTTACCTCGGCACGCTGAATTTCAACCGGCATCCCCATCAATAAAATACGGGCACGCAACGCTTCGGCATCTTCTAAGACTCTGAACGAGCCGACTTGCAAAAAATAAGGCCCGCTCGAGGTGCTGCTTGAGCTGCTCGCACTCGCCTGCGGTGGTGCTGGCAAAGGCTCAGCACGTGACGACGTACGCGGCGCGGGCGCCTGAGCTTCAGGGGTTGGGGTCAAGGTCGCAATTAAGGCGCCCAACGCATCGGGTGCAGCGCCAGCCCGAGGCGAGGCACTCTCTGCAGTCTCGCCACTGGGCTGATCAGGCGCGCTCGGGGCGGTAACAGGCCCGGTATCGCGCCCTGCCAAGCCTGCATTTGGATCAGGCGCATTTCGTGGGTCGGCTGCTGCTGCGCTTTCGGGCGAGCGGCTTGCCTTATCAACAAACGGCATCGGAGACTTAATGACATAAAAAGCAACGACCACTGCTGCGATCAAACCAATCAGCAGACCCGCCAACACCCCATAGAGTGTATTGCCACCAGAAGATTTTCGTTTTGCCATGAAATGATCTTACATCCGTTCGGGGGCTGAAACACCCAACAGCCCTAAGCCATTTGCAATCACTTGACGGGTTGCATCCGCTAATCGCAACCGTGCCCGCTTTAAAACAACATCATCCACCAATACGCGTTCAGCGTTATACCAACCATGAAAATCTGCCGCACAATCCCGCAACCAAAAGGCAACAAGGTGCGGCGATAGATCAAGTGCCGCCTGAGACACCAAGGCCGGAAACTCTGCCAGCCGCTGCATTAACGCAATTTCCGTCGGCGCGACGAGGCAAGAAATTTCTGCTGTCTGTCGTTCGGCGGCCGTGACCTCAGACTGCTGCAACATCGAACAAATCCGTGCGTGGGCATACTGAATGTAATACACCGGGTTTTCTTCACTTTTTGAGCGCGCTAAGTCAACATCAAAAACGAACTCTGTGTCTGCGCGGCGCTGAATCAAAAAGAAACGTACCGCATCGCGTCCAACCCACTCAATCAGATCCTGCAAGGTGACATAACTACCCGCACGTTTTGAAATTTTGACCTCAACACCGCCGCGCATCACCTTAACCATCTTATGCAAAATATATGCAGGGTAATCAACGGGGATGCCCATGTCTAATGCCTGCAGCCCGGCACGCACGCGCGCCACGGTGCCATGATGATCGCTACCCTGAATATTGATCGCGCGTGTAAAACCACGCTGCCACTTGGTGACATGGTAGGCAATATCGGGCACAAAGTAGGTATAGCCGCCCTCAGACTTGCGCATCACGCGGTCTTTATCGTCACCGGTGCCGAGCTCTGTCGTACGCAACCATAACGCGCCATCGCTCTCGTAGGTATGCCCCGACGCAACGAGCTGAGTCACCGTTTGCTCTACACGGCCAGAGGTGTAAAGCGAACTTTCAAGATAATAATGATCAAAGGCCAAACCAAAAGCCTGTAAGTCTGCATCTTGCTCGCGCCTGAGATACGCGACCGCAAAGCGACGCACATTATCAAGATCCTCTAGATCACCGCTCGCTGACGCCGGCTCACCATCGCTTGCGCTCACGGTTTTTTTCGCTAAAAAATCATTCGCGATATCGAGGATGTAATCACCCTTATAGCCATCTGCAGGATACGCGGCATCGTCAGGGCTCAGGCCACGACCACGCGCCTGCACACTGATGGCAAGGTTATGAATTTGATTTCCGGCATCGTTGTAATAAAACTCGCGGCTCACTGCAAAACCACTTGCGTCAAACAAGCGGCAAAGCGCGTCACCCAAGGCAGCCTGCCGGGCATGCCCAACATGCAACGGACCAGTGGGGTTGGCCGACACAAACTCAACCAACACCTTTTGCTCGGTGCGTGCAGCGCGACCAAAGTGCTCGCCCTGCGCTGAGATCGTCTCAAGCACGGCGATCCGGGCGGCATGCGTCAAGCGCAAGTTGATGAAGCCCGGGCCTGCGAGCTCTGCAGCCGCGATCAGCTTTGTTACTTCGGGATTCGCCATCAGCGCATCAACAATCGCTTGGGCAAGCTCGCGAGGGTTACGCTTGGCGGGCTTCGCCAACTGCATGGCCACGTTGGTTGCGATGTCTCCATGTGCAGCAACTTTAGGGCGCTCAAGCAAGATCGTCGGCTGAGCCTCGGGCAAAAGGCTCGCCACGGCGGCCTGCAAACAAGAAATAAGGGTCTGGTGTTGCTCGGGCAGCATGGGCTTAAAAAACGACAGGATGAAGACTCAAATCATAGCCTGAAATGCACTGCGTTCCAGAGCCCGCCGCAGGCTCGCGCAACCATTGCATCAGCACGTGTATGATTTGTTGACTGGGAGAACGACCATGCTAGTAACCTTCAGTAGTAAAGCCGGCGCTGATATTCTGATGCTATCCCAACACGCGAAGCCTCTTTTGCGGATCATGGGCAAGCTTGAGGGCACCGAACTGCCCACGCGGGGCGTCTTTATGCCCGAACACATCGGACAAAACATTGCCCAACTCGAGCAAGCGATTGCCGTGGCGCCTAAACCAACTGAAGACGACGATCGCCCAATCGACCCGATTTCTCAGCCGGTCGGCCTACGCCAACGTGCTTTTCCGTTGCTCGACTTGCTCAAGCGCGCCAAAGACAAGAACCTACCGGTGCTTTGGGAAGCGGGTTCAGCCTGGTAAGCTCAAAAAGCTTGTTCAAATAGCGCTCGAAAATCTGCAGTGGTCGTGTGGCGCGGGTTCCAACGATTGTAATTCGCCTGCGCGCATAGCGTTGCCATTTCGTCGAAGGTATCTGCAGTTACGCCTACATCCCGCAAACGGGAAGGGATCGATAAGTCCGTGCACATCGCTTCAATCGCGTGGACCGCCGCCTGAGCAGCATCGAGCACCGGCCATTGCTGCACGGGTCGGCCCATTGCAATGGCAACGCGGGCAAATTTTTCTGGGTTCGCAACCAAATTAAAGCGGGCGACATGCGGCAGGCACAAGGCATTCGATAAGCCGTGCGACAAATGAAACTGTGCACCGACAAACCGCGCCATGCAATGCACATTACCTAAGCCCGTCTGTCCAAACGTCATCCCCGCAAGCGCTGAGCCGCACAGCATCTTTAAGCCCGCATCAAGGTTGCCCCGATTGGCAACAAAGGGTCGAATATTCGTTGCCAATAATTCAATCGCCTGTAAATTAATCGCATCGGTCATCAAGTTTGTCTGTAACGACAGATACGACTCAAAGGCGTGAACAAAGGCATCGATCCCTGAATGCGCGGCAACATGGGCCGGTACCGTACGTAACGCCAACGGATCCAGGATCGCATAACGGGCAGGATTCAGGGCCGCGTGTCGGATCGACATCTTTAAATTTTTTTCAGTGTCTGTGATGACGCAAGAGCCAGAAACCTCTGAGCCGGTTCCGGCGGTCGTTGGGATTGCAATTAAGGGTAGCGGGGGGTGCTGGAACTTATCAATTCCTTCGTAGTCATGAATGCGTCCGCCGTTGGTTGCAAGAATACCAACCGCTTTTGCGACGTCGATCGTGCTGCCCCCGCCAATGGCCAGTACAGCGCTTGCTCGGTGCGCTTGACAGCTCGCAAACGCCTTTTCAACCGTATGCGCGCTTGGATCAGGCTCAATTTCTGTGAAGACCGCAACTTCAACGCCCGCGGACTTCAAGCGTGCTTGAATCTCGGCATAAAAATCGCTTTTTAATAAGGCAGCATCCAGTGCGATAAACAAACGTTTACACGCCAGCGTTTCTAAAATATCGCTAATTTTTGCGTGTGTGCCAACGCCCATATAAATCGTACTGGGGCAAAAAAAACTTGTCAGTGTCGTTGTGATCATCGCGATGCCTTATTAACGTTTTTATTCGGGAGTCGCACCTAAATCAATGATCACCGGGCGCCAGCGCGCAACCTCGCTAGTCAACAGCGCGCGCGCACCCTCAGGCGTTTTTTGTTCGGGCGATGGATCTTCGATCCCAGCCGCCTCAAACCGCGTGCGTAACTCGGGGGCTTGTAACGCCAACAGTAATGACTGATTAAGCTTCTTCACGATCTCTGGGGGTGTTCCCTTTGGCACCAGAATCATGTTCCAAATGTCGTACAACAAATCAGGAAAACCTGACTCGCCAGCAGACGGCACCTCAGGTAACGCCGCGATACGTTTAGAGCGCAACACGACAACGCCCTTGACCATGCCTGACTTCACATATCTAACCGCCGTCGTCGTGCTTTCAACCATATAGTCTATGTGGCCTGCCATCACATCATTCACCGCTTGTCCCGCACCACGATAATTCACCCCATTTACTTTTACGCCCAGCCTGACGTTAATCAGCTGACCCCCTAACCAGGTACCAGAGCCAACGCCCGCCGCACCAAAATTCAATTTGGACGCGTTTTGTTTAAGGTATGCAGCAAACTCATCTAGCCCTGTTGCCGGAAAATCTTTACGCGCCGAAATAATTTGTGGGGCATCTCCGATTGAGGCAACCGGTATAAAGTCTTTCAACACATCGTAGGTCAAGTTTTTATATAGTGTGGCATTCACCGCTAGGGTACCGCCATTGCCGATCAGCATGGTGTAGCCATCGCCAGTTGCACGCGCAGCACGTGTGCCACCCACCGTTCCTCCTGCACCCGGTGTGTTTTCAACAATCACAGGTTGCCCGAGCACCTTGGTCAAGCTTTCTGCAACGACCCGTGCCAACACATCTGTCGGGCCTCCGGCGGCAAACGGGACAATCAATGTCAACGGCCGATCGGGATACGCCGCATACGTCACCGTACTCATGCCCAGCAAAATGAAAGCGGCCAGAAGCCGAGTCGTTCTTTTTTTCAACGCATTTAACATGTTGTTCCTCTTATGTAAGCTCTTCAGACCAAACAAAAAGGGCTGTATTACGCAGCCCTTTTTTATCCGCTCTAGCAGCCCATTAAACGTCTAGGTTCGCAGCCTGCAGCGCATGCATTTCAATAAATGCACGACGCGGCTCGACATGATCACCCATCAGTGTTGTAAAGATCTGATCTGCACC
>Ga0194048_10001600_pt1 | contig 11306 bp, 8 predicted proteins | sample JunL225m_MetaG_FD_161685 | JGI IMG/M metagenome (GOLD analysis project Ga0194048, IMG submission 161685) | Anoxic zone freshwater microbial communities from boreal shield lake in IISD Experimental Lakes Area, Ontario, Canada - Jun2016-L222-5m | ecosystem: Environmental > Aquatic > Freshwater >...
CCATTTTAAATGTGTGCCCAACGCCCATCTCGATTGCAACTTCTTTCATTGCTGCGTCAGATGGCGAGAAATATGGATTATCTGCAACACCTAACATTCGCGATGCCTGGTCATACCAAGGAAGTAATTCGGATTTCCAATCAGTAATATGTTTCCATTGCTTGTCATTGAAATAAGTATCGGGCGGAATATATAAAGTGTTTGCATAAACAAGAGATCCACCGCCAACACCAGCACCAGCAAGTACTAACACATCTGGCAGTGCGTGAATTCTTTGAATTCCCCGCAGCCCTAACCTTGGTGCATATAAAAATCTAGATAATCGCCAAGATGTTTTAGGAAAATCTTTATCAGTGAATCTGCGACCGGCTTCCAAAATACATACGCGATAATTTTTCTCTGTTAAGCGAAGTGCGCTGACTGATCCGCCAAAACCGGAACCAATAATTACGACATCGAAATCGCGTTCCATGGGTTATTCATACCAAAGTTATTGCTATAGGGCTAGCACTCAAAGAATTCAATAAAACCTAACTCTTTACGCTCAAAACATCTTTCAGTGCGATATTGCACATCAAAGGAATTGGAATTCTGCAATACGCATAGAGGAAAATCGCTAACAAGAGATAGGAGAGTGCCAATGAACGCACTTGATTTGGCCAGGTGGCAATTCGCCATCACAACCGTGTACCACTTTATATTCGTACCAATCACAATTGGATCTGGTTTCCTTGTGGCTGGTTTACAAACAGCTTGGTATCGCACTAATAAAGATAAGTATTTACGCGCTACTAAATTCTTCGGAAAATTATTTTTGATTAACTTCGCAATCGGAGTTGTCACAGGAATCGTTCAAGAATTCCAATTCGGAATGAACTGGTCCTCTTATAGTCGCTTCGTTGGCGACATTTTTGGTGCCCCACTTGCTATGGAGGGTTTACTCGCGTTCTTCCTTGAGAGCACATTTCTTGGACTATGGATCTTTGGTTGGGATCGGCTTTCAAAGAAAGCACATCTAGCAACAATTTGGCTTGCTGCTACGGGAACTTTGCTCTCTGCATACTTCATCTTGGCAGCAAATGCCTTTATGCAACATCCAGTTGGATATGAATTTAATCCTGATACTGGCCGCGCAGAGTTGAAATCAATTATGACAGTTCTCACTCAATCAACAGCGGTCTCGGCTTTCTTTCACACAATCCCATCAGCTTTCCTAACTGCCGGCGCACTATTTGCTGGGGTTGCAGGTTGGATGGTTTTGAAAGGTCGCGACGCAGAAGTTGCTAGGCCCGTTATGAAAACTGGACTAGTTGTTGTGATTGTTTCCTTCTTAGTTGTTGGAATAACTGGCGACTGGTCAGCACGTGTAATGACTACACAACAACCAATGAAAATGGCTGCTGCTGAAGCTCTCTATGACACCAAGGCCAATGCGCCATTCTCACTCTTCACACTTGGAACTCTCGATGGAAGTAAATCTGTATTCCAAATCGGTCTTCCATCTGTTCTCTCCTTCATGTCAACCGGTGATGTAAACGGAACTGTTGAAGGGGTAAACGACCTACAAAAGAGTTATGCAGAAAAATACGGTGCCGGAAACTACTCACCAAATATTCCTCTTGCATATTGGTCATTTAGATTAATGATTGGTTTCGGTGGTTTAGCTACACTCTTCGCGCTTTTGACTTTGTGGTACATGCGCAAAGGTGGACTGCCTCGCGGAAAGTTCTATCTTCGCTCAATGATTGCACTTCCATTCCTGCCAATTCTTGCAAACTCATTTGGTTGGATATTTACTGAAAGCGCACGTCAACCATGGGTTGTCTTTGGATTATTTAAGACAGCTGATGGCGTAAGCCCAGGTGTAAACGCTGGAAGCGTTCTCTTCACAATGATCACATTCACTCTTCTTTACGGAGTGCTTGCAGTCATTGAATTTGGTCTAATGGTTCGCACAATAAAAGTCGGTACCGATATGTCACCGGTACAAACTGGCGAATCTAAAACTCTGACAATGGCTTACTGAGAAATCAGGGAGGATAATGAAAATGTCATTTAATTCAGTTTGGTTCATACTCATAGCAGTTCTGTGGGTTGGCTATTTTATTCTTGAAGGATTCGACTTTGGAGTCGGTATCTTGTTAAAAGTCGTCGCAAAGAACCAAGCCGAGCGTCGTGCAGTTCTGACAACACTCGGACCTTTGTGGGACGGAAACGAAGTCTGGTTACTGGTTGCGGGTGGTGCAACATTCGCAGCGTTTCCAGAGTGGTACGCCACGTTATTTAGTGGTTTCTACCTGCCACTATTTCTAATTCTGATTTCCTTAATTGTTCGCGGAGTCGCATTCGAATATCGCAGCAAGTATGGAAAAACAGAGTGGCGTTCTCGGTGGGACAACGCGATCGTGATTGCAAGTTTTATTCCAGCGCTTCTGTGGGGCGTGGCATTTGCAAATATCGTTCGCGGAGTTCCACTCGAGAAGAGTGCAACTGGAGCAATTGAATACGCAGGTGGCTTTTTCAACTTGCTAAATCCATATGCAATTCTTGGTGGTCTAACAACCCTTTCACTATTCGTAACTCATGGCGCTTTCTTCCTTGCGCTTAAGACCGAAGGTGAAATCCGATTTCGTTCTAAGGAGATCGGAATCAAAATGGGACTAGTAACGGCAGTACTTGCAGTTGCCTTCCTAGGTTGGACCTTGGCTTCACTAACATCTAAGGCTAGCGTTGTAACTGGTTCACTAGTAGTTGTTGTTTCATGGCTTGCTGCACTCGCCGCTAATTACAAGGGTCGAGAAGGTTGGGCTTTCCTATTCTCCGCAATAACAACTGCATTTGTAGTTATCACTCTCTTCTTTGGTCTATACCCAAATGTGATGCCAAACATCACAGCTGGTGGACCAGGGTTGGATATCTTCAATGCATCTAGCACTCAGTACACACTTAAAGTTATGACAATTGTTGCCGCGGTTATGACACCGCTAGTTCTGATCTACCAAGGATGGACTTACTGGGTATTTCGCAAGCGTATTAATCCAAATCAGATTGCTAAGCCAGAATCTGGCGTATTGGATTCTATTAACGCGTGAGAGCTATAGATCCGCGGCTGTTGCGTTATTCGCGCAGCAGCCGCGGTTTTCTATTTGTAACCGTAGTGCTCGCGGTGTTGAGCGCAGTAGCAACAATTGCACAGGCTTACCTGCTTGCCTTTTTAGTAACTAGGTTTTTCCAATCCCGAAATTCATTTACAGAGAATAAGACAGCAATCATCTTTCTTTTTCTCATTTTTATAGCTCGCGCACTAATTGCATTTACTGTTGAGCGAACTTCAGCTTCAGCAAGTTCGAAGATGCGGAGCGAGCTTCGAATTCAGGTAATGGTTAAAACTTTAGATTCTGGTGCTAAAGATGTTCAAGAGCTTGGAAGCGCTGGTTTAACAATCCTAATCACCAAAGGTATTAATGACTTAGATGCCTATTTCTCTAAATTCCTTCCACAATTATTTATCGCATCGATTGTTCCAATTGCTGTCGGCATAACCATTGCAACCCAAGATTGGCAATCTGGCTCAATTGTTCTTTTCACAATTCCGTTGATTCCCGTATTTGGAATTTTGATCGGCAGATTCACCGCATCGGCCACTGAAAAAAAGTGGCAAACTCTTGGAATTCTAAGCACCTACTTTTTAGATCTTCTAAGTGGTTTAACGACGCTTAAGGTTTATGGTCGCCACAAGATACAGAGCGAAAAACTAAAGAAAGTTGGCGATGATTATCGCCGCGAAACTATGGGAGTTCTTCGCATATCTTTCCTATCTTCACTCGCTCTCGAATTGGTTGCAACGCTTTCGGTCGCACTTCTCGCCGTCTCTATTGGTCTTCGTTTAGTAAATGGCTCAATCGCACTCCAAACTGGTCTATTTATCTTGATAATTGCGCCCGAGGTTTACTGGCCAATCCGCCAAGTAGCGGGTTACTTCCATGCAGCTGCAGATGGTGTCGCGGCATTTGAGAAGTTATTTAAGATCCTTGATCGCCCACAATTTGCTAAAGGTGAAAGTTTTAACAAAATCACTGCCGTAACCTGGAGTCAATTAAGCGTTGAATATCCCGATCGCACCAGTATTCACATCCCATCGGGTCAGATAACCCCTGGAAACGTTCACTTACTAGTTGGCCCATCTGGATCTGGAAAATCTACTCTTGCAAACATTCTTCTTGGATTTACTAAGCCAACAAGTGGCGAAATAATTATCAGTACAGATGTTGGAGACATTCCTATCTCCCAAATTTCAATCACAAAATTGCGCGAAAAGATTTCATGGTTGCCGCAAGAACCAAAATTTCCAATTGGCAGCGTTGCCCAGATATTGCGCCATGCAAAGTGCGATGCCACTGATTTTGAACTCGTTGAAGTACTCGCGAAAGTAGATCTAGATATTGCCGACTTAATACACGGGCTTAGTACTCAGCTTGGAACGCTAAAGCAACCACTTTCTACCGGACAACTTCGCAAAATTGCACTTGCACGCGCCCTGCTCAAACCAAATCAACTTCTAATTCTCGATGAACCTACGGCTTCAGTTGATGATGTAAGTGAAAAAATTATCTCTGCCATTCTCCAAGAACGTGTCGCACAAGGTGCGCTAATTCTGCTAATAACACATCGAGTTTCAATGATTACCGGCGCCACAAACATCATAGACATGGTGCGCCACAAATGAGAAACCTATTGAAATTAATTAGACCTGATCTGCGGCAGCTAGCATTTGGTGGGTTACTTGGTGGTCTCTCTCTTAGCGCCGCAGTGGGATTGCTTGCAGCTAGTGCCTGGCTCATTTCAATGGCATCGACTCGGCCACCAATCTTGGTACTACAGGTGGCCATTGTCTTAGTTCGATTCTTTGGGCTTTCTAGAGGAACCCTTAAATATGCGGCGCGAATAGTCGAACATGATGCGGCTTTAAAGATTCAAACGTCTCTTCGAATTCGCGTATACGAAGAAATCTCAAAGTTCCTACCAACCAACTTCTCAAAGTTATCTCGTGGCAATCTACTCTCCCAAATCATCAACGACGTTGAACTTGTTCAAGACCTTTGGCTTCGGATATTTATGCCATGGCTTAATGCTCTCATCGCGGGCGTTAGTGGATTGAGCATAATTTTCTATCTCTATCCTGCCGCTGGTAGCGCGCTCTCGTTAATATTCCTGGTAGCAATCTTCTTGATTCCACTTCTGGCCGCCGTTATTTCAGCTCCTCAGAATGAACGTGAACAAGAGGCCAAACTTTTCTCACAAGTTATTCAAGTCGCAGAGAGTTCAAATGAATCTCTGATTTTCAACTTCAAAGATGAACTTTTAACGCAACTTGGGATTATTCAAGACGCTATCGCGCTCTCGCAAAATCAAAGTGCGAAGCGCTCTGGCTATGCAAGTGCCCTACATTTAATACTTCTCGGAGCTGCTTCAATCACAGCACTAGATTTTGCGGCTCAAGGTTTCATCGCTGGTGATTTAGCTGGTGTAAATGTTGCAGTTATTTCGCTGCTTCCCTTAGTTATTTTTGAAGGTGTTGGAACGCTCCCTGCAGCGTTCTCAAATCTCTCACAAATTATGGAATCAGTTCAAAACCTCTCACCTTACTTATCTCTCGAAAATGAAGATCCTCGGGTTGCTTCTTCCAAATCTCTAGCCCAGAGCGTAACCATTGATTTTCAAGCAGTAAATCCCATAATCGCAGATTCGAATTGTGCGCCACTAACGGCAACAATCTCTCCGGATGAAACCCTAATAATTATGGGCAAATCAGGATCTGGAAAATCTTCAATCATAAATTCTCTACTTGGTTTTATTCCATTCACTGGAAGAATTGAAATCAATGGCGAAGAAATATCGCCTAAACATGATGAGCTTTTCTCAGTCCTACTTCAAGATGATTATCTATTTGCGACCTCTATTCGGGAAAATCTTAAGATTGGTAAACCAGAAGCGACTGATCGTGAAATTGAACAGATTTTGGAAGTTGTCGAACTTGGGGATTTAATTCATAAACTTTCCGAGGGTTTGGATACGCATGTTGGTCCACTTGGTTACAACTTCTCCGGTGGCGAAAAGCAACGAATTAAATTAGCTCGGTTGCTCCTTCGAAATACTCCAGTTTTTATTCTCGATGAACCCTTTGAATTTCTCGATGCCAATCAAGTTGCAAGAATTGCTAATAAAGTTACGAGGGTCTTGGTAAATAAGACCGTGATTATTGTTTCGCATTTGGAATTAAATATTCCTTCGAAGGTAATAACCCTCGTTCATTAAGTTAAATCTGGAGCCCCCCGTCAGGATTGAACTGACGACCTAGGCATTACAAGTGCGTTGCTCTACCACTGAGCTAGGGAGGCGTGTTGCAGGGGTAATTATGACACGCAAAAAGCAGTGCTTTGAACCTGTTAATTACGCGGGCAAAATCAGAGTATCTTCGGCAAATGCGCCTTGGAGTCTTGGATGTCGGATCAAATACCATCCATTTACAGGTCGTTGACACACACCCTGGCGCCAGGCCAAATCCAACCTTTAACCACAAGGAAGAACTTAGTTTAACTGAATATTTGACTGAAGAAAATAGAATTTCAGAAGAAGGTATTGCTGCGCTTCGCTTAGCCATCAAAAACGCAGTTGCACACTCTAAGAACGTTAAAACCGAAGAGCTACTGCCCTTCGCTACCTCCGCGTTACGAGAAGCGGCCAATGGCACAGAAATAATTGCCGCAATCAATAAGGATTACGAAATTGACTTACAAGTTCTAACTGGTGAAGAAGAAGCAAAGTTAACTTTTCTTGCAGCGCGCAGATGGTTTGGTTGGTCTAGTGGCCGGCTGCTCGTCATTGATATCGGTGGCGGATCTCTTGAAATAGCATCGGGAGATGATGAACCATTCTCAAACCACCACACAATCGAACTTTACGAAGCGATTCCAAACGCTCGCCTTGCAATAGTTCCAGGGACTTCGCATTTTGTTGTGAAAGAGAAGAGCAAGTTGGTTCAAGATTTAATTAAAGATTTCTACAAGAATTTAGACTTTCCTATTACTACTTGGCCAAGGCTTCGTAAAGAGCAGACTGAGAAGTTAAATTAGAGCCAGAGATACCGATTTCGATCTTCAACGGTACCCGCCATCAATTCTAAATCGAATTCCCCGGACCTACGCTGCCAGTGGTTGGCAGAGAGCAGCCTAGATATTCCAGCTAAGTTAACTGGATTATCTAAATCTGAAGTTGCCTCTTCTAGCCCTAGTGTTCCTTGATGATCAAAGACCGTTGTAGCTATAACGATTTTCCCACCATCTTCTAAAATCTCTACTTTGCGCCCCTGTTGCGGCCAATCGATATTTGAACAAGTTTGAATATGCCAGATTGAATTCTCGGTTTCTTCACTTTTTAGTAAGTCAATATCGTGATTGTGATCATGGCCAGCCAGCCACAAAATGATTCGTTTATGGCGGAGTAGTTCATCGACCAACTCTTTCTCGGCAATTCTGCGATCACTTCCCGCGGGTGCGTAATCATTAAATAACGTCGGTGCTGGATGGTGTGAAAGCAAAATAAAGTATTTTGGTGCGGGGTCATTTAGCGTTCTCTTAAGCCAGGCAAATTGAGTTTCATCCAACGATCCTTGCCACCCGCCATGCTGATTTACCGTATCCATTGAGATCAGGCGAATTTCACCGAGATCTCGATACCAATATTTGGTTCCTTCGACTGAATTCTCAAGATCAAGGCCGTGGTCATGGCCACAACTCAAATGAATATTCGCCCAATCTGAAGGCTGATTAATTCGACGACGTTGATCGGCTTCAATAGATCGATACTTACTGCCAGTTCCATCTGGATAACTGGTCGGCCCAACCATTTGAAAGTTACCAAAGGTCGCCGCTAAATCAACATCTGGTGCTAGCTCAACTACTCGCTGATCGCCCGTCGCAAATGCAGTAACGAAATCATCTCCCACAACTGTTCCCTGGAGAAGGGCATCATGATTGCCATGAGTTGCAAACCATTTATGGCGCAACCCTGTGGCTTGAAATGGATTTCTTACGGCATCAGTCAGTCCAGGAATTTTTGGTAACCCGTAAAGTGATCTTGGATAATCATCTTCACAACCATCCGGGGTTCCCTCTGGGTTCCAATATGAGCGATCATATTTACTTGGTTCTTTGGAAGCTACGCCCTCCCATTCGGTTGTATTTCCGCTATCTGGATGCACCTGTCCACCATCCATAAGGGTTAAATACCAATCTAATTCGTTGGATTGGGCATTGTCTGTCACGTCGCCAGTCACAACAACAGCATCAATTTTTCGAGAGGTTACTGGGCCATGCTCAATATCGTTAATGGTTCTAACCATTGCTTCTAAGGTGTGAGCAGTCATTATTTCATTCGCGCGATATGTTCCGACTAACTTAACTAGCGCTGATAGAGGGTTATGAGGATCTGCGTAACGATCCAAAATTTCAACACGTGCCGGTGATTGGGCATCACAAATATGTAAATCCGAGATATGAATTAGGCTAAAGATTGAGTTAGCTGACGGTGATGGTTTTTCCCCGATTATTTCCTCACCAGCGCCAGAAATAACTTCGCGCCAACCAAGGGAATTCGCCTCAGCACGAACCAGCCTCGTTTGCTGCGTATCTTTATCAGGCACTCTCAACCATAATTTCCTCAGCAAATATTTTGATTGATATCTTCTCGCCAATTTCTATTTTGCGAACTTCCTTGCTTAACTCATTTAAATGCACAATTAGGCCCTCGCCAATATCGACTCCGAGTTTGGTAAGCGGTCCTAAGAATGATTTGAAGACAACAGTTCCAACTGTTGACTCAGTTTCATTACTTGAAACAATATGAAGTGATTCTGGTCTAATAAGGGCAACCACGTTTTTTCCGCCATCAATATCGCTAGAAAATGGTGAGAGTGGAATCTTCTGTCCTAAGACTTTGACATTACCTTTTTCTGAAACATGCGCAGGAATTCTATTGGCAAGACCAACGAAGGATGCAACAAATGGTGTTGTTGGTTTGTTATAGAGCGCAATTGGTTTATCAATCTGCTCCAAGTTTCCCTGATTCATTACGCCTACGCGATCGGCTATGGACATTGCCTCTTCTTGGTCATGTGTAACGAAGATCGTTGTGATTCCTAAATCTAATTGAATTCTACGGATTTCTTCACGTATTTGAGTTCTTACTTTGGCATCTAGAGCGGAGAGAGGTTCATCCAAAAGCAATACCGTTGGCTCGATTGCAAGGGCTCTGGCAAGTGCAACTCTCTGTTGCTGGCCACCGGAAAGTTGATGTGGGAAATTTTTCGCCTTAGATCCGAGCGCAACTAATTCAAGTTTTTCTCCTACTATTTTCGCTCTCTTAGCTGGCTCCATTTTTCGTACCCGTAAGCCATATTCAATGTTCTCTTGAACAGTCATGTTTGGGAAGAGTGAATAGGATTGAAAAACCATACCCATATCTCGGTGGTTTGCTGGCTTGGAAATATAGTCAATTCCATTAACTTCTAATTTTCCAGAATCAGCGCTTTCTAAGCCCGCGATAATTCGCAGCGCAGTGGTCTTGCCGCACCCTGAAGGCCCTAACAGCGCAATCAATTCACCAGGTTCAACGGTTAAGTTAAATCGATCTAAGGCAACGACTGCTCCGAATCTGCGGCTGATATCTGTGAGTTCCAATTTGGAACTCAGCCGATTGGATTGTTGGGCATCTAGATTCATGCGAACTCCTCTTCAACTTGTTGATTAAGTCTCTTATTTCGCTTATTTGCAAAGATTGAAATGAATATCATTAGCAGAACAGCTCCGACTAGTGAGAATACAGAGAGCGCAATTGCTCCAAGGATATTTTGTTGCGAAGCAATCACGGTCCAAGTTGGGAAAGTCGTCCAATGCAAGAGTACCGTCAAGGTATATTCACCAAGGCTGAGGGCAAAGGATAGAAAAATTGCCCCAATTACTCCGGTGCGAATACTTGGAAAAATAACACGAACAATTGTCAGAAACCAACCTGCTCCTAAATTTCTAGACGCTTCAACTAGGGTTTTCAGCTCAACACTTACAAGAGCATTATCTAAAGTTCGATAGGTGAAAGGCAGAGCAATAATCACAAAGAAGAACGCTAGTTCATACTGTGAATTCTGCAGAAATTCTGGCATTGCAACTTGGGCACCAACGGCTAGAGAAACGACGGGAATAATTAAGGGCAAGATACAAATAAAATCGAGAACTGGGCGCCACCTAGGAAATTTAATATTTGTTATTACTGCGGTTGGAACCATCAGAAGAAGATTTAAAATTCCGGCGATTGCACCTAATTGCAGAGTTATCAGCAGGTTTTCTATAAAACCATCTTGTTTTAGGAGCCAAATATAATTTGTAAAGGAGTGGCCCTTGCCAAAGTTACCGCGGAAACTAAATTCTGCGGCTGCAGTAAGAGGGATGAAGAAAATCAAAGTGGCGATAATAATTGCAAAAGAGATTAAAAATATTTTTGTACGATCAATTCTCATTTTGTGCGCCAACGACTTGCATATTTTTGGGCTAATAAGTATCCCGACATTGTTACCACCGCTACGAAAATCATGCCTACCGCTAACGCAGAGCCTAGGTTTGCCTCATTTGAACTAACATTTCCATCAACGAGCGCCCCAATCACAAGGGGAACTAAGGGGACATTTCCTGCTGTCATTGCACGAGCTGTTGCATATGCGGAAAATCCACTGGCGAAAAGCAATAGAAATGCGCCGAGAAATGCGGGTGTGAGAATAGGTATGCCAATGCGCAGCCAATAAGTTAGGGAATTTCCACCAAGGCTACTGTTCGCATCACTCCACTCTTTTTTCAATCCATGAAGAGCAGGTTTGAAGACCAAAATCATTATTGGTACTTGGAAAAATGTATAAACCAGCACTAGGCCAGTAAAAGAGAAGAGTGAAAAATGTCCGGCATAAATATCGATACCCAAATTTTTCAACGTCTTAGTTACTAATCCCTGCATTCCAAATGCGGCGATAAACATAAATGCGAGCGGCACGCCGCCAGAATTTGCGAAGACTGCAGAAATGCTATCGAGAATTACAGTTAATCTATTTCCGGCAAATTTATAGATTACATATGCAAAGAATGCCCCGATTATTGATCCCGAGAGAGCTGTAGTGCTTGCCAGTTTTATACTCGAAACAAAGCTGTGAAAATATGGGCCGTGCAGCGCTGCATCGAAATTAGCTAGCGTCCACTCATTCTTCT
>Ga0194048_10001601_pt1 | contig 11300 bp, 12 predicted proteins | sample JunL225m_MetaG_FD_161685 | JGI IMG/M metagenome (GOLD analysis project Ga0194048, IMG submission 161685) | Anoxic zone freshwater microbial communities from boreal shield lake in IISD Experimental Lakes Area, Ontario, Canada - Jun2016-L222-5m | ecosystem: Environmental > Aquatic > Freshwater >...
GAAGTGACTAGCACCCATACTTCGCCAGGCTGAGGGTTCGCCAGTTGTTTGCTATAGAGCGCGTTTTCATAGGTGTTGCGCGAGTCGCGCTCAAACAGCACGCGGGATGCATCAATCTGTAACTGTTGCAAAAACAGCGCGACATAATCCGCTTCGCGCAATTGATTGTCGAACAGATTGCCGTTGCCGCCGGTCATCACCAGTTTGGCAGACGGGTATTGGCGCGCCAGCGTGGCAAAGGCGATTTGACGTTCAGCAGAATCGCTGAGTTCAGCCTGCTGCCAATAGGCACTCAGCACCGGGTCCAGGGCCCCACCCAGCACAATGATGCCGTCAACAGCCACGGGTAGTGGCGGATTGGCCGCAAAACGGTGTTCAAGCGGAGCATAGAGCCACAAGCCCAGCGGCAAAAAAGCCAGGATCAGCAGCAGTAACAACACCAGGGTGATTATGCGTCGTGCCAGGCGCAGCTGGTTGCGATAAAGCAGCCAGCAAGCCAACAGCAGCAAATACAGCAGGAGTGCTTCCGGCTCTATCAGGCTCCAGCCAAGTTTTGACAACAGAAAAAAGAATGTCTCCATGGCGCTGCCTGCTTCAGTGACTGGTACGTATGATAACGGCGTGGCTGGCAGTATCCAACACGGCATCAATGTGGAAGGCGTGCTGCAAGTTGGCACTGGACAGCACTGCGGCAGGAGTACCTTCGGCAAGCAGTGCGCCTTTATGCAACAACAGCAAACGATCACAGTAGCGCGCGGCCAGCGTCAGATCGTGCAGCACCACCAGCACTGCCATGCCCGCCGCAGCACGCTGACGCAGCAGTTGCATCACCCGATGCTGATGCGCCGGGTCGAGCGCAGCGGTGGGTTCATCGGCCAGTAGCAGGCGTGGCGCTCCTGCCAGCACCCGCGCCAGATTTACCAGCAGCTTTTCGCCTTCAGACAGCTGCAGGAAATCACGCTGTGAAAATGCGGTCATCGAGGTGGCTGCCAGTGCTGCGGCAATGGCGGCAATGCCATCGGGTAATTCGCGATCACCGAAGGACAAGCGGGCCAGCGCCACTACTTGCTGCACCTGCATGGGCCAATGCAGCTGTGGCCGCTGTTCCAGATAGCCGAGAATTTGCGCACGTTGCAACGAGCTCAGTGTGGGGGCCTCTTGTCCAGCCAATTGGATGCTGCCATTGGGCACGGGCCGGATACCGGCCAGGGCTTTCAATAGCGTTGATTTGCCGGCGCCATTGGCACCAATGACGCCCACGACCTCGCCGCTGTGCACTTGAAGTGAGACAGGCTTGAGCAGCACTTGCCCGTCAGCGGTGTGCACCGAGAGATCCTGGGCCGACAATAACGGGGTCATCCGCTCAACTCCGCTGCTTGAGCAACAGATACAGAAAGAACGGCGCGCCCAGCAGTGCAGTCAGCACGCCAAGTTGCAACTCCTGCGTGCCCGGCAAATGCTGTACCAGCACATCTGCCAGCAGCACCAGCACACTGCCTCCGGGCAAGCTCCACCACAGCAAGCGGCCCGGTTGTGATTGCACCAGTGGCCGCAAAACATGCGGCACAATCAAACCCACAAAACCGATGCTGCCACTAACTGCCACTGCAGCACCGACATTGCAGGCCACACCAACAATCAAGCGCCAGCGGTACTGCGAGAGTGGATAGCCCAGCGTGGCGGCGGTGTCTTCACCCAGACTCAAGGCATCAAGACAGCGACGGCAGCTCAACAGCAACGCAGTGCCCACCCCAAAAAACGGCAGGGCCAGCAATACTTCGGCATTACTGCGATTGGCAACTGAACCCAGCATCCAGAAATACACTTCCTGCAATGCATAAGGATTAGGTGCGTAATCAAGAGCAAAGGTAGTAAGTGCGCTGGTCAAGGCTGTGAGTGCAATACCGGCCAGGATCAGCGCTTGCGCACTGGCCAGCCGCCGCGTCAGTTGCAGCAACAACAACACCGCCAGCGCCGCCCCGCACAGCGCTGCCAGCGGCAGTACAAACCAGGCCAGCCGGGAATAGCCGAAATACAATACGCACACTGCCAGCAGCGCTGCAGACTGGGAAACGCCAAGCATGTCCGGGCTGGCCAAGGGATTGCGCAGCAGGCCCTGCAGCGCGGCCCCGCTGCTCGCCAGTGCCGCGCCAACCAACAATGCCAGCAGCGCGCGCGGCAAGCGCACCTCAAACAGGATTATGCGCGCCACGCTGGCGGTGTTGTGCCACCAATCGGCAAGCGCAGCCGCCAGATTGATGCCGGAGGCACCACTGGCCAATTCCAGCAACCACAAGCCCGCCACCAATACATACAGACCCAACAAGGCAGGCTTCATCGCAGCACTCGAACTTGCTCAGCCATGCTGGCATAGGCATCTGCCAGCCACGGGCCGGCACAATCAAACCAGCGCTCCGGCAATACCAGCGAATGCGGATGCAGATGTCGCAAGGCCGGATGCTGCAACAGCGGGTGCGCCTGTTGTTGATCCAGCGCACCGCGCGGCTCGCTGATCACAAAGTCCGGTGCGGCCGCCAACAACAGTTCCAGCGGCAACGGCGCCGGTCCGGCTACGCCGGCTTCAGCGGCGACATTGCGCATACCGATACTGCGCAGAAAATCATCCTGCAGGGTGCCGGTGCCAAATGCGACGCCATTGCTGCTGAGGAATACGGCTTTCTTGCCAGCGACGAGTGGTTGCAGTTGCCGCGAAGCTTCGGCAATACGCGCGCGGGCAGTCTCTATCAAAATTGCTGCCTGGTCCGGGTTGCCGGTCCAGGCGGCAACTTGTGCAATCTGCGCAAATACTTGCTGGCGCGTGCTGGCAAAGCCGAGCCGCTCAACGCGCTGATGCAAACGCTGCAGCACGGACGCGGTAAAACTGGCACTGAACGCACTGGTCAGCACCAGATCCGGTTGCAATACCATCACTTCATCGGCCTGGCCACGGTTGGCGGGTAGCGCCTGCGCACGGGCTGCCAGGTTTGAGTAGGCAGGATCTGCCGCAAAATAACTGAGGGACTTGATGCGGGCCGGCTCCACCAGCAGCAACAGCAATTGGTCAGTGCACACATTCATGCTGACAATGCGCGCAGGCGCGCCCTGCGCCATTGTCGGCACAGACAGGGTAAGCAGCAGGAGCAGTGACAGGCAGGAGCGGGACGGGATGTTCATGGCCGGCATTGTGCCGGGAAACCCGCGTCAGAGTCGATTATTCCTTACTGCAGCAACCCGCCGAGGGCAGGGGTTGCTAGTTATTTGCCAACGCCAACACCCCGGCGGCTGTATTGGAAATCGGAATGTGATAACTGCTATGGATTTTGCTGACACGGCCTTGCAGCGTCCCGCGCGCCGCCAGCCACATGATGATTTCAGCCCCTTGGGCTCCGGCCTCGCGCACCAGCTCCAGCGCGCTGTATTGCGTCAGCTTTTCCGGGTCGTTGAGCAGCGCTTGCATGCACATTTCATCGAATTTTTTATTTATGAAGCCGGCCCGCTCGCCGTCGAGCTGGTGGGACATGCCACCGGTACCGATCACCACGACTTTTTCGTCAGTCGGCCAGGATGCCACCGCATTGCCAATGGCCTTGCCAAGCGCATAACAACGGGCCGGGCGCGGTAAAGGAAACTGCACGGTATTGATTGCCACTGGTATGGTTTTGATCTTGGGTGGATTTTCGTTGGGCCAGAACAGCCGCATTGGATTGATGAAGGCGTGGTCCATGGCCATTTCCTGGCACATGGCAATATCGAATTCTTGCTCGATCAGACTTTCGATCACATGCCACGACATTTCCGGATAGCCCTTGTACGGTGGGAACACCGGCAAGCCCCAGCCTTCATCCTTGGTAATGTATTCAGCGGCAGCGCCAACAGCAAAAGTGGGGAGGTTGTTCAGGAAAAAATTAAGCCCGTGGTCGTTGTACAAAACGATCGCGACATCAGGTTGCTCGCGGTCCAGCCATTCAAGTACCGGTTTGTAACCGTCAAAAAACGGTTTCCAGTACACATCTTCCTGCTTGCCGTTGGAAATCGCATTGCCGATCGAAGGAATATGCGAAGAAGTGAGAGCGCCAATGATACGTGCCATGTAGAGCTGCCTTGTTAAGCCTGTGACGCCAGCATTGCGCGGAATTCGTCGAGGGAAAGACCGGTTTGCTGAGCGCCGAGATCCTGGACAGTCATGCCATAAATGCCGGTCAGCTTGGCCAGATAATAAATGTTGCCACCCAGTTGCAGCATGCGCAGTACGTCAAGATCGGTCACTGCATGAATCTGTTCGCGCGGGAGGTGGTAGCTGTGGCAATACGCTTCCGGAAAGGCCTTGAACTTTTTGCGATTTTCGGCGGAATTGAACGAGTAGCACATGCGATTGAGGTTATAGGCCTTCATCGCCATGCGGCCGTCAAAAATATAAGTGCCCGGAATGAGCTGCGGCGGCTGTTGAATTGTTTGAATCGGGCTGGCAGTGAACATGGGAACCTCCTGCACGTAAGGCCGAATTCTGGGCGCTACGATGGAGGTGGCACAATGCCGATTTGAGGCTGGTTTGATTTACAGCAAAAAGAGCAACAGTATGGGGAAAATTCGAGGCAGCCTACTGCAACTGATGGCAAAGCTCATCAAGCCGCGGGTGATTTTTCAGTACGATTTCACGGCCATCAACGCTGATGACATCTTCCTTGTGCAAACGGCTGAGTGTGCGGCTGACAGTCTCGATGGTAAGGCCGAGGAAATTGCCCATGTCCATGCGTGACATTGGTAAACGCATGGCATTGGCCGACAGGTTGCGACGGGCATAACGCCTGGACAAGCTCAGCAACAAAGTGGCAATGCGACCCTCAGCATTTTTCTTGCTGAGCGTGAGCATCATCTGGTGATCGTTTTCGATCTGCTTGCTCATCAGCTGGAACATGTGGTGTTGCAAGGTGGGGATTTGCAGCGCGAGCTCTTCCAGCCGCTCAAACGGAATTTCACATACCGATGAAGTTTCCAGTGCCACCACGCTGCAGCCGTGATTGCCAGTGCCGATGCCATCGAAGCCCAATACTTCGCCGGGCAGGAAGAAGCCGGTCACCTGCGCAGTGCCTTCTTCGTCCACCATGTAGGTTTTGATGGAACCGGAGCGCACCGCATAGATTGAACGGAAGCTATCACCACTGCGGTAGAGATGGTCGCCGGCATGCAGCGGGCGGCTGCGCTGGATGATCTTGTCGAGACGATCGATATCGGGGATGTCCATCGCAATCGGCAGGCACAGCCCTTTCAGGTTGCAATCCGAGCAGGACGCCTTGATGAAGCCATGCGTACAGGCATTGGCCCCGGTATTGGCGGTGATGATGGTAGAGGCCATATGGGAAGCCCTGTGATATTTCCGCTATTCTAGCGCAGAGTATGTATTTTAGCCCGAACTGCCTGTGAGCCCTGGTCAATGACGAAACCGACCGCTACCAATGCTTTGTCGCGCATGCCGGCCGGTATCTGGATGCTGGGCTTTGTCAGCATGCTGATGGATATTTCGTCCGAGATGATCCACAGCCTGTTGCCCCTGTTCATGGTGGGAGTGCTGGGCGCCAGTGCTTTTACCGTTGGCCTGATAGAGGGAGTGGCTGAGTCGACCGCCCTGATCGTCAAGATTTTCTCCGGCGTGCTCAGCGATTACCTGGGCAAGCGCAAATTGCTGGCAGTTGCGGGCTATGCGCTGGGGGCCTTTACCAAGCCTTTGTTCGCACTCGCCCCCTCCATTGGCTGGGTCCTTACCGCCCGTTTTGTCGACCGCATTGGCAAGGGCGTGCGCGGCGCGCCCCGCGATGCGTTGTTGGCCGATATAGCGCCAGCGGATGTGCGGGGGGCTGCATTCGGCTTGCGCCAGGCGCTGGATACCGTCGGCGCCTTTGTGGGGCCGCTGCTGGGTGCAGGCTTGATGGTGCTGTGGGCCAATGATTTTCGGGCGGTGTTCAGTGTCGCGATAATTCCCGGACTGATGGCGGTGGCACTGTTGATAGCAGGTGTGCGCGAACCTGCGCAGCATCAGGGCGAGATTAAAACCAATCCGATCCGTCGGGCCAATCTTGACCGGCTCGGGCCGTCGTATTGGTGGGTGGTGGGCATCGGGGCCGTGTTCACACTGGCCCGCTTCAGCGAAGCCTTTCTGGTGCTGCGGGCCCGCGAGGGCGGCATTCCGCTGGCACTGGTGCCGCTGGTGATGGTGGCGATGAACGTGGTCTATGCCGGCTTGGCTTATCCTTTCGGCAAATTGTCAGACCGCATGAGCCACAAGCAGCTGTTGGCATGGGGACTGGTGGTATTAATTGCCGCCGATCTGGTGCTGGCGCACGACGATCACTGGCTGACCGTGCTGGCAGGCGTGGCGCTGTGGGGTGTGCACATGGGCATTACCCAGGGTTTGCTGGCTACGATGGTGGCCGACACCGCGCCGGCCGATCTGCGGGGTACCGCATTCGGGGTTTTCAATCTGGTCAGCGGCGTAGCGATGTTACTGGCCAGTGCCGTGGCGGGGCTGCTGTGGGATCAACTGGGCGCCGCATTTACCTTCTATGCCGGGGCCGGATTTTGTGTGTTGGCGTTGCTGGGATTGGTCACGAAAAAACTGCAGTGGTGACAGCAGGATTGGGCGGCAGCACCAGGGCCCGTCACATGAATTCGAGCAGAACCTCATTGAGAAAGCGCAGGCCCAGGGTGGTGGGCGCCAAGCGGTCGGCACACGATTGCATCAGATGTTTGCGTTGTAATTGTTGCAGTGTTGGCAAGAGTTCGGCAAGCGGTTGCCCGGTGCGCTCGCAGTAGAGTACGGCATCAACACCTTCGGTTAACCGCAAGGCGTTCATCATGAATTCCAGTGGCAGTTCATTCACGGCCACCGCTTTGGCTTCCGCTGTGAATTTTCCCTGTGCGGCCAGATAGTGTTGCGGCATGCGGGTTTTGCGGGTGCGCACAATCTCGAAGGCATCGCTGGCAATGGTGGTGAGCTTGCCGTGGGCGCCGGCGCCGATGCCGAGGTAATCACCGAACTGCCAGTAATTGAAATTGTGGCGCGAGGCCTTGCCGGGCTTGCTGTAGGCCGAAATTTCATAGCGGGCAAAACCGTTTTTTTCCAACAAGTCGATGCCGGCTTGCTGCATGTCGGCAATATTGTCATCGGGTGGCAACGTCGGCGGGCGTCGGAAAAACTCGGTGTTGGGTTCGATGGTGAGTTGGTACCACGACAAATGGGTCGGCTGGCAACTCAGCGCAATGTGCAGATCAGCCAGCGCTTGCGCCTGGCTTTGTTCCGGCAACCCGAACATCAGATCCAGATTGAAATTGTCGAAGCCGGCTGCATGCGCGATATCTGCGGCACGCAGCGCTTCCTCACGCCCGTGGATGCGACCCAGCTTGTGCAAGTGCGCGGCATCAAAACTCTGGATGCCGATCGACAAGCGGTTGATGCCCGCTTTGCGGTAGTCGCTGAACTTTTCCTGTTCGAATGTGCCGGGGTTGGCTTCCAGCGTGATTTCAATGTCGGCGGCCAACGGCACGATCTGCCGGATTCCGGCCAGCAGTCGTTCATAACTGGCGGCACTGAACAAACTCGGCGTGCCACCGCCGATGAAGATCGACTGCAGGCTGCGACCTTGAATGTAAGTGCTGTCGTTGCGCAGATCCTGCAACAGCGCGGTGACATAGTCTGCTTCCGGCAACTGGCCTTGTTGTTGATGCGAATTGAAATCGCAATAGGGACATTTGCGCACACACCAGGGCACGTGCACATAAAGACTGAGTGGAATCACAGCGGCCAACGCTGCAACAATTGCTGCAAAGCCAGCGCGCGATGACTGAGGCGGTTTTTCTGCAGCGGTGGCAAGGAGGCAGAAGTACAGTTGTGCCCGGGTACCAGGAACAGCGGGTCATAGCCAAAACCATGCACGCCGTGCGGCTCATGCACAATGCGGCCTTCCCAACTGCCCTGGCAGATCAGTGGCATCGGATCATCCGGAAACCGGAACATCGCAATCGCGCATTGGAAACGGGCCGTGCGTTGGTCGTCAGGCACTTCGCGCAGCAGGTCGAGCAGCAAGGCGTTGTTGGCAGCATCCGGATTGTCGCTAAGCAATTGCAGATGCGGCAGCACCGGGAGTTCGGAGAAGCCGCCGGTAAAATAGCGATGGGCAAAGCGTGCCGAATAAATGCCGGGCGCACCTTTGAGTGCATCCACTTCGAGGCCGGAATCATCGGCAATGGCCGGCAGGCCCGTGAATTTGCTGGCATGGCGCGCTTTGATGATGGCATTCTCGACAAAACTCAAGCCGTCTTCGACTGCATCGGCAATGTTGAAGCCGGATTGCGGCAACAGCGCGACCTGACGCTCGGCCAGCAACGATTGCAGTTCAGCCAGTTTCTTCTTGTTGCTGCTGGCGAGCACGATTTCGATCATGGCTGCCTCAGTCGGCGTAAAGCTGGGTGGTCCACTCAAGGGCGTGAGTGTCACCGCGGCCTTCCGGCTGCACATCAAGCTTGAAGCGCATCGTTTCGGCATTGGAGAAATCAAACTCGCCGATGTAGTAGATGGCGTCGCCTTCATGGATTTCATGAAAAGCAAGGGTAGATGACTGCTGCATCAGGTTGCTGAGACCGCCACTGAGCCTGGCGGTGACAGGTGTGGTGGAGCCGCCCGGATTGTTGCGCAGCACCGCTATGTTGAGAAACGCATGCCGCTTGCTGCGCACGATATGGTATTGCGCAGCAATTTCCGGGGTCAGAAACGTGGAGTTCACGGCGATGTAGTGCACGGTGTAACCGCCAAACGTTTTTGATTCGGCCAGTGCGCAACTGGCAGAGAGCCAAAGCAGCAGCGTAAGCACAAGACGCATGGCGCTCACCTCGTGATGTGATAGATGGCGTTGATGCCAAAGAAATTGGGTGAAAGGCGAATCAGTGGCGAGCTGTGATGGCCGTCATCCACCACCGTGCGGCTGAGCACCTTGATGTGCTTGCGCCGGCACAGCTCGTCGAAATCGCTGATGGTGCAATGATGCAGGTTGGGCGTGTCATACCACTCATAGGGCAGCTGCGGCGATTTGGGCATGCGGCCATCAGTGAGCAGCGCCAGCCGGTGGCGCCAGTAGGCAAAATTGGGAAAGGTCAGGATGCAGTTCTTGCCGACCCGCAACATCTCCTCGACGATAAGGTCGGGGCGATGCAGTGCCTGCAACGTGTGCGCGAGCACCACGGTGTCGAAACTGCCGGATTCGAGATTCTGCAGGCCCAGGTCCATGTTCTGTTCGATCACATTCACACCGGCGCGCAAGCATTGCAGGATGTTCTCTGCATCGATTTCCAGGCCTAATTCCTGGATATTGCGGGTAGCTTTGAGGTGCGCCAGAAACGCGCCGTCACCACAGCCCAGATCAAGCACGCGGCTGCCGGGTGCGATCCAGTCCTGAATCAGTTGCAGGTCACCACGCATCAGCGGTGCCCCCCGCTATTGCACTCAACGGCCACACGCCCCATGTAGGCATGCAAGGCTTGCATGTAACGCGGAATCGGCATCAGGAACGAATCGTGGCCTTCGGCGGCAGCAATTTCCAGATAGCTGACTTGTTTATGCGCCTTCAGCAGGTTGTCGACGATTTCGCGGGAACGCTCGGGCGCAAAGCGCCAGTCACTGGAAAAGGACATCACCAGGAACTTGCACTGGCTGTGGGCGAAGGCTTTGGAAAAATCACCGCCGTAATCAACCGCCGGATCGAAATAGTCCAGCGCCTTGATCATTAACAGGTAGGTGTTGGCGTCAAAATTCTTCGAGAAGGTCTGGCCTTTGTATTGCAGATAACTCTGCACCTGGAAATCGACATCGAACCCGAAACTGAGATTGCCGCTGCGCAGGTCGCGACCGAAATTGCTGTCGCTGCTGGCCTTGCCGAATTTTTCGCGCAGCATGGCGTCGCTCAGATAGGTGATGTGGCCGACCATGCGCGCCAGCATCACGCCTTTTTGCGGAAAGGTGTTGAAGTCGTAGTAGCGGCCTTCATGGAAGTCGGGATCGCTCATGATGGATTGACGCGCAACTTCGTTGAACGCAATGTTCTGGGCCGATAACTTGGGCGCTGCTGCAATCACCAGCGCATGGCGCAGCCGGGTTGGATAGGAAATGGCCCAGCGCATTACCTGCATGCCGCCCAGACTGCCGCCGATCACCGCCGCCCATTGTTCAATACCGAGCCGATCCGCCAGTCGCGCCTGGCTGTGCACCCAGTCGCGCACGGTGATGATCGGGAAATCGAGACCAAAGGGTTTGCCGGTTTCGGGATTGATGGAGCTGGGCCCGGTGCTGCCGGCGCAACCGCCCAGGTTGTTCAGGCACACGATAAAAAAATGATTGGTATCGAATGGTTTGCCAGGGCCGATGCAGCAGTCCCACCAGCCGGGCTTTTCCTTGGGATTGTTGGCGTCATAATAGCCGGCGGCGTGATGATCACCACTGAGGGCATGGCAGATCAGGAGCGCATTGTTGCGCTCGGCGTTGAGAGTGCCGTAGGTTTCCACCATCAGATCGTACTGGTCGATGGTGCGGCCACTGCGCAGCTTGAGCGGCTCGTCAAAGTGCAAGCGTTCGGGCGATACCAGCCCGACCGAGTCTGCAGCAATTATTTTCTGTGCGCCGGGCATGCTCACAATCCGATCACATACTTGCCATTGACACTCAAGCCGTTGATCAGCGGAATCAACACGAGGAATTCTGCCGCCTTGATTGCCAGCATCAACAGCATCGGCGAGAAATCAAGACCGCTCATGGGTGGCAGAATGCGATGGGTCACACGGTAAACGGGTTGCAACAGCTGAAAAATCACCAGTAAGATCGGATGGCCACTGAATGGTGCAATGAAGCTGGCCACCACCTGCACCACCATTCCATAAAAATAGATGTTCAAGGTCAGCCCGATCAGGCCAACCAGCGCCCAACTGATAATCTTGCTGAGCAAGGTCAAACCCATAATCACTTTGAGCGAAGACGGGCCGTTTTCCAGCACCAGCATCACAATGGTCGCCAGCGAACTCAGCGCCAGCGCCAGCACCAGCGAGGCAATGTCGAGGCGCCGCCAGCTCGGAATCACCCGTCGTAACGGATTGAGCAGCGGCGCGGAAATCTTGACGATGGTTTGACACACCGGGTTGTAGAAATCAGCGCGGGCGGTCTGCAATAAAAACCGCAGCAGCACGGCCCCTATATACAAGGTAGCCAGCTTGCTGAAGATGTAGATTAAGCCGTCGGCGAAAGATGAAACCATGGTCGTATGTCT
>Ga0194048_10001602_pt1 | contig 11298 bp, 9 predicted proteins | sample JunL225m_MetaG_FD_161685 | JGI IMG/M metagenome (GOLD analysis project Ga0194048, IMG submission 161685) | Anoxic zone freshwater microbial communities from boreal shield lake in IISD Experimental Lakes Area, Ontario, Canada - Jun2016-L222-5m | ecosystem: Environmental > Aquatic > Freshwater >...
GTGTTTGGCGTGTTCCTCATCGTGGTCACGTTTATGTTGGCGATGATGGTCGTGAACATTCGGCGCAGCGCCACCGGCCGACGAATCTTGGCGATCCGCTCGAACGAACGTGCCGCTGCGTCCATCGGCATCAACGTGGCTTCGGGCAAGTTGCTTGTGTTCGCACTGTCGTCGTTTATCGCCGGTGTGGGCGGATGCCTCATCGCCTATCGCTTCGGCTCAATCTCCGATGTCTCGTACGGCACGGTGGCCTCGCTCACAGCGCTCGCGTTTGCATACCTCGGCGGCATCACCAGCGTGAGCGGCGCAGTCACCGCAGGCATCGTGGCGTCATCGGGAGTTGCGTTCTTTGCAAGCAGCCGCTTGTTCGGATCGATGGGCCGCTGGGAAGCGCTGATCGGTGGCGTGCTGCTGATTGTGACCGCGATCAAGAACCCCGAAGGCATCGCCGGCGCCATCAGAGGTATCGCTGCGCGAGCACGATTGAAGCGGACGCTTTGCGAAGCGCCTCAACCAGCTGCGGTGCTCGAACCAGCCTGACGCCGGGATGCATTACAACGTGCGATAACAACTGGAGCCCAAGGCGGGAATCGAACCCGCGACCTACGCATTACGAGTGCGTTGCTCTACCGACTGAGCTACCTGGGCGTGAGGGGCAATGCTAGCGGTGATCGTTGTATCGACCCACCCCAATATCCGCGCTAGCGAGTTTCGGGATCGATGGCCATCTTCGTGCCGGGCACGTAATACCGGTTGTGCCAGATGCCACGTGGGTCTTCGCCTGGCACCGGCATGCGCCACGTAGACACCCGCGATGTGGCGGCGGTGAGATTCACTGCGCACAGCGCTCGCGGCTGGTCGTCGGTGCTATCGACATAGGCGTTGGCCGAATCAAGCGGGATGTAGCGCGAGGCAATGGCCCGATACAGGTGCTGCCACAAGCGGTCGCGGCCGGGCTGGTACAAAACCTCGACATGGCCCTGCACGGTCACCTTGCGATAGGGCGCTTCGTCTTCATCAATCGAGATTGCGATGCGCGGATCGCGCAGCATGTTTTGCCAAATGACAGCCGGCTCACGCGGCGTGAAAGACAGCATGTCGCCATCCATGATGAACCACAGCGGCACCACGCGCGGCATGCCGTCGGCATCGACCGTGGCAATGCGCGCAAGGTGGTTTGGCTCGGCCAGGAAAGAGAAGACCTCGTCGGTTGACAACTTGGGCATGTGCTTGGTCCAGTCGCTAGTGGTTCATCGAGGGGAGGCCGAGCAACAACGCCTGCAGCAGCAACTGCTCGTTGGGATTTCGCTCGAGCGATTCGAGGGACCGATGGATACGCGTGATAGCCGTAGCGGCCGAGTCGGGACGACTGATTGTGCCGTTGACCAACGCATCGCGGTAGGCGCCCGCGAGGGTGGTGAGGCCCGAGCGGAGTTCGTCGGTGCGATGACGGCGAAGCTCGCGCTTGTGGCGCTCTTCGACAATCTTCTTGCCGCTGCCGCGCTCACCCATCGCCGAGATCCGCGCCTCGAGCACGGTCACCTCTTCGGCATGGCGAGCGAGCAACGGTGCCGCTGCCGCTTCGATGGCGGCAACGATTTCGGTGACCGCACCTGCAACAGCGCGCCCGGTGCCATCGAGCCGATAGGGCGTCTCGGCAAACATCTCGCGCCGCGCTGCGAGGTGTTCGTCTCGCGCCAACAGACGAGCACGTGTGAGGTCTCCGATAGCGCCAAGCGCCGACTGCTCGGCACGCACCGGATCGACGCCTTCGGCAACAAGCGTTGCGATCACGAGGTCGGTTGGTACGGCGCCGAAGTCGATGCGCACGCAACGCGATGCAATGGTGACCAACTCGGGGGTCGAGTGGTCAGCAAGCACAATGAACACCGTGCTCTCGGGCGGCTCTTCAATGGTCTTGAGCAACCGCGCTGCGGCTTCAGCGCTGAGCAAATGAAACTCGTCGAGGATGAGCACCTTGCGGCTGCTCTCGTTTGGCGCGAGTGCGGCGAGGCGAACGATTTCTTCAGCCTGCTCTTTTGAGATCGAGGCACCCACGCGTGCGAACTCGCGAACGTCGGGGTGCTCGCCTTCGAGCGCGAGCCGAGCATCGCGCAGCGTTGGGTCGTCGACCCCGGTGAGCAACAACGCGGCAAACGCGCGCGCTGCTTCGTTCTTGGTGCTGCCTGGCGGACCAACAAACAAGTACGCGTGCACCGGATGCGCCACCGACGCTTCAAGCCGGCGAATCGCGTTGGGTTGTCCGATCACCGACTGCCAAACGCTGGACATCAGATTCCTAAACGGGTGAGCGTGGCGGTGCGGATGGCATGAGCCACCTCTTCCTTTTCGATCGTGCCATCGATGACCACCCAACGATCGGGATCGGCCGCGGCCATCTCGGCAAAGCCAGCGCGAACCCGCGCGTGGAACGCTTCGTCGGCTTGTTCGAAGCGATCGAGATCTCGCTTGGCCATCCGTTCGGACAACACCTCGACCGGTACATCGATCAAAATCACCAGCTCGGGCCAGTGCCCATCGAGCGCCCAATCGCTGATCTCGCGCACGATCTCAAGCGGCAGGCCGCGTCCGTAACCCTGATACGCAAGGCTCGAAAATGCACTGCGATCGCTGACCACATGGCGACCCGTTGTCAACGCAGGCAGAACAAGTTCGTGCAGATGCTGCGCACGATCGGCAGCGATGAGCAACGCCTCGGCCTTGTCGGCGAGGTGAGTATTCGCGGGATCATGCAACAACGTGCGAATGTCGTTGCCCAGGTGCGTTCCGCCGGTTTCGCGGGTGAGCACAGCACCGAGCGCCTCAGCCAAACGCGCGGCATGGGTGCTCTTACCGCAGCCCTCGGCGCCCTCAAGCGCGATGTACCTGCCCGCATCGGTCATGCCGAGCACCATATCCGAGAAGCCTCAGGACTCTTCGGCTGCGGCCTGCTTGGCCGGGGCCTTCTTGGCTGCAACTTTCTTGGCAGCAACCTTCTTGGCTGGAGCCTTCTTCGCAGCGACCTTCTTGGCGGCGGCCTTCTTGGTGGCCGTTGCCTTCTTCGCCGGTAGGCCACCCTTTTCGATGATGGCTTCGCGACGAACCGCAAGCAGTTCATAGGCACGCTCTACCGGCATCGCGTCGAGGCGATCACCCTTGCTCAACGAGGCGTTGGTCTCGCCGTCGGTGACGTAGACACCAAACTTTCCGTCCTTGGCAACAACCGCACGACCGCTGACCGGATCGTCGCCGAACTCGCGCAACGGACCCTTGGCCGCCATCGACTGGCCGCCACGCTTAAACACCTTTGGCGACGCAAAGATCGTGAGCGCCTGTTCGAGAGTGATCTCGAGCAACTGCTCTTCGCTGGTGATATTGCGGAAGTCCTTGCCCTTTTGCACATAGGGGCCGTAACGACCGTTGTTGGCCATGATCGCAACGCCATCAACCGGATCGATGCCAACGGTGCGCGGCAACTGCAGCAGATCGGTGGCGTCTTTCATCGACAACCGCTCGAGGGTCATCGTCTTGAACAAGCTGGCCATGCGCGGCTTCTCGAGCCCAGGAGGCAGATTGTCGGGGGCGCCCCATTGCACGTACGGGCCATAGCGACCGCTCTTGGCAAACACAGGGAAACCGTCGATCTCACCGATGGGCACGTCGCTCTTTGGCTGCGCCAACAAGGTAAGCGCCATCTCAACAGTGAGTTCGTCGGGTGCGAGGTCTTCGGGAACGCTGGCGGTGTCTTCGCCACGCTTCACGTAAGGGCCGTACTTGCCCGGCTTCACCACAATCTCTACGCCGTCGGCGTCGTGGCCAAGTGGGAACGTATTGATTGCCGCGGCGTCGATCTCGTCGAGGTTCTCGACAACCAAACGCTTGAGGCCCGGCAACTGCACATCGGTTTCATCACCGAAATAGAACCGCTGCAGCCAGTGGTCCTTGCGCTCTTCGTTGCGAGCAATCGAGTCGAGGTCTTCTTCGATACGCGCCGTGAACGCATAATCGACCAGACCGCCGAAGTGCTTCTCCATCAATCCAACAACGGCAAACGCTGTCCACGTTGGGACAAGGGCTTGGCCCTTCTTCCACACATAGCCACGGTCTTGCACGGTTTGGATGATGCTGGCCCACGTGCTGGGGCGGCCGATGCCAAGTTCTTCGAGGCGCTTCACGATGCTGGCCTCGGTGTAACGAGCGGGCGGCGACGTGCTGTGACCATTCGGCGTGATCGACTCGACAGGCACCGTTTGGCCGACGGTAAGAATCGGCAGCAACGCTTCCTTTTCTTCGTCGGCAGTTGAGTCTTCGTCGGTGGACTCCACGTACACCTGGCGATAGCCAGCAAAGGTGATGGTGGTGCCGCTCGCTGCGAACTCGCACTCTTGTCCGGCCTGCCCAGGCTGAGTTGCCGGGGCGCTGTTGGCTGTGAGTCGCACGCTGACGGTGACGCCAGCAGCGTCGGCCATCTGCGACGCCAACGTGCGCTGCCACACCAGGCGATACAGGGCGAGCTCTTGGCCGTTGAGTTCGCCAGCAACCTGATCGGGAGCGCGCAGCGGGGTGGTTGGACGAATGGCTTCGTGAGCTTCTTGGGCGTTTTTGATCTTGCCCGTGAACTGTCGTGGCGCTGCAGTCAAAAACTGCTGGCCGTAGGTGCTGGCAACTTCGGAGCGCACTGCGGCGAGCGCTTCGTCGCTGAGCATCGCACTGTCGGTACGCATGTAGGTAATGAAGCCACGCTCGTAGAGACCCTGCGCGATACGCATCACCTGCGCGGCGCCGAGGCGAAGCTTTCGGCCACCCTCTTGCTGCAACGTGCTGGTGGTGAACGGCGCTTTGGCGCTACTGCGATATGGCTTTTCTTCGACCGAGCGCACGCTGAAGGTAGACGACGACAAGCCGGTAACAAGCGCGTGAGCTTCGTTTTGGCTGACGACCACGACACCCTTTTTGGGATTGCCGTCGCTGCCGAAGTCCTTACCCGACGCCACCTTGGCACCATCGAGCGACACCAGCGTGGCGGTGAAGGCTGGCCGGGTTTCCGTGAGTAGTTCGAGATCCCAGTAGCCGGCCGTGACGAACGCAATACGTTCGCGCTCGCGCTCGACAACCAAACGAATGGTTGGGCTCTGCACCCGACCGGCCGACAGACCACGGTTCACGCGCCGCCACAGCACGGGGCTGACTTCGTAGCCGTAGAGACGGTCGAGAATGCGGCGGGTCTCGGCAGCATCGACCAGGCCGTAGTCGAGCGCTCGTGGATTGTTGACTGCCTTATCAATTGCAGCCTTGGTGATTTCGTGGAACACCATCCGCTTTACGGGCACCTTGGGCTTGAGGTACTCGAGCAAGTGCCAGCTAATGGCCTCACCCTCGCGGTCTTCGTCGGTTGCGAGATAGAGCTCGCTCGCATCTTTCAACAGCGCCCGAAGGTCTTTGATAACAACCTTGCCGCGCTCGGTGAGTTCGTAGGTTGGTTTGAAGCCGTTGTCGACATCGACGGCCAAACCTTTGCTCGGCAGGTCGGCAACGTGGCCAACTGAGGCGCGCACATCGAAGCCTGCGCCGAGGAACTTGGAGATCGTCTTCGCCTTGGCGGGAGACTCCACAATCACGAGCGGTTTTGACATGCGACCTATTCGCTAAAGCATCGAAGGGGCCGCTGTCAAGACCAACGACCCCGCTGGGTGAGTGACACCGTACAACTGAAGTGGACGATCAGTTACTCATCGACGCCTGATAACACCAGTTCTGGCATTACTTCTTGATGACGATGACCTTCGACATTGATCTTTGGAAGCAGTCGATCGAGCCAAGCAGGTAGCCACCAGTTGCGTGCACCGAGCAGTTCCATCGTTGCGGGCACCAGCAGCATGCGCACGACGGTGGCGTCGATGAACACTGCTGACGCCAAGCCGAGGCCGAACAACTTCAGCTGACGATCGTCGCCCAAGATGAACGCGCTGAACACGCAGACCATGATCAACGCAGCGGCGGTGATCACTCGCGCGGTCACTGCCAAACCATCGGCAACTGCAGTGGCGTTGTCGCCGGTGCGATCGAACTCTTCCTTCATGCGGGACAACAAGAACACTTCGTAATCCATCGAGAGACCGAACACGATTGCAAAAAGCATCATCGGAGCCCACGCCTCGACGGGCCCGGGCTTACCCACTCCGATGATGTCCTTGCCCCAGCCCCATTGGAACACCGCAACGACAACGCCGTAGGCGGCACCGATAGACAGCAAGTTCATGATGACGGCCTTCAACGGCACGAGCAGGCTGCGGAACACTGCCATCAGCAGCAGGAAGCTCAGAATCAACACGGCGCCGATGAGCACCGGCAAACGAGCACCGAGGTACTCGGAGAAATCTTGGCTCGCGGCAGTGAACCCACCCACGCGAGACGTGAGGCCCGAGTCGGGGATGATGTGTTGGCGCAGACGATGCACCAGATCGGTGGTGGCCACATCTTGAGGAGCGCTCTTTGGGATCACCGTGACCAACGCGAGGTCATCGCGAATCGGGCGGGCGAACGCAGCTTGCACGCCAGGTGTGTCGCGCAGAGTGGTAGCGAACTGCTGAACCACGTCGGGCTTTGCAGCGTTGGAACCCTCGACGGTCACGATCAATGGGCCGTTGAAGCCCGGGCCGAAGCCTTCGGCAAGCAAGTCGTACGAGCGGCGAATTGTCTGATCGGGCTTGGAGTTGCCGTTGTCGCCGAAGCCGAGGCGGATGGAGAGCAGCGGAAGCGTGAGCACCACCAATACGCCTGCGCCGAACAGGAAGATCGGCCATGGACGGCGCTGGATGAAGCGGCTCCAGCGATACCAGAAGCCTTGTTCGATGGGCTTCTCGGCGCGATGTGGAATGGGCTGGCGCAGCGACTTCACAATCAGGCTGGCAAGCAGCACAGCAACCGCAAGGGCCGCTCCGCCAAGGAGGATGCCAGCGTTCGACGTAACGATGGCCCCGAGGCCACCGGCCACGAGCAGACCCAGCGACAACATCGCTGCACGCGAGGTGACGTTGATGCGGTGACCCGCCATCGCCAACAACGCCGGCAACAACGTGACCGAAGCGATCATCATCATCAACACGCCAACCGCTGCGCCGGTAGCGAGACCACGAACGAACGACAGCCCCATGATGTAGAGACCGAGCAGCGAGATGATCACGGTGATGCCGGCGAACAGCACGGCACGGCCACTGGTGTCGACGGCTTCGACAATCGAGTCCTCAACCGACAAGCCATCGTGGAGTGCCTCGCGATAGCGGGTCACGATGAAGAGCGCGTAGTCGATGCCCACACCAAGGCCGATCATCGCAACCATCTGCGTGGTGAAGTCGGGCATCTCACCCACGTTGCTGAGCAACCCAACGATGCTCGAGCCAAGACCGAGACCGATGAGCGCTGTGCCAATCGGCAAGCCCATGGCGAGCACTGAGCCGAAGGCCAACACCAAAATCACGACGGCAGCGATGATGCCAAGCGCTTCAGACGCCGGGAACTTCATCTTGCGGAATGCTTGGCCGCCATATTCGAGCTGAATCTGATGATCGACACCCATGCGAGCCATCGCTTTGTCGCCAAGGCCCTCGATCTGAGTGGCGAGGCTGGCGAACTGTGTTTGGGTGCGCCCGGTGATCTTAAGCTGCGCGTAGGCAATCGTTCCGTCGGCGTTGATCTGCTGCTTCGGCTGCTCGTAGGGGCTGACCACCTTGATGCCGTCGATCTCATCGACCTTGGCGAACAACTCAGCGAGCGAGGCTTGAACATCGGCGTCGGCAACACCCTGAGGAGCTTTGACCACAATCTGCGAGTCGAAGCCGGCCTCTTCTTTGCTCACACTTTCGAGAAGGGTGAACACATCGCGAGCCTCACCATTGGGCAACTGCATCTGGGTGTGGAAGTCGCTACCCACGACGCTCGACGCGATTCCGAGGGCGATGAACAACGGCACCCAGATACCAAAGACAACTACGAACTTATGACGCACGCACCAGCGCGCAAGACGAGACAGCATGAGTGAGAATTTCGTTTCTTGTGGAGGAAGCTACGACGGCTCTAGAGACGTATCGGCACCAAAACAATAAGGTCAAGCACGAGATGCTCGACGCGGTTATCGGTCACAGCGACATTTCTCAAGATCCTTGCTGCTGGGCGTACGCAGCGTGGCGGCGGCTTAGAAGCCGGAGACGGGCTGAGGCGTGTAGGGCGCCTCGAGGGCACGCACTTCGTCGTGGGTGAGCACGATGTCGATCGAGGCAATTGCATCGTCGAGATGATGTTGCTTCGTTGCGCCAACGATTGGAGCGGTTACTGCAGGATGATGGGCGACCCATGCGAGCGCAATCTGGGCGCGTGACACGCCGCGCTGTGCAGCAATCTCGGCGACACGTTCGATGATTTCGGTGTTTGCCGTGCCATACAAAGTCTTGCCAAACTCATCGGTCTCGCTGCGGCTGGTGTTCGACGAAACATCGCGGGTGAGCAAGCCGCGAGCAAGCGGGCTCCACGGGATGACACCTACGCCCTGATCGATACACAGTGGCAACATCTCGCGCTCTTCTTCGCGGTACACAAGGTTGTAGTGGTTCTGCATCGTGACGAACTTGGTCCAACCATGCTGCTCGGCAACATGCTGTGCCTTGGCGAATTGCCATGCCCACATCGACGACGCACCGATGTAGAGCGCCTTGCCTGCCTTCACGACATCGTGCAGCGCTTCCATCGTCTCTTCGATTGGAACGCGGTTGTCCCAGCGATGAATCTGAAAAAGGTCGACATAGTCGGTGCCGAGGCGGCGCAGGCTTTCGTCGATCTCAAACATGATCGCCTTGCGTGACAGACCTTTGCCGTTTGGCGAACGACGCATTGCGCCGTGCACCTTGGTTGCCAACACGATCTCATCGCGCTTCGCGAAATCGTTGAGGGCGCGCCCGACGATCTCTTCGCTGGTGCCATCGGAGTACACATTGGCCGTATCGAAGAAGTTGATTCCGTCTTCAACAGCGCGACGAATGAACGGTCGGCTGGCCTCTTCATCGAGTGTCCACGCGTGCGTGCCTCGGTCGGGGATGCCGTAGCTCATGCAACCGAGGCAGATCTTTGAGACAACAGCACCGGTGTTTCCAAGGTTCGTGTAACGCATGCGCACACTCTACGAATGCCTCGGCTGCTACGAGCAGCCGCACTGGGACGTTGACGAAACTGTTCATACTCTCTACGGTCATGGTCACGATGACCTACACGCCCGAAGCAGCCCTGGGCTGGACGCCCGAGTTCGACGAACTCTGGCATGCCATTGACCGTGTTGGTCAGCCCGGTCGCGTGATTCGCCTCGACCGAGGCTGGAGCACTGTGCTGCAAACCATCGGGCACGAACCACTGCGCGTGCGCAACATCGGCATCGACGTAGCCGTGGGCGATTGGGTCATCCCATCCGACGACGGCGAGAAGATCGAACGCGTCATCGATCGCCAGAGTGCGTTCGTTCGTCGCGCTTCGCACGAAGGCGCGAGGGCCGAGGCGCACACATTGGCCTCCAACATCGACGTTGTCTTTTTGGTGCACGGCCTCAACAGTCAGCCGAACCAGCGTCGCCTCGAGCGCGAGCTGGTGCTGGCATTCGACAGCGGCGCGCTGCCAGTTGTGGTGCTCTCGAAACTCGACCTTGTCGACGACCCACAGGTCATTGCTCAGTCGGTCGCAACGCTTGAAGCTGTGTCGCTTGGCGTGCCCGTTCACGCGGTCAGCGGCATCACCTTGGTCGGACTCGAAACGCTTCGCGGCTACGCGGCATCGGGCCAGACCATTGCGCTGCTTGGCGCAAGCGGTGTTGGCAAGAGCACCATCATCAACGCGCTCGTCGGCGATGCGGTGCAACGCACCAACGATGTGCGCATGGGCGATCAACGTGGACGCCACACCACCACCGCTGCGCAGCTGGTTCCACTGCCCAGTGGCGGCTGGTTGCTCGACACGCCAGGTGTGCGCGCGGTCAGCTTGTGGCTCAGCGGGCAAGGCATCGAGCGCGCCTTTGCCGATGTGTTCGATCTGATGGACCACTGCCGATTTCGTAACTGCAAACACGAAGACGAACCCGGCTGCGCAGTGCTCTCAGCGATTAGCGAAGGCTCGCTTGAGGCCGTGCGGCTACACAGCTTGAAGCGGCTCGTGGCCGAAGAAGCAGCACTCGAAGAAGAACAAAAGGTGCACAACAAGGCGTCCGATCGGCGGGGCTATCACCGGCCGCGCACCGAAGGTCGTTTTGGTTAGCGACGCTCTGGAGCGGACGGCGCTCGTTGCGGTCGCCGCTGAGCGTTAGTTGCTAGTTGCTAGTTGCTCTTCAGTGAGGCCAACACGTCGGCGAGCGGAGCGTGATCGCCCACATCGCTATCGAGGTGGCGATAGAGCACCTTGTTGCCTGGCGCAATCACGAACGTGGCACCAAGCTGCATTGAGCGAGCGCCGATCTTGTGCTGGCTATGGCCGGCCTTGCGAGCTCGCTTGCCAGCAGACAACACGTTGGGGGTGAACAGCTTGAGAAACGCCTTCGCGCCACCAGTGACCGACGCCGCCTCTGCGGCTGAACCGTCTTCGTCGACGAGCACCATGAACGGCACCTTCTCGTCGGCGACAAACGACTTGGCGTACATCATGTTTCCCGTGCCAATGGCCACCACGTCTGCGCCAGCAGCGGTGATGTCGGAGTAAACGTCGCGCAACTGCGCGGCATGCTCTCGGCAAAACACTCAACCAAAATGGCGTAGGAAGACAACAACCATCGGCTTATCGGCCCAGAGGCGACCCAACCGATGCTGTTCTCCATCGACGCCGGCAAGTTCAATATCGCCAAGCAGTGTGGGGTTCATGTGCAAAGTCTGTCACGGAACCGCTGGGTTGGCGAGGGTGGAATCAACAAAGTCAGTTTCGTCAGGTCGACCGAGAATCGTGTCAAGTGGTTCGGTAACGATGACGCTGGTGTCGATCGGTTCGATTGGACCGAGGCCACGCTGTGCGCATTCGACATCGGGGCCACCCACGCGGATATCGGCACCCAACGTTTCAGTCGATGCTCCCGACGGTGAAGCGATGTTCATCTCGAGTCGGCTACATCCCTTGGTGGGATTGCCCGATCGCCAATGCCGAGGCGAGGTTTGCGTAAACGACGCACCAGATGGCCACGCAAACGTCACGGTGGCGTCGCCATCGAGTTCGACCTCGATCGGCTTCGAAGCATCGACGAGTATGGGGTCGTAATCGAAGGCGATGTAACCCCGCCCGTTG
>Ga0194048_10001603_pt1 | contig 11284 bp, 10 predicted proteins | sample JunL225m_MetaG_FD_161685 | JGI IMG/M metagenome (GOLD analysis project Ga0194048, IMG submission 161685) | Anoxic zone freshwater microbial communities from boreal shield lake in IISD Experimental Lakes Area, Ontario, Canada - Jun2016-L222-5m | ecosystem: Environmental > Aquatic > Freshwater >...
GATCAACGCCGACAAGGACACGCTCGTTGATGTCCTACGGGGCCTCGTCCGCGAGCCTGAGCAGCTGACCGAGATCGGCCACGCCTCGCGCGCTTACGTCGAGGCAGTGCACGGCCACACGGCAGTCGCCGAGCGGATGCTCGACGTCTATCGCCGCCGCGGCTTGGCGTAAGCGTGCTGTACGGCCTCGCGGCCTGTCATGACCCCGAAGACTATGTGGCTATGTGTCTGTGTGATATGTTCAGTGCATGCCACAACTGCACCTCTATGTCTCTGATGCTGTCGCCGACACGATGCGCGCGCGTGCAAAGACCGAGGAACTCCCACTCAGTCGATATTTGGCAAAGGTGGTCACCGATTCGGTGACGGCCGGATGGCCAGCTGGGTATTTCGAAAACGTCTTTGGCAGTAGCCCCGACTTCGAAGTCCCTGACTGGCCCGATTACTCACCGCTTGAGCCTTGGGATGGCACGCCCAACGCATGAAGCGCATCCTCGATACCTCCGTCTTTGTCGATGCTTTACGCGGCAACGATGAGGTGCGCGAGCGGATGCAGGCCCACGACCCCGCAGGCCTCGCGACCTGCAGCATTGTGCGAGGCGAACTGATGGTCGGCGTCGGCAGGTCACGCGATTCGCAGCGAGAACACTTCCGTGTCGATCTCATGCTGCACCCAATCGCGATGTTCAACTTCGATGATCGCGCAGCGCGTGCCTTCGGCATCCTCACCGTCATGCTCCAAAAGGCCGGCACGATGATTGGCGTTCCCGATCTGATGATCGCGGCTACCGCTCTGTCGCGCGGAGCCATCGTCGTGACCTCGAATCCACGCGATTTTGGACGCGTACCCGGCCTCGTCACCGAAAACTGGCGCGCCCGCTAGAGCCACTTTGCATGCCGCAGCGCAGCAATCGCGAGCCCCATGGCGCCAAGGGTGATACCAAGGCTGAAATACTCGCCATACGGGTTATCGCGCAGCGGGAGATTGACAAAGTTCTGCCCGAACCACCCAGTGGTGATCGTCGGAATCAACAGCACTGCGCCCCAGCCGGAGATCTTGCGCACAATATCGTTCTGCTTAAAGGCGACGAGCGAGAGACGCGTGTCCTGGACGGCAGTCAGTCTGTCGCTGTAGGCATCGAGATCGTCGTGGACCCGCAGCAGGTGATCGTAGATATCGCGGAGATCGAGGTCGACGGCGTCGCCATGGGTGCGGTCGACGAGCTCTTGGCGGATAACCGCGCCGAGCACCTCGCGGAGCCGATTAGATCGGCGGCGAAGGTCGCCCACGGCACCCCGCAGGTGTGCCGTTTCGCGGAGCGCGGGTAGGAGGTCGCGGGCATTCGACTCGTCTAGCGCTGTCGCCTCTTGGCTGACAAGCCGCTCCTCGAGATCACCCGAGGCGTCCTCGTAGGCCTCAACGAGGTGCCCGAGCAGCACGCAGGTAACCACGATGCCACCCGCCTGCACATCTGGCCAGTGCACCACATCACGCGCCGTGTCAGCAAGGTCGACGCCCCAGTTCCGGCGAAGCGTGACCGCACGGGTACCTCTGATCGCGATCACGCCGGTTCCGTCACCGATCGGCGAGACGGTCGAGATTACCGACCATTCGTCCATCTGCAAGAAGCGTTGTCGGGCCTCACTGTCCTCCAGGACTTCGAGGACGTGCTCGGGCCAACTGAACGCTGCGACCAGCGCCCGCAGCTCATCGGTCGTCGGATCGGAGGCATCAACCCAGACGACTGAGGTGTTGGCATCGGCGATTTCTGCCAGATCCTCGATCTCGAATGGCACCAGCGCGGCCTGGGATCGAGCACCCCCCTGCAGCGTCTGAAGCATGCGACTTATCGTTACAGGCGGATCTGCCGACCCCCCCGAACCGATACACTTGCAGAGTGCTGAAGGGCAAGAAATTCTTTCTAACGGGCGGCGCCGGCTTTATTGGCACGACGATTGCGCGGCTGTTGGCGGACAACAACGATGTTGTTCTGTACGACAACCTGCATAACAACGCGCTGCAGCACACGGATCTCGGGCAGCACCCGAACATCACCTTGGTTCAAGGCGACATTCTCGACCTTGAACTCCTGCGCAAGTCGGCCGCTGACGCCACGCACATCATTCATATGGCTGCAATTGCAGGCGTGGCGACAGTGCTCAAGAGCCCCGTGCGCACGATGCGCGTCAACCTGATGGGCACCGCGAATGTCGCGGAGGTTGCTCAGGGTCTTGGGAGCCAGCTGGAACGGCTCGTTGATTTCTCGACGAGCGAGGTCTTTGGGCGTCACGCGTACAAAGTTGAAGAGACGCACGAGATGTCGGGCGGGCAGGTTGGCGAGGCCCGCTGGTCGTATGCGGTCTCGAAGCTGGCCGGCGAGTTCTTCTTGCACGCGTACTTCGAGGAATACGGCGTGCCCGTCGCAGTCGTACGCCCCTTCAACATTTACGGTCCGAACCAGATCGGCGTCGGTGCGATCCATCACTTCGTGCGCCACGCCATTGCCAACGAGGAGATCACCGTCCATAACGATGGTGCCCAAATTCGCGCCTGGTGCTATATGGACGACATCGCCGACGCGGTCCTCGAGATCCTCGAGAACGACGTCGCGATCGGCCAGTCCTTCAACATTGGCAACCCGCGTAGCGTCTGCACGACCTACGACCTCGCGCTGCGCATCAAGCGCCTTGCCAACTCGGAGTCGCCGATCGTCTTTAAGCCGCTCGAGTACACCGACGTCGAGATCCGCATCCCTGACATCACGCAGTCACGCGAGCTGCTCAAGTGGGAGCCGAAGGTCGACCTCGATGAGGGCCTCTTGCGCACGATTGAGTGGTACCGCGCGGAGGCTGGCTCCGCCGCGAAGTGACGACCCCGGCCCTCGTCGTTCTTGGCGCCGGGCTCTCGCAGCGACCATTGATCGAACGCGCGCAGGCGCGTGGGTTGACGACGTGCGTCGTGGATGGCCGGACCGACCGTCCGGCGGCAGACGCAGCCGACGTCTTTGTCCATCAGGACTTCTCGGATGTGCCGGCCACCATCGCTGCCCTCGTAGCTGCGGGCATCGAGCCGCTCGGCATCTGCTCGATGGGCTCCGAGCAGGCCGTTGTCCCCGGCGCTCGACTGGCTGCGGCGTTGGGTCTACCCGGCCTGCCGGTCTCGGCGGCACTTGCCGCCACCGACAAGGTCGTGCAGCGCACGCTCTATCGCGATCATGGCGTGCCGACCGCTGGCTTTGTTCCTGCACGCACCGTTGACGATGCGCTCGCTGCGTACGCCGCACTCGGCCCGCGCGTGATCATCAAGCCAACCGATGGCGCTGCCCAGCGCGGCGTCAGCGATGTCCAGTCGCGCGACGAGGTGCCGGCTGCCGTCGAGCATGCGATCGCCAACTCGCGTAACGGCGAGTTGATCGTTGAGGAACACCTGAGCGGTCTCGAATACACCGTCAATGCGTTCGTGCTGGGCGGAGTCTTCTACCCCGTCAGCGTGACGCTGCGCGAGCTCGCGCCCGAACCGGCCGTGGGTATCTGCGTTGCACACCGCTATCCCTGTGGTCGCTCGGAGCAGGACGTCGCGACGATCGTCGAGGTGGTGCGCGCTGCTGCGGCCGCGATCGGAATCGATGCCGCACCCGTCTATGCCCAGGTGCGCTTTGGTGCCACCGGGCCGCGCATGATCGAGTGTGGTGCGCGTCTTGGTGGCGGCAGCGACGCACAGCTCGCCGAGCTCGTCGTCGGGGTCGATCTGATGGAGACCGTGCTCGATGCTGCACTCGGACAGATCAGCCATGCGAGCCTCGTGCCGCAGCCAACGGTCGAGCCGTTCGGCCACTCGCGCTTCGTGATCCCCGCTGCACCAGGACGAGTGAGCCAAGCCGACCCCGGCACGGTCGGCCAGCTACCTGGCGTGCACGCTGTCGGCTTTTTTCATCATGCGGGCCAGATCGTGCCTCCGCTCTGGTCGGCGTCGGGACGACTTGGTGTGCTGCTGATGACAGCGGCGTCGGATGCCGAGCTCGATGCGCGGACCGAGGCGGCGCTCGCCGCTCTGCACGTCATCATCGAGCCCATGGAAGATGCCGAGGCAATGGCCGCGTGGACAGAGCAGTTGCAGCGCGAGCGGACGGGCAGCGCATGAGCGAGTTCTCCCCCGCCCGCTATGTCGAGCTGCTTGAGGCGATCAAAGCTGGGCGCTACCGCCTGCGCACGTTTACCGTCGAGCAGCCGGCGGAGCAGATGTTGTTCCTGCGCCATGACGTTGACGTGTCGCTCGAGGACGCCGTTGCGATGGCCGAGCTTGAGCACGCGCACGGCATCCGTGCGACGTACCTGCTGATGACGCGCAGCATCTTCTACAACCTTGCGTCACCCGCTGGCCTTGCTGCGGTGGCACGACTGCGAGAGCTCGGCCACTGGGTCGGCCATCATGCCCTGCACCCGCATGTCGACCCGACCGTCGACGTGGGCTTCGACCCGGTGATGGCGTGGCACAACCCGGAACCCGCGTATATGGCCGCTGCCGTGCCAGGCTGGGTCAACGTGATGGAGCCGCGGTTCACCGGCGACTTTGAGTGGACGTACCGCTCCGACTCCAACCAGGCATGGCGCCGTGGTGACCCAGTCGAAGAGCTCGCAGCGGCGCGTTTCCCTTGGCTGCAACTCCTGATCCACCCGGTGCTCTGGATGGGCGGTACCACCGGCATGCCCACAACCATTGACACCTTCCTCGACCGCGATCGTACCGCCCGCCTCGAGCACCTGCGCGGGGATAACCTCGGCCTATGACTGAGCCGCTCACCATCCTCGTAACGGCGGTCGGCTCGCCCGGGTCGGCCGCTCTACTGCGGGCACTGAAGGAGAATGGCGAGCGTCCTGTGCGGCTGGTCGGTACCGATCTCCGCGAGGAGAACGTCGGCCGTTTCCACTGCGACTTCTTCGCGACCGTGCCCGCGGGTTCCGACCCAGCGTTCGGCCCCGCGATTCTCGAGCTGGCCAAGCGCGAGGGCGCCAGCGTCGTCTTGCCACAGGCCTCGTTCGATCTCGAGGGGCTAGCCGAGCTGCGTGCTGAGTTCGAAGCCGCCGGCATTGTGCTGATCTGTTCGACTCCCGACGCCGTCCGGGCCGCTGACAGCAAGCACGCCACGCTCGCACTGTGTGAGCAGCTCGGTGTGCGCGCACCAGCCTTCCGTCTCGCCCAGGGTGGAGCCGCCGTCGCGGTGGCTGCCCGCGAGCTTGGCTATCCCGACAACGATGTCTGCATGAAGCCCGTCGTCGCCGCTGGTTCGCGCGGCTTTCATGTCATCTCGGCCAATGTCGATGCGCGCCAACAGTTGCTGCACGAGCGCCCCGGCGCGATGCCACTACGTCTCGAAGATGTCGAGCGCATCATTGGCGACGACACCACCGAACTCCTGGTGATGGAACTCGTAGCCGGCCTCGAACGCACGGTCGATGGCTACGCCGAAAACGGTCGCATCGTGCTCGGTCACCCCAAGACGCGCGAGGCGATGAGGGCCGGCCTGGCGATGCGGTTCGAGACGCTGGAGGCTCCCGAGCTGATGCAGGTGGCCGAGACGCTCGTCGCCGGCTTTGGTCTCGATGGCTTCTTCAACCTGCAGTTGATCGGTGACGCCGTGCTCGAAATGAACCCCCGCATCTCGACGATCGTCTACCAAGACGACTTCAACCTCGCCTGGCTCGGCATCCGCCGCGCGCTTGGAGAGTTGACGGACGTGCAGGCGTCCGAGGCGCAGACACGCATCCGGCCAGGCCGCGTGGCGCTGCGCTATTTCGACCAGCTCGGGTACGGCCCCGGCTAGCTCCCTGTTGGCACAACGACCTCAAGTCGCGTGCCTTCGGCGCCACCCGTGAGCGACCAGGCACCGGCACGGTCAAGGAAGGTGCTCCCAAGACCAGGCGTGACGCCATCGCCGAGACCAGAACCGTTATCGGTGATTACGACCCGAATGGCCGAATCGGCAGTTTCGGACAATGCAATCCAAATTGTTGTCGCATCGCCGTGGCGAATAGCGTTGGAGATACCCTCTTCGACGACACGTCCGACTGTCAGAGTCGCCACCTGATCGTGCTCAACTACGGCCTCGACGGCCTCATCGAGTGTGATCTCGAACGCGCATAGCCCTTCCCAGAGAGCAACTTTGCGGTGGACCTCAGCCGCAACACTCCGTGACCGAGATTCATCCGTACGTGAAGACTTAAGCACTTCTTGTGCCTGTAAAAGAGCCGCCTTGAGCTGCTCGACATCGCCACTCTCGATCGCCTGCTCACTCACCATCGCGCAGGCCACAATCTTCGACTGGACCGACCCATGCAACGTTCGTGAGAGTTCGCGGGCGAGCTCGGCCACAGCCCGGCTCCGCGCGAGAGTCACCACTGACTCCTGGTTGAGATCTTCCAGATAGGACCGCTCCACTGCGAGGCGCTGGTGGCGCCATGAACCGAAACCCGATGTCAAGAGGATCACGATCACGCCGCTAACAACCTGCGTCACTGCCCACGTGGGTGAAGCCGAGCCACTAACCACCGACTCGCGCCAGAATATGAGGGGCACCACTTGAGCCTCCAAGATCAGGATCGCCAACAGAAAGATGCGGCCGTGCTTCGCAGGATGGCGACGCATCAGTGCATTCGCCGGCAGGCTGACGACAAAGATCGCAATCACCGTCAAGGCCAACATTTCAAGGCCTACCCACGCGCCAAACAAATCGATCGTCTGCAGTGCGGTTCCGACGACATGAATGAGCACTAGCGCGACGGGCCGCAACGGCTCACGCCGCACGGTGTTGACAAGCACCTTCGTCCACGACACACGGGGGTACTGCTTTGCCGCAGTCGCCCATAGCCGCGCGCTCAACGGTCGCACCGTATCGTCGGCCAGCGTACGCAAGGCAACGGCGATATCGCCCGCGGGTGCTACCCCCGGTGTCTCAGCAAGCGCTTGCAGGCGACTATCAAGCTCGTGCTGAGCCGTCTCTAACTGGCGGTCGACGTCGCGCTGCAGTTCGATGCGGAGTTCCTCAATCAGGAGCGTCTGCTGGAGGCTCGCGAGCTCGCCGCTGACCTGCCGATCAATCAACGTGCTGCGTGTCTGCCGCGAACGGTCAATCTCATCAAGCAGAAGTGTCAGGGCAAAGCCAAACCAGCTGCCGATCAGCACAACACCCACAATTCGAACGGGCAGGGTCTGGGTTACATCAAGACCGAGCACTGCTGCACCAAGCGCAAATGTCAGCGCAATCAGCACGCCGGTGACCGCCGTGGCAGCGGCCAAAAATGGGAGCGAGATTGGCGTCGTGCGTCGATCTCGGTAGGGCGTCCAGCGGTCCAAAGCCACCAGAGTCAGACCAAACACGAGAGCCGCAACAAGGCAGACCACGAGCCACCGCGCCGCCTCGTTGAGCGATCGTGTCGCCGAGACCTCTCCAGCAAAAATCGACACCGTAAAGCCAACAACAATGACCACGTAGCCCACCCGCGAGATCGCCCACCGGCCACCAAGCCGATCCGCAATCGAAGCGTTGGCCCTAGCGTTGGCCCTAGCGTTGGCGAGCACGAACCGCCCCGGTCAACCGAAAATAGACCTGGGCGATCATCACGCGCTGGTTCTGTTCTTTCGTCGCTTTCAGATCGAAGTGCTTGATCAGTCGCGCAACGGCCTTCTCGACTGACGCCTCATTGATTTCCCGGCGTCGCGCAATCTCAGCGTTACTAAAGCCCGCCGCAATCAACCGCATCACCTCGACCTGCTGGTCGCTCAGTTCGGCAAGGATCGACCCGTTTGATTCCGTGAGGAAGATGGTTGCGTCAGTATGCGACTCAGGATTTGCGGCAAGACGAAGAGCGCGCTCCAAGACCTCAGGGTTGGTAATCGAACGCTTGACAAGGTAGACAGAACCCTCAGGAAGTGGCGGTAGGTTGTTGCCCATTAGCCGAGGCTCTTCGTACGTTGAGAGCATCACGATGCCGATCTTCGGATAGTCGCGCCGCAGGGTGCGCGCGAGGTCGATTCCAGTTGGCCCTTCACCGAGATCGAGATCGAGCACGGCGATTTCGGGCTCTTCCAGCTGCGCAGCCTGAATTGCGGCAGCGGCCGTCGCTGCGTCGCCGACGATGTTGCAGTTGAAGGCACGTAGCGTGCTGGTGAGCGTTACCCGTGTGAAGTCGTCGTCATCAACGATCAGGACTTTCAGCCGCTTTCGAGTGGCCTGCTCTCCCTCCTCATTGCTCACCGTGGTACCTCCAGTAACGACGTCCTCCCTATGACATTACGGGGCATTGAACCGCGCGGCAAGCGAAACGCACTGCGCGCAGGTGCCGGCTTCAGCTGAGCTTCGCAAGCGAATAGGCAAGCGCGTCGAGTACGGCTGCAACATCCTGATCGCTCATCGCTGTGTGCACGGGAAGCGCAAAGCCGCGATCGACGATGTCCTCGGCGATTGGGGCCGACTGCCCGAGCTCGACAAGGCTGCCGATGCGCGTCATCGCGTAGGAGAGGATGCCGGCGCCGATGCCCTGAGCCTGCATGGCTGCGACGAACGCATCGCGGTCGACGCCAGGTGGGACAACAGCACCAAAGGTCTGCTCGTTGACAGCCGCGCCAGCCGGATGCTGCTGAAACTCGACGCCAAGCGCCGGCAGTGCAGAGCGGTAGGCCGTGCAGATCTCTCGGCGGCGGCTGATCATGGCATCGAGGCGCCCGAGCTGGACGATGCCAATCGCGGCCTGCATCTCCGTCAGCCGCGCGTTCGGGCCAGGCTCGACGAAGACGCCCGGTGTGATCTGGCCATGGTTGCGGAAAATGCGGAGGCGCTCGGCGAGCGCGTCGTCGTCGGTCAGACACGCCCCGCCCTCGCCCGTCGTCAAGACCTTACGCGGGTGAAACGAGAGGCAGGAGATGACACCGAACGAGCCACAGGCCTGGCCATTGAGGGTGCTGCCAATCGCGCAGGCTGCGTCCTCGATGATGGGCAGTCCCTGCAGGGCAGCGGCGATGGCGGGCTGGTCGGCCGGTACGCCGAACTGATCGATCGCAATCACAGCCGTGGTGTCGGTGTTGCGCGCCGCCCCGAGGCCAGACGCTTCGCCATTCCACGTGGCCTGATCGATATCTACAAGCCTTGGTGTTGCCCCGACCCAGGCCGCGACGTGAGCCGGGCTCGGCCACGACATCGCAGGAACCAACACCTCGCCGCTATCGATGCCGAGCGCACGCAGCGCGAGCTCGAGCGCGACCGTGCCGTTGGCGACGGCGATCGCATGCTTGCGACCGCAACGCTCGGCCAACCCCTGCTCGAACTCCTGCACGAGCGCGCCCGAGATGAGCATGCCGCTCTCGAGCACACGCGTGACGGCGGCGATCTCCTCCGCTCCGAGCGCAGGTTTAGCAATCGGTACGCGAAGGCTCACAGAGACAGGATACCGGCGTCGGCCAACGGCCTAGTCGTCGAGGTCGGCAATGTCGCCTGCCGCCGCCTCGAGTGGCGTGTCCACACCCGGGCCCGGTTTGATCTCGGACCGGCGACGAATACCCGCCACAAGACCGCGAACCTCGACCAGCTCAGCCCGGGTCAGGAAGCCCACCGCCACGTACCCGAGAGGAATCGCAGCCGCCACTGCGAGCCGGAGCGCCAACGGCCCAACGCCACTGTCGGGGATTACCAACGTCGCCACGAAGGCAAAGGCCAGCACCACAGGAATACGCACGATCCGACCCCACGGGTACGGCACAGGAAAGACGCGGTGTTCGCGCCAGATCATCAGCGCAAACATTGACCCGTAGGCGATGACCAGCGCCCAGCCAGCACCGGCGACGCCATAGCGCGGCACGAGCACCAGCAATGCTCCGACTTCGATCAGCGCTGCCACCGCAACAACAACCCAGTTGAACTGGTTCTTCTTCTTGCGCCCCACGCCGATGGCCGCGATGAAGTAGCCGCCGTAAAGCGGACCTGCGATCGCGATCGGTGTGATCGCAGCCGTGGCGCCCCAGTACGGCTCAGTCGTGAGCAGCCGCAAGAACCACGGTGCAACGAGCGCGAGGGCGAGGGCGGCCCACCCCATAAAGGCGAGGTATGCGCCCAGCACGGCCGCGTACGTCTTCTTGGCCTCCTCATCGCTCTTGATCGAATACGCAAAGGCCGGCCAGGCCAACTGAAAGGCGTTGACGAGCAGCAGCACCCCTGTGCCAATCCGAAAGCCTGCACCCAGCACGCCAAGCATGGCGGGGTTGCCGACTGCCAAGACAATCGGCCGGTTGATCAGCGTGACCGCCCACATCGCGGCCCCAGCGGGCATCAACGGCACGCCAAACTTGAGCATCTCCTTGAGCAGCGGTCGATCGATGCCGAAGCCAACCCACGAGCGCTGCTCAACGAGGACTCCAAACCAGACAATCAGCGAACCAAGATACGTCCCGAGGAGGAGCCCGAACGGGCCCATGTCGAAAACGACAATGAAGAGATAGGTGAACCCGGCCGTGAGAATCAGATCGATGATCGTCCGGACGCTGAATGCGAGCGGGCGCTCCTGCACGCGGAAGAGTGCGATCGTCAACTCGTAGTTGACCGTCACGTAGACGCCGAACGCCACTGCTAGTACGAGGTCGGGGCCGGCCCCTGGCGTCGTGAAGATGTGGTCGCCGACCCAGGGCGACGCGACGGCCGTCAGGACCGCCCACACGAGCGTCGTGCCTTGGAGCGCCCAGAACGCAGTTCGGAATACCCGGCGCCGCGCCGCATCGTCATCACTATCGAAAAAGAACCGGAAAAACGAGTTGACGAGACCCAGTCGAGCCACGATCGCGACGGCGAGGACGACCCTCAACGCCAGTTCCGCATCGCCGAACTGTGAGGGCGTCAGGTGCCGCGTGTAGAGCGGCAACAGCACGATGCCAAGAAGCGTCGCGGCGATCGAGCCAGCACCATAGATCGCAGACTGCTTACCGATGCGCCCCAAATTGCGTGCGACACTCATCGCTGCCCCCGCCTCATCGTGACCCATGGTGCCACGCAGGCAGCGCGGAGGCGGACGCTAGTCGCGCTGGGAGTCGTGCGAATCGGACTTGTTCTTGTCGCCACCGTCATGTTTGGTGGGGGCAGCGACGACGGGAACAACCGCTGGAGCACTGGTAACCAGAGGTGCCGTGGTCGTGCTTTTCGACGGCTCAGACTGCTTGGGCTGCTGCGAATCGGACTGGTTCCCCGACGGCTGCTTCGACTCCGGCTGCTTCGACTCCGGCTGCTTCACCGACGGCTGCTTCGAC
>Ga0194048_10001604_pt1 | contig 11282 bp, 9 predicted proteins | sample JunL225m_MetaG_FD_161685 | JGI IMG/M metagenome (GOLD analysis project Ga0194048, IMG submission 161685) | Anoxic zone freshwater microbial communities from boreal shield lake in IISD Experimental Lakes Area, Ontario, Canada - Jun2016-L222-5m | ecosystem: Environmental > Aquatic > Freshwater >...
GGTGACTACTGTACGAACGATGTGGAGCTTACGTATAAGTTGTTTACGATATTCATGCGGTCATTCCCTAAGCAAGAGCTCAAAGTAATAGACCTGACGCTTCGCATGTTCACCGACCCGGTACTGGAGTTGGACGTTGGGCGGCTGGCCGACCACCTTGATACCCTCAAGACCCAGAAGGAAACGCTACTAACAGACTGCGGAGTTGCTAAGGACGAGCTTATGTCCAACCCGAAGTTTGCTGCTGCGCTGCGAAGGCTCAACGTAGACCCACCGATGAAGACGAGCTTGCGTACAGGTAAGCAGACGTTTGCCTTTGCTAAGAGCGATGCCGGGTTTAAAGCGTTACAGGAACATGAAGACCTACGTGTACAGGGATTAGCGGCTGCCCGTATCGGGTTAAAGAGTACGTTGGAGGAGACCCGCACTGAACGGTTCTTGGGCATAGGGATGCGTGGCGCACTGCCCGCTCCTATTAAGTACTACGCGGCACACACGGGGAGGTGGGGCGGCCTAGACCGGGTGAACCTACAGAACCTGCCAAGCCGAGGCCCGAACGCCAAGGTGTTGAAATCCTGCATCAAAGCTCCTGTGGGGCATACGTTAATACAGGCTGACTCTGCACAGATTGAAGCCCGCGTGTTGGCGTGGCTGGCAGAACAGAACGACTTGCTACAGGCGTTTGAACGTGGGGAAGACGTATACAAGAAGATGGCGGCGAGTATCTACAACATAAAAGAGACTGAGGTAGATAAGGCGCAACGCTTCATGGGGAAGACGACTATCCTCGGTTGCGGCTACGGGATGGGGGCGGTTAAGTTCCGTGAGCAGTTGAAGGTAGCCGGGGTAGAGATTAGCGAGGCGGAGGCCCAGAGAATTGTACGGGCTTACCGGGACGCTAGCCCCCAGATCACTGACCTATGGCGGCAGGCTAATAACGTGTTGATAGGCATGGTTCAGGATGACCGGTACGTTCTCGGACGCACGGGCGTATTACAGGTGATGCCGAAAGCTAATGGGATATTGCTGCCCTCTGGACTACTGATGCGGTACGAAGGACTAGAGGATACGGAGAGTGACAAAGGGCTACAGTTCTCTTATAAGACCCGAGAAGGTGCGGTGAAGATTTACGGGGGAAAGGTTATTGAAAACGTGTGTCAGGCAATCGCCCGCTGTGTAATGGCAGAGCAGATGCTACAGATCGCAACACGGTATAACATCCTCCTAACAGTACATGACTCTGTGGTATGCTGCGTACCAGACGCACAGGTAGATGAGGCAGCCGCTTTCATCTCTTCTTGTATGCGCTGGATACCGAAATGGGCTACCGGTTTGCCTGTTCGCGGTGACGTGGAAGTAGGCAAGAACTACGGAGAGTGCACAGAATGGCGGGAAAATTCTCTTGGTCTTTCAGCAGCATAAAGACCTTCGACCAGTGCCCTAAGAAGTACTACCACCTTAAGGTAGCGAAGAACTATAAAGAAGCGGAAACAGAAGCCATGCACTACGGCACTGCGTTCCATGAGGCTGCGGAGCAGTATGTAAAAGGCGAAGTAGAAGTACTGGACCCCCGGTTCGACTTTGCGTTAGCAGCACTTAACAAGCTGAAAGGTATGAAGGGGGAGAAGCTATGCGAATACAAGATGGGGCTGACAGCCAACCTAGAACCCTGTGGGTTTAACGACCCTAGCGTATGGTGGCGTGGCATCTCAGACTTAACGATTCTCGATAGAGAGAAAGGCACGGCCCGGGTAATAGACTACAAGACCGGTAAGTCTGCGAAGTATGCAGACAAAGGGCAGCTTGAACTAATGGCACTTGCCACGTTCAAACACTTCCCTGAAGTAAAAACAGTAAAGGGTGGGCTGTTGTTCGTTGTGTGTAATGCGTTTATACAAGACACGTACACCATAGAGCAGGAGCCCGACATGTGGAGGAAATGGCTGACTGAATACGGCAAGATGGAGAAGGCATACGAAGTAGACGTATGGAACCCACGACCTAGTGGGCTATGCCGCGCTCATTGCATAGTATTGGAATGCCCCCATAACGGGAGAAGGTAATGTTTGACGATTGCGAAAATAACGAAGATAAGAAACAAAAAAGATGTGAAGCATGTAACGCCAAAATAGTAAATTATTCCCACAAGTTAAATGCGGGGCTTGTTACTGCGCTTAAAAAAATGTACGACCATTCATACACGATGGTTCACCTTGGAAGCCTAGACCTTACCCATAGCCAACGGTGCAATTTCCCCAAGCTCAAGTACTGGGGACTCGCGCAACATGGGCAGCTATCCGGGTATTGGTATCTCACTAAAACAGGCAGCGAGTTTGTAGAGGGGCACATAGGCGTTCCCAGCCACATGGTAACTTATCGCAATAAGGTGGTAGAGGAGAGAGGCAACCCCGTTCTTTTTAGGGACTTGTATCCGTACACCGCCCCACAGATAGTCGGGTATGATAAGCGTGAAGACTACGCAGACAATGCGGAACCCCACTACCCCTAAGAGGTGATAGCCATGCCATATACCAAGACCCCAAGACCATACAAGCATGAGTACGGTATGGAGAAGAAACGCGAAGAACATCCTGACCGCATGGAGCGCCAACGTGCAAGACGTGCGCTAGATAAGAAGGGTGTAAGCCGCAAGGGTAAAGACGTAAGCCACGTAAAGATGCTAAGCAAAGGCGGCTCTAACGAAGACGGGTACAAGCTGGAAAGCCCCAGTAAAAACCGTAGCCGCAACGGCCACAAGCCGGGCGAGAAGAAAAGTAAAAAGTAATACTCGGAGTAATAATGAAGATAGTGGACAACCGAGGGCTGCTGCTAAAAGCACGCAACCCCGCGCAAGTGACTGCGGCAATACCAAGAAGTAAAGACTTAGGCAACAACAACGTGTTGGTGATGTGGGGCGTAGACGAAGCGCGTGTACTTAAAAACATGAACTTCGCCAACGTCCCATCCCCAATACACGGTAGGTACAAGTGGCCGGGGCGTTACAAACCTTTCACGCATCAGAAGACAACTGCTGCGTTTCTTACTATGAACCGCCGTGCGTTTTGCTTTAACGAGCAAGGCACTGGGAAGACGGGCTCGGCCATCTGGGCATCCGACTTCCTAATGGACGAGGGTTTAATTAAACGTGTCCTGATTATCTGTCCGCTATCCATTATGGATTCGGCGTGGCGTGCTGACTTGTTTAAACTTGTGATGCACCGCACCGTAAGCATAGCGCATGGAGCTAAAGACAAGCGCCGTGAGATCATCAACAGCGAAGCTGAGTACGTCATCATTAACTACGACGGTGTAGAGATCGTAGCCGATGCAATTGCGAATGGCGGCTTTGATTTAATCATTGTGGATGAGGCTACACACTACAAGAACGTACAGTCCAGAAGATGGAAAGTGCTGAACAGTATCCTTAAAACCGATACGTGGTTGTGGATGATGACAGGTACACCTGCGGCGCAGTCCCCGCTGGACGCCTATGGGCTAGCAAAACTTATTAACCCCAAAGCAGTGCCCAGATTTTTTGGCGCGTTCCGTGAGATGGTGATGTACAAGCTCACGCAATTCAAATGGGTACCGAAGGACAGTGCGACTCAAACAGTATTCAATGCGTTGCAACCCGCTATACGTTTCACTAAAGAACAATGTCTCGACCTACCACCGATGACTTATGTAAAACGTACGGTAGAACTAACACCACAACAGAAGAAATACTACGAATCATTACGTAGACAGATGGTGACCTTTGCAGCAGGCGAACAAATAACTGCGGCCAATGCTGCGGTGAACATGAATAAACTTTTACAAATTGCTTGCGGGGCTGTTTACACCGACACTGGAGAGACGGTAGAGTTCGACATCAAGAACCGATACAACGTACTGCGTGAAGTAATCGACGAGTCTAGCCAGAAAGTTCTTATCTTTGTTCCGTTCCGTCATGTGATTGACTTGCTAGTTGAGAAGCTTACTGCGGATGGAATTACAAATGAAGTAATACGCGGGGATGTATCCGCAAATAAACGTACAGAGATATTCGAAAAGTTCCAGACCAAATACGACCCGCGTGTTCTGGTGATACAACCGCAAGCTGCGGCGCATGGAGTAACCCTTACTGCTGCTAACACCATCGTGTGGTGGGGGCCGGTGTCTTCGTTGGAAACATACGCGCAGGCGAATGCAAGGGTACATAGGGCAGGACAGAACCACCCGTGTACTGTGGTGCAGTTGGAAGGATCGGCGGTAGAACGGGGGGTGTATAAATTATTGGATAACCGAATTGGCGTCCATACAAAAATGATAGACCTATATAAAGAAGTACTTGATAACTAAATTAACCTTAACTATAATAAGCAAGACAATAATAAACAGTAAGAGGGTAGGGTAATGGCTGACACAGACAAAGTGTTTAGTTTAGATAAACTCGTCTCTGTGTATATCAAACTCAGAGACCAGAAGGCAGAGCTTGCGGCGCAGTTTGCCGCGCAGGAAGAAGACTTAGATAAGAAGTTAAAGGTTATTCAGACAGCTCTGCTAGACCACTGCAAAGAATCAGGATCGGAATCTGTACGTACAGCTTCTGGTACGTTCTTCCGCAGTGTGAGGAAGAAGTTTTGGACTGGCGATTGGGACTCCATGAACAAGTTTATCCTTGAGCATGATGCACTGGGGCTTTTAGAGAAACGCATACACCAAACAAATATGCGGACTTTCTTAGAAGATAACCCAACCCTTCTACCACCGGGGCTTAACGTAGATAGTGAATACACAATAACTGTTCGGAGGAAGTGATGACTGATGACAAAAGTTTGACGTACTATGTTTCGATTGAGGAACTATCCAAGAGCTTGAACGTGAAGGTACCAACCTTACGCGAGTGGGTTCACAAGGGAGCTATCCCTGTTGGGTGTTACATCAAGGCGGGACGTACCTATAGGTTCTGTGTGGCAGATGTTATAGCTGCGCTGAAACTTAAGGAGCCGAAACCGGTAGCATCTCCTCCAGCAGAGGATGACCCGGTACAACTAGAACTAGACTTAGATAACCCAAACGAAGACCTTTAGGAGACGAAGATGACGAACTTAGTACTTTTTGAAAACATGCCTGCGGCCTATAAAGAACTACTGGCAAAGCTCGAACCAGAAACGAATATCACTGGCGGCGACTTTGGTAACAACTACCGACTCAGTATCCGCGGTGGTGTGTTCCGTAAAGTAGTTAACGGCAAAGAAGTGGCAGAGCTAGAGAGCCGTACATTGAAAGTAGTCGTAGTTAAGGCTGCACCGATTTCCCGTATGTACTACGCAGGACAGTACGTTGCGGGTGAGAACAGTCCCCCTGCCTGTTGGTCCGCCGATACAAAAACCGGTGCGCCCTCCCCTGATGTTGTTGCTAGCGATAAGCAGTCCCACACCTGCTTCGATTGCAAACAGAACATCAAAGGGTCAGGTCAGGGGGACTCCCGAGCATGTCGTTTCCAGCAGCGCGTAGCGTTACTGTTGACCGATGATGACGGGAGAGTAGTAAGCAACAACGTGTATCAGTTGACTCTACCCGCTACCAGTATATTCGGGGACGATCAGCAGAAGATGTCTATGCAGGCATACGCACGTTACTTGAATGGGCATAAGCTGCCGCTTGCATCTGTGGTCACTGAGTTGCGTTTCGATACCGCTAGTTCAACACCGAAGCTGCATTTCAAACCGCTGCGTCCACTGGACCAAGAGGAACTAGAGTTGGCTATCGGCGTGCAGCAAAACCCTGATACGGTTAAGCTGGTAACCTTGTCGGTAAGGGTGAAGGAAGCGAAACCCAGCGCCGCTCCAGCAGCGGGACTGCTACCCTCGGCATTTGCTAAGCCTACTCCTGTAGTTACCGCTCCCGCAGCAGTGAGCGAACCGGAGGAGGCTATTGCAGAACCGAAGGTTAAGGTGTCCAAGAAGAAGTCTGAAGCCCCAGCTTCGGATGTTGATCTAGCTAGCTTGATGGACTCCTTCGACGACGAATAATACGTTTGGGTTATAAGTAGACGGGGCATCCTCGTGGTGCCCTCGTCACTAAAATTTGTGTGGGAACAATGGATACCAAAACATTTCTAAGTACGTTGCTTGGCGGCGACGGCTATTACTGCGTAGTAGGCATAAAAGAAAGGACCATACAGAAGATTTACAATTCTTTGGAGGCTGCATTTGGTGCGGCGGAGAATTTTGATCTTGAAGGTTACAATTCTTATTTTGCCTTAAGCACGTTCGTAACCGACACGTCACGTAAAGCGGAGAACGTCCGCCGAATTAAGAGCTTGTTTCTCGATCTAGACTGTGGCCCGGGTAAGCCGTACGCTACACAGGTGGACGCGTTAAATGCGTTCAATATTTTTCGACATAAGTGCAAGCTACCTAAACCTACCTTCACAGTTAACTCTGGGGGTGGCATACATATCTACTGGGTGCTCTCTGAGTTCTGTACACGCGAAGCGTGGCTACCCGTAGCTGAGAGTTTGAAGGCGGCATGTGCGAGGTTTAACCTGCACGCTGACCCAGCGATTACCGCCGACGCTGCACGCATCCTACGGGTGCCGGGTACACATAACTATAAGTTCAACCCTCCGCGTGCGGTCAGTATCATCCGCGCTACAGATACCGTTATATCGCTCGAAGACTTCAGCGCGTTGTTACCTGTCGTATTGATGCCAGTTCTTCCTGAACGAGAGTTCACCAAAGCTGATCGTGATGATATGCAGCTTGCACTGGGTACCAGCAACTACGTAAAGAAGTTTTCCCGCCTGATAATAAAGACCGCAAACAACGTAGGGTGTGGACAGTTCAAGAAGGCACTAGAGGAACCTAATAACGTAACGTACCCAGAGTGGTTACACTTGCTGTCTATCGCTAAACACTGCGAGGAAGGGGACAGTGCAGTCCACCTTATATCCCAAGGCTACAGTGGGTATAGCGCAGATGAAACAGACAAGATAGCGAAGTCGATTGATACCCCACACTTGTGCAGTACGTTTGAGAAAGATAATCCAAAAGGTTGTGAAGGTTGTCCACACCGAGGAAAGATTCGTAGCCCTATCAAGTTGTGCATGGAGGTGCGGGAAGCGGCACCAGAGGACAACATAGTAGAGGAAAGTACACAGGAGGAAGGAGCTGCTAGCAATCCCGAACATGAAGACATACTGCTAACCCCCAAGTTAAAAGTCTACATGGTACCCCAATACCCGTTTCCCTATTTTCGCGGGGTTAACGGTGGTGTGTACATGCGCATTAAAGACAAAGAGGGGAACCTAGATGAAGTGGAGGTATACAAGAACGATCTGTATCTAGTGCAACGGTTACGCGACCCCATGCTTGGACCATGCTTTTTGTTTCGGCATCACACTAAGCGCGAGGGGATACATGAGTTCGTTGTACCTAGTGTCAAGCTGTCCTCCAAGGATGAGTTCCGTAAAGAGATGGGCATGAACGACATATTCCTACTTAAACAGGAGACCCTTATGAGTTACATAGGCCGGTGGATTACCGAGTTACAGAATACACAAGACGAGATAAAGGTTAAGACTCAGTTCGGTTGGACAGATGACTACAAGTCTTTCATCATTGGTGACCGAGAAGTTTTTGCCAACAAGATAGTTCCTAACCCACCGGGTGGTAGAACCGCGCAGTACATACCCTACTTCCGCAAGAAAGGTACGTTGGAGAATTGGAAGAAGGTTACCGAGTTCTACAACCGTCCGGGGTTTGAGGAACATCAGTTTATGTTTGGGCTATCGTTTGGCTCCCCGCTGATGGAGTTCATACCCAACATAGCCGGGGCTATATACCACGTATCCAGCGGGGAATCGGGGTTTGGTAAAACCACAGGGCAGTGGGGTGGGGCATCGGTATGGGGTAACCATAAGCAGCTAGTACTTAAGGGAAAGGATACCGGCAACTCAGTATGGAACCGTGCCGAGATCATGAAGAACATAGTGCTGTACATGGATGAGCTGTCCAACTTCGACGCTAAGGATGCGAGTGACTTTGCTTATGCAGTAACGGATGGGGTACAACGAAACCGTCAGTCGAACGGTGGGCAGAACATGGAGCGTATGCGTGGAGAGGAGTGGTCGTTGCTGGTAGGCACATCGGGTAATAACAGTCTGTTGGAGAAGATGACTGAGCACCGCACACTACCGAAAGGGGAAGCACAGCGTGTAATAGAGGCGCGCATCAGGCCGCTACTGTTTACTCCACAAGACGCCATAGCAGCAGGTGCGCTTAACGAGAATCTTTCCGAGAACTACGGCCATGCAGGAGAGGTGTACATCCAGCATGTTTTAGCCAACCTAGATACCGTGAAGAAGTTACTTAAACAGAACATCGAATCCATCATACTAGACGCCGGGTTGACCCCACAAAATAGATTTTGGAGTGCGGAAGCGGGGGCCGTAATTACGGGGGTAATTATAGCGAAGCACCTTGGGCTAGTTGATTGGGACGTCGATGCCCTACGCCGTTGGATAATCCAGCATCTGAAGCGGCTTAAAGCAGGCATGAAAGAGATGGATATCGACGTTGGTGATTTGATAGGTAACTTCTACGCTGACAACGTCCGCGGCATACTGCGTATCAAAAGTAGTGACACAGGGGTGACCGACCCAGCGTTGGAAGCTCTGATACTGCCGGATGCAACCCCCATAAGTCGCTGGGTAGCTAGGCACGAGTACGACCTTAACAAGTTATACGTACTTCCTAAGCCATTTAAGGATTGGTGTGTAAAGCAGGGGCACAACTACGCGACTATATGCGATATGGTCAAGGACACGATGCAGGGTGAAAATATCAAGATACGACTCGGGCGCGGTACTAAGATTGCACTTCCCCCACAACATGTAATAGCGATGACTTGGAGCTATGAGGGGTTTGTGTCGAAACAGCAGGACCAAGCGGGTATGGTAACGGTGGATGACCCGAATAAACTTAACTGATATTTCCCCCGACGGACTCCGGGTAGTAGTGGACTGGGAACAGTTTACTCCGGGGATGTCCTTCTTTCTTCCGTGTGTGAATTACAAGAAGGCGCTCGACCATATAGTCGAGGCATCAAAGATACCGAGAGCGGAGTTGGAGTACCGGGTGCTAATTGAGGATGGGAAATATGGGCTGCGCGTTTGGCGTAATAAGTAGTGACAACATATAACCACTACCCTACACTGCGCGCCGCACTATCTTTCCCTCCGACGCTTACCCCCCTCTACGGGGGGTTTTTAACGATCAAGGTCACTAAGGTCTTCAGACAGAACACTGTTCTCCATCAGTTCGGCATTAGATTGCAGTACTCCCGCTAGGGCTTTCTTATTTACAACTGCGCCGCCTGTTATTCTAGCTATTGCACTGGCAGTAGCTCTGGTTTTTAGTGACTGCAGTATCTGGGCACCAGATATCGAAAACTCTGGATGCTTTGCGTTGAACGATACTATTTTTTGAATCGTCTCTCCCCTGTAACCATCGTCCCCCATATTGGTAGCGACAGAAAATTGGTCGAGTAATTTTTTACGCATATCCTGAGTACCGCGAACTACCCTGCGGTTTCTAGCCAGCATATCGCTTGCCTTGCGGAAGCGGGAGGGGTTAAACCCTAACATTTGTTTTACTATATCGGACTTGTGGACATCGTCTACTATAGGGTCCCCGCGGGCTGTGGTGTACCCCTCAGTTGCGAACCGGTAAGCTTTCAGTAAATTACCAACCGACGAAAACATCATGCCCTCTATTGCCCGCTGGTTATTACTAGGGGCGTCGTCAAGGAGCTTGCCAAAGTTTTCACCAAACCGCATCCCAATCCCTGCGGTAGGCCCGCCTAAAGCCTCAATTGCCCCTTTATAAGGAGCATTTTCCCGGTAGTTACCTTTGTCCCGCACTATAAGGTCGGTCAACGATATACGGTCTGTTATGTCTACGCCTAGATACTTAAAAATCGCCCCATAATAAAGCCCATCGCCCGCGGCCTTCGCTACTACAGTATTGAAATCATCTTCGTCTTCTCCAGCGAACATATTGTAGATAGAAGCGACTACTCCGTATCCCGGTAATCCTTTAACCCCGCCCAACGCGCCACCTACTGCGGACATTAAGAGCAAGGTATTACGCATATCGCGGGCTTCCTCTTTCTCCGCTGATGTACGTGCTTTACCCATAAGGTCGCCAAATACGGAATGAAACATGCGCCCTTGGATGTATGCCATTTGTATGGAGAACTGTTTAAATTGCCACGCAATTGACCCCAGCCCGGTTTGTGCGTAGCGGGACGTTGTAGTAAGTAGTGAGGAACTGTTAACCCATTCTGTAGTATCTAATGCAACTTTAGCTGCGTCAGCACCGTGTGTTTCCAATTCTTTTGGATTTATCGCGTCAAAAGACTTCTTAGTACGTTTTTCCATTTCTAATATGTACGTGCTCCATGCGGCAATTTGGCGTGTTGCCCGCTCACTATGGTTAAACAAGAACCCACCTATGTTAGCGAGTTTGTTAAGCGTAGGTATGTTAGAAGCTTCTAAGTCCGCGGGGCGGCTATAGTTATTACGATTATCATTTCCAGTAGCGACCATATACTCTACTAAGGGGCGGCTATTTTCATAAACTTTTTGGCTACCTTTCGATACTTTGGACAAGTCGGTGTAGTCGATATTGTGCATACTAAACCCACCCCGTTCCTCCTGTGTTGCCGCCCCAATCGGTTTGCCAGATGCGTCCAACGGGGCTATACCCTCACGCGTATATGTCCCAAAAGTACTCGTGTACAGGCGTGCAGCGCGAAGCATTGCGGATGTAGCTTTTACCGGGCCGTAACGTGCAACTAAATGGGAGCCTAGTACCACTGGAATAACGGTAGTATTAACAAAAGCCGAAGAGATATTTCCCCCAATTGTGGTAGTAAACGTAGCGGCACGTAAAGTACGCGCCCAATTTGGGAGGTAGGGGTTCTTTGAAAACTCAAGGTAACTAGGAAGTTTGCCTAGCTGTCTATCAGTTTCACTTTTCGTTCCAACCAACGCAGTAGTAATATCCTGTACTAACCGGTTATCCCTATTTTCTGGGAGGGCCGCTTGCGCCCTAATTTCTTTAGCCGCTAAGGTCATATCCACGTCATGGGATAAACGCACATAAGCCCCAATAAGCCGTGGCATAGTATCTTGAAACGCTTTAATGGCGTTGGTCTCAAACCCGGCTATACCTTTTCGTTCTCGGTGTGACTGTAAGAAAGCTTGCTCCGGTAACGAGTTGAACAGCACG
>Ga0194048_10001607_pt1 | contig 11266 bp, 10 predicted proteins | sample JunL225m_MetaG_FD_161685 | JGI IMG/M metagenome (GOLD analysis project Ga0194048, IMG submission 161685) | Anoxic zone freshwater microbial communities from boreal shield lake in IISD Experimental Lakes Area, Ontario, Canada - Jun2016-L222-5m | ecosystem: Environmental > Aquatic > Freshwater >...
GGTTCGGCCTCAACGCTGCGACCGGCGAGATCGTTGATCTCGTTGCCGCTGGCGTAATCGATCCAGCGATGGTCACGCGCTCGGCGCTGCAGAACGCAGCCTCGATCGCGAAGAACATCCTGATCACAGAGGCGATCATCGCCGAGATGCCTGACGAGAATGCCGGTGGCGGTATGCCAGGCGGTATGCCAGACATGGGCGGGATGATGTAACCCACGCTTCAAGCGTGAGTCGTACCAAGGGCCCGGTTTAACCGCCGGGCCCTTGTCGTTGCTGGGGCAGTTCTGCTGGGCGAGGGTGCGCGCGGATCTGCTGCTAAGCGACGCCGCGCTGCGCCCGGCGCAGCTGCAACCCGGCCCACAGGCCCATCAGCGCGGCAAGGCCAATCGCCAGCGCGAAGGCCAGCGCGACCTTCGTCGGCTCGCCGGAGATGAAACCGCGCGAGGCGTCGAGGATCGCCGTGACCGGGTTCGCACTCGCGGCGATCTTGAGCCAGCCGGTCAGCAGCGCCAGTGGCACATAGACCGGCGCGAGGAAGAGCAGGATGAAGACCGGCGTCTGCATGAACGAGCCGATGTCAACCGACTGGAAGCGGAACGCCAGCCCCGCCACCCAAAGCGCGCTGGCGATGCAGAGCAGCGCCGCAAGCAGCCACATCGCGAGGATCTCGAATGGGCTGCCGAGCACGTTCATCCCCGCCAGCAAAGCGATTGCCCAAAGAATCACGCCGGTCAACGCAAAGCGAGCGAGCCCCGAAAGAACGAAGCCGAGCACGATTCCGCGGCTATGCGGCGCGGCGATCAGCAGCCGCCGCGCGAAGCCGCTCTCGTAGTCCTCGGCAATCCGGTAGCCGGTGAAGATCCCCGCGAAGGCGCCGGTCTGGAGGAAGACGAAAACGAACTGGAAGGCTGTGTAACCGCCCTTGAATGAGAACCCGGGCACTTCCGAAACAGTTGAGAGACCGCCGGCAAAGGCGATCAGGAAGACGAGCGGGAAGGCGAGCGAGGGAATGATGATCGCCGGGTTCTTGAAGGTTTGGATCATCACGCGGCGCAGCACCGCCATTGCAACTGAAAACGTTGAGCCGCTCATGTTCGCTGCACCCGCTTGCGCAGCGAACGGGCAGCGCCAGCAAAAGTCACAAACATGATCACCGTCGCGACGGCAACGGCCGGCAGCAGCGTCGAGGCGTCCCAGCCGCCGATCACGAGGCCGCGCATACCGTCAATCAGGTAGCTAAGCGGGTTCCACTCAGCAATCGTTTTGAACCAATCCTTCTGGATGAAGTCGATCGGCAAGTTCATCGTCGAGAGGAAGAGAAATACGAAAAGCAGCGGGAAGACGCCCTGCACGGCCTGCGGGGAACCGGTCGCAACCGCCAGCCAGGCGCCGATCCCGGCGAACGCCAGCGCGGTGTAGATCGCCAGCGCCAGCAGCGTCACAGCGCCGAGCACGCCGGTATCGATCTGAACGCCAAAAATCAGCCCGATGACTAAGTAGACGACCGACCCGACGACAGCGATTGAGGCGCCTCCGGCGGTTGCGCCGGCCAACATCGCCCAGCGCCGCACCGGGGTGAGAGCGAGCCGGTCTGTGAATCCGCTCTGAATGTCTGAGGCCAATTCGGTGCCAGCCGTGATCGCCGCGAAGAGAGCCCCCTGAACAAAGCAGACGACGATCGCGAAGTTGATGTAGCGGTCGGTCGGAAAGCCTGGCAGCTCGGTGATGCTTGCCAGGCCAGCAGCATTAACCGCCAGCAGTACAAGCGGGAAGATGATCACCGGCGCCACCAGCACCGGCTGGCGGAAGGTGCGGCTGACCGAACGGCGGCCGATCAGCGCCAACTGCCCTGCAGAGCTCACGCGGCGGGCTCCTCTTGCTCTTCCTCACCCTCCAGCGAGCGGCCGGTCTGCTGCAGGAAGACGTCATCGAGCGAGGGCTGGTGCAGCTGGAGCTCAGCGACCTCGATCCCGTCAGCGTCAAGCGCTCGCACGACGTCTGCGAGCTGCTCGGCACCCGCAGCTAGCCGCACCGCTACCGACTTCGGCGACGCCGCGGCCGGCTCGCCGAAGCGCGCCAGCGCAGCGGCGAGCTTCTCACGGTCGTTCGGGTTGGCCGGTGTCGCCTCGAGTGAGACCTGACCGATGCCTGCCTTCAGCGCCGTCGGCGTTCCCTCGGCGACGAGCTTGCCATGGTCGATGATCCCTACTCGGTCGGCGAGCACATCTGCCTCTTCGAGGTACTGAGTGGTGAGGAAGACGGTCACGCCGTCCTCACGCGAGAGCCGTTCAACCTCGGCCCAGAGCGCGCTGCGGCTCTGCGGGTCAAGGCCCGTCGTCGGCTCATCAAGGAAGAGCACTGAGGGTCGGTGCAGCAGCGCCAGCGCCAAGTCGAGGCGACGCTTCATGCCGCCGGAGTAGCCGCCAACTTTGCGCCCGGCAGCATCGCTTAGGCCGACACGCTCCATCAGTTCGGCGCCTCGCGTGCGGCGCTCATTCTTCGAAAGGCCGTGCAGACCGCCCTGAAGATCCATGTGCTCGGTGCCGGTTAGGAAGTCGTCGAGCGCAGATTCCTGCAGCGCGGCGCCGATCTGGCCGCGGACCTGCGGGCCTTGCTTGGCGACGTTAAAGCCCGCCACCGTCGCGTGGCCAGAAGTCGGTGGCAGCAATGTAACGAGCATCAAGACCATCGTTGACTTGCCGGCCCCGTTGGGGCCAAGGAAGCCATATATCTCACCGGGCGCGACGCTCAGGTCAACGCCGTCAACTGCGCGAATATCGTCGCCAAAGACTCGAACGAGTCCTTCGACCTCAATCCCATTATCTGAAGCCACGGGTGATCAGACTTCGTCGCGGCCGCGCGGGCCAGGCCCGACGTAGTCAGCCGATGGCCGAATCAGCTTGGCTTCATGCTTCTGTTCCATGATGTGCGCCGACCAGCCGGCGACGCGCGCGCAGGTGAACATGCTGGTGAACATGTCAGGTGGAATCTCGGCGTAATCGAGCACGACCGCCGACCAGAACTCGACGTTCGTTGCCAGAACTCGGTCCGGCTTGCGCGCTTTCAGCTCTGCCAGCGCGGCGACCTCGAGCGCCTCGGCAACTTCGAAGCGCTGCGAGCCGAGCTCCTGTGCGGTCCGGCGCAGCACGCGGGCGCGCGGATCCTCGGCGCGGTAGACGCGGTGGCCGAAGCCCATCAGGCGGTCACCGCGGTCGAGCGCCATTTTTACCCAAGCGTCTGCGTCGCCGCTCGCTTCTACTTCGTCGAGCATCGTCAGCACGCGCGATGGCGCGCCGCCGTGGAGCGGGCCGCTGAGCGCGCCGACCGCGGCCGACATTGCCGCGGCAACGTCGGCGCCGGTTGAGGCGACGACTCGGGCCGTAAAGGTCGAGGCGTTCATTCCGTGCTCTGCCGCTGAAACCCAGTAGGCGTCGATCGCCTTGGCGTGATCGGGGTTGCACTCGCCGCGCCAGCGCAAGAGGAAACGCTCAGCGATCGTGTGGCCCTCATCGATCGTCACCTGCGGTACCCAAGGCTGGCCAACGCCGCGGGCAGACTGGGCGACGAACGAGAGCGCCATCACCGAGGCGCGAGCCAAGTCGCTGCGGGCCTGCTCGTCGCTGATGTCGAGCAGCTGGCCGAAACCCCACTCGGGTGCGAGCATCGCCAGCGCCGACTGAACATCAACGCGCGGATCGCCGGAGCGGACCATCAGCGGGTGCGGCTCGGCCGGCGAGAGGCCGGGCTCAAAACTGGAGTCAACGAGCAGTCCCCAGACCTTTTCGTACGGCACAAAGCCAACGAGATCTTCAATGTCGACGCCGCGGTAGCGGAGTGCGCCGCCCTCGCGATCGGGTTCGGCGATCACTGTCTCAAATGCGACTACACCCTCAAGTCCGGAATTAACTTCAGTCATGGAACTCACTCTCGTAGGCTTAAACTGTTGATTCTCGAGTAGTTTCCCACGATTGAGGCGGCGGCGCGATGCGCCTGCCACCGCTCGTGGGTAGTCTGGCGCAGCACCCCACGGCGAAAGGTTCAGATGTCCGATTCAGAGTTGATGTACCGTCCAATCGATCAGCTCGCAGGAATGGTCAAGAGCGGCGAGATAAGTGCGCTCGAACTTGTCGATACCTCGCTCGAACGGATCGACGCGCTGAACCCGACCTACAACGCCTTCATCGACGTTTTCCACGAGAAAGCGCGCGCCGACGCGGCCAAGGTCAAAAGCGGCGACGAGCGGCCGCTGGCCGGCGTGCCGGTAGCGATCAAGAACAACCGGCCCGTCGAAGGCGAACGGTTGACCTTCGCCGCAGAGGTAATGGGCGACTTCCGCGCAAGCCACGATGCCTTCCTAGTGCGCCGCTTGCGCGACGCCGGCGCGATTATCGTCGGCACGACCAACCTTCCCGAGTTTGGAATCCTGCCGACGACAGAACCGCGCCGCTTTGGCCCGTCGCGCAACCCGTGGGATACGACCCGCACGACAGGTGGCTCCTCCGGCGGCTCGGCTGCGGCAGTCGCCTCGGGAATGATTCCGTTCGGCCACGCCAATGACGGCGGCGGCTCGACGCGAATCCCGGCGGCCTGCTGCGGACTCGTAGGGCTAAAGCCTCAGCGCGGGCGAATCTCATCGGGCCCCGACGTCGGTGGCTCCTTTCTCGGCATCGACGGCGTGTTGACGCGCACAACCGCAGAGACGGCGCTGGCGCTCGACATCCTCGCTGGCTACGAAGCTGGCGATGCCTACTGGGCGGCGGCCCCGGCGAAGCCATTCAGCGAACTGGCTCGGGAGACGCCAAAGGGCCTCAAGATTGCGATGACTCTCGACCCACCGCTCGAGGGAGCAACGCTTGACCCGACCTCAGTAGCCGCCGTGAACGATGCAGCCGAGCTGCTGCGCGAGCTTGGCCACGAGGTAATCGAAGTCAACCCGCCATGGAACGTGCCTGGGATGCTCCAGCTTTTCTCAGCACTCTTTGGGCCGATGATCTCGCTGCAGATCGCATTTGCGCAGATGGTGACCGGTAGCGAGTTCACCGAGGATCAGATGGAGCCGCTGAGTTGGTCTATCTGGCAGCAGTCACAAGAGATCAATGCCGTGATGGGCTTTGGCGCCGAAGTTCAGATGCAGGCGCTAGCGCGGATGATTGTCAGCTGGGCACAGGATTACGACGCGATCCTCTGCCCCGCTCTCGCGGAGCCGCCGGTAACGCTCGGAACGATCGACAGCTGCTCGGACGATCCGATGGGAGCCTTCGCTCGCTCCGGCCACTTCACCCCGTTCACGGCAATCTCAAACGCGACCGGTTCACCGGCGATCTCAGTTCCGCTCTACCAAAACGATGATCTCGGATTGCCACTCGCAGTCCAGTTCATCGGTCGCCCGGAATCCGAGGGGCTACTGCTGGCGCTCAGCACTCAGCTTGAAAACGCGCTGCCATGGGCTGGGCGCCGCGCGCCGATCGCAGTTTCCTAGTCGAGCCCAAGCAAGTCGCTGAAGCGGCGCGGCGAGATGCCGAGCGCGAGCGCGTCAGCGCTGCCTCCAGGAGCAATCATCTCGGCGCCGAGCAGTGCCTGCTCGTCCCATGCCATCGGCAGCGCAACCGCGCCCGAAGCGGCGATTCTCAGCATTGCCTTCGCAAAGCCAGGCGTGGCTGGGATCGCTGGCCGGCGGCGACCGAGCGAATTTCCGATCAGGCGGCTGATCGTGCGCAGGTCGAGCGCCTGCGGGCCGGCCAGCTCGACCCTGTGGTGACCGGACTGAGCTGGCAGCGCACTCTGGGCGATGAAGGCGTCGGCTATATCGGAGACCCAGATCGGCTGGTAACGACCGGAGCCAGGCACGGGGATGATTCCTACCCGCGAGCAGGCGTCGATCGCCGTGAAGAGCGGGTCCGGCGAGGCGTGCGCCAGCGAGAGCGCGAAGGTCGTCGTCGCGATCCGCGCCGAGGCAACAGCGTCCTCAGCGATCGCCTTGTCGCGCAGCAGCCGAGTCGGAGCGCCGCGGACCGCTCCGAGCGCCGAGAAGAAAGTGAAGCGCTCGACACCAGCCGCCTCGGCCGCCTCAATTAGCCGCCAAGTGGCGATCGAACCGAGCTCCTCGATAGTGCCGCCCGCCTGGTCATGGCTCGCTGCAGCAAGATGAATTACGTGACTGACGCCGCGCGTCGCGTTTGCCAGCGAGCGGTGATCGGCCAAGTCACCTAGAACGATTTGCACGCGCACGCGCTCAGCGCCGAGCCTGCGCGGGTCGCGCACGAGGCAGCGAACCGGCTCTCCGCCTGCCGTCAGCCGTGGCAGCAGCTCCGATCCGATTAGCCCGGTCGCGCCGGTAACAAGCAGCATGGCGAGGAGCGTATCGCGCGCCCTCGTGGGCGGTCGCTACAGTTCGCGCTCTTAGGCACCTCGACGAGCAAAGGATTAGATCACCGAAGATGGCTTACGTAATCGCAGAACCATGCATCGACACCAAGGACAACTCGTGCGTCGAGGTCTGCCCAGTCGACTGCATCCACCCAACCCCGGACGAGCCTGACTACGACAGCGTCAAGATGCTCTTCATCGATCCCGAAGAATGCATCGACTGCGACGCCTGCGTCGAAGCCTGCCCCGTCGATGCCTGCTTTGCTGAGGATCAGCTGCCCGACGAGTGGCTTAAGTACTCGGCAATTAACGCTGAGTACTACGCCAAAGGCGCTTAAGCCATCGGCAGCGTCATGCCGACCGGCTCGGGGCCATCGGCGCCCGCCGCGTCGGCTGGCATCTCAGCCTGAAGCATCGGCAGCTCGGTCGGGAAGATCGCGATCAGTCCGCGTGCGGCTTGGCGGATTGCCTGAGCGGCCGGATCATCGGGGTCGCTGATTACGAGCGGCAAGCCAGCGTCGGCCTGCTCGCGCAGCGGCATCGTCAGCGGCACCTTGGCGATCAGCGGAACCTGAATCTCATCGGCCAACTCTTGGCCGCCGCCCTCACCAAAGATTTGGTAGCGCTCTCCGTCGGGAGTGACGAAGCCGGCCATGTTCTCAATCACGCCCGCGACTTCGAGGTTGACCTTGTTGGCCATATCGGCCGAGCGGCGAGCAACCTTCTGCGCCGTCTGCTGCGGCGTCGTAACGATCACGAACTGCGCTTGCGGCAGCAGCTGCGCGAGGGTCATTGAGACGTCGCCGGTGCCGGGCGGCAGGTCGACGAGTAGGAAGTCGAGCTGGCCCCATTCGACGTCCTCGAGGAACTGAGTCAAAGCCTTGTGCAGCATTGGCCCACGCCAGACGACGGCGGCGTCCTCTTCGACGAAGAAGCCGATCGACATGATTTTCACGCCGCCAGCCTCGAGTGGAACGATCTTGCGCTCGGGCGACACCGGCGGACGGCCGGTCACTCCGAACATGCGCGGAATTGAGTAGCCCCAAACGTCGGCGTCGAGCACTCCCACGCTCTTGCCTTCTGCCGCGAGCGCAGCAGCGATGTTGGCGGTAATCGTCGACTTGCCGACGCCACCCTTGCCGGAGCCGATGCAGACGACGTTACTGACCTGGGCGAGCGCGCCTTCGGGCAGCGAGCCACGGCCGAGCTTGCGCTGCAGCTCGCCCTTCTCGGTATCGCTGAGAACGTCGAAGCTGACGCTGACGCCGGTAACGCCCTCGAGCGGGCCGACGGCTTCGGCTACCGCTGTTTCGAAGTGACTGCGGATAGGGCAGCCAGCGGTCGTCAGCGAGACGATTACGGCGACTTTGCCGTCATCGGCCTGCTCGATCGAGCGGACCATTCCGAGTTCAACGATTGACTTGCGCAGCTCGGGGTCGATTACAACCTCGAGCGCCTTGAGGATCTGCTCTTCTGTAGGCATTGCCCCATTGTGACAAAGAGCGCTCCGCCGATTGGCCTAAGCCCGGGAACGACGACGGCCCGCAGATTGGCGGGCCGTCGGTACAGCAGTTGGTGCTTGGAGCGTTGAGCTCTAAGCGGTGACCTTTGAAAGCTGGTCAACGATCGGGGCTACTGCCTCCTGAACGCGGCTGCTGACGACGTCGGCCTGACGAGTCACATCACCGCGCACGTTGCGCAGCTGCTTGTCGGCATCCTTACGCAGGTTGCGAACTTCACGCTCGATCCGCGTGCGGTTGCGCTTGAGCTCGCGCTCGATGCGCGCGCTGGCCTGACGGACCTCGTGCTCAGCCTTGGTGCGCGCAACGCTTCCGCGATGCTCAACCTTCTTCAGCTGCTTCTCAGCGCTCTGACGGCTGGCGACCTTGCTGCGCAGCTCTTCGATCGCGTCAACGACCGTGTCACGGGCGACGAGAACTGCGCCGACCTGAAGATCGGCTGCACGCTCGACGCGTGAGTGGGATGCCTTGGCTGTTGCCTTCGGCTTTGCGCCTGCGCGGCCACGAGTCTTCGAGGCGGCCGGCTTGGCCTTTGCGCGGGGCTTGGGTGTTGCCTTCTTAGTTGTGGTTGCCATCTGATTACTTCCTTTCTACTACTTAGAACTAATGAGCTTACGGATAGAGTAGCAGCTTTGCGAACAGGTGTTCGTAGGTTGCCGCGAATATCCCCCAGAGGCCGTGTTTACAGGCCAGGAAAAGAAAGTGCGTCGGCCAGCGCAGCGGCCGTGGGAGCAGCGACGACGGCGGAAACGCCGTCGGAACCGGCCAACGGCAGCTCCAGCGGCGACTCGGCAGCCGGAAATGCAACCTCGCCGCCGACCTCGCGCACAATCAGTTGGCTTGCGGCGACGTCAACCGGCCGGCAGCTCCAGAGCGAGACCATCGCGTCGGCGCGGCCAGCGGCGATCTGGCAGCAGGAGATCGCCATCGAACCAAAGGCGCGGACGCGGTGCGCGCCAGCGATCAGCGCCGGCGTTGATGCCGCAAGGTTGAACGGCGAGGCTCCCTCGACGAGAACAACCTCGAGCCGCCCGTCTTCGCTGCGCCGCTCCGGCGCTACCGGCGCTAAGCGCTGACCGTTGAGCCACGCCCCCTCGCCACGGATCGCGTGCCACTGCTCGTCGCTGCCGAAGTCGTGAACGAAGCCGAAGCCGACATCGGCCATCGTCGGCCCATCGGCGACGGCGATCGAGATCGAATAAGCCGGCAGCCCGCGCTTGGCGTTGAGCGAGCCGTCGATTGGATCAATCACGACGAAGGCCTCATCACTGCCGAAATCAACCGTGCCGCGCTCCTCTGACAAGGCTGTAAAGCGCGCGCCCTGGTCAAAGAGCTTCTTTAGCTCAGCGAAGACGATCTCTTCGGCCTGCTCGTCGATCACCAGCGTGCGGTCGCCGCCGGCGCCGATCGTCCCCGTCTCGGCGACGCGATCGCCACGCTGCGACGTCGCCGCCAGCAGTTCGCCGAGAGAGGCCGCGCAGCGAGCGGAAAGTTCGAGCCAATCAAAGCTGAGAATCGCTGACGCAGAAGCCATCTAGCTCTTATCCTAAGGGGGTGCCCGAAAGCCCCCTACAGCTGACCGACGAGCAGCAGCAGATCGTTCAGTTCGCAGGCCAGTCGTTGGTTGCCTCGGGCGGCGCGGGAAGCGGCAAGACGACGGCGCTGGCAGCCCGCTACGCCTGGCTGGTAGACGAGCGCGGGCTTGAACCGGAAGCTGTGATCGCGATCAGCGACTCTGCGGCAGCGGCCGACAGGCTCCGCGGCCTGATTGAGCAGCGGCTCTCGCGTGGCTTCTCGCAGCTACCGGTCTCAACCGTCAGCGACTTCGCTGCGCGACTACTGCGCGAAGAGATGCCAGAGAGCGGGCTCGACCCGTTCGTCTCAACGCTCAGCGCCGCCGACCGGCTCGCGATGTTGATCGAACGCGTCGACGAACTTGATCTGCGCGAACACGACTTCGCTGGCCGACCGATCAAGCTGCTGGCCTCATTGATCGTCCAGATCGACTCACAGAAGGCTGCCCTTATCAGCGCCGAAGAGTGCGCGGCGCGAGCCGAAAAAGCCGAGGGGGCCGGCGCCGCGCTGAAGCGGGAATTCGCAGCCCTCTACGCCAGCCACGAAGCGATGCTGGCCGAAGAGGGCGCGCTCGACCAAGGCGACCTGATCTTCGGCGCGCTGAGCCTGCTCGAGCGGCCAGACGTTCAGCAGCGCTTCGCCGCCCGCTACAGCCATCTGCTGGTCGACGACGCGCAGCGCCTCTCGCTTGCAGAGCTGACGCTGGTCTTGGCTGTCGCTGCGCAGCTCGAGGGCGTGACGGCACTGGCCGACCCCGACTGCGGGCCAGCCAGCGAGACCACCGGCGGCGAAGCCAACCTCGCCGCGATCACAGCTCAGCGGCAGGGCGAGCGAATCGAGCTAACGCGATCGCTGCGCTGCCATCAGCAGATCGTTCTCGCTGGCCAAGCTGTGCTCGAACAGCGGCTCAGCCCGCCGCTGACGGGCGAGCCGGGCGGCAGCGTGCGCGGCTGGCGCTGCGCGAGCGAACGGGCGCAGGCACAGGCGATCGCCAGCGAGATCGAGCAGCTGATCCAAGCCGGCAGCAAAGCGGAGTCGATCGCTGTGCTGGTCGGCTCTCTACGCAGCGATGGCCGCGCAATTGCCGCCGCACTCGACGAGCGTGCCGTGCCGCACCAGCTAGGTGCCAGCGACCAGCTCTTCAGCCGCGGCGAAGTCAAGGACGTGCTGGCTTGGCTGCGACTGCTGACAAACCCAGCCGACGCCAGCGCCACTGTCCGCGCCTTGGCCCGTGCACCAATCGAGCTGCGCGCCGTTGATCTCGCGCGCTGCGTCCAGATCGCGCGCAGGCGCAAGCTTGACATGGTCAGCGCGCTGTCAGCGGCAACCGAATCGCCGCAGATTCCGCCTGAAGCTCGCGAGCGGATCGTCGCCTTCCTCAAGCTCCAACGACAAGCCGCGGCGGCGCTCGACGAACTTCGCCCCGACCGCTTCGTCCACCGTCTGATCGACCGCCTTGGCCTGCGGCGCCAACAGCTTTTCGCCGCCCAGGCCGACGTTGTTGAAGGGCTGCGCTGCCTGGCGCGCTTCGAGGCGCTGGCCGGCCGCTTCGCTGAGCGCTCGCCGCAGGCAAGCGGGCGTGAGTTCGCCGAGTACGTCGTCGCCGTCGCCGACGCCGGCCTGCGCGAAAGCGATAACGGAGCTGGCGCCGAGCAACTTCCAAGAGGGAAGGTGGCCGTCGTGGAGACAGGCTCGACGCGCGGGCTGAGTTTCGACCACGTCTTCGTTGCCGGGCTGGAGCGCCGACGCAGCATCGATGATCAGCAACGGAAGCTCGGTTACCTGGCGATAACGCGGGCGGCTGA
>Ga0194048_10001608_pt1 | contig 11251 bp, 10 predicted proteins | sample JunL225m_MetaG_FD_161685 | JGI IMG/M metagenome (GOLD analysis project Ga0194048, IMG submission 161685) | Anoxic zone freshwater microbial communities from boreal shield lake in IISD Experimental Lakes Area, Ontario, Canada - Jun2016-L222-5m | ecosystem: Environmental > Aquatic > Freshwater >...
ATGCTACGGATCAAGCTTTAGTTCAGCGCTTTGAATCAACTCGCCGTCCGCACCCATTGCAAGGCGGAGATCGAATCGTCGATGGAATTGCACGTGAGCGCGCAAAACTCGAAGATGTTCGCTCGGAATGTGACATCGCAATTGATACAACAAATTTGAATGTTCATCAATTAGAAAAACGAATTGGCGAGATTTTCGGTGGCGGCAAAATTCAAGGAATGCGCGTAAATGTGCTCTCCTTTGGATATAAATATGGAATTCCAGTGGATTCTGATTTAGTTCTAGATTGTCGTTTCATTCCAAATCCCCATTGGATTCCAGAACTGCGACCACTTACTGGTCTGACGCAAGCCGTGAGCGAAAAAGTTCTCGGAAGTGAAGGAGTTTCCACTTTTGTTCACGATTATGTGAATCTTGTAAACTCAATGATTCCGGGATACATGCGAGAAGGAAAAAAATATCTAACGATTTCTGTGGGTTGTACGGGCGGTAAACATCGAAGTGTTGCCATCGCCGAAGAAATCGCTCAACAACTTGAAGAACTAGAGGTGGCGGCATATCCAACCCATCGTGATGTTGGACGCGAGTAACTCTTGCAAAAAGTTGTAGCCCTCGGTGGCGGTCATGGCTTAGCTGCAACTCTATCGGCGCTACGCACAATCACTACCGAATTAACTGCCGTTGTAACTGTTGCAGATAATGGTGGATCAAGTGGACGATTGCGTGAAGAGTTTCCTATTCTGCCTCCAGGTGATTTGCGAATGGCCCTTGCTGCTTTATGTGCAGATGATGAATGGGGTCGTACGTGGGCCCACATCATGCAGCAGAGATTTGTAAGTGATGGTCCTCTTAATGGACATGCCATGGGAAATCTACTTCTCGCATCGCTGTGGAATGAAAATGATGACCCAGTTGTAGGCCTTGATCGGGTAGGACAACTCCTTAAGGTCATAGGCAGAGTGCTTCCGATGTCGGCAGTGGCCTTAGATATTGAAGGAACATTTATTACTTCAACTGGTCGCATAGTAATTAGAGGGCAGAAGGAAGTTGCAACAGCTAAAGGCCGTATTGAATCGCTGAGAGTAATTCCTGAAAATCCGATAGCTCACATTGAAACCTTAAATGCCATACGCCTGGCTGATTGGGTAATCATGGGTCCGGGCTCTTGGTTTTCTTCAGTTATGCCGCATCTATTGGTGCCGATGCAACAAGATGCTATAGCGCGTACGAATGCTAAGAAAATTCTAATTCTCAATCTCGATGCATCAACTTCTAGTTCCGGTGAAGAGTTTGCAGGATCTACACCAGAGGAGCATTTAGAGTTTTTCCATTCATATGCCCCAGGACTCAAAGTCGACTACTGTCTAGTTGATTCATCAGTTGTTCGAAATGCTCCAGCCCTTGATGCTGCAGCGGCAAAAATGGGTGGACGTGTGATTACTGCTGATTTACGCAAAGCTCCAGGCAGTATTCACCACGATGTTGCAAAATTAGCTCTTCATTTAGGCCACATCATGGGCCCAAAACTGGTTGGATAACCCCATGGCAATGACAGCATCAGTGAAAGACGAACTCAGTCGTATTTCAATTACGAAACCATGCTGCCGTAAAGCCGAGGTTTCATCCCTTCTTCGATTTGCCGGTGGCCTGCATATTGCAGCTGGAAAAATTCTTATTGAGGTTGAACTAGACACCTCACAAAGTGCACGTCGTTTGCGAAAAGATATTGCAGACATCTACGGTCATGATTCCGATCTTGCAGTTTTATCATCAAGTGGTTTACGCAAAGGTTCACGTTATGTTGTTCGAGTAATTGAAGCTGGAGATTCACTTGCCCGCCAAACTGGTTTGGTTGATGCAAATGGACGACCAGTCCGCGGATTACCTCCTCAAGTAGTATCTGCTGCAATCTGCGATTCTGAAGCTGCATGGCGCGGTGCATTTATTGCACACGGTTCACTTACCGAACCTGGCCGTTCATCTTCATTAGAAATTACTTGTCCAGGTCCAGAGGCCGCGTTAGCTCTTGTTGGTGCAGCACGGCGTATGGGAATCGTTGCAAAAGCCCGTGAAGTTCGCGGAGTAGATCGAGTAGTAATTCGAGATGGTGATGCCATCGGGGTATTACTCACACGACTTGGCGCACATGAATCAGTTCTTGCTTGGGAAGAGCGTCGGATGCGACGTGAAGTTCGGGCGACGGCGAATCGACTTGCAAACTTTGATGATGCAAATTTACGACGTTCAGCACGTGCTGCAGTAGCAGCCTCTGCGCGTGTAGCTCGTGCAATGGAGATTCTTGGTCCAACCATTCCCGATCATCTAAAAGAGGCCGGTGAACTTCGAATTAATCATGGCCAGGCCTCCTTAGAAGAGCTTGGTTCGTTGGCTACTCCACCGATGACAAAAGATGCAATTGCGGGTCGTATTCGCCGCTTACTGGCGATGGCCGATAAACGTGCGGGCGAATTGGGGATTCCAGATACCGAAAGTGGACTTTCCCCTGATTTGTTGAATTAAACACCTTTATTACCGAAGAGTTCACGCAATAGCCACTGATACGATTACGCCTAAGACCCCAACGTTGTGGCAGATTAAATGCTTATCTCAACGTTCGGGCTTTTCTATTCCTAGCCCCTTTAGTAGCAAGGACATACACAGTGATTAATGTTGGAATCAATGGTTTTGGACGAATCGGTCGTAACTTCTTCCGTGCCTCACTTACTAACCCAAATATCAATATCGTTGGTATCAACGATTTAACTCCTAATGAGACTTTGGCTCATCTTTTAAAGTACGACTCAATCTTGGGCCGCCTAGGTCTTGAAGTTACTTACACAGATGATTCAATCACTGTAGGTGGAAAGACAATCAAAGTTTTCTCTGAGCGAGATCCAGCAAATCTTCCATGGGCCTCAGTTAAGGCTGATGTAGTCGTTGAATCAACTGGAATTTTCACGAAAGCTGCAGATGCGCAAAAGCACATTACTGCTGGTGCCAAGAAGGTAATCATTTCGGCTCCTGCAACTGATGAAGACATCACAATAGTCATGGGCGTGAACCACAATAATTACGACGGTTCAAAGCACAACATCATCTCAAATGCATCATGTACAACTAACTGCCTAGCTCCAATGGCTAAGGTTCTCAACGATAACTGGGGAATTGTTAAAGGCTTGATGACAACTATTCATGCTTACACAAACGATCAAGTGATCTTAGATTTCCCACATAAAGATCTTCGTCGTGCACGTGCTGCTGCAACAAACATGATCCCAACTTCAACTGGCGCTGCTAAAGCAATTTCACTCGTTCTTCCTGAACTCAAGGGAAAGCTCGATGGATATGCAATGCGTGTACCTGTTCCAACAGGATCTGCAACTGATTTAACGGTTGAACTTGCTAAGGAAGCAACGGCGGCAGAAATTAATGCAGCGATGAAGGCGGCATCACTCGGAGATCTCAAGGGATATCTTTCATACACAGAAGATCCAATTGTTTCTTCAGATATCGTCACTGATCCATCTTCTTGCATCTTTGATTCAGGTCTGACAAAGGTAATTGGCAACCAAGTAAAGATTGTCGGTTGGTATGACAACGAATGGGGTTATTCAAACCGTCTAGTTGATCTGATTGCACACGTTGGCAAAACTCTCTAATGTCTGATCTTGCAACTTTTGATGTAGCTGGAAAGCGAGTATTTTTACGCTGTGATCTAAATGTTCCATTGAAAGATGGAGTCATTAAAGATGATGGCCGCATTAAAGCCTCGCTTCCAACTATTCAGATGCTTTTGGATAAAGGTGCATGCCTCATCATCGCTGCCCACTTGGGCCGACCAAAAGGTGAGGCAAAGCCTGAACTTTCATTAGCACCGGTTGCAGCACGACTAGGCGAGTTATTGGGTAAAGAGATTCTTTTTCCGGGAGAAGTCACGGGCGACAGTGTGAGCGCGGCGGCAGCATCGTTGCAACCGGGACAGATACTACTTTTAGAAAATATTCGTTTTGCTGCAGCTGAAACCAGCAAAGAGGAATCAGAGCGTTCCAACTTTGCGCAGGAACTTGCTTCATTGGCCGATGTATATGTCGGTGATGGTTTCGGAGCCGTTCACCGCAAGCACGCTTCCGTTTACGATCTGCCAAAGTTAATGCCACATGCTGCAGGAAAATTAGTGGCAGCAGAAGTAGAGGTTTTGAAGAAATTAACTCAAAACCCAGAGCGCCCTTATGGTGTTGTTCTAGGCGGGGCTAAAGTTTCAGACAAGTTAGGCGTCATCGAAAATCTCTTAGGCAAAGTTGATGTTTTAGCAATTGGCGGAGGAATGGTTTTCACTTTCCTTAAAGCGCAAGGTAAGGAAATCGGTACGTCCCTAGTTGAAGCAGAGATGCTTGATGTTGTCAAAGGTTTGATTGCAACTGCCGAGAAAAAAGGTGTGAAGTTAGTTTTGCCAACTGACATCGTTGTTGCGCCAGCTTTTTCAGCCGATGCGACACCGATATTGGTTTCTGCAGATGCAATTCCTGCCGATCAAATGGGATTAGATATCGGACCGGATTCTGCACATGCCTTTGCTGTCGAGATTGAAAAATGTAAAACAGTATTTTGGAATGGCCCAATGGGGGTATTTGAATTCGCAAACTTTGCTGCTGGCACCAAGACGGTAGCAACAGCATTAACAAAAGTGAGCGGAATATCTGTAGTTGGCGGGGGAGACTCAGCAGCGGCAGTTCGTGCATTAGGTTTCGCCGATTCAGAGTTTGGCTATATCTCCACCGGTGGTGGAGCATCACTTGAATATTTAGAGGGCAAGGAACTTCCTGGCCTTCAAGCACTTGGCTTATAAGGAGCAATAATGCGTAAACCATTAATGGCTGGAAACTGGAAAATGAATCTCAATCACCTTGAGGCGATTGCAGTTGCCCAGAAGTTGGTTTACTCAATCGATGATAAGGACTACGACGCAGTTGATGTCGCAATCATTCCTCCCTTCACCGATATCCGCTCCATTCAAACTCTTATTGATGGTGATCGCTTAAGACTTACTTATGGAGCCCAGGATTTATCTCCTGAGGCCAGCGGTGCTTTCACTGGTGATATCTCAGCATCGATGTTGCATAAACTTGGATGCACCTATGTTTTAGTAGGCCATTCAGAGCGTCGTTCAATTCATAATGAATCAGATGCTCTTGTTAATCGTAAAATCAAAGCTGCATTAGCAAACGAGATAGTTCCTATTTTTTGTGTAGGTGAAGAGTTATCTGTTCGTGAATCAGGCGCGCATGTTAGTCATGTGATTCGCCAAATCCGTGCCGGTTTAGATGGATTAACGAAGCCAGAACTTAAAAAGATTGTGATTGCTTACGAACCTGTTTGGGCTATCGGTACTGGAAAAGTAGCTACTCCGGAAGATGCCCAAGAAGTTTGTGCTGCTATTCGCGAAGAGATTGAAAATATCGGTTCACCGGAGATTGCATCGAATATGCGTATTCTCTACGGAGGTTCGGTTAAATCATCAAACGTCGCCGAAATCATGAAAAAAGATGATGTGGATGGCGCCTTAATCGGTGGAGCCAGCCTTGACCCTGAGGAATTAGCAAAGATTGTGAAGTTCCACGCGCAGGCTGAGTAAGGTTTCCCTCTCTTTTGCGGGTATCCTTACCCTCTACGAAACAAGGAGTTCGACAACGTGAAATTAGCACTTTCTATATTGCTCGTTATTACGAGCGTTCTAATGATTCTTCTTGTCCTTTTACATAAGGGCAAAGGCAGCGGACTATCTGACTTATTCGGTGGTGGAATCTCAACTAACTATGGCGGTTCCTCAGTTGTAGAGCGCAACCTTGATCGAATCACAATCGTAGTTGGTGGATTGTGGTTTGCATTTGTTGTCGCACTCAGCCTTGTTCTTAAGTAATTTTTAACTTTCTAAACTTTCTAGGCGCATCAAAGGAGTAATACATGGCAAGTGCAATTCGTGGAAGCCGAGTCGGTGCTGGCCCAATGGGCGAGGCAGAGCGCGGTGATTCAATTGCTCGTGCTTATGTTTCATATTTTTGTGCAAAGGGTCATGAAGTAAGACCTTCTTTTGCAGTAGAAGAATCTGTGGAAATTCCAACGCTTTGGGATTGCCCAAAGTGTGGTTTTCCTGCAGGGCGGGATCGAAACAATCCACCGAGCCCCATTAAAAATGAGCCATACAAGACTCACTTGGCCTACGTAAAAGAGCGTCGCACTGATGCAGAGGGTGAAAAGATTTTAGAAGATGCTCTACGCAAGCTTCGTGGAGAAGACGAAGACTAAATATTATTTATTGCATCAAGAAGTTGGTCGATACCCGCACTTCGATTCTTTACATTGAATCGTAGGAGCGGGTATTTTCTTGAAGCCAACGCTTTTCCATCACCGAGCGCTTGAGCTGCAACCAACGTCTTAAAACCAAAGTTTTGGCCAGGGATTTCAATATCACTCAAAGAATCACCAGTGATTTGTAAGAAGGCACCATTTTGTTGTCCACCTTTGTGGAACTGGCCTGTTGAGTGCAAAAAGCGCGGACCCCAACCAAAAGTTACCGGGCATTGTGCTTTCTTTGAGAGCAGCTCTCGAATCTGTGAAATTTTGGCATCATCTTTGCGATCAAGATAGGCCATTACGGCAATGTAGCCACCAGTAGGAACAGCATCGATGAAGGAATAAAGAGATTCTGCCAGTGTTGCGCCCTGACCAAATATTTCAACTGATCCATCTACTGCATCAGGAATAAATGTTGGAAGAACTCCGCTCCATTCATTGAGAAGTGCTGAAGTTTGCTCCTTTGCCTCTGTGACATTGGGCTGATTGAAAGGATCAATGTCAAGTGCGGCACCAATGAGAGCTGTAACCCATTCCCAAACAATAAATTGTGAAGCTAAATCTGTTTCAACAACTAAATCAGCTTCACCAGAGTAAGCAATGGAAAAAATATTGTCTGTGCTTTCATGACGCTCAATGACTATAGGCAAACGTCCAATTTGATTCTTACCTGTTGATTCGGCGACTAGTTGCTCTGCCCAATCGCTCAAACCCGGCATACCCGAACCTTCATCTGTGAATGAAATGAACTGATCGGCAATAAAAGATAGGAGATAAGCAATGTCAACGACTAATTCAGGTTCGCGTAAAAAAGCTGATTTTGTATCAGTGGCACCGTCGAGTAGAACCGAAACATCTACTCCAATTAGTGCAGCAGGAACAAGGCCAAAGGCACTCAAAACACTAAAGCGTCCACCAACATTTGGATCAGCATTAATTACGGTGAAACCTTCGGATTTGGCCTGCTTATCTAATGGAGATTGCGGATCCGTGACGATGATGATGTGATCGCGTGGATTCAAACCTTTTTGTGTGAAAGCTGATTCAAAGAGTGCGCGTTGTGATGCAGTTTCAATCGTGGAGCCGGATTTTGAACTAACTACTACAACTGCCTTTGTTAAATCACAATCTAGGGCATGGGCCACATAATTAGGATCGGTTGAATCAAGCACAAAGAGTTTCTGGTCATACGTTTGCGCAATTACTTCCGGACCAAGTGAAGATCCACCCATTCCGCACAAAATTACATTTTTCTTATCTCTATGTTTGGCAGATACGGCATCGAGCACTGGAAGAAGATCTCGAGAACTTTCAGGTAAATCAATCCAATTAAGGCGAACTGTGGCTTCGGCTTTCGCATCTGGCCCCCAGATTGTTGGATCCTTTAACGCTAGACGCTGATGATCTGCCAGGAGTTTTAAATATCTCGGGTCTTCTCTATCGATTTTATTGATCGCTTTACCGGAAAGTTTAATCATCCTTGCTGTGCCACCTTTACATTATTGAGCAGTTCACTCCAAGCTTGAGCAAATTTCTTTACGCCATCTATCTCAAGCTCTGTTGTAATTGCATCAAGTGAAATACCAACAGAAGTGAGATCTTTCAGTACCTCAATCGCAGCGGGATAGTGAGCTGTGATGGTGTTACCGCGCACAATGCCATGGTCTATTACCGCATCTAATGTGGATTGCGGCATCGTATTAACAGTATCTGGTGCGATTAGTTCAACGACATAACGCGTGTCATCGTAATCTGGATTTTTGACGCCAGTTGATGCCCACAATGGACGCTGCTTGTGTGCACCTCGCTCCTGCTGCTTGGTCCACCGCGGTGATGCAAATTTTTCCTCAAAAAGTTGGTAGGCCAGGTGAGCATTTGCGATTGCAGCTTTACCAAGTAGCTCAATAGCTTGGATCGAACCATTTTTGGTTAACAGTGCATCGATTGCAGAATCGATTCTGCTGATGAAGAATGATGCAACGGAGTGCACATGAGTTGGGTTGGGGCTCTCTTCGATCCCAGAAATGAATGCATCAATAACTGCGGCATAGCGCTTGATTGAAAAAATCAAAGTAACATTTACGGAAATTCCAGCGGCGATGAGTGCGGTAATTGCAGGTAATCCTTCTAATGTAGCTGGAACTTTAATCATCAAATTTGGTCGGTCAACAATTTTCCATAGCGCTAAACCCTGTTCGATAGTGCCTTGGGTGTCATGGGCTAGGCGAGGATCAACTTCTATGCTGACGCGGCCATCGATTCCTCTTGTTCTCGTGTAGGTCTCTTTTAATAACTCGCATGCTTTGCGCACATCATCAGTTGTTAACTTTTGAACTACCTCGTCAGCAGATAAATCCTTCATCGAAGCAATATCTGCGGCGTATTCAGTTGCACCAGTGATTGCTGCATTAAAAATCGAAGGATTAGTCGTGACACCAACTACAGATGCTTGAGCGATGCGGGAGGGGAGTGAATGTGGGTCAATGCCCTCCAATTTCGCCCTAGAGAGATCATCAAGCCAAATTGAAGTGCCACCTGCAGAAACATCAGAGATTGCCATTTACAACGCCGCCTTTATTCTTGTAACAATCGCTTCAACCGAGAAACCAAACTCTTTGAATAATCTTTTTGCATCGGCTGAAGCTCCGAAATGCTCTAAAGAGATGGTAATTCCTGAATCACCAATTAACTGATGCCAACCTTGAGCGATTCCTACCTCGATGCTCACCTTTAATTTTATCGATGGTGGTAGAACAGAATCTCTATAACTTTGATCCGCCTCGTTAAACCATTCCAGACAAGGCGCACTTACAACTCGCATACCAATACCTTCACTAGCCAATGATTTCTGCACATCCAAGGCAAGTGAAACTTCTGAACCCGTTGCAATAAGAATTCCTTGTGGATCCTCGCAATCCTTTAGAACGTAGGCACCATTCATGGCTGCGGATGCTGGGGCGCAATCGAGGCGATCAAATACTGGCAAGTTTTGCCGTGAGAGCAAGAGGCCAGCAGTTCGTCCGCGCTTCAAAATCTGCTTCCAACATTCCACTACTTCATTTGCATCCCCAGGTCGGATGACATCTAAACCTGGAATGGCGCGAAGAGCTGCAAAGTGTTCAATAGGTTGATGGGTAGGACCATCTTCGCCGACGCCGATTGAATCATGTGTCCAAATAAATGTTGATGGAATATTCATTAAGGCAGCCAAGCGCACTGCACCGCGCATATAATCACTAAAGACTGCAAAAGTTCCACCAAAAGATCGAGTTAAACCATGCAAGGCAATTCCGTTGAGAATAGAACCCATCGCATGTTCACGAATGCCAAAGTGAATGATACGACCGTATGGATTCGCATCTTTAATTTCACTTGTGGACGGTAAAAAGGAACCTCCGCCATCAATGTTCGTATTATTAGAACCTGCCAAATCTGCAGATCCTCCCCAGAATTCAGGTAGTCGTTGTGCAATTGCATTAATAACTTGGCCTGAAGCGGCGCGAGTGGCAACATCTTTTCCGGGTGAATATTTGGGAAGTTCTAAATCCCAATCCTGAGGAAGTGCTCGAGTACGAAGGCGTGTAAGCAAAATTGCTTTATCGAGGTTATTTTTTTCCCATTCAGAAAACTTTAACTCCCATTGCGCCCGATTTTCCTTTCCACGCACTTTAATGAGTCGAGCATGATCTAAGACTTCACTTGGCATTGCAAAGTTTTCCTCTGGATTGAGCCCTAATAAAACTTTTGTTGCTGCGATTTCTTCAGCACCCAAGGCTGAACCATGGGAGCTGGCGGTGCCCTTTGCTTTTGGAGCAGGCCATGCGATAACTGATTTCATACGAATTAATGAAGGCTTTGTGCGCTCTTGCTTCGCCTCAATCATCGCTGCATCAAGTGCAACTAGATCTACATTTCCATCATCTAGCGCACCAACGTCAATGACATGCCAACCATATGCACGATATCTAGCAGAGACATCTTCAGTGAAAGCATTATGTGTATCGCCTTCAATTGAAATGCGATTATCATCATAAATAATGTTAAGTGCTCCCAGCTCTTGCGTACCGGCTAAAGATGAAGCTTCAGCGCTCACACCTTCTTGCAAATCTCCATCTGAGCAGATAACCCAAATTGAGTGGTCGAAAGGTGATGTTCCATCTGCTGCATTCGGATCGAGTAAACCACGTTCATAACGCGCTGCCATTGCCATGCCAACAGAGGTTGCAACGCCTTGTCCCAATGGTCCCGTCGTCATTTCTACGCCAAACGTATGCCCATATTCCGGGTGGCCGGGGGTTAATGATCCCCATGTTCTAAACTCTTGTAGATCTTTTAACTCGAGACCATAACCACTTAAGTAAAGTTGAATGTACAAAGTTAGCGATGAATGCCCACAGGAAAGAATAAATCTATCTCGACCTAACCATTGAGCATCTGATGGGTCATGAATTAAGTGGCGCTGGAAAAGAGCATAAGCAACTGGAGCCAAAGACATTGCAGTACCTGGGTGGCCATTTCCAACTTGCTGAACCGCATCTGCAGCTAAGGCACGTACGTAGGCAATTGCGCGATCATCGAGTTCAGACCAATTTTTTAACGAACTCATACTGTGATCTCCTTTTTTGTTCTTGTGACGGATAACCAAATTTGCCAAGCTGAAATCCAAACTAATGCCGAGCCTAAAAGATGGGTTGCTACAAGTAATTCGGGTACTCCTTGTAGATATTGGATGTATCCAATTAAACCTTGAGAAAGTGCCAGGACCAGAAAGACAATTAAGCGCTTCTTAGTTAATTTTGAGGTGGTTGAATTTAAATAGAAAGCTACTGTAACCAGGAGCAATAGTGCGACTGCACTCCCATGCAAAATTGCTGCATTTTGAATCCGTATATGCAGTCTT
>Ga0194048_10001609_pt1 | contig 11248 bp, 9 predicted proteins | sample JunL225m_MetaG_FD_161685 | JGI IMG/M metagenome (GOLD analysis project Ga0194048, IMG submission 161685) | Anoxic zone freshwater microbial communities from boreal shield lake in IISD Experimental Lakes Area, Ontario, Canada - Jun2016-L222-5m | ecosystem: Environmental > Aquatic > Freshwater >...
GATGGCCGTCGAGCCGGAGCTGTACAGGATCGAAGCAGCGGCAACCGTGCTGATATCGACCGCAGAGGCGGCGCCGGAAGCCCCGATGGCTAACGCAGCCAGCACGGCAGTTTTAAGCTTGAAATTCATGATTTCCCCTGTGAAGTATGGAAGGATTCTGGAACACGACGTACAAGGCATCGCGCATCCGGGCCTGTGAAGCAGCCCCGCCAAGGTATCGGCGTTAAGTGACAGTCCTGCGACCGCTAGATGAAGTTTTCTGAAGTCGTGGCCGTTATGACAAATGGGGACCGCAATGATCCCGTCACCTGCGCCGGGCACCATGGGTCGCTTACTCGGGACCCAACATGCGCTTTCATCCCTCCGCTACCCTTCGCAACCGACTCGCTGCGATGCCGGGTCCCCGGTGGGTTTGCGCCTTCGTGGTGGTGGCTGGGCTAGGGGTAGACGCCTATTGGTGGAGCGACCGTTTTATGGCCCCGCCCGCGAGGGGCACCGTCACGTCTTTTAGCTCCCCACGGGCAGTTTCGAGGAATTTAACGGCGCTGTTTGGAGCCCCTGCTGCTGCTACCGGCGGGACAGAGATCGTTGGCGCCGCAACGTCGAGCCCCCTCACCTTAACGGGCACTCTGGCTTTCTTAGGCGCAGAGCATCTGGGTTTCGCTATCGTGTCGGCAAGCGGTCAGGCCCGGTTGGTCGCCGTAGGGGGCGCGGTAGGCGCAGGCCGGCTGTCTGCGGTCTTTGTAGATCACATCGTGGTTGAACAGGACGGGCGGTTGTTGTCTTTGCCCCTACCTCGAACGGCCGGCGGCTACGGTGCGTTAGGTGGTGGCGACGAGTCACTGTCCTCTGCCAATGCGATCGCGTCCCCAAACGAGCCCTCAGGCGAGGAACTCAAGGCCCGTGTCACCTCCGCGTTGGCGCCATTGGCGAGCGTTTTTCGGGCCGAACCCCTACTCAGTGATGAGGCCTATCGCGGACTGGTCGTCAATCCGAACGGCAACGCCTATGCATTCGAACACATGGGCCTCAAGGCGGGCGACTCGATCATGGGGGTCAACGGTTTTGCGTTGACGCAGGATAACCTGGAGTTATTTCCTGATGAAATTCGCTCTGGGCGCCCGGTCAAGATTTCGCTGCTGCGCCCGGGTGTTGGCATGGTGGAAGTCACGCTCAACACCACAGGGATTTACGTCGGCCCCAAAGGTGCGGCCCGATGAGTGAAAAGCCGATCAGCATCTCGGATGCCGTGCGATTACGGCAGGCAGGGCGACTGCTTGACGCTTGGCAGGCACTGGCTCCTTGGGTTTCGGCCGGCGACGCCGCGGCCACCGAGGAGGCAGCGCGGGTCGCCGAGTTGTTGGGCCACCAAGACGAGGCCATCCGGCTGCTGGAGAGCGCAACGACGATCGCGCCTACTCGAACCACGGCTTGGGTCAATCTGGCGGCTATTCGTGCGGAGACGCAGGACGCGCGCGGGGCCGCCGAGGCCGCGCGTGTAGCCACCCAATTGGCGCCGCGTTTGATTGCGGCCTGGATCAACCTCGGTAGCGCCCTGGCGGCACTACGGGACTACACCGGCGCAATCGAGGCCTTTTCGGCAGCCGTTAGTCTCGAGCCGTCTGACGCGGAACTCATTTGTGATTTGGCGTCGGCGGAGTTCGCTGGCGGGGAAGTGGGCGCCGCCGCGCGTCGTCTGCAATCCTCCCTCGCACGGGATCCGTCGCACGCTCGCTCTCGCAGCCTATTACTCTTCGTCTTGCATCATGCAACGAATGACGCGCAGGGACTCGCGCACGCCCACGCCCAGTTCGCCACCAGTCATGGTGTATTAGCGCCTACACCGCTCACGGTGGCGCGGGACCCATCGGTACCGTTGCGGGTGGGTTTGGTGTCCGGCGACTTCCGCCGCCATTCGGTTTGGTATTTTCTTGCAGGACTGCTAGAGCAGCTACCTACCTCGACGATCGAACTACATTGCTTTCATACGGATCCGGCGCAAGACGACATCACCGCACGGTGGCGCCAAAACGCCCACCGTTTTATCGCAGCCGCCGAACTGCAGGACGATGCACTCGAGACCGTGATCCGTGACTCCAACCTGGACGTGCTGATTAGCCTGGGCGGGCATACAACGGCGGCGCGGCCCACGCTGTTTCTTCGGCGCATCGCGCCGGTGCAGGCGTCGTTCCTCGGTTATCCCGGGCCGATTGGCTCACCGAACGTCGACTACTGGATCACCGACAGCGTGGTCGCGCCACCTGCGGAAACCCCACTGCCATGGGCGAGCCGGATGGCAAGACTGCCGCACAGCTATTTTTGCTTCAGCCCGGGGGATGCGCCGGTACCCCTCTCTGTACGACGACCAGGTGATCCGGTGGTCTTTGGGTCCTTTAACGTACTCGCCAAGATCAGCGCCGTGACAGTTCGGCTGTGGTCGGATGTGCTCAAGGCCATCCCCGATGCCACTCTCTTGCTTAAAAGTGATGCGGTACAGGGGCCTGCGGCGGCACGCTTAGCGCGCGAGTTTGCGGCACAGGGGATTGGTGCGGAACGCATCCTTATGGCTGATTGGAGTGTCTCCCGGGAGGCGCATCTAGCGCGCTATGCAGAGGTCGATATCAGCCTCGACACGTTCCCTTATAACGGGGCCACGACTACGTGCGAGTCCCTTTGGATGGGCGTCCCGGTCGTTAGCCTATACGGTCGCACACCGGCCTCCCGGATGGGGCGGTCGATCCTTAGCGCGGCCGGGCTTAGTGGATGGTGTGTGGAGGATAGCGCCGCCTTTGTGCAGGTAGCCCAGGGACTGGCTGCGGAGGTCGCCGCATTGCGCACCACGCGCGCGGCACTCCGGACACGGGTGCTAGAAAGCGCCCTGTGTGATCAGAGAGGTTACGCAGAGGCATTTGTCGCGCTGCTCGGCGAACTAACGCCTCGTTGATCGGTAGCCCCAAAAAAAACGGGCGACGCAAGCGCCGCCCGTCAGCACCAGCCCAGGGATCGATCCCCAGACCGGTTGCACATCTACCGAATCAGATCAACGGGATAGAAACACCGTCGACCACATACACGATGCCATTGTCGACCTTATAGGCCGTCAACACGTGTGCGTTGTTGATGGTGAGTGTACCGGTCGTCGCGCCCTTCGGGCCCACGCAAGCATGCAGACCGAAGATGTTGTAGCCACCAAGCGTCGAGTAGGCCTTGATCAGACCATCGTCCACGCGGAAATCCTTCACACCCGGGATAACCGAGTAGCCGGCAACGATCTGCTGCACGGTGGTTTGGTTGATCACGGTGGTGTACAGCGCATAGCTGCCACCAAACGCCGGCATGTAGGCATCCGGGGCAGCGATGACAGTCCACTTACCAGCAGTCGCTGAGCCATCCAGACCCAACTCTGTCATGAGTGGAACGGAGGTGACCGGATCGATAGCAGCGATGCCAGTGGCCAGGCCGGTGTAGAGCTCGTTCTGGTAACCGTAGAAAAACCCAGCGTAAGGATTCGTCGCGGTGTTAGCGCCATTCAGAATGGTATTGATGGTCGTGCCCTTCGGCATAGTGACCATTTTGAATGGGGTGGTGCAAGCGAGCGAGGCACCGCTTACAGCTGCCATTACGGCGGCAACGACAAGACGAGAAACAAGTTTCATGTACAGATCCCCTGTTAAGGATGAAAAATTTGTGATCCGGGTTCGAGTGCTGCTTCGATGGCCGCGGGGCACGTGCTTACCAACGCCTACCTTTTCGGCTGGCTGTTCGTGAGCGGGGGAAAGATAATCTGCCGGTCACTGCGATTTGATGACCGTCACAAAAAATTCACGGAATTAAGTTAAATCGGCAAATGCAGTCGCGATTTAGAGAGCGTCGGAGCAGGGGCCTGTCGCAACCCTGGGCGGTAGCCGACCCGCTCACTCTGCGTGAGGCGACTGCCGTCCATGGCTTACTTTCGCATTCCCTAGTTTTTGCGAACGTTACTTCCCGATGCAAAACGAGGCAAATATTTTCCCTAGCAATTCATCGCTCGTCAGCCTGCCCGTGATGGCGCCCAAGGCGGCATGGGCCAACTTCAGCTCCTCGGCCAACAGGTCCGTGGCACCGACCGCTGCCTGCCGAATCGCAGTATCCAGACACAGACGGGTTTGATTGAGCGCATCAAGGTGACGGCGGCGCGCACTCAAGACACTCTCGTTGGTACCGGTATACCCCAGTAGTTGCAGGAGCTGCGCGCGCAGTGCGGAAAGGCCGGCACCGGTTTTTAAAGAAATGGACAGGCCCCCCGTTGGGGTGCTGGAGACCAAGTCCACCTTCGTATAGACCACCGTGGTTGTCGCCTCCCGCGCGAAAGCCGCCATCTCGTCAGCAGACGCGGCTACCGCTTCCGTATCACTGGCGTCGACGAGATAGAGGACGTGATCGGCAGCGGCAATCGATGCCTTGGCCCGACGAATGCCTTCGGCCTCAATTAAATCGGTCGCATCCCGCAGACCGGCCGTATCGAGCAAGGTCACGGGCAGCCCATCGATTTGGATCTGTTCGCGTAGCACATCCCGTGTCGTGCCTGGTTGGTCGGTCACAATGGCCGCATCCGTGCCACTCAACGCATTCAAGAGGCTCGACTTGCCGGCATTAGGACGGCCGGCGATCACGACGCTACAACCCTCTGCCAGTAAACGGCCTTGACCAGCTGCGGCGACTAACTCGGCTATATCCGTACGTACGTGTTCAAGGCGCGGACGGATACCGGCCTCCTCCTGTAATTGCAGATCCTCCTCGACAAAGTCGATGCTGGCTTCTACCTCTATGCGTAACTGTTCGAGAGCGAGCGCAAGTTTGCTGACCCTGCGGGAAAATTCGCCTGAGAGGGAACGTTGCGCGGCGCGGGCGGCGGCGGCGGATCGGGCGTCGATCAGATCAGCAACTGCTTCGGCTTCAGCTAAATCGAGTCGGTTATTCAAAAAGGCGCGTTGCGTAAATTCACCCGGTGCTGCAGGCTGAGCGCCCAGCTCTAACGCGCGCTGTACCAGCAAATCGAGCACCACGGGACTGCCGTGACACTGCAACTCGACGACATCTTCGCCGGTGTAGGAGCGCGGAGCTGCAAAGCACAGCACGAGTCCACTATCCAGTGGTCCTGTGGCATCGTGAAGTGCACGATGGGCGGCCGTGCGCGGGGAGGGCAAAGGGCCGGCAATCGTGGTCGCAATGGGGAACGCCAAGGATCCGGAAATTCGGATCATACCGACGCCGCCCCGACCGGGCGGCGTCGCGATCGCTACGATCGTGTCGTCGGTGCGTTCCGAGGACATAACAGCACTGCGTTAGTTGCGAACCTTCGTGGTTTCTTCCGAGACGACCTTGTTGATGTGCCACTGCTGAGCAATCGACAAGCCGGTATTAGTAATCCAATAGAGCACCAAGCCGGCAGGGAAGAACATCATCATCGCGGTCATGAAGAACGGCATGATCGCAAATACTTTGGCTTGCATGGGATCCGGTGGTGCGGGGTTCAATTTGAACTGCCCAAACATCGCGGCACACATTAGTGCGGGCAGTACAAAGTACGGATCCTTTACGGACAGATCATGCAGCCAGCCAAAAAATGGCGCCTGGCGCATCTCGACGCTCTCGAGCAGCACCCAGTAAAAGCCCATGAAGACCGGTATTTGCACCAGCATCGGCAGGCATCCGCCGAGCGGATTGACCTTCTCTCGCTTATACAACTCCATCATCTGTTTGCCGAGATCTTCGCGATTGTCTTTGTAGCGCTCTTGTAGTGCTTTGACGCGCGGCGCGATGTTGCGCATGCGCGCCATGGAGCGACCACTAGTCTGGGCGAGCGGATAGAAAATCGCCTTGATGATCAGCGTCACCAGAATAATCGCCAGGCCCCAGTTGCCGACCAGTTTGTGGACCTGCGACAGCAACCAGAAGAGCGGCTTGGCGATCACGGTCAAAGTGCCATAGTCGACCGTGAGGTCCAACTTCGGTGCGACCGCGTCGAGTTGGTCCTGCAGTTTGGGGCCGATGTAGATTTGCGTGGTGTAGGCAGCGGTTGCAGCGGGAGCGACTTCCTGCCAAGCGCCGAGTGTAGACAGACGATAGTCACCGTTGGCTACCGTCATCGAGTATTCGGTCGGGCTCTTGGGATCCGGCACAATCGCCGTGACAAAGTGATGTTGCAGGCCCGCTATCCAACCGTCCGTGATGGCGCCTTTCGGCAGTTGATCAACGTCGGGCTTTTCAACCGCGAGTTTCTGATATTTCTTGCCGTTGTAGACGGCTGGCCCCTGATAAGAGTAGGTGGCCGGATTAAACATAGAGCGATCGACTTTGGTCCAGTGATGCACAAACTGTGCATACGGACGTGCACGCCAGAGGGTAGTGCCTTCGTTGCGAACCGTCTGCGCAAGCCCAATCGCGTAACTGCCACGCGTCAGGTGGATCGAACGTGTCACGGTAATGCCATCGTCGCCCTTCCAACTGAAGGGCACGTCTAACGTCTCTTTCCCTTCACCCAGCGCGTAGTCGGTGGCGGGAGTCGAGTAAATGGCGTCGGGGGCGGACACGGCGCCGGCACCCGCCAGACCCCACTGCAGTACAGCGATCCCATCGGTACCTGTGGGTCGTAACAACTGCACGAAGGCATCGCTCTGTTCAACCGACATCGTGTAGTGGTTGAGGGTCGCGCCGCGGATTTCGACGCCGGCGGTGTTCACCACGAGATCGAGTACATCGGTACGAATGTGTACATCGGTACCGGCCGCTGCGGTATACGCTGCAGGTAACGTCGCCACGGGCGTTGGCGCAACCGCGGGCGCTGACCCGCTCGGCGGTGCACCCGTCCCGGGCGCGGCTCCTTGGAAAGCGGAGGCGGTGGGTGCCGTCGCCGCAGCAGGCGCTTGCTGCGCTGTGGGGGCCGGCGGTGGTGCGTAATCGTGCTGCCAGGTTTGGTAGTTCACGAACAGCAAAAGGCCTAAGCCGGCCAGAGCGAAAAGACGTTGGTTATCCATGGGGACTCTTAGGTTCCATCAGCAGGGGGCTGCGCCTTGGGGGCGTCGGCCGGAACGGGATCGTAACCGCCCGCGTGCCACGGGTGGCAGCGGGCGATGCGTCGAGCAGCTAAGTAGCTACCCCGAGCCGCGCCATGCACCTCGAGGGCCTCGAGGGCATAGGCAGAGCACGAGGGATAGTAGCGGCAGTTGGCACCGAGCATTGGACTGATGCAGTACCGGTAAAATCGGATCAGCCCGTGGGCCAGGTGCGCGAGGGGGCTCATGGGGTCGGGCGCGCGGCAGTGCAGCGGCGCGTCGCCTCGGCAATTAGGCGTTCAAGGCTGCGTACGATATCCGGTTCGGACGCCTCGCGGGCGCCGGGACGGCTGGTCACGACGTAATCGAGAGCCGGCAAGGCCGGTTGTGCGTGGCGGAACACTTCGCGGATCAGGCGGCGCAGATAATTGCGACGGACGGCTTTGCCCACACTGCGGTAGCTGACTGACATGCCTAACCGGGCGTGTCCGTAGGCGTTGTCTAACGCATTGATTGCAAAAAGATTGTCGCCAGTTCGTCGACCCTGGCGGTAGACGCGATCAAACTCAGCGCCCGCGTGCAGGCGGTGATGGGGGCGAAAACTGTGGGTACCGGTCACGGCGAGTAGTTGCCGGCCGCCCGCGCGATGCGGGCCCCGATTACGGGATCAGGCGCTTGCGGCCCTTCGCGCGACGCCGCGCGAGGACTTGCCGGCCCTTCTTCGTCGCCATACGCGCGCGGAAACCGTGCGTACGATTGCGGTGGATGGTGCTCGGCTGGTATGTGCGCTTCATGGCGAAATCGTCCGAAAAAACAAAGTAGTGCCGCTTTACGGCCAGAGCCGGGCAATTTAACGGGGGCCGTGAGAGTTGTCAACGGGCGATGCGGGTCAAAAGACTGGAGGGTCGGTCGAGGGTCGTTATAGACTCCCGATCCGTTCCCTCATTAAGTCAGCCCGACACCCGTCCATGGCATCCGCAGACGATCTCTGGAATTTGTGTCTGCGCCATCTCGAAGCCGAGGTCGCTGAGCAGCAATTTAATACGTGGATTCGGCCTTTACAGGCCTCTGGCGGCGCGGGCGAATTGCGGCTGCTTGCGCCGAATAAATATGGGGTGGACTGGGTTCGGCAGCACGTTCTGCCACGGATTCTCGAGTTGGTCTCCGCGCAAGTGCCGGAGAACGAGTTGTTGCCCCAGATCACATTGGAAGTCGGAAGTCGTCCCGCAAAGAGCGCCCCGCCCGAGGAGGCGCCGGGTGCGACCGGGCCACCAGGAACATCCTTCGGCGCGCGGAACTCGACTCGGGCGATCCCCACAGTGATCGGCGCGCGCATTAATCCGGAGTTCACCTTCGATAATTTTGTGGAAGGCAAGAGCAACCAGATGGCCAAGGGCGCCGCGCGCCAAGTGGCAGATAATCCCGGTGTTGCCTATAACCCGTTATTTATTTACGGCGGTGTGGGGTTAGGCAAGACCCATCTGATGCAGGCCGTAGCGAATGAGATTAAGGCCCGACGCCCCGACGCGAAAGTGGCCTATGTGCACTCGGAGCGGTTCGTCGGCGACATGGTGCGTGCGCTGCAACACAACACCATGGCGGACTTCAAGGTGGCTTATCGGTCACTGGATGCGCTGTTAATCGACGATATCCAGTTCTTTGCCGGCAAAGACCGTTCGCAAGAAGAGTTTTTTCATACTTTCAACGCCCTGCTCGAAGGACAGCAACAAGTGATCCTCACTTGCGACCGCTATCCGAAAGAGGTCAACGGTCTCGAAGAGAGACTGAAGTCGCGCTTTGGTTGGGGGCTCACTATCGCGATTGAGCCACCAGATCTCGAAACCTGCGTTGCCATCCTGATGAGCAAGGCAGAGTTGGCGCACGTGGCACTACCCGACGAAGTAGCTTTTTTTATAGCCAAACGGATCCGGTCGAACGTGCGGGAGTTGGAAGGTGCCCTGCGACGAGTTGCCGCTAACGCGCAATTTACGGGGCGACCCATCACGATCGAATTTGCGCGAGAAGCGCTGAAGGATTTGATCGCTCTGCAGGAAAAGCTCGTTACGATTGAAAACATCCAGAAAACGGTCGCGGAGTACTACAAGCTGCGTGTTGCAGAATTGCTGTCTAAGCGGCGGAGTCGCTCCGTTGCGCGACCACGCCAGGTTGCAATGGCGCTAGCGAAGGAACTCACTACGCATTCGCTACCGGAAATAGGCGATGCGTTTGGGGGCCGGGATCATACGACCGTGTTGCATGCGTGCAGGCGGATTCGTGACCTACGGGTGGAAGAACGACGTATCGATGAGGATTACGCAAACCTGTTGAGAACATTGACTGGATGATGTGGATAAGTTGTGTACTCTTTGCCTGCACTAAAATCATGGCAAGATATCCACAGGCCACGCACAGCATGGCAGCATGTTGATAGCCTGCTTATGAGGCACTTATACTTGTCGTATTTTGTTGATAAATATAAAGTTTTTTAGGTTATCCAGTGATATTCAGCTCCTCTACTGCAACAGCAGTAGTCTGAATTCCTAGGTAATAAGAATTAAGATTAAAGACTGCACTTCGAATCGGATCGGCCTACGCCGAAGGTGTCACGATGAAATTCACCAGTGAACGCGAACGTATTCTTGAACCACTACAGGCTGTTATTGGCGTCGTTGAACGTCGCCAGACGATGCCTATTCTCGCGAACGTTCTCCTTTCAGCCAAGAACGGTCGGTTAGCCATCACGGCGACGGACTTGGAAGTGGAATTGGTTGCCGGTGGGGACGTGACAGTCCAGGCGGCAGGCGATATCACGGTGCCGGGTCGGAAGTTTCTCGACATCATTCGGGCCCTGCCGGAGAAGTCGGTAGTGACGTTTGCTCTGGATGGCGACAAAGTGGTCGTTCGCGCTGGTAAAAGTCGGTTTACGTTGACGACCCTGCCAGCGGTCGATTTCCCCGCTGTGGAAGAGATCAACCCGCAACTCACTTTTGACCTCGATCAAAGTGCGTTAGGGGGATTGCTGGAGAAAACGCATTTCTCTATGGCACAGCAAGACGTGCGCTATTACCTGAATGGTATGTTGCTCGAGTCAGATGGAAAAATGCTGCGAACAGTAGCGACTGATGGCCATCGTCTGGCTTTAAGCGAGATTGAGATGGCCTTAAAGCCAGGTGTGCATCAAGTGATCGTGCCGCGCAAAGGTGTACTCGAGTTACAGCGTTTGATCGGAAATGAAGGCGTGGCGGCACTGCAGGTTGGTAACAACCACATTCGCGTCACGATCGGCGATATTCGCTTCACCTCGAAGCTAATCGATGGAAGATTCCCGGAATATGGCCGAGTGATTCCGGCCGCTCCTGGTCGGCTTGTGAAAGCGGATCGCGAAGCATTGCGTCGTGCTTTACACCGGACTTCCATCTTAGCCAACGAAAAGTACCGCGGCATCCGGTTGGCCTTACGCGCAAATCTGTTGGTGCTCACTGCCCATAATCCCGAGCAGGAAGAGGCCGAGGAAGAAGTCGAAGTCGCTTACGAGGGTGAAGAGTTTGAGGTCGGCTTTAACGTGAATTATCTCCTCGATGCCCTTGCGGCCCTGGATGGGGTCGAGGTCGAGCTCGGTTTAACGGATTCGAATAGCAGTTGCCTGCTGCGTGCACCCGGCGGTGGTTCGAGTCGTTATGTTGTGATGCCGATGCGACTTTGATCGGAGAATGACCCTCGCAAAGCTCGAGATCGACGATTTCCGTTGCCTCGAGCGGGTGCGTTTAGCGTTCGACGCGCGTTATAACTTGTTTGTCGGTGAAAACGCCTCGGGGAAGACCAGTCTCCTCGAGGCGCTTTTTTTTCTAGGGCGGGGGCGTTCTTTCCGGACCCGGCGTCTCGATCGTTTGATCCGGCAGGGGCAAGAGGGCTTCAGGTTGGTCGGTTGGGTCGATCAAGGCGGATTGCAGACGGTCTTGGGGGTGGGTGGCCGTCGGCAGGGGACGGAAATACGGGTTGGCGGTGCGCCAGCGTCATCCGCCGCGGCCTTAGCCCACTTTTTTCCGCCGCAGATCATTGATCCGGAGGTGCACAAGCTTCTTGAGGAGGGGCCGCAACGGCGACGGCGGTTTTTAGACTGGGGAGTGTTTCACGTGGAACATTCCTTTATGGAGGTCTGGCAGCGGTACCACCGCGCGCTGCGGCAACGCAATGCCGCGTTGCGGCTCCCTGCG
>Ga0194048_10001611_pt1 | contig 11242 bp, 9 predicted proteins | sample JunL225m_MetaG_FD_161685 | JGI IMG/M metagenome (GOLD analysis project Ga0194048, IMG submission 161685) | Anoxic zone freshwater microbial communities from boreal shield lake in IISD Experimental Lakes Area, Ontario, Canada - Jun2016-L222-5m | ecosystem: Environmental > Aquatic > Freshwater >...
GCTGTTACAGAAGTAGCGGCTAATGAATTGTCTTGTAAACTCTGTGCATAGCGAACACGCAATGTATGGATCTGGCTTACAGGTCCTGTCATTGGCTGAACACCAACCAACTCGTTAGCGATAACGGTTGGCATTACACGTCGGATTACTGGCAGAATTACACGGTTTAATGTAGCAATGTTGCCTGACGCTGTAGAACCCGATGTAGCATTCTCTTTCAAGTACTTACGGGTATTTTCAAGGATTACACTCATGGATGAACGCTTAGAACCTTGTAGGCCTTCAAGCAATGCATCTTTAGTTTCACCCCAACGGCTTTCTAATAAATCTTGTGACATTTAAGTCTCCTTTGTTTTAATCTTTTTACAGCCCTGCCAAACGCTTCAAGTCAATGACATTGCTTTCGCTTTGGTCATCTTGCTCTTGGCTACGGGCAGCTTTATCGCCAGTTGCTTCGGATAATGTTTCTGTAATCACTGGACGAGCTTTTACAGAACGATTCTCTAATACAGCTGGTAGATACTTTTCGAAAGCGTTTTTCAAACGAGGTGTTTGTACGCTTTCCAACAAATTACGCATTACTTCTGCTTTCTCTTCATTTAAGGGAGCAAGCAATTCGTCCATGGTCTTTTGACGGACATTGGATTCTTTGGTAATACGCAACTCGCGTTCTTTGGATTCGACAAGAACTGTTGCTTTCTTGGCGAATTTGATGGCTTCGGACAGTTTAGCATCTTTGGCAGCAATAACATCTTGCAATTTACGAACTTCTGCGTTCTCATTTAAATGAGTTGCACCAAATTCTGCAGAGTATGCTTCAAAAATACGACGACCAAAATTGTTCTCACGAGCAACTTTAATGTCTTCTTTCAACTGGCCTAGTTCAGCTCTTAGATGTTTGCTAACAGCCTGTGTCATCTTATCAGCAGATTCTTTTACGAAACGGCTCTTCAATGATTCTAATTGTGTGCGAGCATTTTGTACCAAGCGTACTTTAGTTTCCACTACATCACGCTTGTCTGCTGCAAACTCTTGAATTTCACGGGCTAACGCATGAACGATGAAACCTTCTAACTTCTGTAGGCCTTCGTTATGTGTTTTGCGGTCTCTACGCAGTTCGCCAATTTCTTCTGCTAATTTGGTTACCATAAAGTCGTTAAACTTTGTAGAACTTTCTTTCATTTTAGCTTGGAATTTGACACGGTCTTCTGCAAGTGCTAGCTTTTCAGCTTTTACCTGCTCAACTTCTGCAACAAGACTTTCTGTTACCATACGATCTAGGGCTTCCACCATCACTTGTTTGTCATGCTCATAGCGTTGTGCAAACTCTTCGCGGAGTTCTGCACGGGCTTGCTCTTTAGCTTCAATTAACTTGGCTTCCCAAGCTTCATTGATTTCCGAACGGGCTTCTTCAGTAACAAGCTCACTATCTAGTAACGGTTTTAGTGCGTCTAGCATTTTATTTTCCTTCAATCTTAAGATCTTTGATCAACCGTAATACTTCGTTTTTCAAATATCTTTGTACCTTGTTGTCCTGACCTGCTTCTTTTGCCATCTCAAACATTCTATGACCGTGCTTCATGTTAATGAGGCCTTCATAGATAGCTGTTGGATAAGCATTTGGAGCACTTGGTTGGGCAACTACATCCACAGTGACAATTTCAAAGTCACTGACATGTCCGTTATGGTCGTTGACATTACCGCTGCCACGACTACTAACACCTAATTTAACACCACTGTCCAACATTGTTTTAACAAGTTGACCCATTGGTGTAGGTAATATCTTGAGTTTGCCGTATCCGCAAGGACCATCCATCCACATATTTTCAATCATATGACTTACACGATCTAAATTGATCTTTAAATCATCTGGGTGATCTACTTCGCCCAGTACAGAATGACCTGTTTTGATCTGTTCGTTGATAGTTCCTACAGCTTTAGCAATTTCGTTCACAGGATATACACGCTCATTTGCATTGCGAACGCCGCCTTCAATGCAAATTCCCTTCATATAAAGGGTCTTACCAGATCCATCAGCGGCTTCCTCAGTGAGCAATTCAATGCCCGCCTGAGTGAAGCTTAGATGTTCTTTAAGATAAGTGTTGCGAGCCATATCTCTGGATTAACCTTTTGGGAAAGGTGTTTTTGTGTTTACACCAGTAGCCTGTGACAATGTTGGCTTTGGTGCTGGGGCTAACTTGCTACCGTCTTTAGCTGGGGTATTTTTAAAACTACCTGCGCCTTTTACGGATGTTTCGCCTTTACTGTACTCATTACTTGGCTTTTTGTAAGCTGTTGTACCATCTGGATTTGCTTCAGAAGCTACATTGCGTACTGGCTTGCCTTGCATTCCAGCAGCGCCGGAATTAAATGCTGTTGGTGACTTAGCGTTTGCACCGTTGTCGCCGTGTGTTGGAGCTGGAACTTTAGCTAAACTAATGTTTTCACTCATTGGTACATCTTGAAATTCTGATGTATCGTCTTGTGCGTATGCGTCGCCGCCTACATCACCGTCAACTGGCTCCATGTCAAACTCGCCATCGCCGTGGTCTTCACCAGCTTCGTCGCCCATTAACGCTTCAAATTCAGCCATTAATTCGTCTAATTTGTCTTCAAGATCAACTACGCGATCTTCAATGTCGCCTTCGCCAGCATCGTGGTCAGCTTCGATATCTTTAGTCATATCTTCACCATCTTCTTCGGCTTCGTCGTCAAATTCAGCTTCTGCATCATCACCTTCAGACATGCCATTTTCGTCAGTTTCAACTTCAGACATTAAATCCTGGCTAGCAGATCCAGATGTATCATCCATACCTTCATCGGCACGCTCTTTTTTGTCTTCAGCATCATCATACTCGATGTCTTTCTTAACTTCTTTAGCGGCTTTTTCAGCATGGTCGTCTTCTTCAGCATCAGACTCTTCATTCATTAAATTTTCATAGATTTCGCGTGATTTCTCAACTACGATATCATGGAAAAGTTCTTTGGCTTTTTGTTCTTCATCGTTAATCACATATTCGATTAACTGTTCAAATTTCGATGTCATATTTTCTCCTTAAATGGCTCGTACTTTATTTACAACAAAATGATAATAACGGTGTATTATACGGAGAAAAAGTGGTGTTTTATGTAATGTTAATTAATTACATTGGAGCCGCAGGAGGCGGAGCATATTGGCGCTTAATTAGTTTTAATTTTTCTTGAAATTCTATTTTTCTTACATCATTTAATTGACGCAATTTTTTAATTTGTCGTAGAGTAAGCCGGGTAGTACGCAACTTATTCATCTTTGGCTGTGTATTATCCTGGCTTATATCTTGATAAGCAGACGGGTCGCGTTGGTATATTTCACTAAGGATCATAGTGTATTTAGTTACCGTTTAAAAGTTTAGCCAGCTGGGCCGCTAGCCGGAGTTGTAGGAGCCACAGTGGTTGGTGCTGTACTTGGTCCTGCGCCTGCATCTACTTCTGCGCCACCTAATTCACTGCCAGCAAGGTCTTCGCCGGTGCTAATATCAGATTCAATTCCGCCCGGTGTTACTCCAACTGCCCGCAAATCTTGTCCACTAACTGGCAATTCTGGATTATCGCGTTCTTCTCGCCATAACTGTTCGTTTTCAAGAATTTCTTCTTTGGTCAATCCTAAATATCGTTCCATTATAAAGCGTTTACTTAGGTAAGGCAGTGGCTCGATGGCAGTAAATGACGCAATTCGAGCAGTATCTAACTCGCTTTGACGATAACTAGCAAAGTTTTGTGGCTCAGTTAATTGAATATTAAACACACTACTGTCAATATTAAATCCGCGCCAGGTCATATACATCTTAAATTCAGAATCTAACTTCTGCATAACGAGCTTTTGTAGACGCTCACAGTATTTGTTAAAACGGAATTCTTGAATTAATGCTGTACCAACTCTGCCATCATTTGTTGTAGCGGCACTGTCATCTGGTCCAGTTGGCAAATAACTACTTGGCACACGCAACCCGCGGGCCATTTTGTTATTAAAATACTTTAAGTCGTCAATTTCACCAAGATTTGTTCCGCCTGGCAAAATATCTACACTACTACCACGACCGTCTGAAGTACTTGGAAAGAAATAATCTTCGTTAATGCTCAATGGATTGTAGCTAGCATCCATCATGTTAGCGCCACCGCCTGTGTTTGTGGGTATTCTACGCTGATGCATTTCGTTTTTAACACGCTCGACAAACTGCATGGCCATATGACTTGGCATATTACCTACATCAATTTTAAATACTCTGCGTTCTGGTGCTCGTTGTACACGATAAATTAAAACTGCATCTTCAAGCAATTCTTTTTGTTTGTAAACTTTGTAAATGTTTTCTAGGATACTCTGTCCAAATGGCCAAAAGTAATCTAATCCTTCATTTAAACTCAAATGAACAATGTGTTTAGCGTCTAGACAGCTTTCATTCATGGCCTGCGTAAAACGACTATTTCCAACGCCGCCGCCAGCTCCGCCGCCAGCTCCGCCATTGGGTGCATTATAGTTGTTGCCTGTGGTAACTGACCCAGTTGCACGACTTACATAGTAATCACTTGTAGTTTTTGCGGCCATGCTCATGTTTTGAAAATTAGGATTAATGTCGCGAATAACATACTGCTCAGGACGCTTGCCTTCACTTTCGTTAACAATAATACGGGCTACTTTAATCATGTCAACCCAGTACATTTCAAATGTTTCTGGATCACGCACAAATACTTGGTCGCCATACTTGATAGTATTGCGGAATAATTTAAAAATTCGCTGATCTAATTTGTTAAGACTGGTCCACTGTTTCAATTGTTTTTTAATAATTTCAATTTCGTGATCTGTGGGTGTTGTATTAAACTGGATATCAAATGGTGTGCCATTATCCATGTTAGCTTGTGTTGAGAATTCAGCAATAATATCCAAGCAAGCATTGACTTCACTATCGCAATCCATATTTTCATATTGATTATATCGTTCTAAACGATTTGGATGTCCAGAATAAACTTCTGGTAGTCTACTGGCATAGTTACGGAAGGCAAATTCATTGCCAGTGCCGTTTTCCCAATCTGATCCTGGACGATTGTATCCAGGTAATCCCATATTGTTCTTGCCAGAAATTGGACTTAATTGTCCTAGCTGATTTACATCGGCGACCTTGAAGTATTTTCTCCAACCGCCATTGCGTCCGTTTTTGCCGTCATTAATTGCCATAGTGTATTATTTAGCTGTTTAGCTTTGATGCTGTAATATCTTTGTTGAGATATCGTAGTGTGTTTGCATACCTCGAATCAACTGATCTAATTTGACTATTTTCATACTGATTATTTTGGTTTGCTCTTGGGCTTTTCCGTCACTGCGTTGCTGTATCGGAATTGTTTTTCCGTCTGGCAATGGTATCACCGCTTCTGTTCCGTGTAACATAGCTTCAAATCCGGTCCTAGGTCCACTTAGTATTCCACCTTCTGCAGCCGATGGCATTTGAATGTGTGGCGGATCTCCATTTAATGGGCTGAAGCCAAATTTTCCTAGAAGTCCAGCCGATTGTAATTCTGATACTTGACTTGAATTAATATCTACTGCTTTACCTACATTATGCAAACTTTTTCCCGGAGCCGCTCTAGGATTACCGCCAGAATTTACCTGCGCTTGTTCAGCAATTGATCTAAATGCGCTGTTAACTTGTAGCTTTTTGCCAGTAGAGTCATGGTAGGCCTGAGCCATTTGTGTAAAACTAGTCATCACTGTTGGATTTAATTGATCAAAGTGATTTTTACTGCCGGTACCGCCGCTAAAAGATATTATTTTGTCAACAGGTAAGGCTGCACCAGGAGTAGTTGGTGCTGCTCCTGGTGCAGTAGATGGTGGTGCTCCGGGTGCCGCTCCAGCTGGTGGCGCCATTGATCTTGGAGCGCCACCACTTGGTTTGCCAGTTATAAAATTTGTTATACGGCCAAGAAAAGTATTACCGCCGCCCACTCGTCCTTCTCTGCCTAATAGTTTACCAAGTACATCACTTCCATTTTCGATAGTTTCTGCTAGAGCTTTCATTGCTTTACCAGTAGGCACAATACCAATATTAAGAAATTTATCATGCTTTTGAGCTATGTTTAATTCACCCTGTCTAAGTTTAACTTGTGCTGATGCTCCTTCATCAGCTCCGGCAATTTGTTCTTCCTGCATCTCCGTTGCTTGTTTGCTTGATTCTACAAGATCTTTTGTGTTTGACCCTGCTAGTTTAATCATATCAGACATCGGTTGTACAAACTTACCAGACACTCCTGCACGAGCTTGATTTTTATTATTTTCAATAGTAGTTGAAACTTCAGCTTTGGCTATAGCCATAATCTTTTTAGCATCTTTTTCACCGCCACGAATAGCCGCGGCTGCGTTAGGAAAAGACTGGGCAAACTTTCTTGCGCCTTCGGATGCCATACCACCTGACAAAAATTGCTCCATACCAGCGGCTAACCCAGGAGAAGCAGCAGTCATTAACACCGACAACTCTCTATTTCGCTCAAACTCTGCTAGAGCTTTTGCACCTTCTGGGCCACCAGCTTGTGCTGTTTTTTGTAATTCGTGTTGAGTTATTGCAAATTCTTCATGAGCCATTGCAGCTTCATAGGCTTTATTTTGTTGTTCAGCGTTCAAGCCTGTTAATTTAGCCAACAAATCTTGTTGTTTTATGTACTCTGTTGCACTAGCAGCCAACAGTGCATGATCTTGCTTTTGCGAACTTCCGCTGAGTTGTTGCATTTTAATGTAGCCAGCCATGCCATTATTGATGTCATCGGTGGTCATGCCCAGGCGTTTTAATTCAGTATCCACTCCACTATTGTGGATATCTCGAGAAGCATCAGCTAATTGTTTAACTCCTTGGGCTGCCGTTCCTCCTAAATTGGCCAATGGCTCAGAATTTTCTTTTAATACCTTGGCCATATTACCAAGTTCTTTGATACTATACCCCATACCCTGGAGAGTTTTAAATGTGTCGTCCATACCAATAGCTAAACCACTATGACTTATATCTTGATATGTTTGAAATATTGCGTCAGACTGTTTATTAACAGCCACCATATATGCCGCGAGAGCTTTTCCAGCTTTACCAAATGCCCAGCCAACTAATGGAACTTTACTAATAAAAGTATCAAATGTATCAGCGGCTGATTTAATAGTATCATTATATACACTGGATCCTTCTTCGCCAGCTATTAGTTTAGACCCTAAATCTGATATGTTTTTTTTCAATGTTTCTGCTTGTTGTCTAAGTTCTGCAGAATAACCTTTAAGACCTACTTTAGCATCGTTAACTGCATCGTTATATTCTTTTTGACTAATGTAGCCATTGTTCAGTGCGGTTGTTTTGTCTGATATTAATTTTGCAATTTCATCAGGTGTCATATCGTTTGCCATAATATTACTTTCCTATTAACTTTGCTGACGCAGTATTTTAGTTGAAACATCATTTTGTTTTGCCATAATTCTTACAAGACTATCAAGTTTATCCAATTCCATTGATAATAATTCTAAATGACCTTCAGATTCTCCGTTGTTGCCCGCTTGTTGTACTGGAATAGTTTTACCATTTGGCAACGAAACCACAGGACCCATGTTAGGCATCGAAGTATATCCACTATTACCACCTGTGACACCCCCTTGTGCAAACCCAGGTTTACTACCGCTGCCACCTTGTGCTATCATACTAGTAATTTCACCAGCTCTACCTTTAACTTGTTGATACCATTTACTATTTTTTAACCCTTCGGCGGCTCCAGCAAAATCTCCCGCTGCTAATGATTTTGCAGTTGCAGGAAATTTATTCCACCATTGACCCATGTTAAATGCTAAGTCAACCATGGCACCTTTGGCAGTTTCATTGGCTTTATCAAACCCAGGAGTTCTCTGTGCTATTGAATAGTGATGAGCAAAATCTTGTTCAAACATTGCCATCACTTCTTGCATACTAAATTCTCTGTTCATATCTGCTGGCAACGATCTACCGTTGCCAATTAAGTGACCTACTCCAACCGTCCATAACCCTAATGAGTCTTGATAAGGTTTTGTTTTTAATCCTTCATGCCGAATAATCATTTGCTTGATAGCATCCATTCCGGCTACCATAGCCCCGCCGGCGGCACCAAGAATACCACCTTTTGAAGGTTTTGCACCAGCTGGACTAGGGCCAGCACCAGGAACATTTTCTCCACCTACGCTTGCAGGAGGAGCACTAGGTGGAGCACTAGGCGTAGATTTTGGAGGAGCACTAGGTGGAGCACTAGGTGGAGCACTAGGCGTAGATTTTGGAGGAGCACTAGGTGCAACAACTGCGGCTGCCGCACCACCTGCAACCGCACCACCTGCAACCGCACCACCTGCAGCCGGAGCGGCAACACTAGGAGCCGCACTACCGCCTCCTGCACTAGGAGCTGACACAGCCTTACCACCGGCAGCTGCACCTCCTGCGGCGGCGGCACCTGCACCTGCGGTGGTACTACCTCCACCTTCGCCACCTATACTACCTTCTCTTCCTATAAGTTTACCAAATATATCTGTTACGCTATCTATAGTTTTTGTTAAACTTGCAAGACCTTTGGTAACCGGAACCACACCTTTATTAACAGTTAAGTCTGCAACTTGAGTTGTATTGCGTTGAGCATTTCGTGTGTCAACTTGAGCTGCCGCAGCTTCGTCGGCTCCGGCAATTTGTTTTTGTTGTTGATCAGTTGCTTCTTTATTACTTTTATTAAAATTTTCAAGCCCGGCACCAAGACCTTTAATTAACTCTGTTGCCGGTATAGTAATTCCAGTACCAAGTCCTTGTTTATATAGGCCGCCCATATTTTTTACAGTTGTTCTTGCATCGGTGGCTGTGGTAGCAACTATGGTTGCAGTATCTGTAGATCCTTGCCGGATCATTGCTGTTGCTTCTGGAAAGCTTCTTTGAAATTCTTGTGCTTCTTTTGAATTCATTGAACCTGATAAAAATTTGCCTAAACCTGCAGCGGCCTGCGGTCCATATTTTGACATTACTTTCATCAACTGTTCATTTCTTGCCAACTCTTTTGCGGCCTGACTCTTAGGACCGTCAATGGCCGCTTGTCTTCCTAGCTCGTACTGTGTAACTGAAAATTGTTCTTGTGCTAGGGCTTGTTGATACAAATCATTTTGTTTTTGCGCTGATATTCCAGTAAGTTTGGTTAACTTATCCTGTTCCATCATGTACTGCGAAGCACTTTCAGCTAATGCCTTACTATCCTGTACTTGTTTTTGTCCACTAAGTTGTTGTATTTTAATATAACCAGCCATGCCATTATTGATGTCATCGGTGGTCATACCCATGCGTTTAAACTGGTTACCAACATCGCTAAACTGGATTTCTTTTGCAGCTTTTGCAAATTGTTCAGCACCTTGGGCGGCTGTTCCGCCCATATTAGCCAGCTGAGTAGAGTTTGCCTTCATCAACTCAGTCATGTTGCCAATTTCTTTCATGGTATAACCCATGCGCTGAAGATTTTCAAAGGTATCTTTCATGCCTTTAGCAAGGCCACCACGACTTAATTGCTGATAATTTTCAAATAATTGATCAGATTGTTTGGCCGCCATAGCGGCATATTCCCCAGCCGCAACAATTACTTTGTCAAATAAACCGCCCAAAACTGGCATTTTACTAACCCAAGAACCTATGGATTTTGTAGTAGATTTAATGCTATCATTGAATACTGCGGCACCAGATTCGCCATTCATTATAGCAGAACCCAAGCTCATAAAGCTCTTTTTCATCTCCTGGGTACTTGTACGCAACTGGGCTGTATAGCCTTTAATACCTACTTTGCTGTCATTAACAGCATCATTATAATCCTGTTGACTAATATAATCCTGTTTCCAAAGCTCATGCTGCTCAGCTAGGAACTTTGCATTTTCTTCTTCGGTCATTTGAGTAGGCATAACTATACTTATCTGAGGAAAAACCTATGAATCCAAACAATCCATTAAGTCAGTATTTTAGACAACCAGCAATTTATATTAGATTACCTAGCAAGGGTAATTATTACCCACCAGGGTCGCTTGATATGCCGCCTACCGGCGAATTGCCAGTGTTTCCAATGACGGCTATTGATGAAATTACATATCGCACACCGGATGCACTGTTTAACGGGCAAGCGGTTATTAATGTAATACAAAGTTGTATTCCAGCTATTAAAAATGCCTGGGTTATTCCAGCTATAGATATTGATACTATTTTAGTATCCATGCGTATTGCTAGTTACGGGCACGAAATGGATTTTGGTTCTACCTGTCCTAAGTGCGCTGCAACCAATGACTACGGTGTAGATTTAAGAACAGTATTAGATCAATTAAAATCACCAGACTACACACAGCCAGTAACTGCCGGCGACATTGAAATTTATTTTAAACCAATGACCTACAAAAATTTGTCAGACAATAATAAAATGCAATATGACGAACAACGGGTATTTCAAACACTACCCACCGACGGTGATATTGACCCAGAAAAAATGACAGCAATCAGCGAAGCTCTGCGTAAAATGACAGAGATGACTGTTATTGCCCTGGCACAAAGTATACAAACAATTAAAACACCAAGTGCTATGGTAACTGAGCCAGAATTTATTGTAGAATTTATGACCAACTGCGACAGAGGCCTGTTTACACGCATACAAAATTATGTAATTGAACACAAAGCCGAAGCTGAAATGCAACCAGTTACTATTAAGTGTAATGAATGCCAAAACGAATATAAACAAAATATGACTTTGGACATGACAAATTTTTTCGAGCGCGCCTCCTAGTTTTAGATTCAGAAAACGTTGCTAAGTTAATTGATGAGATGGACAAAGAAATTAACGATATTAAGCAGGAGGCGTTACGGATGTGTTGGTATATGCGAGGTGGTATTACCTATGACCAAGCATTACATCTAAGCAATGCAGAACGCAAACTTATCAGTAAGATTATCGACGATAATCTTGAGACAACTAAAAAGAGCGGGTTGCCTTTCTTTTAGAAAAAGTTTTAGTAATTCTTAAAGACATAACACTTAAAAGATTAGCTACGCTAATCTATTTCTTTCACTTCGTTCAGAAATGATTTTTTATTATTTGTTTTTAACGTATCTCATCCAGATTGTTTGGTCACAATTCACCGTATTAACGGTGAATTAACGATACCTCATCCGAGTTATATCAGTCATTTATTATAAAGAGATTGTATTTACATACACAGAGG
>Ga0194048_10001613_pt1 | contig 11238 bp, 13 predicted proteins | sample JunL225m_MetaG_FD_161685 | JGI IMG/M metagenome (GOLD analysis project Ga0194048, IMG submission 161685) | Anoxic zone freshwater microbial communities from boreal shield lake in IISD Experimental Lakes Area, Ontario, Canada - Jun2016-L222-5m | ecosystem: Environmental > Aquatic > Freshwater >...
GGTCCTCCTGGTGGGAGGCCGGGGTGTCGGTGCGTGCGGAATGCGGCGCCGTTCGGTCCATGGTTGGTGGACTAACGTTTTATGTTATAAATGTCAAGAGGGATAGCGACGCGCGCCTGGTCCTGACCGGACAGAAGGCGGGGACCATTTGGTGGCCTAGCCGATATCCGCCTATTTTATAGACACATTCGGCATGTTGCACGTTGAACGGACAACCTAGCACGCATCGCTGCAATGGTCCGGCTTGCCCCGATCGTATGCACATATTTCGTTCGTTTTCCGACCGTGGACCGCTGAAATTAGCCCGACGCCGTCGTGGCCGTGCTTGGCCGGACCATACAAAGCCCGCGCAAATTGCCGAAACCGACCGGGTCATGTTCGTGCAGGGCCGTGACACACATCCTGGCACACTGGTTGCATAGCACTCCGTCAGCGGAGCCAACCAAGGCTCGCACCGGCCTGCAACATGCCCGGAATTGGGAAACAGGACAGAGGCACATGGCATTCAATCTACCCACGATCTCCCGCCGCGGACTGGCCCGCTTGGGCGCTGCCGCCGCGACCGTCGCCGCTGTTGGCGCCGTTAAGGAAGCCGCCGCGCAGAGCACCGGCACGATCAAGGTCGGTATCCTGCACTCGCTATCGGGCACCATGGCGATCAGCGAGACCACGCTGAAAGACGTCATGTTGATGCTGATCGAGCAGCAAAACGCCAAGGGCGGTCTGCTCGGCAAGAAGCTGGAAGCAGTCGTTGTCGATCCCGCGTCGAACTGGCCGCTGTTCGCGGAAAAAGCCCGTCAGCTGATTTCGGTCGACAAATGCGCCGCGACCTTCGGCTGCTGGACGTCGGTGTCGCGCAAATCCGTGCTGCCGGTGTTCGAAGAGCTGAACTCCATCCTGTTCTACCCCGTCCAGTACGAGGGCCAGGAATGCAGCCGTAACGTTTTTTACACCGGGGCCGCGCCGAACCAGCAGGCAATCCCGGCGGTCGATTACTTGTGGAACGAAAACAAGGTGAAGCGCTGGGTGCTGGCCGGCACCGACTATGTTTACCCGCGCACTACCAATCAGATTCTGGAAGCCTATTTGATCTCCAAGGGTGTCGCCAAAGAAGACATCATGATCAATTACACGCCGTTCGGTCACTCCGACTGGCAGAACATCGTCGCCGAGATCAAGAAATTCGGCTCCGCCGGCAAAAAGACCGCCGTCGTATCGACCATCAACGGCGATGCCAACGTGCCGTTCTACAAGGAACTCGGTAACCAGGGCATCAAGGCAACCGACATTCCCGTCGTCGCGTTCTCGGTCGGCGAAGAAGAACTCGCCGGCATCGACACCAAGCCGTTGGTCGGCCATCTCGCCGCCTGGAACTACTTCCAGAGCGAGGACAACGCCGACAACAAGAAATTCATCGCCGATTGGAAGGCCTTCACCAAAAGCCCGAAGCGCACGACCAACGACCCGATGGAAGCGCATGTCATCGGCTTCAAGATGTGGGTGAAAGCGGTCGAGGCGGCCGGCACCACAGCATCCGACGCGGTGATCGACGCCCTGATCGGAACCTCGGTTCCCAACCTGTCGGGCGGTTACTCCGCAATGATGCCGAACCACCACATCACGAAGCCGGTGCTGATCGGTGAAATCCAGGCGGACGGCCAGTTCAACACCGTGTCTCGCACGGCCGGCCTCGTGGTCGCGCAGGAATGGTCGCCGTACGTGGCCGATACGAAGGATCTGATCGGCGATTGGCGCGCGCCGATGAAATGCGGTGCCTTCAATGTCAAAACCGGTGCCTGCACTGCCGGTAAGAAGGCCTGACGGGGCGGGGCGGCCGTCTCCTCCCCGGCCGCCCCCAACGTCTGCTGAAAAGGTTACACGATGCGCCGGCTGCTCGTCTTCCTTCTGATCGCCGCACTGGCGCTTGCCTCGGGTCCCACACGGGCCGACCCAGCGGGCGACGCGCTGGTCGCCCTCGCCTCCACCAATTTTGGATCGATCCGCGAAGGCGTCGAACAACTCGCCGTTTCCGGGCACCCGCGTGCCGCCGCGATTATCGCGGCCTTACAGGGCGGCAAGCTCTATTTCACGGCCGACAAGGCACTGCTGATCAAGCAGGACGACGACCGGTTCGCCGCCGCGCTGACCGGCGCGGCGACGGAAGCGGAAAATCCCAAGCAAACCCGCCTCAACAACGCCGTCCGCAGCGCGATCGAAGCTGCGCTTGGCGGGTTGCGCCTGTTCGCCCCCGACGCTGCGACGCGCCGCACCGCTGCCGAGGCGGTGTTCCGAGCGCGCGACCCCGCAGCGTTGCCGGCGCTGGATAAGGCTATTGCGAAGGAAACCGATTCCGGTGTGAAGCGCCGGATGGAACAAGCGCGCGCCGCCGCGATCCTGTCGTCCACCGATGCAGCCGAGGGCGACCGAATCGCCGCCGTGGGCGTTTTGCGGGATCGCGGCGATATCGAAGCACGCAGCTACCTGTCGTCCTTGTCCGGTCAACCGCCCGCCGCCGCCGAAGCGATCGCCGCCTCGCTGACCGCGATGGACCGCATGGCGCAAATCTGGAGCGTGGCGCAAAGCGTTTACTATGGCCTCAGCCTCGGGTCGGTCCTACTGCTGGCAGCGGCCGGTCTGGCGATCACCTTCGGCGTGATGGGCGTCATCAACATGGCGCACGGCGAGATGGTCATGATCGGCGCCTACACTACCTTCGCGGTGCAGCAATTCATGCGGGCGAACACACCCGCATTGTATGGCGCGAGCCTGATTGTCGCGGTGCCGCTGGCCTTCCTCGTGTCCGGCGGCGTCGGCGTGATCGTCGAGCGCACGTTGATCCGCTGGCTTTACGGCCGGCCGCTGGAGACATTGCTCGCGACCTGGGGCCTGTCGCTTGTTTTGCAACAAGGGGTCCGCTCGATCTTCGGCGCCAATAATAAGGATGTGGACACCCCCTCCTGGATGAGTGGCGCGACCGAGCTTGGCGGCCTGACGCTGACATGGAACCGGATGTACATAATCCTGTTCTCCGCCGTCGTGTTGGCGGCGTTGATGGCGGCGCTCCGCTATACCTCGTTGGGTCTGCGGATGCGGGCGGTGACGCAGAACCGCCGCATGGCCGCCGCGATGGGCATTCGCACTCCTTGGATCGACGCGCTGACCTTCGGGTTGGGGTCGGGCGTGGCGGGCATGGCTGGCGTGGCGCTCAGTCAGATCGACAACGTGTCCCCCAATCTGGGCCAAAGCTACATCATCGACAGCTTCATGGTCGTGGTGTTCGGCGGTGTCGGCAATCTCTGGGGCACCACGCTGGGCGCGCTGACGCTGGGCATCGTCAACAAATTCCTGGAGCCGGTTGCCGGCGCGGTCATGGCGAAAATCGTGGTGCTGGTGTTGCTGATCCTGTTCATCCAACGACGGCCGAGGGGCATGTTCCCGCTTAAGGGAAGGGCGGTGGAATCGTGAAACTCAACCGCACCGCTTGGTTAACCCTGGCCCTGACGCTCGGCATTCCCTTGTGTCTCGCGTTGTCGAACCAGACCACTGCGCCGGACTCCGCGCTGCATGTGCCGACCTATGTCGTCGCACTGGCCGGGAAATATCTGTGCTTCGCCATGCTCGCGCTGGCCGTCGATCTGGTTTGGGGATTCGCCGGCATCCTGTCGCTGGGGCACGCAGCGTTCTTCGCCCTCGGCGGTTATGCGATGGGCATGTATCTCATGCGCCAGATCGGCGCGCGCGGAGTCTACGGCAATCCCAATCTGCCGGATTTCATGGTGTTCTTGGGCTGGAAAGAGCTGCCTTGGTATTGGCAAGGATTCGATTGGTTCGGCTTCGCGGTGTTGATGGCGGTGTTGGTGCCTGGATTGCTGGCGATGGGCTTCGGCTGGCTCGCGTTCCGGTCCCGCGTCACCGGCGTCTATCTATCGATTATCACCCAGGCGCTGACCTACGCGCTGCTACTGGCGTTCTTTCGCAACGACATGGGATTCGGCGGCAATAACGGGATGACCGATTTCAAGGACATCCTCGGCTTCTCCGTTCAGGCCGATAGCACGCGCTCCGCCTTGCTGATCGTGTCCGCGATCTTTCTGTGCGCGCAGTTCCTGGTCGCACGGTTCGTGGTCGACTCCCGCTTCGGCAAGGTGCTGATCGCGGTGCGCGATACGGAATCGCGCACCCGGTTCCTCGGTTATCGTCCCGAAGCTTACAAGCTGGTGGTCTGGGTGTTGTCCGCCGCGATGGCCGGCATCGGCGGGGCACTATATGTCCCGCAGGTCGGCATCGTCAATCCCAGCGAGTTCGCCCCCGCCAACTCCATCGAATCGGTAATCTGGGTGGCCGTTGGCGGGCGAGGCACCCTGACCGGCGCCATTCTGGGCGCGGTGGTCGTGAATTTCGGTAAGACTTGGTTCACCGGGGTGCTGCCGAACTACTGGCTCTATGCGTTGGGCGGACTGTTCATCTTCGTTACCCTGTTCCTGCCCAAAGGCATCATGGGCCTGTTCGCAGTCCGGGCGAAAAAGCCGGCGGCGAAGTCGGAGGTCGCAGCATGAGCGAAGGCGATACCCTATTGTATCTCGACGGTGTCACCGTCGCATTCGATGGATTCCGCGCGCTGAACGCGCTGTCGCTGTATTTGGAAAAGGGCGAGATGCGGGCAGTGATCGGCCCGAACGGCGCCGGCAAAACGACGATGATGGATGTGATCACCGGCCGCACTCGGCCCGACACGGGGAAGGTCATGTTCGGTACCGATACCGACCTGACCAAGCTGGACGAACCGGCGATCGCCGCCCTGGGCATCGGCCGCAAGTTCCAGAAGCCGACGGTGTTCGAACCCCACTCCGTCTGGGACAATATCCTGCTGGCTCTGGCCGGGGATCGCCGCCCCCGGTTTTCGCTCTGGGCAAAGGAGACCGCCGAGGAAAAGCGCCGGATCGAATCCGTGCTGGAAACCGTCCGCCTGCAAGACCAGCGCCATCGACGCAGCGGCGACCTGTCGCACGGCCAGAAGCAGTGGCTGGAAATCGGCATGTTGCTTGCGCAGGAGCCGCAACTTCTTCTTGTCGACGAGCCCGTTGCCGGCATGACCGATGCGGAAACCGAGCAAACGGCGGAGTTGCTGCGGGAGATCAATAAGACTCGCAGCGTGGTGGTGGTGGAACACGATATGGCGTTCGTACGGGCGTTGGACGTGAAAGTGACCGTACTGCACGAGGGGTCGGTGCTGTCGGACGGCTCCATCGACCATGTCAGCGCCGATCCGCGCGTCGTCGAAGTCTATTTGGGACGCTGAGGATGCTAAAGGTACAAAATATCGACCTGCATTATGGCGCCGCCATTGCATTGCGGCAGGTCTCTCTCCAGGCCGAGCCGGGGTCCGTAACTTGTATTCTGGGCCGCAACGGGGTCGGCAAAACGTCCCTGCTGCGGGCCATCACCGGGGCGCACCCGATCTCGGCCGGCTCCATCGAGTGGGAAGGCCACGAAATTTCGAAACTGCCCGTTTATGAACGTGCCCGACGCGGCATCGCCTGGGTGCCGCAAGGGCGCGACGTATTCCCACTGCTGACAGTCCGCGAGAATCTGGAAACCGGCTTTGCGGTCCTGCCGCGCGGACAACGGCGCGTCCCCGACGAGATCTTCGACCTATTCCCGGTGTTGAAAACCATGCTGCGGCGGCGCGGCGGCGATTTATCCGGTGGGCAACAGCAGCAACTCTCGATTGCCCGCGCTTTGGTCATGAAGCCGCGACTCATCGTGCTCGACGAACCGACAGAGGGCATCCAGCCCAGCATCATCAAAGACATCGGCCGCGTCATCGACCTGTTGCGATCGCGCGGAGAGATGGCCATCCTGTTGGTCGAACAATATTTCGATTTTGCCCAAGAGCTGGCGCAGACGATCGCGGTCATGGATCGCGGCGACATCGTGCTGTCCGGCCGTCGGGAGGACCTTGACGAAGCCGATGTACGACGGCGCCTTTCTGTCTGAACCCGCCTTTCAGCGAGCGGTCGGGGATCTGCGCGTGACGTTCAAGCGGCGCGGCGATACGTCTGTGCTCGACGATCTCCGGCAAGCCGGTTGCCTGAAAGCGCTATTTCCACGGCCGGTGACTCCGGGTTGGGCAGACGTAACGACATTGAACACCTCCGGCGGCGTAGCCAGCGGCGACCGGCTTCTGAGCGCATTCGCGGTCGGACCCGGCGCTCGGGCTGTCGTGTCGGCGCAGGCGGCCGAACGCTTCTATCGGGCGCCGGTCGGCGGGCTGCCGTCATTCGTGCGCACCCAGATCGATGTGGCGGCGGCCGCATCGCTGGAATGGCTGCCCCAAGAAACAATCCTTTTCAATCATTGCGCGCTGGACCGGCGCTTGGAAATAAATTTGGCACCCGATGCCTGGTTCCTGGGCGTCGAAGCCCTGGTCTTCGGGCGCGCCGCGATGGGCGAGCAGGTCGAGCAAGCCCGATTGCACGACGCGCTGCGCGTGCGACGCGACGGCCGCTGGCTATTACACGACACCGTACGCATGGACGGTCCCATCGCCGCGCTCTTGGCTCGGCCCGCCGTCGCCGCAGGGGCGCGGGCCGTCGCCACGTTGTTGCACGTCGCGCCCGATGCCGAGGCATTCCTAACCCCGGTGCGGGATGCTTTGGAAGAAAATGGCGTGGAAACAGGCGTTAGCGCATGGAATGGAATGCTCGTGGCGCGTATGCTGGCGCCCGACAGCGCAATGCTGCGCCACGCGGTGGCGGTCGCGCTGAATGTTATCCGGGCGCCTCGGGCGCTACCCCGCGTTTGGATGTGTTGAGAAGGCTGACACGATGAATCTGACCCCTCGCGAGAAGGACAAACTCCTTATCAGCATGGCCGCCATGGTGGCGCGCCGGAGGCTGGAACGTGGGGTAAAGCTGAACTACCCCGAGGCAGTTGCCCTGATCACCGATTTCGTGGTCGAGGGAGCGCGCGATGGGCGAACCGTTGCCGATCTGATGCAGGCAGGAGCTTCTGTCATTACGCGCGAGCAGGTGATGGATGGGATCGCGGAGATGATCCACGATGTGCAGGTGGAGGCGACGTTTCCGGATGGGACGAAGCTGGTGACGGTGCATGAGCCGATACGGTAGAATTTTCCGACTTCGATAGCCCGGATATGCCGCCCTAGGTTGCAGTAGCGCGTACTTTTGAATTGGATCCGCCGTAAAGCCGTAGACCTCGTCGACGACCGAGGACGAATTGGCGCGCACGCTCGGAATAGGCAGCAACCGCGCTTATCCGATCGGACCGAAGACCCGCTGGCGTTGCTGTTCCAGCTTTTCCGCCAACCAGACCTTGACCAACGACTGATACGGCACATCGCGCTTGTTGGCGGCGATCTTGATGTCGTCCAGCATCGAGGCCGGCAGGCGGAGCGAGATGGTTTTGGTAGACAGCTTCAAATTCGGAAATTTGACCCGACGTGCTTTGCTCCAATCCAAATAGTCCGTCGTGTCATGGGTTTCCCAGAACGCGCGTTCCTCGGCTTCGGACTCGAAACAGGGGACAGATTTAAGGTTCATCGGCATATCGCGCGCTTTCTCTTGTGCTCATAGGCCGGCCGGAGACAACCCGAGCGATCCGGCCGGCATCTCGTAGCATGAAAATGACTTTTAATAATTTTCCTGCGTCGGTTTGGCCATAGACGTGGTAACGCGGTTCGTCATAGCTGTCCTTCTTGTCGTCTAACAGCAGAAGCGGTTCGTTTCGGAACACTTGTTCGGCTTCGGAAGGCACGACATCGCGCTTGTCTACACTCTTGCAGGCGTTTCCGGCGTCCCATTCGAAACCTTCTACAAGCGCCAAAATGTCCATAAAATGTATATGCCGGAAATTTACAAATGCCGCAGCGCATATCGCCCTCCGGCACGCAATTTGCTAAACAAAAAAGAGCAAAAAAGGCTGCGTCCATGATCCCAGGCGAACTCCTCCCCGAACCCGGCGACATCGAACTGAATGCCGGTCTGCCGCGCACCGCGATGACTGTCGCCAACACCGGCGACCGGCCGATCCAGGTCGGCTCCCACTATCATTTCGCGGAAACCAACGGCGCACTGTCCTTCGATCGCACCGCCGCGCAAGGCCAGCGCCTGGATATCGCCGCCGGCACCGCAGTGCGGTTCGAACCGGGGCAGACCCGCGACATCGTGCTGATTCCCTATCGCGGCACGCGAGAAGTCTACGGCTTCCGGGGACTGGTTAACGGAGCACTCGGCTAATGGCCCGCATTACCCGCGCCGCTTATGCGGACATGTTCGGTCCCACCACCGGGGATCGCATCAGACTCGCCGATACCGATTTGATTATCGAGGTCGAGCGCGACCTCACGATCTACGGCGAAGAAGTGAAGTTCGGCGGTGGCAAGGTCATTCGCGATGGGATGGGACAGTCGCAGTTCTCTCAGGCGCAAGGGGCGGTCGATACCGTCATCACCAATGCGACGATCGTCGATCACTGGGGGATCGTGAAAGCCGACGTCGCCATCAAGAACGGCCGCATCCACAAAATCGGCAAGGCCGGCAACCCCGACGTACAGCCTGGGGTCGATATTATCGTCGGTCCCGGCACCGAGGTCATTGCCGGCGAGGGCAAGATCCTGACGGCCGGCGGCATCGACTCCCACATCCACTTCATCTGTCCGCAACAGGTGGACGACGCCATCGCGGCCGGCATGACCACCCTGGTCGGCGGCGGCACCGGTCCCGCCACAGGCACCGCCGCGACCACCTGCACGCCGGGGCCGTGGCATCTGGCCCGCATGCTTCAGGCGGCCGAAGGCCTGCCGGTCAACCTCGCTTTCGCCGGGAAAGGCAACGCGTCGCAGCCTCAGGCCTTGGAGGAAATGCTGCGCGCCGGCGCATCCTGTCTGAAACTGCACGAGGACTGGGGCACCACCCCCGCCGCCATCGACAACTGCCTGTCGGTCGCCGACCGTTACGACGTCCAGGTGATGATCCACACCGACACGCTGAACGAGTCCGGCTTCGTCGAGGACACCATCGCCGCCTTCAAAGGCCGCACCATCCACGCCTTTCACACCGAGGGTGCGGGCGGCGGACATGCCCCCGACATCATCAAAGTCGCCGGCCTGCCGAATGTGCTGCCATCGTCCACCAACCCCACCCGTCCCTACACCGCAAACACGCTGGACGAGCATCTGGACATGCTGATGGTCTGCCATCACCTGGACAGTTCCATCCCCGAAGACGTTGCCTTCGCAGAAAGCCGTATCCGCAAAGAAACCATCGCCGCCGAGGATATCCTGCACGATATCGGTGCGCTCTCTATGATGTCGTCCGACAGCCAAGCGATGGGCCGCGTCGGGGAAGTCATCATTCGTACTTGGCAGACCGCCCACAAGATGAAAACCCAACGCGGCTCCTTGCACGGCGACAGCGCCCGCAACGACAATGCTCGTGTCAAGCGTTACGTCGCAAAATACACCATCAATCCCGCCATCGCGCAGGGCTTCTCCCGGGATATCGGGTCGGTGGAACCGGGGAAATTGGCCGATTTGGTTCTGTGGTCGCCGGCATTCTTCGGGGTGAAACCCGATCTTGTGATCAAAGGCGGGTCGATCGCCTGCGCACCGATGGGCGATCCGAATGCCTCCATCCCCACGCCGCAGCCGGTGCATTACCGCCCGATGTTCGGAGCGTTCGGCAAGGCGCTGCAAGCAAGCTGCCTAACCTTCGTGTCCAAAGCTGCTTTGGATGCCGAACTGGGGCGGTCGCTGGGCCTGTCGCGGGAAATGGTGGCGGTGGACAACACCCGTTCCGGTATCGGCAAAGCATCGATGATTCATAACGATGCGATGCCCGTCATCGAAGTCGATGCGGAAACCTACGAAGTCCGAGCAGACGGGGTGCTGTTGACGTGCGAGCCGGCGACCGTCCTGCCGATGGCACAACGATATTTCCTGTTCTAACGATGAACCTCTGTGTTCTCTGTGCCTCTGCGGTGAATCCAAGCCGTCGGGCGACCAACCTCGGCGCCGATCGCGCGACCGCGCATTTTACCGCCGAGGCACCGAGAACACCGGGCTTTCAAACAATCGGTGCTCGGTCATGACGCGGATAGATCGGATTTTAAGCGCCGGTAGCTGGGACAACGCCACGGCAATCGATTCAGTGCTGATCGATTTCGATCGGCGCCATCGCCGCCGGATTGCGTTGCGGACCGAGGGCGGCGCAGACGTTCTGCTGGACCTGCCGCAAGCCGTGCGGCTGCGGGATGGCGACGGATTGCCGGCCGAAACCGGAATTATTCGGGTGACGGCCAAACCCGAACCTTTGCTTGAAATCCACGCCCACGACGACGGGGAACTGGTCCGCATCGCTTGGCACCTCGGCAACCGACATTTGCCCGTGCAGTTGCTCGGCGATCGGATTCGTATCCGAGCAGACCATGTGATCGCAGAAATGGTCGAAGGGCTGGGCGGGCATGCGGAGGAGATCGAAGCCCCGTTCGACCCCGAGGCCGGGGCGTATTCGGCAGGCGGCGGCGGGCACCACCACCATCATGGAGACGATGGCGATCGCGACCATGGCTGATCGATCGCTGATTCGATTGCTGGCTTGGCTCTCACCGGCTTTCCCGACCGGGGGCTTCGCCTATTCGCACGGGCTGGAGTGGGCGGTCGATACAAACGAAATCGTCGATGGCGCCACGCTGCACGCATGGCTATCCAATGTGCTGAAAAATGGCAGCGGCCGGAACGATACGATTCTGTTGCGCCATGCACACCGATCCGCTCGCGATCCATCGGCGTTGGCCGAAATCGTGGAAATCGGCGCGGCGACTGCGGCATCGCGCGAGCGTCGGGCCGAATCGCTGGCCCAGGGCAATGCCTTCGCAGCAGCCGCTGTTGCGTGGCAAGGAGCCGCATTGCCGCCGAATACCCCTTATTCGATCGCGGTGGGCGCACTAGCCGGCGCCAACGATATCCCAGAGGACGACACCGCTGCCGCCTACCTCCAAGCCTTCGCCACCAACCTGATCTCCGCTGCGGTGCGCCTTGTTCCCCTCGGCCAGAACGCTGGACTACGGGTGCTCGCCGCCTTGGAGCCGATCGTTCTTGCCACCGCCGCCGACTCGCGCGAAGCGACAATCGAAGACCTCGGCGGCTGCGCATTCCGATCCGACCTTGCCGCCATGCGACACGAAACCCAGTACACGAGGCTATTCCGCTCATGACCA
>Ga0194048_10001615_pt1 | contig 11236 bp, 10 predicted proteins | sample JunL225m_MetaG_FD_161685 | JGI IMG/M metagenome (GOLD analysis project Ga0194048, IMG submission 161685) | Anoxic zone freshwater microbial communities from boreal shield lake in IISD Experimental Lakes Area, Ontario, Canada - Jun2016-L222-5m | ecosystem: Environmental > Aquatic > Freshwater >...
GAACTTCCGACGCTGCGCGATTGGTGCAAATCACGGCTTTCCGTCTATAAGATTCCGCAACGCCTCTCCGTTGTGAAAGAGCTCCCCCGCAATGCCATGGGCAAAGTCACCAAGCCGGCGTTGAAGAACATGTTCTGAGATCTGGCTCAAGGCCGTTTAAAGACACTCCCACCGCCTTACCTGCGCATCAGGGATGCGGGCATAAAAAAGGCGCCGCTCCCTTGCGAGAACGGCGCCTGATCGGGAGGTAAGAGACTTAGAACTTACGACGAACGCCGAGGGCCCAGATGTCGGATTTGACTGCGCTCACCTCTACCCGGGCATAGCTGAGGTCGAGCGAGTAATCGTGGGTCAGCATCTTGCTGACCGTGAAGCCGGTCTGATTGTCGTCATGCTGACGGACATAGGAAATCCAAGCGCCAAAACCCGCGCCGAGCGCTCGGTGTAAAGCGACGGTGTAACGCTCATTAGAACCAATAGCGAGGGCGGCATCCGCGATGCCGGCCACGTTCTTAAAACGATAGCCAGCTTGAATCAGGTCGCTGCCATTACCCAAGTCACCACCGACATTAGTGGCAGCCTGCACGAAAGCTTCGGTCGTACCAAGGTAAGCGGTCGCGCTTGCGGACCACTCATTCATATGACCGGCAACCCCGGAAGTGCTGACCTGAGCATAGGTTAACGACACATTATTAGCGAATAAGGTCGAGGGAGCGACCGCGGTCTGCCCGAAAGCAGAAGCGGCCGTGAGGAGGGTGACGAGGGGGAGGTATTTCATAGGGTAATAATGAGGTAGGGGTATGACAGGGTTTATCACAAAAGGTTCCATGCCCTTCGGCTACTTGGAGTAGGCAAGTAAATAGGTCACCAAAATCACCATCGCCTGACTACTCTAAGAAAGCCCTTTCATGCTTAGTGAAAATAAATCATCGATGCAGGGAGAAGCCGCAAAACTGAGCGGGAAAGGAGACACAATGGGCGGATAGGGTCGCGAACCTGGCTTGTCAGTAGCCAGAAGAAGGCGAGAATCGACCTACCCCACCATGTATCCCTCAGCCTGGCCTGTCTACTATCGTTCACTGCTAGGGTTGCTCTTGGGCTGCCTCGTGGTTTTGGCCGCTGAGCCGCCTGCCAATCTCGTCGAACTACGGGAAGCGCGACGGCAAGCGGCAAACCGGCCGAGGCGAATTATTTTTAATAACGACGGGAACGAACCCGTGTATAAAGCCGAAGATAATTCAGCCGAAAAACTTCTGGCCACCCGCACCACGCCTTTGGTCGGATCGCAGGTGGATAGCATCTTTTATTGCAGCTGGAGTTCCGGCTTCGGCTTGTTCACCCACGACACCAAAGTTGGTCAGGTTTTCAGCACCAAGGAAGGCCTCTTCGCCCCTAACCGGACGGTCGAACTCCTGGCGGCCGGCACCGATCCCCTAAAAGTCACCACAGAATTCGGACATAAACACGGCATGGAGGTGCTTTGGTCGTTTCGCATGAATGACACACACGACGGATCGGCTACCGACTACGGTCCGATCATGCTTAGGGCGAACCGGCTCAAGACCGAGCACCCGGAATACATGATCGGAACGGCTCAAAATAAACCCAAGTTCGGTGTCTGGACCGCCGTCGACTATACCTTACCCGAAATCCGTGAGTTGGCTTTCAGGTATGTCGAAGAAGTCTGTCAGCGTTACGACATCGACGGCGTAGAATTAGATTTCTTCCGCCATCCGGTATTCTTTCGCCGGGCAGCGATGACCGGCACGGCCTGCGACGACCATGAGCGGGCGCTCATGACCGAGCTCATGGTTAGAATCCGAGCCATGACCGAAGCCGAAGGCTTACGTCGCGGGCGCCCCATTCTGGTAGCCGTTCGCTTGCCTGATTCGGTGGAATATTGCCGTGAAACCGGACTCGACCTCGAGCAATGGCTTTCTGGCGGCCTCATCGACCTGTTCATCCCCAGTGGCTACTTCCAACTGAACGAATGGGAATACAGCGTCGAATTAGGCCATCGATATGGGGTCAAAGTCTACCCTTCCTTAGATGAATCAAGGGTCCGCGACCTCCCGGCGAAAGCGATGCGCTCCACGGTACTGAGTTATCGCGGACGTGCGGCGGCAGCCTGGCAAGCCGGGGCGGATGGCGTCTACCTTTTCAATTCCTTTGACCCTAAGAACCCGATTTGGCGCGAACTCGGCGACATGAAAATCCTTAACAAGTTAGATAAAGATTATTTCGCGAGCATCCGCGGCGCCGCCTCCGCCTCCGGCAACAGCTTCCCGTACCTCAGCCGGGTCAACGTACCGCTACTGAATCCCGGCAAAGTCATTGCGGTCAAAGGCGGCGAAACCGTGCGATCGACCTTTAATGCCAATGAAGAAAACCTCGAAGGAAGATCTGTCGCCAAACTTTCGTTACAATTCAAGAACTCGATCGAATCTCAACAAGTGAAAGTAAGCCTAAACGGCATCGAACTGACGGACGCCCAGACCCAGAAGAATCATTGGATAGAATATACGCTCCGCGGTTCCGACTTGAAGACCGGCCGAAACACCGTCGAAGTCAGTTTGCCGACCGGAGCAAAAACCAATGCATGGTCCGATCTCCGTTGCACCGTCAGGGCGAAAAAGTGAATTTACATCTATAATAAGTTGGCGAAGCCCATGAGGCGGAATAACTTCCTGCCCATGCTTGGAGCCATCGCTGGAGACATCATCGGGTCCGTCCACGAATTCACGGCGAACAGCGACCCTACCTTCCCCCTCTTCGTAAAGCGATCTTGTCCGACCGATGACTCGCTGCTCACCTGGGCAGTCGCGGAGACGATTCTCAAGGGCGAGCGCGACTATAAGCCCCGGCTCGTCGGCATGCTCGGCTATTACGAAAAAAACGCCCACACCGCGCCCTTGCCGGCGGCCTTTGGCAGCGGCTTCAGCGGGTGGGTCTACGACGGGGCGCCGGGCGAACGGGATTCTTACGGCAACGGCTCGGCCATGCGTGTTTCGCCAATCGGCTGGGCGTTCGACGACTTAGAAACCGTCCTCGAGCATGCGCAGCTCAGCGCTCGGCCTTCGCATAACCATCCAGAAGGCATCAAGGGCGCCCAAGCCGTGGCCGCCTGCGTATGGGTCGCGCGAACCACGCATGATCCGTTGGCGGTACGTGCCACCGCCGAAAGCTTTTACGGCACTCTGCCCGACCTCGCCTCACTTTGCCCGTCCTCACCCATTCCGCCAGCGTTAAGGTTCAACGAGAAAGACAGTACTGGGACCCGTCACGATAGCGATGGCTAATGGTCTGGCCATAATCGATCAAGCAAGGCTTGCGGGGATACTCCTCCAAAGCTACTCTGCGTGATGCTTCACACCGTGCAACTGATAGGAGCTTCGCTGCTTCTTTCCGGCTGCCTGTCTACCGGCGAAGCTAGCCTCCCTGGCGGCTCGTATCGGCTGCAACCCGCCTACGTCGCTCCGAATGCGGATACTTGGGAGGAAGTCGTTTTCCAGCACCCCAAAGGTGAAGAAAAGTTCCTAGTGCACGTCCTCAATAACGGCGAGAAAGTCCGACTGACCATACTGGACCCCTCCACGATGACGACCCTCCTTGCTTGCTCCTTTGAGGCTGGCGAACTGAAACGTAGCGGAGTCGCACCGTCCCGAGAAATTCCCGATGCGTTCCCACTCGCACTCCTGCAAATCGCAACGTGGCCGGCAGATGCTGTACAAGCTGGTCTGACGGGACAGCTCCGTATCCTCGAGGAACCACAGTGTCGCACCCTCACTGATAAAGGCACTCTCGTAGCCGTCATCAAAGGAACGCCGACCGGCCATCGCACCATCCGGCTACCAGGCTACGGTGTCACCATCACCGTAAGAACCGCGACACAGCCGTGAACGTGCGCATCTTTATCCAAGCTTTTTCCTGCGTTTCCGCGATGGGTGCTGCGCTTAATGCTCATGCGGAAGTCCTTCGCTCAGGCCAGAGCCCTGGAATGGGGCTCGCGACCACGTGGCGGAAAAAATCCGCCCCTGCTTTCGTCGGTGCCGTCGAGGGCCAGTTCCCTTCCATCCGGAATAAGGAGCATGATACCAGGAATAATCGCATCCTCCAAGCCTGCCTGACGGCGATCGAAACCAACATCCAGTCGACCATTGCGACCATCGGTCACTCGCGCTTCGCAATCGTCGCCGGCACAAGCACCTCTGGAATCGCCGAGGCGGAAGACGCTTTGCTCTGCCGACCGCCAGGCGAAATCAGCGACGACTATGAATATGCCAGGCAGGAATTTGGCTCGCCGGCCGCTTTTCTGGCCGACCTGCTCGGCACCACGGGACCCTCCTTCGCCCTGAGCACGGCCTGCACCTCAAGTTCTAACGCCTTCATCTCTGCGCGCCGCCTCCTGCGGCAAGGTCTGGCCGATGCGGTGCTCGTCGTCGGTGCCGATTCCCTCTGCCGCACGACCGTCGAGGGTTTCATTGCCCTCGAAGCCGTCGCAACCGACCGCTGCCAGCCGATGAGCGCGAACCGAAAAGGCATCAATATCGGGGAAGGTGCCAGCGTCTTCCTGCTCTCCCGGGAATCCGGGCCGCTCGAACTGTTGGGCGTAGGAGAAAGCTGCGACGCCTACCACCTTTCCTCCCCGGATCCACAGGGCCGAGGTGCCGAGGCCGCCATGCGTGCCGCCCTCCACGATGCACGGCTCGTCGCCACCGACATCGACTATGTCAATCTCCACGCAACTGGGACGATTAAGAATGACCAGATGGAAAGCCTCGCTATGGCCAGAGTCTTCCCGGCCGGCGTCATCTGCAGCGGAACCAAACCCCTCACAGGCCACACCCTTGGTGCTGCAGGCGCCATCGAAGCAGCCCTCTGCTGCCTCGCAATCACAGACGACGTCATCCCTCCCCACATCTGGGATGGCCATTCCGACCCCACGCTTCCGGCCCTCCGTCTCGCCACCCTCGGACAGAGTTTTTCGCCCACCGCACAACGTATCTGCATGACGAACAATTTCGCCTTCGGCGGCAGCAACGTCAGCCTGATCTTCAGCGCCACGCGATGACTGACTTCCCCGCCATTGAAAGCCTGATCCCGCATCGTGCGCCAATGGTCTTCCTCGATCGTGTCTCGGAATTCACGACGACGCGACTTGTCGCCCATTATCTTCCACCGCTCGGGCATTGGTGCGGCGAACGCGGACTACCCTCGTTCATGGGTGTCGAGATCATCGCCCAAGCCATCGCCGCCCACAATAGCCTGCATTCCCGCCAAACGAACGCCAACGCCTCACCGTCGTTGGGCGTGCTCTTGGGCACTCGACGCTACGAGGCGACCCAGCCCTTCTTTCCCCTCGCCGAAGAAATCACCGTCGTGATCGAAGAGAAAATGCAGGATGCCTCCGGCTTCGGGGCCTACGCAGGCGTGCTGTTTTCCGCGACGCAGGCGAAACTCGCCTCGGCGACCGTAAAAGTCTTTCGCCCCGCGGATTTTCGTGCCTACATAACACCCCCCCGCACCCCATGAAGAACCGTCGCGTCCTCGTCACCGGCTCCAGCCGAGGTATCGGCAAGGCGATCGCGCTCCGTCTCGCCCAAGACGGCTTCCAGGTGACCATCCACTGTCGCGCCCGGCTCGAGGAGGCCGACCAGACGGTCAGGGAAATTGAAGCCTGCGGCGGTAAGGCCGACGTGCTCAGCTTCGACGTCCGCGACCTCGCCAAGGCGAAAGTCGAACTGGAATCCGCGATCGCCGCTCAGGGTGCCTACTGGGGCGTCGTGTTGAACGCCGGGATTATCCGGGACAATACCTTCGCCGCCATCGAGCCACTCGACTGGAGCGAGGTCATCGATACTTCCCTATCAGGCTTCTACAATGTGCTCCACCCGCTGGTCATGCCGATGGTTCGCCTGCGTGACGGCGGACGGGTCGTACTGCTTTCTTCGGTCGCGGGTGTAGCTGGTAACCGTGGCCAGACCAACTATAGCGCGGCGAAGGCCGGATTGATTGGCGCCGGCAAAGCCCTCGCGGTCGAATTGGCTCCGCGCGGTATCACCGTGAACTCGGTCGCCCCAGGGCTCATCGACACGGAGATGACAAAAGACGTCGATCGCTCCCATGTGCTCCCGGCGATCCCGATGGGACGCTCCGGCACGGTCGAAGAAGTCTCTGGCGTGGTCGCCTTCCTCTTCTCTCCGTCGGCGTCCTACGTGACCCGTCAGGTCATCGGCGTGAACGGAGGCCTGGTATGAGCCACCGCGTCGTCGTCACAGGCATGGGCGGCGTCACCGCCCTCGGCAGCGATTGGCCGACGATTGCGGCCAATCTGCACGCCCGCCGTAACGCCATCGTCCGCATACCGGAGTGGGATATGTTCGAGAACATGAACACCCGGCTCGGCGCCCCGGTCCCGGATTTCGCCGTGCCAGCCCACTGGCCACGCAAGAACACCCGCTCCATGGGACGGGTCGCCCAGCTGGCCGTTCGCGCCACCGAACTCGCCCTCGCCGAAGCCGGCCTCGCCGCCGACCTCACTATCCGGGATGGCCGCATGGGCGTAGCCTACGGCTCGTCCTTCGGCAGCATGGATCCGATTCGCCTCTGCGGCCACGCTCTCTCAACGGGTTCTACCAAGGGCATCACCTCGACGAGTTACCTGCAGGCGATGAGCCATACGACGGCGGTCAACATCGCCCTGCACTTCGAGCTCAAAGGTCGCATTATCCCGACCAGTAGCGCCTGTTCCTCGGCGAGCCACGCCATCGGCTACTCCTATGAGGCGATTCGCAGCGGTCGCCAGACGATGATGGTCGCCGGCGGCTCCGAGGAATTCACGCCCGCCCACGCCCTCATCTTTGATACGCTTTTCGCGACGAGTACCCAGAACGAGACGCCCACCCTTACCCCTCGCCCGTTCGACCGTTCCCGTGATGGCCTCGTGGTCGGCGAAGGCGCCTGCACGCTCGTCCTTGAGGATCGCGAACACGCCCTGGCCCGCGGCGCCATCATCCATGCTGAGATCATTGGCTTCGGGACCAATTCCGACGGCGCCCACGCCACGCAACCGACTTCTGCGACGATGGCCCGTTGCATCGAGATGGCCTTGGCTGACGCTGGTCTATCAGCCGACGCCATCGGCTACGTGAGCGCCCACGGGACAGCGACCGACCGCGGCGACATCGCAGAAAGCCACGCAACCTCCCAGGTGCTGGGTACCGCGATGCCCATCAGTTCGATGAAGAGCTACCTCGGTCACACCCTAGGAGCCTGTGGCTCGATCGAAGCGTGGTGGGGCATCGAGATGATGAAACGCGGCTCCTTCGCCCCGACGCTTAACCTCGTCGAACCCGACCCGGCTTGCGGGCAGCTCGACTACATCAAAGACGAAGACCGCGCCATCGAGACGGAGCATATCCTCAGTAATAATTTCGCCTTCGGAGGCATCAATACCTCCCTGGTCTTCCGGCGGGTGCGCTGAGTTCAACCAGCCACCGGTACCTGCTTCGCACGCAGTCGACGGACGCAAGCCTCGATAATCACGTCTAATTCCCGATCGACAGTCTGACGTCCATGCGCCCGCTCGGTTGCTTCGACCGTCTGACGCAAGGCTCGACCGGGTGCGGAAGCTCCGGCAAGCCGGCTCCGCAACACCACGCCCTGGCTCGCAGCCAGCAACATGGCTGCGACGACCTGTTCAGTGAGTTCCAAGATCCGCAGGCAATCACGGGCGGCGATCGTCCCCATGCTGACCTTATCCTGATTATGGCATTCGGTCGAACGGGAGAAGGCGGTGGCGGGCATGGTCAGCTTGAGCGCCTCGGCGGTCCAAGCGGAACACGAAATCTGCAGCGCCTTAAAGCCGTGCTGTAAAGCTTTGGACCGACCCGTCTCTCCGACGAGATTCGCCGGCAAGCCGTGACTGTAACGGGCATCCACGAGCAAGGCCATCTGGCGGTCTAACAGGTCAGCGACGCTCGCGACGGCGAGCTTCAGCCCGTCCATCGCGAAACCGACATGGCCACCATAGAAATGGCCACCATGCAGGATCCGGCCGCTCACTGGATCGACCAAAGGATTATCGTTGGCGCTGTTGACCTCATTCTCGAGATCACGACGTACCCACGTCAGGGCATCCTCCAGCACGCCGATGACATGCGGGGCACAGCGGACAGAGTATCGATCTTGGATGCGACTATGCGCCGCCCCCCGCTTGACCCCGAGGTCCGACCTCAGGCGAGCGGCAACGGCTTGCTGGCCAACATGTGGTTTAGCCGAGAACAAAACCTCATCAAAGTGTTCGGGATTACCGTCGATGGCATAGCTCACCATCGCGGTAATACGGCTGGCTGCCCGGGAAAGGTATGCCGCCCGATCGAAGGCGAGGCACGCCAGTCCGGTCATCACGGCCGTTCCATTCATGAGCGCGAGGCCTTCCTTCGGCGCCAAGGTGATTGGCCGAAGACGGGCCGCCTTCAGCGCCGCGATCGAGCTCATCATCTTGCCCCCATGGCTGGCCCGTCGCTTGCCGGTCATGGTGGCGGCGACGTACGAAAGGGGCGTGAGGTCACCACTGGCTCCGACCGAACCTTCGCAAGGGATGCGCGGGAGGACGTCGCGGTTCAACATGCCAGCCAGGAGCTCCAATAGTTCGGGCCGGACGCCGGAAAAACCCAGCGACAGCGAGTTGAGGCGACAGACCAACACCGCGCGCGTAGTGATGGCATCCAACGGCGCGCCCGTTCCGACGCCATGGTAGCGAATCAAGTTATCCGGCAAACCGGCCACAAGGTCGGCGGGGATCTCGGTCGTGCAGTTGTCGCCATAACCCGTGTTGACGCCGTAGACGCAATCTTCGTCGGCCAAGGCCTGTCGGAGAAATTCCGCGCCCCGGATGATGCGCCGGCGATACGCTGCGGACTTCGGTAGGCCAATCGGCCGGTCGGCCACCGCGATCGCAACGACGTCTTCGATGCTCAGGCGTGACTGGCCGACGGTGACGGGAGATTTATTTGCGCGGGCCATGGGAAACAGGGGTTGGGCGGGGTTGCCAGAAATCGAAGAAGTTGAACCATTGCAGGGGATGTGCGACACAAAGTTGCTCTAACTTTGCCGCATAACGACGGGCAAGCTGGGCCAACACTTCCGCTCGCTGCACACGCGGCAGAGAGACCTGGTCGGCGAATTTCTCGACGACTACCTTGTAGCCGCCGTTATGCCCCAGGCAGAAGAATAGATAGACCGGACATTCCAGGGCGGCCGCGAGGACGAACGGACCACGGGGAAACTCGGCGGGCGCGCCCAGGAAATCGGCGGACACGGTCTGGCCGTTCTCGCTCTGAGGGGTGCGGTCCCCGACAATCACGACGCATTCGCCTCGATCGATGATCTCCCGGAGGCGTATTGCGGTCTCGGGACCAAAGCTACTCACATGAATGACATCCTGAGCGGAAGCGGGCGCCGCTTCCTTAATAGTGCCCGTGAACTTGGCCGCGTGGGCAAAATGCACGACCGCGTGGAAGCCCGTAAAACCATAGCGGGCCGCGACGGCGCGCATCATCTCCAGGTTGCCGAGATGTGCGCCGATAATCAGCGCACCGCGTCCGTTGGCCCGCGCCTCGCGCATCATGTCGATGTCTGGAAAATCCAATTCGGCGATGAGCCACGGGTCGAGCCAGGCGGTCAGTTTATCGTGAGCGGAAAAACCGAATTTTAGAAATAGTCGATAGGCGTTCCACCAGCCAGGCCGCGGGGATTGTCCTTCGGTGAACTGATGCAATCGGCGGAGATAATCCAGTGTGGCCCGCCGGGCGGTCCCGCCGGTAAGGAAGAAATAGGTGACGATGAGCGGAATGAGCGGGAGGGCCAGCCAGCGGCCGAAGCAGCGGTGCACCCAAGAGGTGAAGGCCAGACCCCAACGGGATCCGCGTTCCTTCGCCCGCGCCCAATGCGTCCCACGACGAGGCGCACCGATGAGATCTAAGGCGCGCCGGGTGAGATGCCACGGCATAGCGCAGGCCAGCCGTGTGTGCGTCCAGCTGATGAGGACATTATCGAGCAGGGGCTTGAAGTGGGACTTGCCGTCGACGGGGTAAGTGACGCGCACCGGCCTCCAGGTCATCGGCACGCCGCGCCAATGGAGGCGAACCACGATCTCGATATCGAAGCTCATCCGGCTGGGTAGCGATTGTTCGTCCAACAAGGCGCAGGTCGCCTCGAGGGGATAAAGCCGGAAACCGCACATGGAGTCTTTGATCTCGAAGGACATGGTCTCTACCCACACCCAGAAATGCGTGAGGTAACGGCCGAGCTTACGACCCATCGGAATCGATTCATCGTACACGGGATAACCGCAGACCATTGTCTCCGGCGACTCCCGACCAGCCGTAAAGAATTCCTTGAGCGCGGAGAGATCGTGCTGGCCGTCGGCGTCGACCTGCATGCCATGGCTAAAACCAGCCGCCCGCGCGGCACGTAAGCCCGCCATCACGGCCCCACCCTTCCCGAGATTGATCGGCAGTACCAAGAGCTTGACCAAAGGATTCTCCGCCGCGACCTGCGCGAGGATGGCGGCGTTCGGCGCATCGCTGGCGTCATCGACTAAGATAAGCGGCAAGCCATGGGCGGAAAGCCGTGCCATCGTGCCGACGGCCGCCGCGCTGTGATTATAAGACGGGACGATGAAACAAGGGTTATACATGGAGCACAGATTGGCGGAGCAGCGCACCGGAGGCCTTGAGCTTTCCATCGTGGTCGTAACGGAAACGTACGCCATCGGGACAGCGGGTCAACGTAAGCTCGAGCGTCTCCATCGGATAAACAGCCGCGTTGAACTTGAGGTTATCAACCACGGTAAATTCAGCCGAAACGCCCAGATAGGTTTCGGCAATTAAAGCAGCCCAATCGATGAGCGTCACGCCGGGCAAGATCGGCAGACCCGGGAAATGGCCGGCGAATATGGGTAACTCCGGAGGCACCTTAAGCGTGAGGCGCACGCCGTCTTCCAAACTTTGATGGGCCAGCAACTGCGGCCAGCCGGCTTCGGCCGGGAAACCTTTACTAGGCGGATCGAAGATCGCGCGCAAGGTCGCCTGCGTCGCCTTCCCCCGGGCGTCCGCCGGGAGCCGCGGGAGGAATTTCCATCGTCGGGGCGCAACGACGGCGTCATGTCGGACCAATAAAGCCGCGCGTAGCTCGGCGGCCAAGGCAATGTAATCGACCGTCGGTAATTCGC
>Ga0194048_10001616_pt1 | contig 11236 bp, 13 predicted proteins | sample JunL225m_MetaG_FD_161685 | JGI IMG/M metagenome (GOLD analysis project Ga0194048, IMG submission 161685) | Anoxic zone freshwater microbial communities from boreal shield lake in IISD Experimental Lakes Area, Ontario, Canada - Jun2016-L222-5m | ecosystem: Environmental > Aquatic > Freshwater >...
CGGTGGCAATCTACACCGTCAATTCTCTTGGCCGGCGGCCGTTTCAAGCTGGCCGTAATTGTTCATCACGAACATGTATTCGTCCTTTGACAATCCCGTTGCATCGATTGCCCGACGATCAAACATGTTGTATCGACCACCCATCTGGACCTTGCGATAGGCCTTGAAGTTAGCAATCTGATCAACCGTGAATAGAGTCTGTGCTTTCATCTAGGATAAGTATACCATCATCTCAGGATTTGTACATAAAAAAGTGTACGTACCTGAAGGCCGGCGGCCTCGATCACACGATCCTCGAGAAGTTGTTCACCTTCGAGAAAGTGATCTTGGCCGGGAATTTGCCATCGAGAAGGTCTTGCTTGTGGGAAATAACAAACACATGTGTGTCTGGGCCCAGCACGGACATGATCTTGAGAAGGTTGTCAACGCCGTCTGAGTCCATCGACGAATCAAATGTCTCATCGAGAATCAAAAGATTGGTCGCGATTGAATTTTTCATCTTGGCAATCTGGCGCCAGGTGAACAAGAGTGCCAGGTCAATCCTTTGTTTCTCTCCCTCCGAGAATGACCCATATGAGAAGTCATCGCAATGGCGTGAGCGAATCTGCTCTTCAAATGATTCATTCAGGGTGAATGACACAAAGAAGTCAAGCACATTCAGGTATTGATTGATGTACTTGTTCATCACGGGAAGGTATTGCTTAATGACCTTTGTCTTGATTCCCGTGTCCTTGAGAAGCTCTAAGAGGACTTCATTGTATGTTCGCGAGTCAAGCTGGCGGCACCTGAGCTCAGATAGCGACTCGGCCTCAGCCCTGAGCATTCCCAGCAACTCCGTGCCGGAAGATGAATCGGCAACGCCGGACCCAGAGTGCAATTTCTTGGACAAGACCGTCGCGCGCTTGTTCAAAGAATCAATGACTCCTCCCGCCGCATTGATTCTTGCATATGCCTTTCTCAAGGACTCCATGTTTTCATGTGCCCGTGCCAAGACCGGCATATGAGCCTCGACAGATTCTTCAAGCTTGGCCAGGCCGGATGCAATTTCCTCGAGGCCATGCGTATTAGAGGCGATTCGATCGGCCTGCAAGTCTCCCGAGATTTTCTGTTCACACACCGGGCACGAATCATTGCTCGCATAGAACTGTAACTCCTGGCTCATGCGGGCCTGATTCTTGGTGATCCCCGCCTTGAATCTTGAAAGTTTAGCCTCTCGCTCCTTGGCCAAACAGAGGGCATTCTCCGCGAGACCCAGGTTAGCACTGTATTCACCCTCAAGGGCAATTTTCTCCGCACACTTCTCGCCTATTTCCGCATGGAGTTCACGGATTTCTCTCTGAATCTCCGCGATGTTGTTCTGGTCTATCACCTTGAGCTCGTCAATGTGCTTGTTCTGGAGCGTGATTTTAGCCTTGATCAGGGTGAGGGATGACTCCGTTTCGGCCATTTGCTCACGAAGCTTTCCGGCTTTTTCTTTGAGAAGCACGTTCATCCTCGTGAACATGCCGATGTCAAGAAGATCCTCAACCACCTCGCGCCGAGTCCATCCTGGAAGCTGCATGAAAGGAACAAACGAGGACGAGCCTAGGACCACAATCTGATGAAATGTTTTGTGGTTAAGCTTGAGGATGTTTGCCTCAAGCACATTCTGATAGTCCCTCGAATGCGACTCCTGGTTGAGAAGAACGGAGTCGGCCCAAATCTCAAAGATATTCGGCCGCATCCCACGAATGACCTCGTACTTAACGGGGCCGATAGAGAATTCAACCTTGACCAAGGTGCCTTTTCCGTTGATCGAGTTAATGAGCCCGCCCTTAACAATTGCTCGATGCGGCTTTCCAAATAAGGCAAACGATAGCGCATCAAGAAGCGTGGACTTACCTGAGCCGTTTGCGCCAACAATAAGCGTGGAAGGCTCAGAGCAAAGCGAAATGCGTGTCGGGACATCACCCGTCGATAGAAAATTCTGCCACTGGATCGATCTAAAAATAATCATACAATGTCTCCTGATTGCGCCTCCGCATACAACTCTTGAATAAGCGTCTTTAGGCGCTCTCTGTCAAGATCCGTCTCAATTGCTTCGATGTATGTTGAGAGCAGTTTACCCGTATCCTCCGTCGAGACAAGCTCATCACTTATCGAGGCGCCCGCAAACTCCTCAAAGCTTTCGGCAATTTTAAGATCGAATGGACCAGCGGCCTGAAGAAGCGTGACATACTTGTCAAAGATGAACGGGTCCGTTTTTTTGGCAACAACAACCTTGACACAGGAATTGGCCGCGCGGGTGAAGTCCGTCGCCCCGATCACATCTCCTGGAGAGGGATAGATTGAGTCATTGTACACGAATCGATTAAACATGGTGAGTGGATTCCGGACATGTGTCAGTTCTCGTGATCTCAGGTCAAGCACATGAAAGAACTTAGGATCATCCGCATCAGACCAAGTTTGCTCGTATTGTGTCCCCAGGTAATGAATATTCCCGCGTGTTGACTTGGTGTGATAGTGACCTGATAGCACCATCTCAAAGCGCTTGAACATGTCCGCGTCCATCCCGTGTGCGGCGACGGGCATTCCTTTCATCATCTCAAATCCCTTGAGCTCAAGGTGTGCCATCAGGATCGACGCAGGGCACTTCTCGATAAATTCGATCGACTCCCCGTGGTTGTCTCCTGTTACCCATGGGAGAAAGCCAATAGGAACCCCGCCAATGGATCGAACCTGCGGGCGCGTGCAAACGGACACGGCATCCGTGTAGCCACCAAGCACCTCTTGAAGGCCGCAAAGAGAGTTGGTGTTTCGAAAGTACACATCATGATTTCCCGGAATAATTGTCATCTCCATTCCCGCCGCGATCATGGGCTCAAAAAACATGGCCCTGACACGGGCCAGGATCTTGAAGTTCACATACTTTCGATGGTCATAGAAATCGCCAAGATGTATGATATGCCGAATATCATGGGCCACACAATGCGGAAAGAATATATCCCGAAAGAATCTCTCCGTGTAATCGATAAAGACATCGGCAGAATTCTTAAGGCCAAAGTGGGAGTCATTCAGGATGGCGACCTTCATGGGCGATTGAAAAACATGTCAAGGGAGGATTTCACCACCTTCTGGCTCAGGCGAGCAATCTTACGAGCGGGCTTTTTTGCCTTGGTCACTCGCTCAGGGTCTTGATGTGAGTCAACCTTGGACCGGACTCGAGCGACCAGTGATTCACCGCCCGTGTATTGAGAAGATCCATCATCACCAAAGTTGGCAAAGGAGGAGATGTCCGCATGCGACATGTACAGAACCTTGATGTCCTGTTGCTTTTTCTCGATCGCGATGCGTCGAAGAAATGCGAAATATGCGATCTGCGTGAAATAAGCAAAGGCATTTGGAAGTCCTGAGCGAGTAACCGCATCGGCCTTGAACCCACCAAGCGCCTTGAGGCAATTCTCAACCGCATCCATGACCATTTCTTCACGATACGTGTACCGAATAAAGTTAGGCTTTCGTGAGAGGCCTTCACAAATTTTAAGAAAGCATGTGCCAATATACTCTGATGCCGTGGGTTCGAGACCTGTTCCAGCACGAGCAAGCTTCAAGGTGCGCGCATGATCGATAACGGCCAAACTGAATTCCTTGTTGTTGACATAGTGTTCCCTCTGTGAGGGTTTAAGTTTCGGGGCCATCTCGTTCATTAGATAGAAATTATACCATGGGCTGGCAAAAAGTACACCTTTATTCTCACATCTTCCACTCTCGCGAGAATAAGGTAAAATAAAGGTGTACAGATTTGAGGTCTACGGTATAATAATCAGTATACCTCCAAGGCAATAAGCGACCTCAGATTAGCAAGGCAAGTAGATGCCAATTGATAAATCACCGGATACAAACCCAATAATACTCCGAAGAGGAGACAAGACCTTAGTTAAGGTCAAAGCGCTTGTTGTGTTTCAACTTAGCGGCCAGATCAATGGGCTTATTGGACCCACTCACCTTCTTCTTTGGCTTAGGCGACTCCGTCTCATCCATCAACTTGCTTAACTCTTCGGCGCCCATCGCGCCTTTGAGTGTGTTGATCAGAAAAAACTGGCAATAAGAGGTTTTCTCAGCCAGGGTTGCCGTCGAGCGCACCAACACGTTAAACATGGACATGTGAAGATGATCCGTCTCTCCGATTGTCCATGGGATCAGGATAGGTGAGACACCTCCTGTCTCGGACATGGCTCGAACAACCTGAAGTGGGCGGGCAATCACCAGCTCATCGTCGGCCAGCCCTTCGGTCTCATCACACTCAATCTCTTCGGCCAGGACCAGAGACCCATCAATCATTCGATAGGCATAGATGTGGAGGCCCTGAGTGTATTCTTCGAGTTCTGGTGTCATGAGAGTGGGACTTCGTGGATTTTGTAATCTAGACTTTCGCGTGCATAGATATTTATCCGTTCCACGGCATGGGCAAGTGTGTAGTTCTTTCGCTTACGCCAGGACAGGTCATCGGCCAGGTCAAAAACCGTGGTTCCCCGACCATCATCGGATTTTCGAAGACCTCGCCCGATTGATTGAAGAAGTCTAATTTGACTCTTGGTTGGAGATGCCATCACGATATTGTGCAAGTTTCGAATGTTGATGCCCGTCGAGAACGTGCCCATTGACGCGACCACGATCGCGCCCGTCTCCGTTTCCATGATGGTGCGAATCCGCTCACGCTCATCCGTCTCCACACACCCCGAGACAAAGTACAGGTTTCTCCCACTTCCCGCGAGCTTCTCCTTGATCAAGTCGTGGAGTGGTTTCCCATGCTTCTCGACATAGTTAAAAAGCACCAGTGTGTTTCCAGGCTGATCAATTGCCAGATTAACAATGAAATTATTTCTCGGCCGATAAGAGACAATGAAATCCAACTCCGCCGCATATTCCATCTTGCCCAAGCCTTTTCTGACCGCGTCAGGATACTTAAGGGCCAACACGTTGATTTTCAATTGCGCAAGTGTATCGGCCGCGATGAGCTCTCGTGTGGTGGTCACCTGATACACGGGGCCAAAGCATCCCTCAAGCACAAGGCGATTAACCTGAGTCCCATCGAGTGTTCCCGTGGTTCCGATTCGCATGTGTGCCTTGGTTAGATACCCCATGATTTTAACCAGCGAGGCGGCCTTGAACTGGTGCGCCTCGTCGCCGATGACGCATCCGAACTCCTGGAACCACTTTGGGCCCATCTTGATTGCCGATTGCCAGGTCGTGATCACCACTCTCGCCGAGGCCATTTCTTTCTCTTTTCCAGAATAGATCCTATGCACCAGGCTCTCGACCTCGAAAGAACTATCACCCGAGGAGTAATCGCAAAAGTCTTTGAACAGCTGCTCGACGAGCGATGTTGTCGGGACAATGACAATTGCCCGAAGGCCATCAAATTGAAGTCTCTCCAGAAGTGCCCATCTCAGGAGCAGGTAAATGATGAGCGACTTGCCGGAACCTGTTGGAGACACAAGCACGGCCCTTCGATTCGAGACGCCATGGGCAAATGCGGCCACCTGATAGTCTCGAGCCTGAATCTGAGCGCCTCCCGAAGAGAGCTCAAGCGAGTCCAGAAACTCTGAGACCTGAGCCGGCTTGACGGGTGGCACCTCGAGCGACGTCTCAAACTCATACTCACGAAGCTTGCAGAATTCCGATAGGTGATACAATAGGCCGCGCGGGAGCGTGTTGTCCCTTGAATTAAAAAGGCGAATCTTTCCATCCCACAGTTTGTTCCTGTACGAGGGCACAAACTTATACCCGTTGGCAAAAAAGGTGAAGAATTCAGAGACTTCACGAAGTGCACCGGACTCTTCGCACTCGACAAAAATCTCCGTCTCATCCTTTCCACGGGCACGAATGATCGTTTTCATTATCCTCCAGATGTGAATTTCCGGAAATCCAACACATTCTTAACCACGGAATGGCGCCATCGGAGTGTTCCCATGATCTCTTCAAGGGCCTCATTGATGGTTTTCTGATACTCTGCCTTTCCTGACAGCCTCTGAATGTCCGCATCCGCCGCATAGAACATGTCCATGTCAGATCGAAGCGGCCGCGTCATTCCTCCGAACGGATCATAGGGCCATCCCTTCGCATCCATCGCGTCCTTGGTCATTTTCCCATTGTAATACAGGAATTTGTCTCTTCGGAGTCCCGCAAGCTCCATCTCAAGCCTTTTCAAGAACAGACGTGATTCCGTTAGGAATGAGAGATACTTGGCGTGAATCTTGGCAAACCTGATCGAAGATTCATCCAGGGCGACTTCATCTATCTGACAATCTTTTTCCCACATTGTCAGGATCGTATCAATAGGTATCATGACTCCAATTTATTACACGGCCAAAAACTCAAAGAAGCTGTATTGAAGTGTGACCGTGGCGGAAATAAAAGACACCTCCGTGGCCTGCGTGGAGAATTCAAAGCCTGAAAGCGAAACGGGAAACGCATCCATAAAGCGAATGCGGTTGTTGGGATTGTTTTTACCCGTCAAGATTGACAAAGTTAGATCATGGCAGAGTGGATCTCCAGGCCGAGTTGCATTTGCCGTGATCCATCCAAGCATCTCTCGATAATTAACCATGTCTTCGTCCACCATGAATGTAACGGTGAGAGGCTCATACTGAATATGATCGCCAGGCGTCCAGGCAGACTGATTCCGGTAATTGGTCTGAACAGGCGAGAGAGAAACGGCCGGAAGTGCGACCAGTGTGGAAAAATATGCCGTGTTAACATATTTGGCATTATCAATCGTGAGCATCCACCCCGTGGGCGATAGGAAATTTCGATTAGGCGTGATACTGTTCATATGTGAAGTTATTTATGCACAAAAAAAGGGAGCCCCTTTTGAGGGCTCCCCGTGTGAGACTATCAGATCTTACTGACCAGCCGTCGCGGCCTGCACACCACGGAGTGACAGGTTCTTCACGTTGAAGAAGCGGTAGTAGAAGTTCGAGTTGTTGATACCGGCCTGTTGGACGGAACCAGCTTGTGAGACGAACGGATTGGCAACCAGGCCGTACCGGGTCTTGAAGGCGATCTTAGGCTGGAATGTGGCAGGATCCACGGCGCGAACCATCGTGAGAGGCACATAAGGCGCATAGAAGATACCCGCATCATACGGGTTAGTTCCACGGTACCCAACGGTCACGTAGTCCGTGGTCGCATACGGGTCAACGTACACCTTGATCCGGCCATTGAGCACACCCGCAAAGGTGTTGCCCGTATCATCAACCTCAAGGGAGCTTGTGAGCGCCGGAGAGTACTCCAACACGCCGGTCGCGGCCAGGGCCGAGGCAACGTTCGAAGAGCAGATAACGATGTTACCCTTTCCACGACGTGTATCCTTGGCGATCTGATTAGCCTCGAGCTCAATAGCAACCAGCAAGCTCTTGTACCGCTCCAAGGCCCAACGGCCATCGGCATCTTTCGACACGTTGTAGGTACCGGAGACGTCATAGCCAAACTGAGCACCGAGAACGGCCTTGGTGTTGATCGTGTCGATAACTTCACGATTGATTTCGAACAGGATCTCGGATGAGAGGATGTTCGCCAGCTCTGACTCGGCATCAAGACCATGAACGGCCTTCAAATCCTGGGCCAATTCCATGGTGTAGTCAGCCTTGAGCGCGCGGGTAACGGCCGTGACCGTGGATTTCTCGATCGAGAAGCCCATGTTCTTGAAGCCAACGTCACCTGAGCCAGTATCGGCAAAGTTGCCTGACAAGGCTTCACCGTCCGCGGTGGCCAGGCGATTAGCAAACGCCGATGAGACAACGGCCGTATTAGCGAATGAAAGCACCGATCCAGAGGCGATTGTTTGTACGGTGTTATTAACCGTAACGGCGTTCGTAGTGACGGCGGTCACGATGGTGCCAGGAGAGATCAGGTCATTGATCGCACCGGTGGCGCCAGTAACGGAAGCACCAACCAATACGCGGCCTGTCGCAAGAATGCCATTGATGGTGATTGTTGTTCCACTGGAAGTGGCCGAGATCGCCGAGGAGTAATACGGTGTGAAGGTCGATGCGGTATTGGGCAAGGTTGAGCCAACCTTACCGCCATATGAAGCATCCGCGCCGGAGACCACGCCTGAAGCCGAAAGACCTGACTGGTACTTAGGCTTGATGGCGAAGATAAGGCCCGTAGGAGCCGACATGGGCTGGACGCCAGCAATGTCATAGGCAATGAGGTTAGGCATCGCGCGACGAACCAGTGAGATCAGGATAGGATCGAAGTTCTGCATCTGACCAACGCCGGTGGTTTCGTTCAGGGACTGCGCGCGCTCTTCCTTCATGGCCTTCTCCTGGTTCTCAAGGAGAATGGCCGTAACGGATTTGCGGTATGAATCACGGATCTTGGGGGCTTCAGCGTGTTCGAGGATAGGAGCCCATTTCTTAAGGGCTGATTCTGAGTTAAACATATTTTTCTGTGAGTTGTACGGACGTGTGTGTTATTGTTACGGTAACGGGTGGTTCTCTCTTACTTGTTTGGATTATTCTTCTCAACGCGAGAGATCGCAGAGAGATAATTTTTCATGTCGGATGTGAGGGAGGCTTCGGGCGCATCGGCGCCTTCAATGATCACCTCCGTGGTTTTCCTGCCTGAGACAACCGGCTTAGAGGGCAAGACTTTCTCTGAATTGTTTCCGCGGAAATATGTCTCCTTGATCGTGGCTACCTTTTTCTGAAAGGCTTCAGACGAATCAAACGACACATTTTTGGCCAGCTCCGTGAGCTTAGAGGCCTGTGTGGATGCCAAACCTTTTGAGGCTTCAGCAAGAATGGACTGGCGAACCAGCTTCTCAGTTGATCCTGACAATTTCGCATGCTCCTTTCGTGATTCCGCAAGCGCTTCGGTCAGAGATGCAACTTTACCATTGAGCTCCTTAACCACATTCCTCTTGCCGGCCGGAACTTCAATGTAATGCTCTTCGAAGGTTGACTTGAGCGACCTGATGAAGCTCTCGGCGATCTCCGTGCGAAGACCTGTCTCGATCGAGACCTTGTTGGCCTTCATCCATGTCTCCACGACATAGGTGAGATATGAATCGGTCTTTTCCACAAGGTCGGCCTTGATCTGACGTGTCTGGGCCGAAAGCTTACGAGTGAACCGTTCACACAAGGCTTTCTTCTTGGCCTGTACCAGACTCTTAACGGCCGTTTCGAAGATTGTCTTGGCGTTGGTCTTGAATGCTTCAGAGAGACTCTTATCAGAGGCGACTAGGGCCTGGACATGTTCCGCATATGACTCATTGTCCTTTTCGTCTTCTTTATCCATGTCCATACTCATGTCCATGTCCATGTCTTCGTCCTTTTTGTCCATCTCATCCGTGCCCTTGTCTTCAATGTCATCAGAAGCAATCTCTTCGTTTGTGGTTTCAGACTCACCTTCAGCGCCCTTGTCTTCAATGTCATCAGAAGCAATCTCTTCGTTTGTGGCTTCAGACTCACCTTCTCCGGCTTCTTCGGCCGCGTCCGCCGCCACCATGGCCTTGATCGCATCCTGAAGCTCTTCTTTGGACATGTTAACCAGGTTCTTCATGACCTTGTCGATGAGCTTCTGCTTATCGGCAAACTCTTCGCCATGGCCGCCCTCTTCTTCGCCAGCTTCTTCAGTCTTTTCTTTATTGTCTTGATCTTCGCCCTTGTCTTCTTCGCCCTTGTCTTCGATGTCGTCAGAAGCAATCTCTTCGTTCTTAACTTCATCTTTTTCGCCTTCTTTTTCTGAGCCCATGTCGCCTTCAAGCTTAGGTTCGGAGTCGGAGTTATCCGTGTCCTGTTCAAGCTCTTGATTTTTACGAAGCTCATCGGCCGTAACGTCCTCGATCAGGTCGATCATGCGCTTACTTGTTGTCTTGACTTTGGTCATAGTATTCTGAGTCTTTATACCGATGTTAGAGTTTGGAGAGGAAATCCGTAACATCGTCGTTTGCCGAAGATGCCTCATACACGGGTATCAGTCTCGCTGTTTCAAGGGAGGATGAGCTATCATCTTCCGATCCCATAATGTAAACCATCACTGCCTGTTCAATCTTACCACCCATTATCAAATTAAATCTTCTTGGAAATCTCTTCAAGGAGCCGGCTGAATTCCTTGGTCTGGGCCATCCCGTATTCCTTGGAATTCATCTTGCCCTTGGCCGACTTGAGACGCTCGGCCATCTTATCAACCTTGTTGGCGATGAAGTGTGAGCCGTCAAATGTCCAATCCACGGATTCCATGATGCCTTCGACAAAGGCCGAGGGCGCGGAAGGATCTTGAACAATGTCAACCGTGGCCAGCATGAAATCATCCTTGACATATGTGACGCCGCCCCGATTTTCCACGGAGCCCATCCCTCGGGATGAGACGCCAAGCTTAACTCCGCCTTCAACCAGTCCTTTAACGATCAGGCCCATCGGCGTGTTGAGGATCAGCGCCTTTCCAACAACATCATTTCCATCCCAGCGAAGAGACGTGATACGATGTGAGACCTTATCAAGGTTGATCGTGGGCCCTTCAGGATGATTAAGCTCGCCCACCGCGCGGCCCGTCATGACCTGCTCCGCGACATACTTATTAACGGCCTCGGCCAGGATCGCGCGAGGATAGATTCGCTTGTTCCGGTTCTCCTGTTCCGCCTGCATGAAAACGCCCTCAATAAACACTTTCTTTTCGCCGGTGCCCGTGCCTTCCGTGATGTACTCGAGGCCTGAATCCTTAAACTCGGTGATTAAGAGCATATTGTGCCGTGTGTTATCCGTTACTTCTTGGCGGACTTTTCGGACTCTGATGAGGCTTTGTTGTAGATCTCAGATGTCATGGTGATGCGTGCCACGGCACGCGCCATTTCCATCTTAGCATCCATGGCCGCATTGAATGCGACTCCCGCCCTCTTATCTGATCCATTGGCCAGGGCGTCGATGAAATCTCGAGTATGATTCATTGGCTTTATTTATACGATTACGTGTCCTGACCGATGCTCATTCGCTTGAGAAACCCACTTTCTGTTGTGATAGAGGGGTCAAACAGGCCCGTCACGCCTGACTTAGGATCCGTCACGCGAATGTATTCGCGCCCGCCATCCGAGATCTTGCTCTCTGAATCAAGGCCGTATTTCGAGATAAGCTCCTTGATCTTGCCTATGCCTATCCCATCAAGTGTGAAGTCCGAATATTCTTCTCCCTCTCCATCACTATCACCATCGGCCTGATCAGGCTTTGTCTCTTGAGAGGCATCTTCTTGACCA
>Ga0194048_10001617_pt1 | contig 11232 bp, 22 predicted proteins | sample JunL225m_MetaG_FD_161685 | JGI IMG/M metagenome (GOLD analysis project Ga0194048, IMG submission 161685) | Anoxic zone freshwater microbial communities from boreal shield lake in IISD Experimental Lakes Area, Ontario, Canada - Jun2016-L222-5m | ecosystem: Environmental > Aquatic > Freshwater >...
CAAACTCTTGTCCACACTCAGCTGGCTGGGGTTGGCAGTCAGATACTTCAGGGCATCGGTCTTGGTCATGGGGTTGGGCAATGTAATAAACTCAATTTCCACATGACCCTGCTTCACCATGTTCTTGACCTTGGTGGCAGTCTCGTTGGCAAACCAGATCTTTGTGCTGCCTTTGAAAGTGGTTGTACCCACCACAGCAAACAACCGGAAGTTGTTGCTGAGCAAGCTGTTGGCGTCACGGTCAGTGCTGGCCGGGGTAGTCACGGGCTTGACTGCCTTGGGCGTGGGAGTCAGGCGCGGGCTGCTGGCATTGCGGGTGACCAAGGGCTTGATGACCTTGCCTGCGGCAGCAACCGTGGGCGGCACACTCTGCGTTGGCTTAGCCGAAGTGGCATTGTGCATAACCAGCGGCTTGGGGGCCTTATTAACTTTGGGTGCGGTAGCACTGGCAGTCGTGGTCTGCGGCGGCTCAGTCGCCGTAGCAACTGCAAACGCCATGGTAAGATTCTTGAGATTTTTCGTTGACATTGTAATAGTTATCCTTTTATTTGTGTTTGGGATCTGTGTCCCTTGTGTAAACTGCCTACTCATTAAGTATAACACAGTGGTTGATCAGTGTCAACCACTTTCATCTAAGCTGCTAACACTTTGACACGGTTAAGCTGAGTGGTGTTGCCATCCCTGTGAGCTTTGACTGTGCCTGACAATTTCACCTGGCTGCCAGCAGCCAGTTCCTGTTTGAGGAACATAAAGAACAGGTTGCCATCTTGGGTGGCGTTGGCAGTGTACAGGCCCCATTTCTGGCTGTACCTGCACTGTACCACAGTGAACTCACCGGTTATGCGTTCGCCTATCTGCCCCACCAGCTGGCTAGTGGCAGCGGCTTCAGTACGCTGGTCAGCCACTACCCTGCGCTGGATATCACGCCGCGCACAACTGGGCAAGCTGGCCACAATGGCCAAGTCCAGGAAGTCAGTGTTGACGAATTCTGTCTTATGAGAGATTCGCAATGCACTGGCGGCAAATTCTTTAATGGTGCCGGCCATCTGCTCAAACACCAGACCATGAAAATGCTCACGCACTGAGTTGCCAGCCGCGATCTGCTCAGCAGTAAATACACCCTGTTCCAGCAATTCCCGCATCAGGATTTTATTGGGCTGAGTGACCGGACCGTCTGGGCCGTTGCTTTTGGGAAACTTTACATACTCGCCGTTGGCGGCCTGCGCGGCCACCGCCGCTGCCCAGACCTGATCAGCAGACCAGGTCTTCAGTGCCACAGGATTGGCGCGACGTGCTCGGGTAGCCTGCCAGCTGGGCTGGGGCGTAAACTGGTTGGGAGTGTATTGATTGCTGTATCGTTTATACATGTTGTTTGTGTGTTTTCCCCTACTCAACTAGTATAGCAAATGGTCTGGTCAGTGTCAACCAAATGTTTTGCCAGTGTTTTCAACAGGTTACACAGGACGGACGTCAGATACACTTTCTGGCGCCGTTAACTTCCATCCCAGCCGGGTCAACAGCCGCACGGCATCTGATGTCACCTTGGCCGTATACGCCTGAACTGATCGAGTATGGGAGTCAATACAGAGCGTACACACTATGGCACAGGGGCCACAGGGATTCATGATAAGTCCTTTGTTTTCAACACCTAGTTGAAGATCTCGATCAGATCCCATGCACAGTTGACGATCTCGGAATCGCCAGCACTGTGTCCCCGCTCATATGCAGCATAAGCAACCTTGCTGACATACTTCGCCGGAACACCATTGTCCAGCAGATGCTGCTGGAAGTCAGCGTCGAACGTATACTCTGGGAGTTGAGCCTTAAACAATGGCTGATCTCTCATAATGAAGTGAGCGTTCCGGACTGCGGTGTAATATCCAGCCCGCACATCATCCTCAAAATTTCCGGTCTTAGTGGGGATCACTGTGTTGTTTGCCATATCATAAGTATAGCAAACGGCTATCGCGTAGTCAACCAAATTCCAGAGAAAGTTTAGATCAACTAAGTCCTGTGTTTTCAACAACATAGCAACATCAATGGAATCAACAACTTAGCTAAAACCAGCTCTGTCGCGTGTTCAGAGACCCCAGATGGGTGTCTGACACCCCAACTCAGTGCTGAATGCGTTCCTGGGCGTTTCTAGCACTGTCACAGAGCTGGTATCTAGCTAGTGAGAACATACCAAAATGCCTGCTCAGGGGTGATTTTCAACACTTCATCGGGGTACTTGTTGATCTTTTTGCCTGAGCTGTTCACTCTTGAAATTGAAAACATTTTCTTGCCTATGCTCTTGACAACGCCAATGTGTAGGGTCCTGGGTCCATGAGCAAACACCAAATGGTCCCCGATAGCCACTTCCTGTTTGAGAAAGTCCTGCAAGCTAGTCCTCGGTCTCAGGACATTCCGGAAAGTCGTCCCAAGAATCATATTCGTGGCGGTAGTCGTTAAAGATCTCTGTGATTTCCATTTGGTATGTTGTCCTTGTGTGTTTAGATGTACATGGATGTTTCGGCATTGCGGGCAGCGGTGTCAGCTGCATTGAAGTTGCGATTGCGCCAACAGAATTCATACAAATTTAGGCGGTGTGAAGTGCCATATTTCTTAATGGTTACAGCCTTGTCAGTGATCTTGGTGATCTCGCCAGTGTAGCTGAGATTGTAACTGCCGTATTCCGCAGCGTCACCAATCTCAAACGCAGAACCGGCTACCATGCTGAGATCTTTGCGCTGGCAATAAATCTTAATGCTGCGGCCCACCACAATGTCCACAGTGTATTCAGTGGCTGTGGGCGGATATTCCACGCCACCTCGTTTGCGTCCGGGTGTCATCACTTTGATCATCATGTGTGTCGGCTCCTGTGTGTATTTCTGCTACTCAACTAGTATAGCAACCGGTTTGGTCAGTGTCAACCATTTGTTTGTCCTTGGTTATCAACACTTTACACTCAGCAGCTTGATCTGGTGTGATCTGACCAGTTAGGGTCAACCACATCAACTGGTCTGCTGTGAACTTGGTTTCCCTGATCCAAGCATATCTGAGGTCAGCACCAGTGAGGGCTGAACCAGTGAGGTCTGCACCACAGAGGACTGCACCACTGAGGTCTGCACCACTGAGGTCTGCATCACTGAGGTCTGCATCACTGAGATCAGCACGCCCGAGATCAGCACATCTAAGGTTAGCATATCTGATATCAGCACATCTAAGGTTAGCATATCTGATATCAGCACCACTGAGGTCAGCACCCCTGAGGTCAGCAAATGGTTTAATATTAAATCCGCGGACGATCATGAGATATCCTGTATCACTTGCTGGACCCACACTCGGACACGATCCATCAGTGTTACTGGCTTGATCAGCCTGCGTTGTAATCGCAAGCTGGTGCGATACTGCTCCAGATACCGGACATCCTGCGCGGGATGTTTCTGCTGTCTGAGCGACCTCTCGTGCAAATGATAGTTATTCATTGCCCAAAGTGGCCTCAAAGTTGAATCGTTGATATTCGTTCTGCACCATGACACGGCTTTCAGCACGGGCCATTTCGTCAGCTTTTTTAGCAGCCAACAAACTCTGCCAGCGGGCATGAAGCCTGATCATTTCTGTCTCGGCCATGAGGATGTTGCGATCACGCTCACTCAGCTGGCGCCACCGGATCTGGCGTTGAAAGTCTGCACGGAGTTTCTTAAACGGCGTCAAAATAAAGGTCATTGTGTAGTGTGATCTCCTGTTGTGTAAACTGCCTACTCAATTAGTATAGCAAATGGTCTGGTCAGTGTCAACCTGAAGATTGTCCGGTGTTTTCAACACCTTACAGCCAGCAGCTTGAAGTGGTGTAATTTGACCAGTCAATGTTAACCACATCAGCTGATCTGAAGTCAACACGGTGTCAAAGAAGTCAGCATGAGTAAAATTGACGTACTGGAGGATGGCACCAGTGAGGTCAGCAAGCATGAGGATAGATCCAGTGAAATCAGCACCAGTGAGATCTGCGCCACTGAGGTCAGCACCCCTGAGGTAAGCTTCCCTGAGGTCAGCTTCCCTGAGGTCAGCATATCTGAGGAAAGCACCCCTGAGGTCGGCACCTGGTTCAATATTGTATCCGTTGACTGTCATTGGCAGAGTTGGTAGACGAAAACAAAGAAAAAGGCTGGCGGTCGCCCGCCAGCCCTGTGACTAGAATTACTTCTGGCCAATCATGCGACGGCTAACTGCATACGCAGTTCGGCCTGCGGAGTTGATGCTGGTGCGAACACGATAACCATCCTTGCGAATTTCGCTCATACGAGCACTGAGATTCTTGATATTGAAAAGATTGCCTGCCTGAGCTTGGCTCAGTTCACGGCCAGTTCCCTGAAGATATCCGATCAGGAAGTCTCGCTGTGAGTTCTGAATGTTTGTAAACGCCATTGTTGATTATGTCCTTGGTTTGATTTGCCAGCATTACTGCTGGCTATAGTATTATTATAGCGCAGATTTCGTTGCTGGTCAACAGTAGTTGATATAAATATCCACAGGAGATTTACCAATGAAGATTCTGATTCTACTAGCAGCCGTGAGCACACTGTGGGCCCAGGCGCCTGTTGTAACCAAAACTACGAACAAGCATGTGACCAAAACTACTGCCAAGAAAGCCGCCAAGCCCATGCCCAAGGCCAAGGCTGTGACACCACCACCAGCTGATGTAATCCAAGCTGATAACCAACGGCAGACACAGCAGGCTGCGGCAAAAAAGAAACCAGCCAAGAAGGCCAAGAAGTAATACACCGCATTGAAAATTTCCGTGTGGCTGTCAGCTGCATTAAATAACATCTGGAGGTAGTAAAAGTTTATGAAAATCGCAATCGCATTGATGGTGGCAACTGGTTTGATGTTCGCTCAGGCTCCTGCAGCCGCCCCAGTGGATACTCTGGTCAAGGCCACCAAGGTCAAGAAGGCTAAGAAGGCTAAGAAGGCCGTCGCCGCTGTGATCACCGCAGCGCCTGTGGCTGCTCCGGTTATGGCTAAGCCTGCCACGGCTGCGCCTGCTGCAAAGAAGTAACGTTACGTTACAGACAGAAAAAAGGACGGGAATCAAATCCCGTCCTTTTTGTTTGACTGAAAATAATATTACTTGGGCTGAATGATCTTATCTGCCAAGCCATAGACAATGCTCTGTTCAGCATCCATGATATTGTCACGATCCATGTCACGTTCCAGTGTCTCATAGGTCTGTCCAGTGTTGCGCACATAGATATTAGTCAGCTGTCGTTTCATGCGAACAATTTCCCGTGCCTGAATCTCAATATCCGATGCCTGTCCTTGTGCGCCGCCCAGAGGCTGGTGAATCAAATGACGGCTATTGGGCAACATCAGCCGCTTGCCTCGAGTACCAGCACTGGCCAGCAAACTGCCCATACTGCACGCCTGACCCATGACAATGGTGCTGACATCACATTTGATGCAGGTCATGGTATCCAAGATGGCCAAGCCATCTGTTACTGATCCGCCCGGACTGTTGATGTAAAACAGAATGTCCTGGGTCCTGTCTTCACTTTCCAGGAACAACATCTGAGCCACAATCAAGCCAGCAGTGTGCTGGTTGACATCATCATTCAGCAATACAATACGGTCTTTGAGCAGCCTGGAGAAGATATCATAACTGCGTTCGCCGCTGGATGTTTTTTCTACAACAATTGGAACAAGCATATATCGCTATTATAGCAAGACGGTGGTATCGTTGTCAAATATTTCCGGGCAGCATCTGATCTGATTAAATAATAATACTTCAAAGGAGAAGATAAAATGTTTACATGGATCAAAAATTTGTTTGGCATCAAGGATGATGCCGTCCAACCCGAGCCAACTCCAGCAGTTTGTGTGCTGCCTGCCAACGTTTGTGAACTGCCAGCAGTAGTAGAACCTGTGGTTGAAGCAGTCGCAGAACCTGTGGCAGTAGTAGAACCTGTGGTTGAAGCAGTCGCAGAACCTGTGGCAGTAGTAGAACCTGTGGCAGTAGTAGAACCTGTGGTTGAGACGGTAGCGGGGTGTGGTATCGCTGAAGTTATTGCTGAAGTCATCGCCACGGTGGTGGCTGCACCAGTCAAGGCTCAAGTTGCCAAAACTATAAAGACCAAGGCTGCCAAAACTACAAAGACCAAGGCTGCTAAAGAGCCCAAGGCCAAGGCTGCTAAAGAGCCCAAGGCTGTGGTAAAAAAAGAAACTAAGCCCAAGACCAAGCCCACCATCACTATTATCAGCAAGCCTAAGAAGAAGCGATAACGGCAGCTAACTGAGCACTGGCCAAGTTCTTGGCTTTGGCTTCAGTTTGAATGCTAAAGGCGTTAAAAAAGCTCCGAGCCCACTGATTTGCTGCGTTGTTCCAGAGAAAATCACTGTGTGCGCGGAGCTTCTGTTTGCCATAGCCCTGTGCTAGTAGTGAACTCATATCAGGCAGCACATTGGGATCATGCCCCACTAGCAGATCTTCACGACTCTGGCTGAAATGCATCACAGGATTCACTCCGCGCCAGCTGTCAATTACCTGCTGTACACGAGCATCGTCAGGCTGAATGTATTCACCAGCACGAATCCAGTGATGATGGACATCCATCACCACAGCACACTGATCAGCCACCTGTAGCACATCCTCTAACCCGTGGCCATTCTCGTCATTCTCCACAGTGATCAGATTGCGAGCTTCAGGGCTGAGCTGACCCAGACTTTCACGGAAACCCACAGCACCACGACGGCCACTCATGTGTATATTGATCTTGAAGCCATGATCATGCCAGCCAGTGCCATAGCCCATCCAGCGTGCTATGTCGGTATGATACTCGAACTCTGCCAGGCTGCGTCGTACCACGTCAGGATTTTCAGATGCGATGCAACAGAACTGACCTGGATGAAAGCTGAGTCTGATACCCAGTTCTCGAGCACGAGCGCCCACGATGGCAAAATGTCGGGCACAATAGGCACGCACATCAGACTGGGCCCAGAAATATTTCCAATCTGCTTGGGTATACATGGGCAGTGTTTCTGAACCAATGCGCACCATATGCTGCACGGGTGGTAAACCAGCCACAGCGTCAACCATATTACCAATGGCGTCGATATTGTGCTGCATGATATCCCAGAGCCGTCGCTCAGCCACCGCGGTGGTCTGACGATTCAGCCAGGCCACTGTGGTGCTGCGACCATTGAGATCAGAGTCAGTGGTCACCAACATCTGCCCGTTGGCAGCTGGCTCAGTGGAGAGGAATTTACAGCAGAACCCCAGTTTAGAAGTCATAATAATTGCCTGTGAGAATACGTATATATTCGCCCTGTCGACGGTCAGCCCAGTCACGCTGGTAGGTGGTGAAAATAACGACTAGGTTCACCGCTGGGAAGATAATCAGCAGGTTGCGCACCCACGGGATATCCTTCGCGAAACCAGCCGCCTCTAAACTCAACATGGTGAAGGATGTCAACATCATTATCATCATCATAAGGAAGGCAACGATCACAATTATATTCCATCGTCTGGCCCAGCCCCAGTTCTGGTTGGGACGGGGCCAGAATATCCATGCTTGGTACCATTTGGGCACTCGTATTGACATCTTCACTCAGTAATTATAGCAAAACCACATTGACGTTGTCAAGTCCCCAACGCAGAATGAACCAGCTGGCCATGGCTGGGTCAGCTAACCAAATACCACAGCGGCGGAAGGTCTCGCTTCGCCACTGCCAGCTCGTCCACTTTTCGCCCACAGTGTGATTCAACCAATGCTCGTATTCTCGTGCCACCGCATCTGATGGCCATGGCATACTGAGTATGGCTCCGCTGGAGATATTAGGTTGTGGTGGTACTGGCCTAGCACGATCTCTCATTATAACCACCTCAGTGTAAACCATGCGGCAATTGGATCAGGAAGGGACAAAATCCCATGACCAGGACCTGCCACAGCTGACATCAGACCACGGTGCCAATACCATCTCCAGGTCCAACCCTGCGCATTATGTTCACTCAACCAGATACGCACGACGGGCAATAGACTCACACTGATTCCATCCACTTCCAGTAAATCAGATTCATAGCAGATGTTAATGTCGGTCATGTCTACCATTTCAGTAGGAACCATGCAAACTTAGCAGGATCCGTCACTGTGACTCTGAGATCATACGGGACCCACTGATATTGGCCAGTGTATGTGAAGCCATGCTCGTCGCGCATCCACTCACGGAAACCATAATCTGGTATTCCGACACGATTCAGTTGCCAATAATCCCATGCTTTGAATATCCTGCTCATCACGTGTTCCATCGCACGAATCTCATCGCCAGTCAAGTGGATAGGTCCTCTGCTGGCAGAGTCAACTGCAACCATGCCAGGTTACCCAGCCCGCCGTATACCATCACTGATCGAAAGTTCAGTGGTTTTCCTAGGTCATTAACCCTGAGATGCTGGCTTAGTTTATATGTACTGCGATGGAGCTGTGAATGACTGAGTATCATGCCATTCACATGTGGGGTCACCGTCCAGTCAACGCCCATGAGTCGCACAGTCATACCTTAATTGTAGCAGAGTCAGCGACATGAAGTCGACTAGAAATCCACTAATATGATGTGCTCGGCATGCCGCTGAAACATGGGCCGGTAAAACGCATTGGGCATCACCTGAAAATTCCGGCAGCCAGCATCAAAACAAAATTTGGCCAATTGTTTGAAATACACAGCTCTGCGTTGAACTGTGCCCACAGTGGTCAAACTCACAGCAGCGTCAGCTGGTTGGTTAATAATGTAGGTATGATGTTGCCAGCACTGGCGATCAGTGCTGACTGGTGTGGTGAATTCAGCAAGTGTGCTGCGGCCACTGGCTGAATTCAGGCTAAAGGTGCGATCCATCTCACTGCGATTGGAGTTTTTAAAATCTCTCACGGTGATGATTAAGCGTTGTTCCACAGTGCGCACTACCTGCTGAATCAGCTCCTGCTGAGCATCCACACTGCCAGCATAGCTGAAGTACTCATCTGTGGCCAACACTGTGTGATAGCGTTGACTGAGATTCAGCACGGGATAGCTCAACCAGCAGCTCTGAGTCTGGGCCACAGATGTTCCTTGAATGTTGCTGACCACGCATTCATATCTACGAACGCATTGGTCAGTCAGTACATGGTGGCCCAGACTTGCTTTGAGTCTGCTGAAATACTCGGCGCTGGCAACAGTAGTGGTCACCTGTTATTTATGACTAGTTGGCGGAATCCGCTGACTCAGCATCACGCTGTGCTGCCCTGAGACCACGCACTTTGGCCAGCATCAGATTATAATATTCAGTGAGTACTCTGGTATTCTTAAGCTCACGGCACTGTTTCAGAGCACCGTCATATCGGCTGGCATAGTAGTTTTCCAGCATACGACCGTGCTGATCCTGAATTTGCTCCAGCTGACCAGCAATGACCACAGTATACACCCGCATGGCTGCCCCACTCTCAGCGAACACTGTATCTAGTTCCACCACTGCATATTGATCTCTGACCTGAGCCGCGGTTTGCTCGCCCAGCAGCAAGTTGACACCATATTGCTTACACATCAGTTCCAGATTGTCAGCCGTGCGAGCAGATTCGCCCATACAAGTATAGTTGAATTTTCTCTGACTACCAGTGTTGCCCACCACTGCTGCGCCAGTATTGATGCCAATGTCCAGGCACAGTGGTGACTCTTCTGGAGTTAGCAGCTGATTGATATTGTGAATCTGAGCTAAAATTTCTGTAGCAGTTTTTACAGCCTGCGCCGCATGATTGGTTACGTCCAACGGAGCGTTCCAGAATGCCATGAAGCCATCTCCGGTCAGCTTGTCCACTGTGCCAGTGTTGCTGGTGATCGTGGGCAAGATCTGATCCATATAACCATGTACCAGCTGCACCAGGCCTTCAGCATTACCACTGTAGCTCTGTGCCAGTCCAGCAAATCCTCTGAGATCAGCATACAACACACTGAGTTCTTTGAGTTCGCCTGTGGTTTTCACCATGCTGGGGTTCTGTTGCAGGGTCTTCAATACTGTGTTGCTAACACTGCCACCAAACTGTTTAAATACAGTGCGCTCCGCACTGCGTTTGCGTGCCAGATGATAATAAAAGGTCAGCGCAAACACACTGGTGCTGCTGAGCACTGGCCAAGCCCAATCCACTACCATGCTGCCAGCGTTGAACAACATCCAGCTGCCCAGTGTGGTTACTACAATGCCACTGAGATACACTGGAATACAGGCATAGGGCGTGTTGTTTTTCGCCGCTTTGAGAATGCTGGTGATGATCAGTGTGCTGATCAATACTTCCAGCAGGTCAGCCCAGGGCGGAGTGATGAGATTGTTGCGATCAAACAAGCTCTGTAAATACTGAGCCTGCACCCACTGTATACGCCGGCCACCCACGGGTGTTCTGACCCAGTTGTTGACAGCATGGGTGGCCACACCCACAATCACCACACGATCTTTGACCAGACTCAGGTCAGCATCACTGAATTTCAATGTGGGTATCTCACGATTGTATTTGATCCGCCAACGATTCTGGTTATTGATGACCCAGGGCTCCACACCAGTCAAGCCCACACTGACTGAGTCAGTGCCTGAATGCATACTGGGACGAAGGTCGCCAGTCAAAGCTCGCAATGATTCCACGCCCAGACTGTAATATACACGGTCATCTTTCAGTGCGATCAGGTCCATGCGGCGCACCACTCCATCTGAATCCACAGCCACATCAGCAAAGCCCACTGCTGACGCTGAGTCCGAGAGGTCACTCACTGGATCTTTGACCTGACCAGCCTGCACACTGCGAGCCAGCACCACACCGTTATCAGCAATGGCTCGACCAAAATCAGCGTCAGTGCGAGCCAGATCCGGCTCAGAAAATACATCCACAAACACAATCACTCCCGCGCCAGCATTTCTCAATCTCTGCACCAGTGTGCCCAGATTTTTTCTGGGCCAGGGCCACTGTCCCTGCCCATCAGTGTCGGCATCAGTGATTTCCATCAGCACCACATTCTTGGCAGTCACTGTGGGAGCCATCAGCTGCATCAGATCGTTGCCTCTCAGCGCCAGATACTGAGTGAAGTCAGTGGTGCCATAACGCAAATAGATCAATACCATGCTGAGCAATGTGACGAACACAGCAAATCTTATACGGTACCATAGGCGCAGTAGTCTGCTGGATATCTTGTAAACTCTCATACTTTAAGTGTAACATATTTACGCATCAAGAGTAAATACTGATA